>ERZ838483.17-NODE-17-length-192723-cov-14.426968_pt1 | contig 192723 bp, 159 predicted proteins | sample MGYA00519939_ERZ838483 | MGnify/ENA primary metagenome ERZ838483 (study PRJEB31850, sample SAMEA3708836) | human gut metagenome | biome: human gut; feature: human-associated habitat; material: faeces | place: China | collected 2014 ...
CTCCGAAATAGAAAATAATCCCACCACCGCGTAAAGTCACTTTCGTATGGGAACTGCGCTCATTGGGCTTGTCGATGATATTGCACCTATCAGCTATTCTAAAATAAAAAAGTTCTGCTAAAAACAGCAGAACCAGTATCAACACATAATACATCATCCGTTTTTAATTATCCAGTAAAGCCAAAGCTGAATACATGTAAATCCTAAAGATACAATACCCAGCCTTATCAATATGACACCTAAATATACATTCATTCTATATTGAAGTTTTCCAACACATTGGTCGGCTTCCATCCCAATTCACGTATTGCCTTTTCATTACTGAAAGTCAAGGATTTCGTAATCTTATCTAACTTCAAGGAATTGATTGGAGCTTTCCTTCCCAAGCAATCACCTGCCAGAGCCATGCATTTAGCCACCCAGTACGGTATTGATAAAGGCAATTTCTTATCCAGTTGCCTGCAAATAGTAGTCTCAAGTTCTCTGAAAGTCGGGTGATGACTATCACATACATTGTAGATGCCTCCCTTTTCTGCCAACAGAGGAACCAACTTTGCAATATCCTGCACCATCAACACACTCTTTCGTGCCCGACCGCCAGCAATACTGAGATATTTTCCACTGCGGATACCATGAATCATAGCCCCCAGATTTCCCGGAGGGTTGGGACCGGTAATCAAGGAAGGACGGATTATGCCTAAAATGACATTATGTTCGTAACACCACTTTTGCAGATACTCCTCCGCAAGACGCTTACTCATGGCGTATGGTGTGTCTCCATTCAAAGGATGGTCTTCCGTAATATTCTCGCCATAAGCACAACCGTAAACTGCCACAGTAGAAATAAAAATAAAAGCCCGTGGCACGCCTCTCCGCTCCAATGCAGTACAAAGATTCTTTGTACCTTGCAGATTTACATCAAAAAACACCTGTTTTTCCGCCTCAGTTCTGGGCACGGAATGCGCTTTTCCTGCCGCATGCAGAACAATATCATACCGCTCATCCAAATCAGGAATCTCTTTCGCAATGTTTACAGTATAATCATCCTGCGGCAGCAAACCTATAGTGGTAACATCATACATCCTTTCCAAAAAAGGACGCACGTTATTACCCAAGAACCCGAAAGCACCTGTAAATAAGAACTTCATAAAAAAATAAATAAGAAAAGATTTATTCAAAAAGAAAATAAAACCAACGACGTCCTTTTTCGGACAATAACAAAATTGTCCCCATAAAAACGTGAATCCCCGTGATAAGCATGTTCATTGAAATATGCTAAAATATACTGGCCAAAAACGTGGTTATAAAAGCGAGAGGCTTTCTTCTATTTAGAATGAATATTCTGCCAAATATCGGCAACCAGTTCTTCAACATAAAAAATTGTAGAAGGATCAGCACCCAAGCATTCCTTCTCAACAAGCACCTTTATAAGCTAATACAAATCCTCCTCTATTTCGAAAATAAACACGACTTTCATTCAAACAAAACCTTTATATATACAGAGGTTGAGGTCTATTTAAAACTCCTCACTGAAAATAACACATCGTATATCATCACGCGCATCCACAATGACACTTGAACTCTTTCTATTGTTCGTGCAAGTAACCATAGGTTCGGTAGTTTTCTTCATTATTGAATATTGTTCTTTAGGCTTAATTTTATTCATTGTTCCAATCTTCCTACAATAATACCAATGATTCTTAAAAGTCCTAATTATCTCCCACCTATTTGTACTTTTAAGTGTAGCTTCCACTGATAATAGCTACTATTTCAATAGTTTATCATAGATCTCCAAATAAGCTCCCCCACAAGAATTTGCACTGAATAGTTCATTGGCACGTTTTTGCGCATGTGCTCCCAAAATTCTGCTTTGTTCCGAATTGTCAAACAGACAATTCATTTTTTCAGCCAAGACATCAGCATCTCGCGGTGCGATAACAAACCCAGTCTCGTTTGTATTCACCCAACTGGTACCTGTCCCCAGTTCCGTTGAAATCATCGCTTTCCCATAATGACACGCTTCCAGAAGAACCACTCCAAAACACTCGCCACGAGTAATGGAAGGCAGCACTACGAACGAACATTTCTTGAATAAATACGCAACATGCTCATTAGATTGATAGCCCAACAAATGAACATTATTGATGTCCTCATCTTTAATTCTCCGGTTGAGTTCCTTAAAAAGAGGGCCACGACCTGCAATCAGGATATTTTTGTCTACCCTTTTAGCTGCATCAAGCAAATAATGTAGCCCTTTGTATGTACGAAGCACTCCCACGAACAAGGCAAACTGCCCATATTGATCCACTTGCCGGGCAAACTCTTCTTCAACCGGATGATGTTCATTAAATCTCTCGTCTGAAACCCATAACCCTATCGGATGAATTTTATCCTTGCAGACATTTAAGATAGACTCGGTCGAAGCCAGATTAGGACTGGTGGGCACAATGACACTCGCTTTTTTAAATAACCTTTTCACAAAAGGTGCATAGCCATTCATCAGCACTCCCCGCCCTTCTATGGGTGCATGAAAAGTTATCACGATAGGCTTACTCGTTTTATGAAACAGCGTAAGAAGTTCCGCAAAAGGGTAAGGATAATGCAGATGTATAATATCTGTGTTCTTTATTATCCTTGAAAAATTCTTCATCAAACCGGCACTCATAGGCATTGAAGAAAGACGGATGTTCGTCTTATAAGAAATGCACTTTATTCCATCATAATCACAGACTCCCGGCTTTTTTGAAAGGGATATTACTTCCACTTCATATCCGTGCTTCATAGATATCAGACCTAGTTGATGAATCACTTCTTGGATGCCACCGTCCGGTTCATCCGGATAGAATGTTTTAAAAATGTGAGTTATCTTCGCCATAACCTAATAGTTTTCAAATGTTTTTGTGATTATTTTTTTAAACTCAGTCAAATCAAACATCTTGCTTGACTCGTATGATTTATAGGCCATTTCATTATATCTATCATACGATGAAGTGATGTCTTTAATAGCCTTAACAATGGCAAATGGACTCTTCACGGAAACTTTTATGCCATCTATCCCCTCTCTCACTATTTCCGATTGACCACCTATATTGGTCACTATCACAGGAAGTCCTATGCTTTTGGCATCTACAGCTGTCAAGGAAAGTGCCTCCTCTATGATAGTTGGCACAACGACTATATCCACATAGTTGTATAACTGAGTTATCACATCATTGCAAAAGCCCTTGAAGATGACATTGGCTGGAGCCAAGCGTTTTAAATCAGCCTCAAGCGGACCTTCACCATAAATCAAGAAAACAACATCCGGAAGCTCCTTAGCGGCTTCTATAAGATAAACCACTCCCTTAATCTCAATCAAGGAGCCTACGAAAGCTACTGTCCACTTAGTGTTTTTCTTCTCTCCTTTATATCCTCTGTAATTTAGATTAGGATTATAGACTAACAATTTATTCCCTTTCGACATACTGTCCATGACCCTTTTGGAAACGCATAAAACAGCACTTGCCGAGTACGTTATCCAGTCCCACAACCAAGATGACTTAATATCTCTCCGTTGTACCAAATGAGCATGATATACAAATGGGACTTTAAGTATAAGGTGCAAAAAGAAACAGTATATAGAGGTGAGCCGTGTAGTAGCATACAAACATTCGATATGATTTTCACGAATCATCCTTTGCAAATAATATAGATTAAACAAGGAGTTGAAAAAACATCTCCAAAGAGCGGTCATGCCAATTCTTTGGTTTATCCCTCGAATACTTTTTAAGTAGCATACTTTCGCATTTGGGAAATCACTCTTCAGTTTTTGAAGGTACGTAGAATCTTTAGTAAAATCAATAAAAAACAGATTGTGCTTCTTTGATAAAATACTGGCAACTAATAAAGACATCTTTTGACCACCACCAAATCCAACTAAAGAAGAGTCTTCCAGTAGCAATATATTAGCCATTATGAAAAGTTTAGAATTACTTCACTCCTATTTACCTTCCATTCCGGGTGTTTAATGCAAACAGCAATAATTAAGGCTGTACACATCAGAAGAAAAGGAGCCGAAGTACAACAATAATGAATATTAAGAAATACCAACAACACCAAGACAATGTTATTCAACATCGGCGAATATGAGGCGAATATTTTTTTTAGAGTAACGACATAAACTATAAAAAACAGAAAACCTATATGAGCGATAAACCTAATCCAATAGCTCTCACAAGTGAAACCATGTTGAGAGTAATCATCCACTGAGGTAAACCCTCTTCCAATAAACCAATTATATGCAGGAAAATTGAATATTGCTTCAAAGTCCCGTTGGAGGTCTCCTAACACTTGAAAATCGAGTGTACTCTCCAATGCAGCCGCTACTGAAAGAGCCGCTACTGAAACTCCTACTATTACAACGGATTTCTTAACATATAGCCTAAAAACAATAATCAACAATAGAGCTACATTACAAACAATAGCAGTTTTAGCCAGACACATTATATCAGTAGCTAAAAACAGCATATACCAAAGTAACGATTTCTTTTCTTTGGGGTGCAAAATGAATTGTAGTATAATGCCAATCGAAAAAATGAAACCCGACAGTTGAGGCATAATCAACAAGCCAAAAGGTCTATAGAACGGTAAGCCGAATAATATGTTACCAGAATTGTTCATGTAACCACTTTCTTTGTCAAAACTCTGAGTAACCACCTTACCAGTTATAAGTCCGTCAAAATTGCCGAATGAGTGAAAATTGAGCCAATAGAACTCAAAAATACTATAGAGTATATGCAGTTTGCATATACAAAGAATAATCTGTAAAAGTCTCCTTTCATTGAATGTGGTATTAACAAACACAACTACAAAAGCTACCATTGTACAGAGACGAAAAGTTTCATTAAAGAAGAATGAGTCCGGCGAAAAATTGCCTAAAATAGAACACCATATAAGAATGAATCCTGAACACGTCAAAGCATAAAACTCTTTTTTTGAGCAATAGCTTCTACGATTTGTAAGATAGAACAATATGGCATATAGCTCGGGCAAAAAAGAAGCCGGAATATAAAAGCCAATCATGCGAGAGAATAAAAGTATGAAAGGCATTGAGTAGAAAACAATTTGTCTCATTATAGAGATTCTATGTATCAGCCTCTACTCCCCGTCAAAAGTATAGAAAGCTTCGGCGTCAAAATATTAATAAGTTTATATATAACCACACACAATGCAAAATCCATTATAACTACACAAAAATAAGCAGATGCGTTTCCCGGAATTTGCAACGTTTCGTAACAAAATGTAACACCTCCTCTCACAAAAGGAAGGAGAATATCATGACAAGCAAAAATGAAGAAACTTAAAGCCCCATAGTCCTTGACATGCCCCCCTGCTACAAACAGACAGGCTAAAGCAAGCACTAGTAACATTCCACTTACCTTAACAAACTGCAAGAGATAATCCTGATAATCAACGGGAGATATACACCATAATATAACGAACATCGCATACAAGGCAGGATAATACCATTTCCACTTTATGGTGATATCCTGCTGCCGTAGCCCCAGCCACCCTCCAATAGAAAAGAACAACAAAGAAATGAATACACCGTGGTCCATTGGCGACACTATAACCAACCATGCAATGAACAAAAGTCCTAATATAACCGCAGAAAACTTTTTATAACGCAAAAACACATGGATAGCAGGCGATATAAGCATTAGAACGAAAAGATTTCGAACAAACCACAAGGGACCATCCCAAACTGATGTAGCTCCACCATTCATATCGGGAAATGAAACTCCAATAGTATATCCCTTAATCATATCAATAACACTCGCACTATGATTTATGGTAAAAACAATCAAAGCGATAGTACACCACAACAGATAAGGTATCAATAGCGAAAAGCTACGCGACTTTATTTTATTTAGATACCATTCTTTGGTAAGTACCTGACCGTTATAAAAAAATAAAAAACCAGATATTATAAAATAAAGTGGCACACACACGCTACCCACACAAGTAGAAAGCAACATGATTACCAACTCATTACCTCTTTCAACAGTATGAGCTATTGGAGTATTATTAGCGTGTATAAATAGAATACCAAGTATCAAAGGCAACCGGATTGCCTTTATCATATTCGATTGTAGTTTATCCATTATTTTTTGTAAATTAAATATTTCAATAGCTTGTTATACACCCATGTAACATAAACCACCAAAGGCATTACCACGAAAGTCGCCAAATAAGGATTTAATCTAATCTGTTTACACAGAGGTTCGTATACCAAGTATTAGTGAATCAGATAAATCTCTAAAGTGTATTTCCAAAGAATATAGAAAAGCACTCTTGTAATGCTACCAATACACCAAGCTAAGCACAAACGGAATACAGCAAGTACTCTCAATCTCCAAGTTGCTACACTCCGGAAGCACGGTCAAAGTCATTTGAGGCACAAGTTCAAAACCTATAATTCCCATATAAACATTACAAAGTATAATGACACAGGCATCCAATACATTGTCTGCCATTTCTTGCAAGCTTGCACATAATAAGGCAATAGCGTACATGGTCAAAATAAAAGGTATATACCACAAGAATCTGCTATTATACCCAGGTTTCCTTGGCTTGCACTCCTACAAATTTCACATATGAAGCCGTACAAGTATACGCACCCAAAAAGAGGAAAATATCAACACCTATATCCCAAAAATCTTGAATCTTAACAATAACCTGCAATCTCTCAGAATGAAAGAACACAATGAGTGTCATTGCCAATCCCATCAGCTCAACCTTATATTGCTTTATATTAGAGGAGAATTTGTCCTATACATCAAACAATATCAACAGCTTAACTATTATTGATATATTAGATGCATTTTAGAATGGAATAAGATATGTTTCTCCAACTCTTGTTAGTCAGCAACAAAGTCGTAAATGATACTATTATCACAACGCCCATGACACATACATTTATGAGTAGATTTGTTGTAGATTTATCCTTATACATAAATTCAGCCACAACCATTGCAAAAATGCAACAAACCAATGTAGAAGGTACATACCCCTTAATTAAAGAACTTATCAATCCCTTTTGAGCAACTTGTTTTCTCATCACAATTATTACAAAGAAAGCATTTGCCCAAATAGCAACAACTTTCATAATCGGAAAAGCAACAATATCCAAAACTTTATATAATACTATAATCCCAATCCAATAGATGAAAGCAGTCAACATGGATGATACAATGAGCTTATAATTCATTTTACACACATAAAGATATGCGTTTGCCGGTTGTACATAGTATGCAAACAAATTGCAACATACAAGTATTGAGCATAATAAAGCACTTTCTTCATACGCTTTCCCCACCCAAGAAAGTAAAAAGGGTTCTGCACATAACGCCACAATTATAATGGGAAAAACCACAACTGGATAAAATAAATAAATTAGGTTGTTAACAAATCTGTTTAATCCATCAAAGTCATTTTCTGCTGTAAAATAGTTCAATCTTGATGTATAAGGTGAATATAAGACGGAAAAGAATGTCCTAAATAAAGACAATACGGAAAATGCTATTGCATATATTGCAACTTGTTTTGCACCAAGTAAAGCACCAATGGCGATTTGATCCAACTCATAATATAGAACCCAACAAATCATGGAAACCAATGATGCTCCAGCCAAGCCCCTCACTTGTGTGAAGACTCTTCTATTAGGTTTTATAGATAAAATAAGTAAATGAAAATCTATCTCATATTTTTTTATCGCATATGATAATCCAGCTACAACAACAGACAATGTTATTAGCTGAAAACAAATATAATAACCGACAATATCATATACAGAATCACGAAAGAACCAAAATACAGATAAAATTTTAAGTACGGTTCCAAGTATAACAATCCTCTGAAACTTATAGTCTTCTAACCGCACATTATATACCACAGTAAGAGTTCTCTGCATTGCCATGATTGGCGAAGATAAAGCAAGCGTAACAAGCAAACTTCTGGCAATAGCAATATTATCGGCAGCTATATTTTTTATCAATATATCGGGATCAATTGCCAAAAATAAAATGGCTAAAGAAATCAATCCCATAAAAACAAGATAAGTAAATAGTACAAAACCAAGTATTCCGATCTCCTTATCTTTCTTACCCAACTTAAAATATTCAGCAGCAAATTTTTGTCCGGCAGAACCTATGCCCAAATCTGCATAACTAAAAAAAATACTTAATGAGATGCAAACTGAATACACACCAAATACAACCACATCGCTGCTAATAAAAGGAGTAACGACAAACATCGATACAAAACCAAGAACTACAGCAATTCCTTGCAGTACATACGTCTTTAGATATTTACTTATGTATTGATTTGCCATTTAAATTGTGTACGTTGATCCTTGAATTTTATTCCTTAATCGATTATAGCGCTTCTCGCCGATAACAACACTTAGTAAAGGGAAAAGAAGCTTGGGAGATTTTAAGCAATTACCCAAGCAAAGCCTTATTACGTTCTTCCATTCATGATTATAAATGTTCTCATTAATCTTAGCGTTAATTATTCGCACGAGCAACCAATCAAGTTGTTTCTTGTATTTTAATTGCTCATCTTGGTTTAATAGTGAACTCGTAAAAAAAACATATTCTTTCTGAAACTCTATAGCCCATCCTTCTTTGAAAGAGTATGTCAATGACTTTTCATGCATCCTATATGAAAATAGTGGTTCTTCAAAAAAAAATGCACATCTTCCATGCAAAAGTTTTAAGAAAAAATCATAATCCTCTATCAGAGAATAATGAGTATTGAAATTTATAGACTCTACTTTACGGAATATGCAACCGGACATACCTATATCATAGGATTCCAACAGCTTACCAAATGTCACTATACCCGTTTTCCTATTTGTAACATTAATTCTTTTTAACTGAGAGTTGAAAACATAATAGTTAGTATAACAAAAAGCATACTCAGAATTTTTCAATTTCCCAACAGCAACTTGCAAAAATCTTTCATTCCACAAATCATCAACATCCAGAAAACACACAAATTCAGTATCAGCATACTTCATTGCAAGATTCCGGGCCTCACCTAAAGAGGTATGAGTAGGGGCCAAATAATAGTGGATTCTTGGATCTTGGTATTTTTGTACAAGTAACCGAGTGTCATCTATAGATTGATTATCCCAAAAAATTAATTGCCAATCGGTGAAAGTCTGCGCAAGTACCGTTGATAGAGCACTATCCACAAACTCTTCCCCATTATAACAATTGATAATAACTGATATGCAAGGTTTACTTTCGTTCATTATACTATCTACAAAACGGCTTTAAGAGTATCACACACATACATTACGTCTTCTTCATCCATATCAACATGCAATGGAAGTGTAATCAACTGCCCATAAACCTCATCGGTATATACCAAAGTTGAGTTATCTTGATTACCGGCAAATAGTGAAAGTAAATGATTGGGACGATAGTGCATACCAGTTGCTACGCCATTATCATTAAGATATTGTTTCACGTCATCACGCTTACCATTGGTAATGCGAATAACAAAAATATGAGGAACAACCTCATCGTAGTTACAATTGATTATCTGTATTCCTTGAACATTCTCTAATAGTTTTTGGTAAAGATGAGCCAAACGCTGACGGATTTCCTTGAACTTAGGGAATTTTGCTAACTGAGTATAACCAATTGCGGCCATTATATTACTCATATGATAACGCCACCCCGGCTGATTGACATCAAATACCCAAGTGCGAGTACCAGCAAAACGGCTTTCCGTATCATTTTGAACACTCAGTAAACGAGCATCCTTCACAATCTTCTGGCAGACAGTGTCATCTGTGATGACAATACCTCCCTCACCAGAAGTAATATTCTTAATGCCGTCCATACTAAAACAGCAAATATCGCCAAATGAACCGATACGTCTGCCTTTGTATGTTGTACCAAAAGCATGAGACGCATCTTCAATCACACGAAGATTATACTTTTTAGCGAATTCATAAATAGCATCCAAATCACCGGGATTACCAGCGTAATGGACAGGCATTATAGCTTTAGTTCTGTCTGTTATCTTACGCTCTGCATCTTCCAAATCAATTGTGAGATCGTCTTTACGCACCTCACAAGCTATAGGTACACCGCCAGTGGCACGAATAGCCTGGAAACAAGCAACATACGTCAGCGATTGAACAAGCACCTCATCCCCCTCCTTGACACCTGCTCCCTGAACAGCAAGATGAAGCGCGGCTGTACCTGTATTTACCAAGGTAACATTACGCCCAAAGAATTCTGTCAATTCACTCTCAAAACGATAAACATCTTGCCCCATTCCAAGATATTCCCGCTTCAGCACATCAGTCACAGCATCAATTTCTTCTTGTCCTATACACGATTTAGAAAGTCTTATATTTTTCATCTCAATTAATATTTTATTTAACAATAGGGACTTCTTGTTCCCACTTTTTCCATGGAGCCTTATTCTCCGCAAGCAGTGTCTCAAGTAGCATTTTTTCTCTGATATTATCCATACATTGCCAAAAGCCCCTATGCTTATAGGACATCAACTGGCCTTCTTCTGCAAGTCGGTTTAAAGGTCCTTTCTCGAAAATTGTTTGATCTCCATCAATATAGCCAAAAACTTGTGGCTCAAGAACCATATATCCTGCATTGATAGGAGAACCGTCTAAGGCCTCTTTTTCTCTGAATGAGTGAACCGAATTATGTTCATCAATATTCAAGACACCTTTTTCTTGCGACTGAATAACGGCAGTAAGAGTAGCCAGTTTGCCATGTTTCTTGTGAAAGGCCAATAATTTATTGATATCGACATCACAAACGCCATCCCCATAGGTCATAAAGAAAGGCTCTTTGCCTACATATTTTTGGATACGTTTGATACGCCCTCCCGTAAGAGTATTATAACCGGTATCAATAATAGAAACCTTCCAAGGCTCAAGATTTGATTGATGAACAGTCATCTCATTCTTACCACCGGTATAATCGAAAGTCACATCTGAATTATGAAGAAAATAGTTTGCAAACCATTCTTTAATATACTCCTGACGATAACCAGCACAAACAATAAACTCATTATACCCATAATAGGCATACTCTTTCATAATATGCCAAAGGATAGGCATTCCACCTATTTCAATCATTGGTTTTGGTTTAAAAGCAGATTCCTCGGAAATGCGAGTACCAAAACCTCCTGCCAATAGAACTACTTTCATTTCTCTATATTAATTTTTGCAAAGTCAAACCTTATATTACTTTCCTCAATAGGTATATTTACTTGTTCAGTTGGATCATGAAGTATATCGGCTATATTAAGCAACACACTCTTGCTGTCAGCAATGCCGATAAATGCCATCCAAACGCCTGGTGGAATGGTTATTCTGCGATAGAGTTCAGGACACTTCGGTGAGAGTGTCATCTCCATAAAACGACCGTAAGTAGGCGAATTTTCTCTACCGTCATATAACACAAAATGTATTTTTCCAACTACGCAGACAAGGTTGAGAGTCATACGAGAATGACGTTTCCACGCCTTGATAAGTCCCCCATAAATAGTCGAGAAATATGCTTCTCCGAAAGCGATAAAGCCAGAATCCACACATTTCATTGCATGATATACATCTCCTTTAGGATGTGCTATCTGCTTTAGCTGTGTCACTATAACGCCTTCAATTATATTTACCATATTTACAGCATTTATTGGGCCCATTCTAGATTTTGCTTTTTGGCTTCCTCAATATATTCATTAATCTGCTTCTCTGTAAGAGCAAACATATCCTTATTCTTTTTCACATAGAATGCACGGTACCATTCTGCAATAAAGCGGACGCACTCCTCATAGTGAAGAGTAGAATGCCAATGCAGATACGCAAGTGCTTTATCACAATTGAGTTTCAGCAGGGTTGCCTCTTCAAAAGGCACGTTACCAGTCAGTTTTGTAACCTTCTCCTTATCAAGCCCCCACAGTGAGGCCAAATCTTGAACCAGTTCAAATACCGTCTTTGTTTGCTCCGCACGAGGTCCAAAGTTGTATGCTTCGCCATTTGTACATTTCCCTTCTGCAAGATACTGAGCAAGGGTCAAATAGCCAGACAATGGTTCAAGTACATGCTGCCAGGGACGAGTAGCCTTTGGAGATCGGATTTCTACGACTTCACTCTGCGAAAATGCCTTTATGCAATCCACAATGATTCGGTCTTTCGCCCAATCACCCCCACCTATCACATTACCAGCACGGGTTACACCAAACTTAATATTAGACATCTTCTTGATAAACGAATGCCAGTAACTTTTGATTACGAGTTCTGCCGCACCTTTAGAACCTGAATAAATATCTTTGCCTCCCATACTATCAGTCTCACGATACCCCCATATCCACTCCACATTGTCATAAGCCTTATCCGATGTAATAAGGATACAAGTACAATTCCAATCAATATACTTGATAGCCTCGCATACAGAGGCTGTACCTATTATATTCGTAGTCATTGTATCAAACGAATCACAATAGGAAGTAAGTACCAAAGCCTGTGCAGCAAGGTGTATAATAAAATCAGGACGTATCTCCTGAACATAATTATTAAACTCCTCCTTATTACGAATATCCCCATAATACTGATGAATCCTCTCCTCAAGTTTAAGAATACCATACATAGAAGGATTAGTAGGAATACTCAGTGAGTATCCATACACATCTGAACCCATTATACGCAACCAAGTAGAAAGCCAAGAGCCCTTAAAACCTGTATTGCCTGTAATGAGTACTTTCTTTCCTTCGAAAATGTTATTAAATGCCATGTCAATTATGATTATGATTACAATTATTGCTTACAAGTTTGAGAATATGCTTTCTTTATGATGTGGAGCATACTTCTATGCTTTGCCTCATCGGTATACAACGGTATATTCATTACAATCCCACTGATTTTCTCCGAATTGGGACAATCCCCTTTATGATATCCGAAAGATTCAATCGGCTCATTTGTATAAACAATAGGAGACTTAAACCAAATCCAATCAATCATTGCCTGTTTAATAAGAGAAGCAGCAACTTTGTGCTTAGGATTATAAATGATTCGCAGAGGAACTATATCACGTGAACAATCTTCATATACATCTATATCCTCTCCATAATCTTTAAGAATAGAGATTATCTCATTGGCATGTTCTTTCAACAAAGGAATTCTATTTTTATGTTCCCTTAAAGAGTGAAGAGCGATATTTGCAATACAATTAGACATCTTTGCGGGATAAGGATACATGCCGTGATTCATATAAGAACTTGAAGAATCAAAAGTCAATGAAGCTATAGTTCCCTTATATCCCAATTTCTTTTTAATTGCACCGAAATACTGAGATAATAAAAATAACTTAGGATGCTTTTGATAATAGTTATCTTGCAAAAATTGCTCTTTTACCGCATTTTGGTGAGTCGAAGACAATTCAGGAAGCATATCATGATAGTCTTTTAAAGCATCATAATATGCATTATTATTAACGACCGCATAACCGCCAATCACCGAGGAAAAAGGTTTTGTGTGGTCAGTACTTGATATAGCAAAATCTCCAATTGTTCCACACTTCATACCATTTATCGTTGAACCATAGGTGATAGCACAATCTTCTATTACAAATATGCCACATTGATGAGCATATTCCACTATTCTACCAACATCGCATGGAATGCCAAATGTATGTTGTACCACAATGACTTTTGTTCGGGCAGAGACCTTATTCTTCACGTCATTTAAACAAGTACCAAATGTTTTTAAATCAATATCTGCATAAACAGGAGTTGCATTTCTACGCAGAACAGCATTGGCCATAACTGAACATGTAAAACCGGTAAGAAGGACTTCATCGTTTTTACCAATATTCAAAACGCTCATTATCGAATAGAAGGCCATTCTTGCAGATGCAAAAGTTATCACTTTTCTCCCTTCATAAACTTCTGACTCAAACACTTCTGCAGTATTTATCAATGATTGTTCTTCATCTTTAATAAGTGTAGTAGGGGTCAGAAAGTCAAACAAGTTCCGATTAAACAACAATTGATTAGTTATTTTTATGATTTTGCCCAACATCACCCATTAATAAAAGTGTTTTATACTCTTTTGCCATTCTATCTACTCGAAATTCTGATTGAAACCGTAGATAACCTCTTTCTCCTTGCTCTTGCATTTCTTTATTATGCATCAAATAATACACAATTTTATTACTCATACCCTTCACATCACCAATATCAAAAACATAACCTCCCTTCCCGTCCTCAATAACTTCCTTTAAGCCACCGGAATTTGTACTAAGTACCAACTTTTTATATTTCATAGCTTCAATTGCTGTTAGCCCAAAAGATTCAAAAGACTGGGAGCCTATTAAAAGTATATCAGATTGCACAAGATACTCCATTGCATTAGATTGAAAATCAAGTAATGAAACATAATCGTCTAAACCAAGTTGACTGACATATGATGATACTCTTTTCATATCCTCTCTTGTACCATAACCGATAAATAAAAGGTGAACATCTGACAAAGTGCTGCATGCTTCCTTGAAAACATCAAGAATAAATTTATGTCCTTTACGCTCTTCATACGTAGCAAGCATTATGAGTATTTTCTTGCCACAATTAATGCCCAATTTAGAATGTAATTTAAAAGTAGGGGTTACAGTATCATCCCCTATCCCATTATATATATACGTTATATTAGTATTGTTTTTGAAATTGTTTCTAATGCGTAATGACTCCGCACAACTTTTAGAAACAGATACAAAATAAGAAACAGATTTATTCAATAGCCTATCTAAGAAATTATCAAAAGGCTTTGTAAAAAGAGAAGACTTTACAGCGAAATTATGAAAATTGTGGATGGATCTTTTTCTTGTCCACAGATACCATGATATATTTATGCACCTACTCGAAACGCAAGCAGGATACCCTCCATTGATAGAGATCAGGCTATCATACTTATTTATTTTAAGTCGTTTACAAGCAGCTAATATGTAATAAGGGATAAAAAAAAGATAGCCTATAAACATCAAGAACTTATGAATAAGTGCGATTTTGCCTAACCGGCCAAATGCCTCGACAAAATCATAAACCATAGGCATTTTATGTATTACCACTTCTGCATTGGGATTTGATATTCTTTGTTCAAACAGTCGCGCTCCTGAATGAGAATGATTACACAATAAAGTCAATCTATCATCCTTGTCCCAATGGTTTATGAGTTGGCAAACAAATGTGTCCAATCCTCCAACATAGTAGCTTTCAAAATATATACAGATTTTCATTTTTATAATCTTCAAAATACAAGCATTACATTCTTTGATATGCTTGAGTGTAAATATCAATATTTGATATTTTTTCAGTCTGTGGAGTCGTGTAAAAACAATACTTATAATCCATATATTTCTTTATATCAACACGTGTGATATTTTCTTTTTTAAGTTCGATATTCTCACTAATATCCAAAAAACTGCAACCGATAATATCCGCTTGATATTTAATTTTAGCATAAAATGACGGCATACCCCTTCTTACTTCTTCATCAGCAATAAACAATATCGGTATATTGTTACATATTGGATAGCAAATCGCATTGCTGATATGACAAATCACACACGAAGCATTGTTTACTAAATCGGCTGTTTTACCTTTTACTACATCTATACCCGGTAAATATTCGCTAATCTTATTTATGTCTGTAGTAGGATGAGCTGCCACCACTACTTTTAAGCTTAAACATTTGTTCACCTTATTGAAAAACTCCAGAAGATTAAAATAATACTTCTCGGGATTAACAGTTTTAAACGATGCAATCTTAGAATCAGGATGAAATGGTAAATTTTGATCTATAAAGACAACTGCTTTATTTACATCATCTACTTCTATATTTAAGGATTCTCTATACAATTCATAATCTGGCGTGTTCACTCTGATGAAATTAGTCTTTTTAGAAATCAGCAGACGATTTAATTTTCTGAACGCAGATTGATTAATTGGTGAGAAAACAAAATCGAAAGCTTTAATATATCCACTTTTTGCCAAATAGGGGGTTAGCCGATTAAAAATGGCATCTTGAAAATTTACCTTTTTCATTTTTTGTAACAGAGGTGTCTTAATTGCTTTAGAATTAACTACTCTATCAAAACCAAATGCATAAAACACTGTTTTAAAACCAAATCGTTTCAAGTTATGAATTAGAGAATAATATTTAGAATTATACGTAAATATAAAAGAAAAAACAGTATTCTTATTATTCTCCTTTCTTATGAGAAACTTTAAATCACTAAAAGATTCAACTTGTTTCTCAACTACCATATCACTCGTTGACAGATACGTTGGAAAACCATACAATAATGCTAAATTCCAATATTCTACCGAAAAACCTCTTTTACCTAATGAACCAATCAAGTACTTCTGATCTATTGTTTTATTAAACGGCTCAATAGAAAGAAATACAATCCTATCCATACTTATTGGGCATAATATTTGGCCTATCTTGATCTGCATCAGATAGCGACAGATACACTTTACTAAAATCAACCTCTCCCTTATATCTAGGCAATGCTAACGTAACATTAGAAAGTCTTTTAACAGTCATCGAAAGCGGTTCAAAATATGATGCAGCATCCAGCTGCGGATTGTCTGCAACTAAATACATACCCGAATTAATAAGCGATGGCTCAAATAGTCTTGTTGTGCAATAGAATTCCGCAGCTACACATCCAATTTCTTGAGCATATTTTAAGACTCTACTAAGTAAACCTGTTAGTGCAGAGGAATAATTTCCAAGCCATACATTCGTATCTTCGGGGATTATTTCAAGTATTCTAAATACTTTTGGTTCTAATTCATTCCCTTGGTCATTATAAAGAGAACTTACTCGCGCTACAATTATACCACCTTGACCCTTACCTCCAAAAAATAGATAATTGTAAACCGGATGATTTAAAAATCTCCAAGACCAAAAATCGGTTGATTTATTTAAGGAAATGATATCATGATTGGCTATACTATTATTCCAAGCTGAACTTAACTGTTCTGCAGTGAAGCTAACTGGATATATTGCATTTTCATGAATATTCAATATATGCTTAGTGAAATCAACACTATTGTCAAGCAAAATTGACCCATATCTTAATGATAATGGAACTACGTATCGATACATCTCATTCATTATAGAATAACCACTCTTTTTATAAATAGGAGCTGACGTTTTGAGGTTTGAAGCTATCGCCATGAAATTTCCATATTTTTCCAATGTCTTCTGTAGTAATAATAACCCTAGTTTTTGCCCCCTATATTCTGGTCTAACTAAAAATAGAGAAGCTATAGCAATTGTATCAATCACGATACGACCGTCTTGAATATACCTCAATTCTTGAGGACATACTCCTCTAAAACCAATCAATAAATTATTATCGAAAAGAACGGGAAAAGCCATACCAGACACCTTACCATAACCTTGATATTGCCATAATTTCAATTCAGGTATTTTTAAAAATATGTGATTTTCATTCCAACTATCATAAAGCAATTTATCAAACTGCTCAATCATAGTACAATCAAACGACTTAACTTTATACTTTACATCTGTATCCATACTTTATTTATTTAATACCATTTATTCTCTAAAGAATTTGCGTTTGCATCTTTAGGAATATCATTTGTATCTAACCTAGGAAGTTTGTAAATTACATCGGTACGATAATCTGCAGAGGATATTAGAGCTACCTCTGTTGTCAGTCCAAGCTTACAACCATTTTCTTTAAGAAGAGAAATGGTATCTTCATTGTAGTTACCATAGGGATAGCATATACTCCAATTGTTTATATCACCTCCTACATTCTTTATAAAATCTATACTCTTTTTTATTTCATATTGTTGTTCATCTTTTGATAATGCCCCAAGCCAATAGTGGTCATATCCATGACTGCCAATATGCATACCACAGTCAACCATACATTTTATTTGATCCATAGACATATAAAGCTCTCTACTAAATGCTTCCTCTTCAACATCCACAATTTTCAAAAAAAGTTCCTTGGTTATCAAATTACGTAATTTTTCCGGTAATTCTACTTGAAGAAGACGTTTAATAAAAATCACTTCATTAGAATCAAAACGATTTGCGATTGCAAGTTTTTCAAAATACTCTTCAAAACTTCTGAGTGAATATTTCTCACGATATCTATCCAGCAAAAGCCTTATCTCATTTAAAAGAATAGGTATTTTCTCAACGGGTGTAGAAGCAAGTATGAAATGAATTTTATTAACATCAAGAACTGTATGTTCTGTAATCGCTTTTACAGGAGTATAGAATGCTCCTTGTATTTTTTCAGTTTGCAATATAGGAAATACTGTATTAAAGTGATCGGCATAAGCATCGTCAAATGTTAACATAACTGCATGTTCAGGCAATTGACTATTTGAAAAGAATGCATTGATCACTTGCTCCACTGTCACAAAATTATAGTTCTTTTTGAGGTATTGAATCTGCCCTCTAAACTCTTCTACTTGAAGACCTTTGATATCAGGATAGCGCGAATGCTTTAAATCGCGCACATAGTGATACATTATAACTGTTAGCTTATCTTTTGATATCATATATTATTAATAACATTAAGTAGTATAATACAATTTATCAACCACTTATTATATTAGCACTCTTATCGTAAGTGCTTCACCATCTCTCTTGCCCTCGCCAGCTCATCATGTTGCCCTATGTCTATCCAATAGCCCGATATAGGATAACGGATAACTTTGTGATTGGTAGCAATAAGTTTTTCCATGAAATCGGTGGCATTAAAAAAATCATCTTTAGGAATAAGGCTAAGTCGCTCTTTCTTTATTAGATAGATGCCAGCATTTGCATAATAGCTATATGTTGGTTTCTCAGTGATTCCACGGATTTCTCGTCCAGTAAGATTGAATACGCCATAAGGTATCTTTACAACATAAGGTACAGCTGCCACACTCATGTCGGCATCATGCTGACAGAAGTGAAGGAAGAAGTCCTCATAGTCAATATTCGTAAAAAGATCAGAATTCATCACCAACACTGTATCATTATGGAAAGTCTCCACAAACCTAATGCTACCAATAGTGCCAAGATACTTCGGCTCACGTATGGTATGTATCTTTACTCCATTGCGTTCCTCGCGAAAATGTTTTTCTATCTGTTCGCCAAGATAATTAATAGTAACAGAGATATGAGTCAATCCATAAAAGAGCAATCGATCAATATTGTAATCAATAATGCACTTATCTCCTATTTTAATTAAGGGCTTCGGAGTTGTCTCCGTAAGTGGTCGCAGCCTCTCTCCTTTTCCTCCTGCCATCAGTACGGCATCAATCGGTAATTTGGTACGATAATGCTTCAGGTTGATAATTTCACAGATATGATTGTCTGCATCAAGAACCGGTACTAGACCCATTTTAAGTTCACGCTGACGATGCAAATTTACTACATCATCGTTCACACCTTTACGAAGGAAATTAAAGTCACGGTGCATCCCCATAGAGATTTCATCATTCACATTCAGACCTCTTATCAAAGCCCGGCGTATATCACCATCAGTAATAGTACCACACATACTTCCTTGTTCATCTACAGCAAAGAGTACCAAAGGCTCAGTCTTTATTTCATTAATACGTTTAAGTGCATCAAGAAAAGTCTGTTGTTGAGAGATTATATGCTTACCGTTAATATCCATTATTTAAGTTCTTTTATTATGAGATGAGGTGACTGCCCAAAACAAATACTGTTAGAAGGTACATCTTGATCTTTTATTAAACAACCCGCTCCTATTTTCACATTGTTCCCTATATGGCTATTACCTATAATTTGAGAATGTGAAAACATACGTACATTTTCACCGATAACAGGATAATTATTATGATTTCCTCCAACTGTACAACATTGGTAAAAATAAAAACCTTCACCATACTCAGCACGCCCCATGATAGAACCTAAAGGATGCTCACATCCCCAAAAATTCGGTAACTCTATCTGATGATACAAATCACAGCCATTAAGCATCTTATTGAGGTAATAAATTTTATCACTCAAAAGAATTTCGTTAGTATGTTCTATTACTAATTTTGAATAAAAGTAGAGAAATATAGTATACTGACAAGAATGATATGGATTAAAAAAGACATCAATCTTCCCTTTTTCTATTAGCTTCTTATAATATTTATTTTCAGTCCTATAAAAACAATATTCGATTTTTTCTAGTACTAAACTATAAATATTATCTAACGCATCCTTCTCATTATCAGTTAAAAGAAAGTTGTTAGCAAGCTGTTGTTTCAGCAATTGAAGAATTTCATTATCAGCAATTGAAGTAATCATAATAAATACAATTCAAATAGCCGTCCACCCACCATCAACCATCAAATTATGACCGGTAATGAACGATGCTTCATCAGACAACAGAAAAGATACGGCAGGAGCTATTTCTTCAGGACGTCCCATACGCTTCAGCGGGGACTTTTCGGAATAGCGTTCGATAAAAGACGGATGCTGCTTGTCTATGATACCTCCAGGAGATACGACATTCACACGTATTCCATATTTACCAAAGTAAGAAGCCAAATAGCGGGAGAAGTTTATGATGCCTCCCTTGACTGCAGTATATGCAGCAGGAGAAGTACCTCCATAACCTTCATAGATTGTAAAGTCATTCCCTACTACTCCATAGATGGAACCAAAATTCACAATGGAACCAAAGCCTTGCATTTTCATTATAACAAGAACCTTTTGACAAAGTAGGAAACAAGTGTTCAACTGCATATCCACATTCTTACGCCAAGATTCCATGGGTATATCCTCAAAGAAAGCACCCCAATCTTTAGTACGGGGATAAGCCACATTGGCAATCCCGTCTATACGACCATATTTTTCATAAACCATTGAAACTAAATCCACTATAGAGTCATCATCCGACATATCAAGATGATAAGTACCATTGACTATATCGGTCTCCACAGCAATATCAGCATTGACAACAATGGCACCTTTCTTCCGTGCGTCTTTCACGCATTCACGGCCTATGAGCCCGGAACCACCAGTTATAATCACTACTTTATCTTTCAATATCATTCTGTAAACTTATTTTCAGTACATTATTGGCATCTTCCATATCGTTCATAGTACAGCGATGTCGAGATACACATTCTATAAAATATTCCATCTGGGAAAAATAGGTATCTATAATACTTTTGGTAGAAGAAAAAAGCACCTTGTTTCCACAAATAATGGTATTAGAGGCCAAATCAACCATAAATGTTCCATCGCTACAGACCAGTTCCAAAGTGCGCTTGTAATCTCGCCGATAATAATTGAGTATTACATTTACGTTAAAGTGCAGATACTCCATTAAGTAATTGGCATAGTCTATTGCACGGATACCCAATGAAGACTTATGAGTAAACAGATGATGCGTGCATTGCGGCTTACCGAATAACCAGTAAAGATAGTCCACTTCATGAATTAGATCAATGTGCACACCGCCCCCCATTTCAGGGTTAGCACTGTAAACCGTACGGTAATCAATCTGAGGACGCCAATCAGGAAGATAAGAACCGCAATAGACATTTACTTCATTCACTCTATGCTGCCTAATAATGTCAACCGTCTTCTGGAGACATTCATGAAAACGGAGATTACAGGCTACATACGTCATAATACCCGACTGTTTCACCTCAGCAATCAACTCGTCATCAACCACCTTTGAATAAAGGGGTTTTTCTATAAAAAGAGGAAATTGAAAGGGCAACAATTTACGGATAGTTGACATGTGTTCCGATGTAGGATTAGAAATAATGGCGAAATCGAAACAAATAGTTTCTAACTGGCGCCAATCATATAAATCCGTAATCCCCTCCCAAGACTTAGATTCTCTTCCCGAACGCATGGCATAAAGCTCAACGCTTGGATCTATATGTCGCAATGCCGCCACATGCTTTCTTGCAATAGAACCAAGTCCGACGATGAGTACTCTCATAAAGAAAAATCAAGTCTGTTGTTCTCCAATAGGAAAGAAATCATTTCGAAATCGATGGGATGATCAAGGTCGAAACAGATATGGTTCATCAAATAAATCAATGAACGGTCAGTTATTGCCCCTTTATACCCTAAAGAAAAGAAACAACGTTTATAGAAATAGAATGAGGCATTCAAATCATAGACTTTAGGAGCTGTCTGCCGTGAAAGTACATCGCCTTCCAATGCTTTTACCTGGGCATAATAGCCATTCGCCTTCTGTTCCACTTGATTGAAGTACGGATTGCGTCCGGGTTCACTCACCGAAAAGAGGTTGACTGCATTTTCGTCTGCCTGAATTTGCTTAAAAGCCTCTTTCAAGTCCTCCAATGTGCGAAGTGGCGAAGTTACATCCAAATCCAATACATAGTCGAACATATACCCTTTCTGCTCCTCTGAATAACGTAGAATATCATTGATGGCATCAATCTTGCCACAAGTATCGTTGGCCAAATAATCCGGACGCTTATAGTCGGATTGCAGACCATAATCCGAAGCGACCTTGATAATTTCATCCGAATCTGTCGAGAGGGCAATGGTAGTATTGCCCATACCTGCGGCAAAGCGCTTTGCAACATCAATGGTATAGCCTATTAACGGCTTCCCCTTGAGCAGCTTAATATTTTTACCAGGGATTCCTTTAGAACCGCCACGGGCACAAATAGTAATCAATATATTCATGCTTTCTACAAATTATAAAATATTTTTTGATGTAGCTTATCAAGCGGATACGTGGCTATCACATCAAAGATAGTTTGAGCCGTATTCTCTTTTTCATAAGGATTCACAGCATGACATGCCATCTCACGGAATTCCTCAGACAATACAGTTTTTAATCCAGCTATAATCGAGACTGTATCACTTGCACAATCATAGACTGATGCCCCATGGGTACGACCTTTTTGACGTTCCCCGATATTGAGCGTTGGAACATGAACAGAAGGCACCTCAAGCAATCCGCTGGATGAATTGCCTGCCACTACCGTTACATAGCGCAATGCAGAAAGATAACGCTTCAACCCTAACGAACTGTAACAGCTGCAACGGTCACTATTCCACCTGCAATAGTCCTCAATGGCCTGACGTATCACCTCACCTCCTTGATCGGAATTGGGCATTGTGAAAAGTACTTTTAGGGTAGGGAAAGCGTCCAATGCAAGCAGAAAATCATCAATCTCATCCTTCGGGCTACGATTACCCAAAGTTACAGGATGGTAAGTCACCATGACAATCTCTCCACTGAAGGTAAAGTTCAAAGAAACTTCCAAATCCTGTTTGCTCATCAATGAAACCCTCTTCAGATTCTCCACTCCAATAGCACCCACATAGAATACCCTGTCCGGTTGTTCACCTAATTGGATTACACGACGACGATACTCCTCGGTTGACGTAAAATGAAGCGAACTCATCTTTGTGATAGAATGACGGATACTGTCATCCACGGCACCTTCACTGATTTCTCCACCGTGGAGATGGGCTATAGGGACACGTCGTAACATGGCAACAGTGGCAACAGCCAACATCTCGTAACGGTCACCCAAAATGACAAGAATATCAGGGTTCAGTTCGGCTATAGCATCATTCATTCCCCTCATTTCTTCTGCCATAGATACAATAATGCCGGTAGCATCATCAGTAGGTTTGTTCATATAGACCCTGCGGTCAATATGAAAGCCGTCCGCCTCAATTTCCTTATATGTTTCTCCATATTTAGGCATCAAGTGCATATTGGTAGCAATGATTTGCAGTTGCAAGTCTTTATCGTCAGCCACCAACCGCATCAAACGGCTAAGAAGACCGTATTCTGCTCTTGTACCTGTAACGAAACAGATTTTTCTCATGCTTCTATCAAATCTTCCTCTTGATAATCTTTAGTTGCCATAGTACCTATAACCTCCAGCCATTTCATTGGTGAAACGCCATTACCAGGACGCTTCACTGTCAGATTTTCTTCCGTAAATATTTCCCCTTTCCTAATGGGACAAGCAGCCACAATACTCTTGCGGGCAACAGCCATGTTGGCTTTCTCCGAATCAGATACTTTCTTTATACCGTCTCCCAAAGCCTGCTCTATGTTACGAATAGCACTGACCATTGCTTTCAATTCAGCCGGTTCCAAGGATGCCTTATGGTCGGGACCGGGTAGGCTCCTGTCTAGTGTAAAATGTTTCTCGATGACTTCTGCACCCATGGCAACTGCGGCAATGGGCACTTCAATTCCATGGGTATGGTCGGAATACCCTATCCGGGTATCAAACTCTTTCCGGATAGTCAACATCGCCCTCAGATTGACATCCTTATAGGGGGTCGGATACTGGGTGTTACAATGAAGTATGGTTATCAAGTCTTTGCCTATCCCATACCTGTTCAGCACCTGAACGGCATTCCGTATATCATTTTTCTCGCACATACCCGTTGACATGATGATAGGCTCCCCATAAGAAGCTATCTTACGGATAAACGGATAGTTTGTGATTTCACCTGACGGTATCTTCCACAGCCCCAAATCAAGTGAATGAAGGTAATCCATGCTTTCAAAGTCGAATGCCGTGGACCAGAAACGGATGCCGCTCTGACGGCAATAAGCAATCAGTTCCTCATGATCCTGTTCTGAAAGCTCCAGTTTCTTAAGCATCTCAAATTGCGAATCATTACCATCACCTATATTCGACTTCTGATATTCCGCTTTCTTTGCTTCTTTTGACACCAGTTTCTCAGCTTTGAATGTCTGGAACTTAATGATGTCAACTCCCGCTTCAACAGCCGCATCCACCAACTTCCGGGCAATTACCATGGAGCCGTTGTGGTTGACACCGGCCTCTGCTATAATCAGTACACTCATAACCGTATTTTAAGAGTGGCAGGATTGCCAGAATAAAGCCCTTTCACATGGATGGGCTTTCTTACGAATGAGCCCGCACCTACAATCACATCATCGCAAATACGGATGCCATTGGAAAGTACCGACTGGCTACCCACAAAAACATTGTTCCCCACGTTGCAATCACCATTCACCATCGTTCCTGTAGAAATATGGCACTGATTGCCGATACAAGCATCATGTTCGATATTGGAAAACGTATTGAGTATGACATTGTCACCAATCATCGCTCCGGCATTGACAAAAGCCTGATGCATAACAACAGTTCCTTTACCCAATACCGCATATTTAGAGACATAGGCCGTAGAGGCTACCAAAGTAGCCAGTCTGCCACCTGCTTCCAACACCTTATTGTATAGTCTGATTCTTAAAGCGGGATTCTTGATAAAGCCTACAGTAATAATGAACTCTGCTTTATCTGCATACAGAGGGATATCATTGTCCACACCTATCACATTGTAGCCGAGCACCTGTCGGCCTACTTCTTCGGGTTTGCCCAAAATTCCCATAATATGATGGCCTGCGCTCTCTGCCACATCAATGACAGTCTTACAGTGTCCTCCTCCACCAATAAGAATAAGTTTTTTAGTCATTACAATCTCACTGAACTTGGAATATTCACTACCCTATCCGCAAACCAGATAGTATTTTTTAGACCGTCATTCTCGCAATGTTCGAACATAGGCAGACGGTTCATCAGTTCCCAGATGGGACGCGTCATCACACCATTGTCGTTAGTCTGCTGAAGGAAGTCAAGCTGTGCCTCCTTATCTTTCAGAATAACGGCATTGAGCCAATAGTTGGAGAAGGTATCCTCGGAATCAACAAAAAACTCCATACCGGGAATATTTTTAAAGAACTCCTCATATTCGGCGGCTACCTGGCGTTTACTTTCGATATATTTGTCTAGATTCTCCAACTGAGCACAACCGAGGGCTGCGTTGATATTGGGCATACGGTAGTTGTAACCGATATGGTCGTGACGAAACTCCCAACGATGGGAAATCTTTGCTTGGGTAGTAATGTGTTTTGCCTGCTTGCCCAGCTCTTCATCCTGGAAAAGCATCATACCACCTCCTCCCGTGGTAATAGTTTTGTTCCCATTGAATGAGATAGCCCCCACTTTACCGAATGTTCCGGTATGCCGATTTTTATATCTGCTGCCGATACTTTCGGCAGCATCTTCCACCAGCTCAATATGATATTCCTCACAGAGAGCAACCAACTCCTCGATACGAACAGGATGACCAAAGGTATGCATGGGTACGCAGGCTTTTACCCTACGACCAGTGTGCTTGTTGTAACACTGGCCGTTCTTTATTTCCGCATTCCTTACCAGCCACTCTTTCATAGCATCAGGAGAAAGTCCCATAGTAGTCTTGTCAACATCAATAAATATAGGACGCGCACCGATATAGCTCAAGGCATTACAAGTAGCAATGAAAGTCAGCGCTTGTGTAAGCACTTCATCGTCACGTTCCACTCCTACAAGCATCAGTGACATATGGAGGGCATTGGTACCGCTGACACATACTACTGCTTTCTTCGTACCGGTATAAAGGGCCATCTCCTCCTCGAAACGATCTACAAACTTTCCCACGCTCGACACAAAAGTGGTATCGATGCATTCTTCAAGATATTTTTTTTCGTTACCGATGAATCTAGGCACAGAAAGAGGTACGAAATCTGCACTACCGTACAGCTGCTGAATAAAACTGATTACTTTAGAATAATCTGCCATTATGTTGTTTTTTATTTACCTACATTTTCTGATCCAAATGCTTCCCTTTCTCCTCATGTTCAAAATTAGGAATAAACCGTTTGAGGGCTTCCACCACCTCTTCTTTAGTAAAATCCGATTTAGAAAAGATATTTTCTATTTCATTGAAAAAGGTATCTATTTCCAACATCGAACGCTTGTTTACTTTCTCAATTACACCTAAAGCACTAAAGCGATCCATATTAATTTTTTCACCTGCCACATAGAATTCTTCGTATGCTTTCTCACCGGTAGTGTCACTGTCAAAATAGAATACAGGATACTCTCCGCTACCAAAGGACATTTCTGCTGCGAATTGTTTGGCCTCTTCATCGGTGGAGAACTGGCGTTTGACACAACCAATGCTCTTTATATAATCGTCGCAAATAGCGGAAAAAGTCAACATCTGCTTTTCACCCAATTTGGGAAAGAAAATCTCACCATTTTTGCCCAAAATACAAGCTAACATACAAATCTGTCCGCTTTCCTCGGGTGAAACAAAATAACGTTTCACGTCATTTGGGGCAGCAAGAGGTTGTTTGTGCATCACCCGATGAATCCATCCGTCGGGAAGTGAACCGTTTGAAAAGGCTACATTAGCAAAACGGGCTGTTGTCACCTTAAACTTAGAGGTATAGGCCATTATCATATCCTCCATTATGCGTTTGCTGGCTCCCATGATATTGACCGGATTTGCAGCCTTGTCAGTAGAAACACAGAAAAAGTGTTTGGGAGGAAAAACGGCCAACAAGTCAAGAAGTTTCTTTGCCTTTACATCGTTATTCTCAATCAAAGCTTGTACCGAATACCTATCTTTTTCACTACGAACGTGCTTGTGGGCAGAAAAATTAGCCACAATATCAAAACCTTTCTCTTCACGGAAGATTCTTTCAAAAATGGGATCTGCAAAGTTCAAAGTATAGGGCCGGTATTCAGCAGGTACATACACGCCATAAGTGGAGCGCAAATCACGTGTCAACTCTGCGAGTCCGTTTTCGTTCAAGTCAATCACAATTAACTTGGCTGGCTTGAACGGCAGTATGGCCTTAATAAAGGAAGAACCAATAGAGCCGGCTCCACCTATTACACATACACTTTTGTTTCTAATTTCTGCCTGAAGTACTTCCTTATTAGCTTCAATGTCTGTAACAAACATACTTGTCGGACGATAAATCACATGATCTGTAATAAATTGCTTTAAATTAAACATACATATTGTAAAAGTAAATAGTTATTTTAAATCTATATAGACCTAAAGCATTATAGTTTGTAAGTACTTAATAAAAGCATCTACCTTTGAAAGGGCACATAAGTGTACCTTAAACCGAGTTTTTAAAAAAAGTACCAGCAAATTCAAGAAGCCATAGCGTACTTCATCATTGGAAAAGAACAAAACGTACACTAAAACATCCCTATCATAATCTTTGATGGTCAGATAACCGCTCTGGTAAATCATAGAAAGCGGATTCTTTACTTCTGACGATATTCAAAAAAAGCGAAAGTCGTCACTTCCTCCTCAATCAAGAGGCACAAATCATAATCACTCTCTTCCAACGGTTCAGAAAATAAGGAGTGGAATTGAATGCTATCTTATAGAGTATTGCAGTTTTATTCACATAAAGATTATTTTCTTCAAAGAGAAATTCTATTTACACATTTTCATTCCACTTCCTCCCACGGATAAGGATTCTCCATCACATTCTGAAACTCATCAACAGCTTCCTGCTGTTCGGCAGTCAGCAATGCAGCATTCCAAGAGGCAATGATGGAGTGAGCTTCATCTGCCAAAGGCTCATCGAAAACCTCTCCATAACAAGCAGTGAGCAGACGGAGCTTCAGCAAAGATGCGGGAAGAGTATCCAGAATATCCCAACAACGGTTCAGAACCTCCTGCACATGCTGCTGTTTCTCACCGTGGTCGACAAACGAGGCACTGTAACCCATTAAAAGAGCGAGACATATATTGGCTTGTTCCTCCACTGTAGTGCCCCAAGTGCCGGAATTATATAAAGTTGTAGTCAAACGATAAACTTCACCATTACGACGCGACAAGTCATCACTATAGATAGGACTCCCGTCCATACCCAAATACATCAGATCGTGCGCAGCACGCTGAAGGAGGAGTGCTTCTTCTAAAAGAGACATATTATTTCAGATTTATGATTTTAGATTCTAAAGAGGAAAAAAGATACTTCGCCACATCCTACATAGTGATCGTTATTTGATCACTTCTATAAGGTCCGGATGGATGGTGGCCATGGCAACAGCAATGACACCTTGTATCTCTATAACCACACGGCGGTCACGTGCACCCTTTACTTTCAGAAAAATACCCTCCTGACCTGCAAAGTCACCACCCGTAATACGGACTCTAGTTCCTTTCGACAGATTCAACTCTTCGGGCTGGAAATAAAGCAAATGGTCGTTATAGGTTCCGGCAACGGCGATGAAGCGCTGCATCTCATGGTCGGGAATAATTATCTTCTGACCACTGCGAGTATCGGTTATATATTGCAAATAAGTAATTTGAGACTTAACACGCTGTACGTCGGAAGGACGTGCATGGACAAAAACCAGATTACGGATGACGGGAACCAAAGTACGGACTTTCTTACCCTTACGGATACTTACCTTATATTGCATGGGGACAAAACAGCCGAGGTTCTCCTTCTCGAGAAGATGCACCGCATCAAGCTCTCTGCGGTATGTGGCACGCATGGCATGCCAGACTTCAACCTCGTTATCCGTTTCCATTTTCGTTGTTTTGTTCACAAAAGAGTGTTCCTCTGGGGCTTTGAACACTCGGTATATACCTGGTATCCAATTATTTGCGAGCACCTTATGTAAAATACAGCAAGCATTGTGCCCTTCTTGCCAACAGTTTTTTTGCAGTTCGTCATTACCTTCTGGTAAGAGACTATAAACGAACGGATTACAAACAAAAAGCGTTTTTTAAACGTTCGTTTAATGGACGTCAAATTTTAGGAAATGAAATAGGGAATGAGTTAATAAAAGGGAATGGAAATTTTAAATATTAAATAAGAAACTTAATATACTGAATTACTGTATATTAAACTAATCTACGATGGGTTTTCCAAAATATTTTTATTAAACATTTTGAGGATATAAAAAACAGTCTTATCTTTGCGTCCATTAAACGAACGTTTAAAAAACACTTCCAAGTCAAAGTCATTTCCATTTATATATCAACGCATTAACCCATCATAAGGATAAAACCCAGCTTTTTATCTCCATCCTTACTCCACAAAAACAAAAAACTTGATATACCTTTGCATTTATTTTACAAACTACAGTAATTTTAATTATTAACCCAAAAACATTAGAAAATGAAGGCAAAAGAGACACTCCAAAGTAAGGAAAAAAAACAAAAAGAGCCCCCCTAGAAACGAATGTAAAGCACGGCATATCAGCTCCGAAAGCGGGAGTAGGACGTCCCTCAAGTGGGGAGGTTATAGGAATACTGCCACAATATAGGAAAGAAGTCATTAAAGACATCATCCTATGGAAAAAATCAAGATACTTTATAGAAGAAAAGCCGACAAGCAACAAGGCATTAGCACAATGGGCATACTCACATTTCGACTTCAGAACGCCAGACTATAAAAGACTATCAGAAAATACTATAATACAAGAGTTCGGTGAAGTGTGGCGGGAAATGAAGGTAGCAGGAGAGATATAGGGAATAAAACAAAAAAGGGCAGAAACCACGAAACTTATTGACAATAATTAAATATAAACAACTTAAGGAATAAACCACTTACCTTTGCCGCCACTTTGGTAAGGATGAAGCCACACCGCCTGCAGATGCCGCTTTCTCAATGAATGCGGCATCTTTTTTATATACAAGCGTACCTCCTGCCAAACTAATACAATTATTAATTTTAAAAACAACAAGATGAGAAAGTTGACAAAGCACGCCCCACTTCACGAGGCACTGAGAAACCTATGGAAAATACGTATCATGCTGGAAAAGAGCTACACGGAAACATGCGCCACATGGATGGCCCAACGGATAGAAAGCCTAATAGACCACATGCAATACGGACACGCACTCATAGCCTACCACAAGCAGGACGGGACATTCAGGCTGGCGAAAGCCACCCTACTGCCCTACAAGGCAGACTTCAGAAGAGATTATGACATCACAAGAGTGACAAGCACCATAGCCTTCTGGGACGTGGAACTGCAGGCATGGAGAACTTTCCAGCTGGAAAACTTCCTCGAATGGAGCCCCATATGCTAACCATTAACCATTAATCACTAATCATTAAACACTAAAAACAATGGCCATGATGTACGGGGGAATGCTATACTTCCCCCTCAAAGTAAATCTATTCGAAGAGATAGCAGTGGAACTGGTGGAAGCCAGGTTCGGACTGAAAGGCACAGCGGCGGTAATGAAACTGCTGTGCAAGATACACAAGGAAAACGGATATTACCTGAAATGGAACGCGGAGCAATGCACACTGTTCACCAACAAGGCAGGAAGGGACATCAATGAACAGGAGATGCAGGGAGTCGTGGACATCCTGGTGGAGAAAGTCTTTTTCGACCCCAAAACCTATAGGGAACAAGGGGTGCTGACCTCTACCGAAATACAGAAGGTATGGCTGGAAGCCACCAAACGGAGGAAAAGAGACCTCACCACCTTGCCCTATCTGCTGGTAGAGACGGAAGAGGACAAGCCGGACAAGGACAAGACTTGTACGCAAAAACGGGAAAATTGCACGCAGGATGCAGACATTTTCCCCGAAAATGCATGCAATTCCAAACAAAGCAAAGAAAGCAAAGTAAAAGAAAGCAAAGCAAAAGAAAGTAGAGCACTTCCCCCTCTTACTCCCCCCGGGGAAAGCGGAGGAGCGCAGGGAAATCCTGATCTGGACATTCCCGGATATGCCTACAACAGGAATACGCACAACCTGGAATGCCTCATGCTGAATCTGGAAAAGCTCTACATCACCGACCGGGAGGAAATCAGGAAGATTCTGAAGTTATCGGACTACGGCAGGCTGGGAAACTACGTCTGGAAAATATTCAATGGAACAAACTGGAACAAGGTGAACAGCAAGGGAGGGTACATCATCTCGGTACTGGCAAGGGAGAAGCGGAGTACGGGAAGCTGATTCCACAGGGCACAAGCTATCAATAACATGTCATGCAGGAAATCAACAACGTGTGATACAAAAAACAAATATCGTGTCGGCAGGATATTAATTCCTTGCCGACACGATATTCATTCCTTCTTCGTCCTTAAAATTGTGACTTATAATTATGCTGATATTCAGCGCAAAACCTCTGCAATTCAATAAAAAATGGCTGGAACACAGCAAACAGTTCCTCATCGTGCTCTTTAAGGTAACAAATTGCCTTATCTACGGATATATCAATATGATGATATTCCACCATGATGTTCAAAGACTCTCTTATTCCGTTCAGAGTGGCGTATTTCCGCAAACGGTCGGTCAGGATAAAATGCCAGATGAAACGTTTGAACCGTACCGGAAGATAGCGGTAATTGATGAGGAGGGAAAGATAGAAAGTCCGGGTATACCTCCTCAAGGAAACTCCGGAGAACGACTCGAAACGGGAAGCCAGCAAATAATCGAAATAAATATCCAGCAATACCCCCGAATACCGTCCGAATTCAGGTTGAAGCCTATGCACCACCTCGCAAACTGCCGGATGATGGTCGGTATAGTCGTCAATAGCGCGGTGAAGCTGAATACCCTTGGCTATATCCGGCGGATAATTCTTATAGGAGCTTCCCTTTACGGCATCGCCTACAAAATTGCCCAACTGTACTTTTCTGTTCGAACCGGAAAGGAATATATGTGCCAGGTAGTTCATGACAAAAGATTTACCAGCTCCTTGCAAAGACACTCCTTCACCTCTTCCATCGGCACCTCATGTCCCAGCTCTTTCTGCAAAGAAGTGACCCCCTTGTCGATGAATCCGCAGGGATTGATATAGCTGAAATAACGTAAATCGGTATTCACATTCAGTGCCAGCCCATGCATGGTAACAAAATGGCTGCTGCGCACGCCGATGGCACAAATCTTACGGGCACGGGGAGTATCGCCCTCCAGCCATACGCCCGTTGCCTTCTCCAGGCGTCCGGCAGCGATGCCAAACGAAGTACAAACGCGAATTACCGCCTCTTCCAGCAGATGCACATACTCCTTCAACCCCAAAGAAAAGTCCTCGAGGTTCAGAATAGGATAGCAGACCAACTGTCCCGGACCATGATACGTAATGTCTCCGCCACGGTCAATATGATAGAGCGTAGCCCCTATCCTGCGCAGTTGTTCTTCTCCCAACAGCATATTCCCTTCTTTCCCGCTACGCCCCAATGTATAGACATGGGGATGCTCGCAGAGCACAATATGATTGACATAGCACTCTCCTGCCTGCTTGGCGTGTACAAGTGCGTCAAACCATTCCGTCTGCCGGCTCCATGCCCCGGCATAAGGAATCATGTTCCAATCTGATATTTCCAGTTTCATGCAAGCAAATATAGCACTTTTTCCAATATCTGCCAATCTCCCTACTAAAAACAAAAAGATCCTCTCTTTTCTCTGAAGAAATGAATAATAGACCACTAAAGAGGCTATTTGGAACCTACAGCCCGAATTTATCTTAAATATGTAGCATCAATTCATAAAAATACACCTTGATAATCTGATAATATCTCACGTACTTTGCAAACATTCTGATATAACTATTCACAAAAAGACAGACTTATGAAAAAAAGAATTCTAATAACGCTATTCGCAGCGTTACTGTTCAGCTTTTCCATATCTGCACAGATATTGAAGGGGCACGTATATGATGCAACGACCAATGAACCGCTTGCAGGGGCATCGGTCACCTACAAGCTGAAAGACACGCAAGGCGTAGTGACCGACATAAACGGTGCATACGAAGTACACCTGCCGGCGGGAGGTGTAGATTTGGTATTCAGCTACGTGGGATATGAGGATGTGCCAATGCCCATCGTCATCAGCAAAGGAGACATTATGCAGAAAGACGTGTACATGAAGGAAAGCACCAACCTGCTGGAAGATGTCGTGGTCTCGGCCGGACGGTTTGAACAGAAGCTGAGCGATGTGACGGTCTCCATGGATTTGATAAAGGCCAGTGACATTGCCCGCCAGGCTCCCACAGACATCACCTCGACACTGCAGACCATTCCGGGGGTGGATATCATCGACAAGCAACCCAGCATTCGAGGCGGTGGCGGCTGGACTTACAGCGTAGGTGCCCGCAGCCTGGTACTGGTAGACGGGATGAGCGTGCTCAGCCCCCAAAACGGAGTCATCAACTGGAACAGCGTACCTCTGGAAAATGTGCAGCAGGTAGAGGTCATCAAAGGAGCCTCCAGCGTGCTCTATGGTTCGTCGGCCCTGAACGGCATCATCAACATACGCACCGCACGGCCGGGACTGACCCCTCAGACCCGTTTCAGTGCCTATGTAGGAATCTATGACGACCCCGACAACAGCGATTACCAATGGAGTGACAAATCTTTCTGGAAAGAGGACAAATATCCGGTAAAGCCCTTGTTGCGCAACAGCCTTTTCAGCGGTGTACGCAATCCGCTCTACGAAGGTTTCGACCTCACCCACTCCCGCCGCATCGGTAACTTTGACGTCAGCGGCGGACTGAATCTCTTTACCGACGAGGGCTACCGCCAACAAGGTTACAACAAACGTTTCCACATCAACGGAAACCTCACCTACTATCAGCCGGATATGGGTATGAAACTGATGAACTACGGTTTCAACGTGGATTTCCTTTCCAACAAGTACGGGGATTTCTTCATCTGGCGCTCGCCCGGCGAGGCCTACCGCCCCTCTCCCTTTACTAATATGGGACGTGAGTCCAACAACTTCCGCATTGACCCTTTCTTCAACTTCACCAATCCTGAAAGAGGTACTTCACACAAAGTAAAGGGCCGTTTCTACTACAGTGCGGACAATGTGGTACGCCCTACACAATCCGCCTCCATTACGGATATTCTGGGCAACATGGGCACCGACGCACAAGTCATCCAGAACATTGCCAATGGAGACTACACAGCCCTCCAACCACTGATGACCGGAGTTATCAAATGGCTGGGAAGCGACAAGCTGAGTGATTTGATGGACGGTGTCTTCGGCTCTCTGGACAACATATTCCCCAATGCCACCACTGCCGACTATTGCGACCTCATCTCCTGGGTAATGAGCAACGGCCTGCCGTCTGACATAGGCGGACTGCTTGAAGGGAAACTGCCCAGCGACCTGGTTCCCTGGCTATCCGGTGTACTCAATCCGGAGCGCAATCAATCACCGACACGGACGGACAAGAATTACGACTATTATCTGGACTATCAGTTCAACAAGAAATGGGACGGCGGTGCACAAATCACCACGGGCCTGACTTACGAACATATCCGCACCTTCTCCGGCGAAACGGAAGAAGTACATCAAAGTGACAATGTTGCCGCCTATATGCAATACGACCAGCGCTTCTGGGACCGCCTCAGCGTATCGGCCGGTGTACGTGCCGAATACTACCGGATAGACAAGCACTACCGGGAAGCCGACACAAAGGTTTTCGGGAGCAAGATTCCTTTCCGCCCCGTGTTCCGTGCCGGGCTGAACTACCAGCTGGCCGATTACAGCTTCCTGCGTGCCAGTTTCGGCCAGGGTTACCGTAATCCCTCCATCACCGAGAAATACCTTCGCAAAGACATCGGAGGTGTAGGCGTATATCCCAACTACAACGTACGGCCGGAAAAAGGATTCAATGCCGAGCTGGGATTCAAGCAAGGGTACAAGGCAGGCAATTTACAAGGATTTGCAGATGTCGCCGCTTTCTATACCCAATACAAGGATATGGTGGAATTCCAGTTCGGCCTATTCAACAATGCGGACCTGAGCATGATAAACAGCGTTACAGACGCCATACAAATGCTGAAGGACGGCAAGGGTTTCGGCATCGGGGCACAGTTCCACAACGTGTCCAAAGCACAGATTTATGGAATGGAAATCAGTACCAACGGCATGTACACCTTCAACAAAAACGCCAAGCTGCTCTATAACCTGGGATATGTATATACCGAACCGAGGGATGCCGACTACAAGAAACGCAATGCCCTGGAGAACACCTATACCGACCCGCTTCAGATGAAGGAGAAAAGCAATGACGGCAAGTACTTGAAATACCGTCCGAAACACAGTTTCAAGGCCACGCTGGACTTTCAGTGGAAACGCATCAACATAGGTGCCAACGTAAACTGGAAAAGCAAGATGCTTGCCGTGGACTATATTATGCTGGACGAACGCAGCAAAAGTGAACCTGACCTGCTGGACTACGTGCGCGGCATCCTCTTCGGCTCGTCCAACGGGGAAACCCTGGCATCCTATTGGAAAAAGCATAATACGGACTATGCCACAGTGGACATGCGCTTCGGGGTGAAAGCCACCAAGGAAGTAGCTTTCCAGTTCATGATAAACAACCTGCTGAACAAGGAGTACAGCTATCGTCCCATGGCAGTGGGCGCGCCACGTACTTTCGTCGTAAAGATGGACGTTACATTTTAAAAAAAGAACATTTCATTTTAAAAACAGAATGTCTTCCGTTACTTTTTCCCGGAAAAGAATTACCTTTGTGCGAACTCTAAACGACAAAGCGTATGGAATTTCCTCAAGTCGACCTGCCAGTAGACATGATTGCATGGACTGAAGTAACGGAAGACATTCTAAACATATACAAACAGTCTTGCCGTCTGAAAGCATGCATCTTTGCACTTTGTATAGAAGGTTCCATCACGGTATCCATCAATCTGATGGATACGGAAATCAAGCAAGGGGATTTCATTACCCTGCTTCCCGGAACTATCATACAGTTTTACGAACAAAAGGAAAAAGTGTGCCTGGGATTCGTGGGGTTTTCTTCCCATTGCCTCAATGGAGTCAACCTCATCCAGTCTACATTAAGCTCCTTCTCCAACATACTGGAGTATCCGGTACTGGCTATCAACCCTACCGTCGCCTCCTATTTCAAGGACTATTTTGCCTTATGGGCACGCATCACGACCGGTCCCTATCCTCCTGACACCAAAATGGCACAGAGCACTCTGAGCATGCTCCTCAGCGGCATAGACAGAATGTATTGCCACCGTCCGCAGATGCAAAAAGGGAACAAGAGCCGGAAAGAGGAAATATGCCGCGAACTGGTGCAGCTCGTCATCGAAAACTATACCCGCGAACGCCGCGCGCAATTCTATGCCGACAAACTGGGCATCTCCCTGCAACACCTCAGCACCACCGTGAGGCAAGTGACCGGCAGAAATGTATTGGACATCATCGCCCACGTCGTCATCGTAGACGTAAAAGCCAAGCTGAAATCAACCAACATGACCATTCAGGAGATTGCCTATTCCCTGAACTTCCCCAGTGCTTCCTTCTTTGGAAAATACTTCAAGAGGCATATGGGCATGAGTCCGCTGGAGTATAGGAACAGCTGAGAATACAGCCGTCAGAACCTGGAACTCAGACGAAGGCTGCTCAAAGCCACGGATACACAGGAAAGAGCCATGGCAGCACCTGCCAGCGCAGGACTCAGCAGGATGTCATAGACGGGATAGAGTACTCCGGCCGCGACAAAGATACCCACTGTATTATAGATGAAAGCCCAGAACAGATTCCGGTACATGAGGCTCACAGTCTGGCGAGACAACCGGAAAACTTTGGGCAACAGCAGTAGGTCTGAAGTCCTGAGAGTAATCATGGCGGTGTCCATCAACGTATCGGTCCCCTTTCCCATGGCAATGCTTACATCAGCACAGCTCAAGGCTTGCGCATCGTTCACGCCGTCACCTACCATGGCGACCGTTTTACCCTGAAGCTGCAGCTTATGGATGAAATCCTCTTTGTCATCGGGCATGGCATCGGCCACAAAACGCATGATACCCAAACTGCCGGCCACGGAAGAAGCCGTACGCTCACCGTCTCCCGTAAGCATGCATATCTCGATGTCCTGGATACGCAGTTCCCGGATAGCTTCCATAGAAGTCACCCTCAACTGGTCCTTGATGGCAATAACGGCAAGTAAATCGTTCTCACGCCCAAAGTAGACAATACTGTTTCCGTCCGATTCATATTGCGTCAGCATATCGGCCAGAATATCCGACAAATTGGCTTGATAATCTTTCAGCAGTTTATGGCTTCCTACCCAATATTCCGCACCTTGATAGGCCACTCTGACACCTTTTCCGGCAATGCTTTCGAAACCGTCCAAATGGGCAGGGATAACCTGCTCTTCCCCTTCCAGGGCCGTAACGATAGCTTCTGCCAGAGGATGGTCCGAAGTAGACTCGGCGGCAAGCAGTACATCTTTATAATGCTCCTCCTGCCCTTGCGCCCACAGCCAGCCTATTACCGTAGGATGCCCTTCTGTCAGAGTCCCGGTCTTGTCGAATACCACCACATCCACATTACGCATCTGCTCTAAAGCGGAAGTATCCCTGATAAGGATATGATTGCGGGCAGCTTTATTAAGGCCCGCCGCCAAAGCTACTGGAGTGGCCAGCCCTACCGCACACGGACAAGCCACCACCAATACGGACAAAGCGGCAAACAGACCGTGTGACACTACATCTATGCCTCCGAAGAACACCCATATAAAAAAGGTCAGCAGGGAAATGATGAGAATGACCGGGACAAAAAGCTCGGCAACGCGGTCGTCAATGCGTTGCTTCTCCGGCAGTACGCGGGCTGCGTTATGCTGCCAGCCTCCCAACCGGCAGATAGCCGCCGACACATTTCGCCGGGCACGTTCCTCCATAAACTCGCCGGTCAGGGAAAAGGCGATGATGACGGCGGCAACCCCATAATAGACATGCGGTTCCAGCCCGATGCCCAGCCAATAATCCGGGAAGAAAGTGTTGAACACACTGAACAGAAAAGCCACAGAGGTGGTAAGCGCCACCAGACGGTCTATATTGTTGCGGCCCGACCGGGTTCCCTTCCAGGCACCGGCATAAAAAGGAGCGCCGAAAAACAGCAGTACCGGAATTGCCAGTACCATCTGTATTTCACGGGTATAGGGTACATGCACAAAGACTGTAGAAAACAGTATCAGTACGATGGCAAAAAGCCATGCACCGACGACGCGCAATCCCGTGCTGTGCATATCCGGCACGGGATGTGCCTTAGTAATTATATTGCTCATTCGATTTATTTTTTAGATGGTTGTTGTTCCGCTTTAATAAAGCAACAACTGGAATGAGCAGTTTGTTCAATTACTTCTTATCGTCCTGCTTGGTTTCCTTGACAAACTCCGCTTCATAATGGAACTTTTGGAAACCTTCTTTCAACTTTTCCACATTGGTCTTGTCGGCATCATACGTGATGGTTACCGTCTTTGTCTTCAGGTCTGTGTGGAAGTCCTTCAGTCCCTTCTCAAAACGGATGTTATTGTTTATCTTCCTTACACAGTTCTCACACTTCATCTGTGCTACCTTGAACACGGCTGTACGGATGTCTTTCGCCATTGCGGCAGATGCACAGAAGAGTACAACTGCCAAAGTCATTAAAAATCTTCTTGTTTTCATTGTTTCGCTATTGATTTAATAAATAATATTATATTCTCGGCAAGTTAAAACGGACACCTACATAGGCTTTTGCCCCATGCATCGGTCCCCACACCATCGTAGCGTCAAAGTTGCTTCCCCAGGGATTGGAAGCATCAATGATGGGGTTTTTCTGCTTGAAGTTTGTCAGGTTCTCGCCACCGACGTATATAGACCAGCGACGGAAATAGCGCGTCACCTGGGCACTCAACTGCTCGAAGCCGCCATAGCGCCTTTCCCACGACCAGTTGCCGTCTGTCAGTTCGTATGGAGCCGGCATGCGCCCGCCACCGTTCAGTTGCAAAGTCACATCAAACTGCCACAATCCCAAAGGTGTCTGATAAGAAGCCGTCAGCAAACCTTTATACTTGCTGGTAAGGGGTTTCTCCATCAGCTCTCCGTTGTAATTCGTTTTGGCATCCGTCCAACGGTAAGCCGCGGTAAAGGTGAAACCCGGGAAGAACGGATAGCTTGCCTCCACCTGCACTACCTGCGAATAGGAACGGCCGTAAAGGTTGTAGAACAGAACGGCATGCGGGTCCGTATCCATATCCACCACCACCTGCTTGCGGAAATCCGTGTAATAGTATTCCGCATTCAGGTTCAAGGTTTTGCCGAACAAGGGAATATAGGCGGAAGCGCTTGCGCCATAGTTCCAGGCCTCATCCTGGTCAAGACGTTTGGCGATGTCTATCCGGCGGCTGCTTGCCAGCAGGTAGTTATTCTCGGCCAGCACATGGTTTGTGCGGTATCCCTTTCCTGCCGAAAGACGGAAATGTACATACTCGTTGGGATTGTACTTCACATGGAAACGCGGAGTGACGAAATAGCCGTACTCACTGCTATGGTCGCCGCGGATACCACCCATCAGCACCAGTTTATCGTCCCAGTTGTAGGTGTACTGCACGTAGGCGCCGGGGACGGCTTCTTTGGTGAATTTCTTCGTCAAAGGCTGTGCGGCGTCATTGTCCAGGCGATAGTGCTGGTCGTAGGAGTCATAGTTGAAGCTCAGTCCGGCAGAAAGGCTTTGACGCTTGGTCAGTTCCGTCTCGAACAGCAAGGAGGCATAAGCGTTGTGCTGGTCCACATCGTAGATTTTCCGTCCGTACAAGGCATCCTGCTTGTGCAGGGAGCCGGAAAGGATCAATGCCAGGTTGGTGTTCTTCTCCTTATTGAATATATAGGCGTTCTTGGTGAAGGCTTCGTAGCGGTCGGTACCTATACTTATCTTATAAGGGTCTGCCAGGGACGTTTTGCCATGGCTGACTTGCCCGCTGTTGCGGTCTTCCGTAAGCACTTTGATGCCTGCCTGGAAGACGTAGCGGTCGCCCATGTATGCCCAGCGGTTCCAGAGGTTGTACTGCTCCACACGGGGGATGTCGGCAAAGCCGTCGTCGTTGCTGTCGTGAGCTTTGGTCTCATTCTCGTAATGCGCCAGCAAAGAGGTGCTCCAACGTTTGGAGAGTTTCACCGTGGCATCGGCATTGGCTTCGTAGCGGTTGGTGCTGCTGGCAAAGAGGTTGGCGGAGAACCAATCGGCCTCGGGCAACTGGGGTTTCTTGAATTCCACATTAATTTGTCCCGTGATGGCCTCATAGCCGTTCTTCACGGACGAACTGCCCTTGCTCACCTGAATACTCTGCATCCATGGCCCGGGTACATAACCCAGTCCGTAGGGGGCGGCAGAGCCGCGGTAGTTGGGGATATTCTCCGTCATCATTTGCACATACGTACCGGACAAGCCGAGAAGCTTGATTTGCTTGGCACCGGTGGCGGCGTCAGAGTAGGTGACGTCCACCGAGGGATTGGTCACAAAACTCTCTCCCAGGTTACAGCAGGCGGCACGACTCAACTCGGCGCTACTTATCATATCTTCATTCATCACACTGTTGCGCAGCTTCATGGTGCCCAACTTACGGCTGACCACATTCACCTCGCTCAGTTCCACCCCTTCGCGCAAGACAATGTCGAGCGTCTCATTGCGGTTACTGACGTGTATCGTATCGTTCTCAAAACCGATAAAGCTGACTACAAGCATATGCTTGTCATTGGGTTTGGACAAGGAGAAAGTACCGTCCGCCGAAGTGGTGGTACCTTGGGTGGTTCTCTGCCAGAAGAGGTTGGCACCCGCAATCGGGTCGCCCAAATTATCCTTTACCGTTCCCTTTACCTGCGCCTGCAAGGCGGTGAAAGAGAACAGAAGAATGGCTATCAAACTATATTTCATTTCTGTTTTATACTTAAAGAAGTGATTAAAAAACAAACAGTTCCCTCCGGACAATTCATGTCATTGCCCCGTATAAAACAACACTAAATGAGAAGCGTGGAATAGAGCGCCAGATAATGACGCGAGCCGACGACATATGGCGGTGCTCCTGAAACAACTCTCGGAGTACAAGCCACCTGCGGCAAGGAGTGATCAAACAGCGGCAGTTGCTCGCAAAACAGTGTAAGGAATGGCACGAACGAAACAGACTCGTGTGCATGCTTCACGAAATCCACCTTGTAGTAGACGGCTGTACAGCCGGTATCCTTGCATGTTTGCCGTGAGGCACGATGTGCATTATGGCATTTGGAACAGCCGGAGGTGCAGCAACTTTGTGTCGTCTCGCATCCGGCACAGCAATACTGAACTACAGAAATCCCCACTCCGCTTATAATGATAAGGGAGGAAAAGAGTACAGCCAGTATGTAACGGAGTTCCTTCATAAGCGCTGCAAAGATAGAAAGTTTTAACCGTTTGCCGGAATTAATTTTTCCTTTTTTATGTGTGCAGTTCGTTAATAAGTTCTATATTTGTCGATAAAGTTTTTTGATTGATATGTTGATTTATAAACGAAACTCAATATGAAAAAGCAAACTGTCAGCCTACTTGTCCTTCTGCTTGCGGCAAGCGGCTTTTTCTTTTCCTGCGGTAACACCGTGAACAAAAACGCATACGCGTTGGAGTTCGACAGTATACAAGTAAACGAAACCGTACATCTCTTCGGAGACACAGCCAAGCCGGCCTGCAACCTCATCCTCAACGTTGCCTACGCCAGCCAGTCATCCGACGTAAGGCTGAAAGACAGTCTGAACACCTTCTTCCTCTCTGCCTGCTTCGGCGACAAGTACATGGCGATGACACCCGAAGAAGCTGTCAAGAAATATACGGAGAAATATGTCGGCGACTACCGCAATGACCTGGAGCCGATGTACAAGAAAGACGAGGAGGACAAGCAGGACGAGCAGAGCATAGGAGCCTGGTATTCCTATTATAAAGGAATCGAAAGCCATGTGCAGTTGTGCAATACCTTAGTACTGACCTACCGTATAGATTACAACGAATATACCGGCGGCGCACACGGCATCTATATGTCCACCTTCCTCAACCTCGACCTAAAGACCCTAAGCCCCATCCGCCTGGACGACCTCTTTGAAGGCGACTATAAGGAAGCGCTGACCGACTTGCTTTGGAAACAGCTGATGGCAGACAACAACGTCAGCACCCGCCAAGAGCTGGAGGACATGGGCTACGCCACCACCGGTGACCTGGAGCCTATCGAGAATTTCTACCTGGACCCAACGGGAATCACCTTCTATTATAATGTATATGAAATTGCCCCATACGTAATGGGAGCAACCAAAATCACGTTGTCTTATGAGGACATAGCCCCTCTGATGAACGGTAAATTCATTGTATTAAGCAGCGCTATAAAAACAGACGGCGAATAGGAACTGTAATCAATTGTCTATCAACATAAAATTCACAATGGATTTAATACTCAAATATTTCCCGGACCTGACGGAAGAACAGAAACGGCAGTTTGCCGCACTCTACGACCTCTATCTGGACTGGAACTCTAAGATTAATGTCATTTCACGCAAAGATATAGAGAACTTGTACGAACACCATGTGCTGCACTCTCTGGGCATAGCCAAGGTAATCAGGTTCAGACCGGGGACACAAATTATGGACCTCGGCACGGGAGGAGGCTTTCCGGGAATCCCGCTTGCCATCCTTTTCCCCGAAGTACAATTCCATCTGGTGGACAGCATCGGAAAGAAAGTACGCGTAGCCTCCGAAATAGCCAACAGCATCGGGCTGAAAAACGTCACCTTCCGCCATGCCCGCGCAGAAGAGGAAAAAGGGAAGTTCGACTTTGTGGTGAGCCGTGCCGTGATGCCACTGACAGACCTACTGAAGATTATCCGCAAGAACATCTCCTCCAAACAGCAGAATGCATTGCCCAACGGACTGATTTGCCTCAAGGGGGGCGAATTGGGAAACGAAACCATGCCCGTCAAGAACAAGACTACGCTGTGGGACCTGAAGGAGTTCTTTGAAGAGGAGTTCTTCGAGACAAAGAAAGTAGTATATGTAGGGGGATAAATCTAAATACATAATATGAAAATAAAGAGATTTGAGTTTAATATGTTCCCGGAGAACTGTTATGTGCTTTGGGACGAAACCAATGAAGCGGTCGTCATTGACCCGGGCTGTTTTTATGAAGAAGAAAAGCAGGCCTTGAAAAACTTCATCACCAAGAATGGGCTGAATGTGAAACATCTGCTGAATACCCATCTGCATCTGGACCATATCTTCGGCAATCCTTTCATGCTGAAAGAGTTCGGTCTGAAGGCCGAAGCCAACCAGGCCGATGAGTTCTGGATTGACGAAGCGCCGAAACAAAGCCGCATGTTCGGCTTCCAACTGCAGGAAGCCCCCGTGCCCCTGGGCACTTATCTGCACGATGGAGACATCATCACCTTCGGCAATACGAAACTGGAAGCCATCCATGTGCCGGGACACTCGCCGGGCAGCCTGGTGTACTATTGCGCGGCAGACCACTGCATGTTTTCGGGGGATGTGCTGTTTCAAGGCAGCATCGGCCGTGCCGACCTTGCCGGCGGCAACTTCGACGAACTGATAGAGCATATTTGCAGCCGTCTGTTCATCCTGCCCAACGACACGATTGTCTATCCCGGACACGGAGCACCGACTACCATAGGAATAGAAAAAGCGGAGAATCCGTTCTTCCGGTAAATATACAGCAAACTTTTAAATCATTACAGCCATGAAAAACGACCTATTGGCCTACCGCCACATCGGCATCAGCGAAAAAGACGAGGAGAAGATGCTCCAAAAAATAGGAGTGAAAAGCCTGGACGAGCTGATTGATAAAACCATTCCTGCCAACATCCGCCTGAAAGAACCGCTGGCTCTGCCCAAGACAATGACGGAGTACGAATTCGGACAGCACATTGCAGGACTGGCTGCCAAAAACAAACTTTACACAACCTATATCGGTATGGGATGGTACAATACCATCACTCCTGCCGTTATCCAACGGAATGTATTCGAGAACCCCGTTTGGTACACTTCCTATACCCCCTATCAGACCGAAGTCTCACAAGGACGCCTGGAAGCCCTAATGAACTTCCAGACTGCCGTATGTGACCTCACCGGCATGCCCCTTGCCAACTGCTCCCTGCTGGACGAAGCGACTGCCGCAGCCGAAGCCGTGACGATGATGTACGCCCTGCGTCCGCGCGACATGCAGAAATCGGGTGCCAACGTGGTATTTGTAGACGAAGCCGTCTTCCCGCAGACACTGGCGGTAATGACTACTCGCGCCATTCCGCAAGGTATCGAGCTGCGTATAGGAAAATACCATGAAATGGAATTCACGCCGGACATCTTCGCCTGCGTACTGCAATATCCCAACGCCGCCGGCAACGTGGAAGATTATCGCGCCTTCGTGGAAAAAGCCCATGCGGCCAACTGCAAAGTGGCCGTTGCAGCCGACATACTGAGCCTCACCCTGCTCACCCCTCCGGGAGAATGGGGAGCCGACATCGTCTTCGGAACCACACAACGGCTCGGTACCCCGATGTTCTATGGAGGGCCGTCGGCAGCCTACTTTGCCACCCGTGACGAGTACAAGCGCAATATGCCGGGACGCATCATCGGCTGGTCGAAAGACAAATACGGCAAGCTGTGCTACCGCATGGCGCTGCAAACCCGCGAGCAGCACATCAAGCGTGAAAAGGCGACTTCCAACATCTGTACCGCGCAGGCACTGCTGGCTACAATGGCAGGCTTTTATGCCGTATATCATGGTCCGGAAGGTATCCGCACCATTGCGGAACGCATCCACAGCATTGCCGTATTCCTGGAAAAGAGCATCAACAGACTGGGGTACAAGCAGGTCAATGCACAATATTTCGACACGCTCCGCTTTGCACTACCCGACACCATTTCGGCACAGCAGATACGTACCATCGCTCTAAGCAAGGAAGTGAACCTGCGTTATTTCAAGAATGGAGATGTAGGCATGAGCATTGACGAAACTACGGATATAGCTGCCGTCAATGTACTGCTCTCCATCTTTGCCATTGCCGCCGGAAGGGATTGGGAAAAGACAAGCGACGTACCCATGGCAAGTAGCATCAGCGCGGAGATGAAGCGCCAAAGTGCCTATCTGACACACGAAGTATTCAACAAATACCATACGGAAACGGAGATGATGCGCTACATCAAGCGCCTCGATCGTAAGGACATCTCACTGGCACACTCCATGATTTCCCTCGGCTCGTGCACCATGAAACTGAATGCCGCCGCAGAGATGCTGCCGCTCAGCCGTCCGGAATTCATGAACATGCATCCCCTGGTGCCCGAAGACCAGGCCGAAGGTTACCGCGAACTGATAAGCAACCTCAGTGAAGAGCTGAAAATAATTACCGGCTTTGCCGGCGTCAGCCTGCAACCAAACTCCGGTGCGGCAGGCGAATATGCCGGACTCCGCGTCATCCGCGCCTATCTGGAAAGCATCGGGCAAGGACACCGCAACAAGGTGCTGATACCGGCATCCGCACACGGCACCAACCCGGCATCCGCCATCCAAGCTGGCTTCACCACCGTGACCTGCGCCTGCGACGCACAAGGCAATGTGGATATGGCCGACTTGCGTGCCAAAGCGGAAGAAAACAAGGATGACCTCGCCGCCTTGATGATTACCTACCCTTCCACACACGGTATCTTTGAAACGGAAATAGTGGAAATCTGCCACATCATACATGCCTGCGGTGCGCAGGTATATATGGACGGCGCCAATATGAATGCCCAAGTGGGCTTGACGAATCCCGGCTTTATCGGTGCGGACGTCTGCCACTTGAATCTGCACAAAACGTTCGCCTCTCCTCACGGTGGCGGCGGACCGGGCGTAGGTCCCATCTGCGTGGCAGAGCATCTGGTTCCGTTCCTTCCGGGACACAAATTGTTCGGCAATGCAGCAAACCAGGTGTCCGGAGCTCCCTTCGGCAGCGCAGGTATCCTGCCCATCACTTACGGCTACATCCGCATGATGGGAACGGAAGGACTGACACGGGCCACGAAGATAGCTATCCTCAGCGCCAACTACCTGGCAGCCTGCCTCAAGGATACATACGGCATCGTTTACCGCGGTGCTACCGGCTTCGTAGGACACGAAATGATATTGGAATGCCGTAAGGTGCACGAAGAGACGGGCATCAGCGAAAACGACATCGCCAAGCGCCTGATGGATTATGGATATCATGCCCCTACCCTCTCCTTCCCGGTACACGGCACACTGATGATTGAACCGACGGAGAGCGAAAGCCTTGCCGAACTCGACAACTTTGTCCACGTGATGCTGACCATCTGGGACGAGATTCAAGAGGTGAAGAACGGCGAAGTCGACAAGACGGACAACGTGCTGGTGAATGCCCCGCATCCCGAATACGAAGTGGTAGCCGACACATGGGAGCACAGCTATACCCGCCAAAAGGCAGCCTACCCGATAGAAAGCGTGCGCGAAAACAAGTTCTGGGTGAACGTGGCACGCGTAGACAACACGTTGGGAGACCGTAAACTGTTGCCCACATGCTATGGATGCTTCGACTGATGAAAAGAAAGCGTAACGGACTATTTTATAGTAAAAAAGAAGAAACCATCAATTCCATCTCCCATGGCATCGGCATTGCCATGGGAGTAATTGTAAGTACACTATTCCTGATAAAATGCTACCAGGCGCAGAATCTTTGGGCAGCATGCGGCGTATGGCTCTATCTGTTCGGCATGGGCGGTTCATATCTTGCCTCCACACTCTACCACTCCCTGAAACATCATAATCCGTGGAAACGGCGCTTGCGGCATTGGGACCATGCGGCCATCTATTGGCACATTGCAGGCAGTTACTCCCCCATCACGCTCATTGCATTGAGAGAGGACGGCGGTTGGGGATGGGAACTTTTCGGCTTCGTCTGGCTATGCGCCATCATCGGCACTGTTGTCAGCTTCCGCAAGATGGAGGAGCACAGTTACGTGGAAACAGTGTGTTACATCCTGATGGGGCTGTCCGTACTGGTAGTATTCAAGCAGCTTTTCGCCCTCTCCCCCACAGCCTGCTACTGGATTATTGCCGAAGGAGTATGCTACATCACGGGAGCCGCCTTCTACTCCTTGCGCAAGGCACGATACATGCACTCGGTTTTCCATTTCTTTGTATTAGGCGGTTCAGCCTGCCACATGGTGGCTGTATGGGACATACTGGTGAAGATGCTGTAAGCAAACGGCAAGCGCACAACCGCTAAAAGAAGTTAATAAGTATCTCTTTCCCTTGCTTTTCTCCATAACTTACCCTACGTTTGCAGTGTTGCACATCAGTACAACACTAATAAAGTTATGATAACGATAGAGAACACAAGCTACGGATACAAGTCCAATCCACTTATTTTCAACAACATATCTTTGGAAATAGGAAACGGTATATATGGACTTCTGGGAGAAAACGGCGTAGGCAAAACGACGCTGATGCATCTCATCTGCGGACTACTCTTTCCCAAAAACGGAAAGTGCAGCATAGACGGAAGAAACACGGCAGAGAGACAGTCCGAAGGGTTGGCCCGTTACTTCTTCCTGCCCGAAGAGTTGCAGATGCCTACCGAAAGCATCGCCAGCTTCGCTGCACGCCATTCCGTATTCTATCCACATTTCAATCAGGAAGAATTCAAGCTGAACCTGGAAGAGCTGAAAATCAACCGGAAACAAAAACTCTCTTCCGTCTCCTACGGACAACAGAAGAAGGCAATGCTGGCATACGCCTTTGCCCTGCATACTCCATACATCCTGCTCGACGAACCGACAAACGGGCTAGACATCACCTCCCGCCAAGCCTTGAAACGTATCATCAGCCGCAGCATGGACGATGAAAGCACGCTGCTCATCTCCACCCATCAGGCGCACGACTTCGAGAATCTGCTGGACCATCTCGTCATCCTTGGCAAAGGCGAAATATTACTGAACCGTTCGCTGGACGAAATCAGTAACCGGCTTCTCTTTGCCCGTACGGACATCCTGCCGGCAGAAAGCATCTACAGCGAACAAGACTTGTCGGGCCATTTCTCCATTCTCCCCAACGAGGACGGAGAAGAGAACACACCGGACATCGAGCTGCTGTATAAAGCGGTGCTGCAACAACCGGAAAAGATACAGAGCATGTTTCAATGAAAATCCATCATACAAACAGAACTATGAACGCAACTTTTAATCTGAAACGCTTCCTGCTACTGGAACAATATAAAAGGAATGAGACCGGCAGGCACCTGCTTTGGTCGGCAGCCGTCGTATCGTTCATCTGCATCCTATGCATCCTCTACGACATAAACCGCGGTGGAAGTTATTACGGCAAACATACCTCTGCCACCGAATTCTCCCGCTACGTACTATGGTTTATCCTCATTGCCCCCTGCCTGCTGGAAACAAATTTCAGCAAACGCAACTCTACTCTCGATATACTGCTGCCGGCATCGGCATTCGAGAAGTTCCTGCATATCTGGATAAAATACCTGCTGCTGCTTCCCCTATTCTGCGGTCTACTGATAGCCTGCCTCAAAGGTCTGCTGTCCTTAAGCGGCAGCGAGTTCCTGCAGTATTTCGCAACGCACATCACGATGTTCCGGATACACAACACCCAGATACTGACCAATGCAATCCTGCATGCTTCCGCCTTCATCGGCTACTTCGCCTTCAGTCGGCAAGTCCTGCTGAAAAGTTTCACCATCTTTGTAGGCTCCATTGCCGTCTGCATAGGAATTGTAACTTTTGTGGCCTCCCTCATGCCCGAAGCCAGAGCGGACGGATACTGGATAGACAACATTGCCACATGGCCCAACACCAACTATCCGTTGTCGGCCGGTGCACAAGCCATCGTGACTTTCTGCAATTATGCGGCTCCCATCAGTGTGCTGCTCGGTTCATGGGTATCGAGCTACTTCCTGCTCAAAGAAAAACAACTGTAGCCTATGGACTTCAAGACCAACAAACCGATATACCAGCAGATTGTAGATTTCTGTTTCAGCAAGATTCTCACCCGCGAATGGCAGGCAGAAGAGCGGGTGGTATCCGTGAGGGAGCTCTCCACACAACTGGCAGTGAACTCGCGTACCGTGTTGAAGGCCTATGAATACCTCCAGGCAGAGGGCATCATCTACCCGGAACGGGGAATGGGATTCTACCTCTCCAAAGATGCGGTGAAGAAAGTGATGCGAATACAGAAGAAAGAGTTTTTTGAAAACCAGCTTGCCGACATGTTCCGCAGCATGGAGCTGCTCGGCATCAGTATAGAAGAAATAACAGAACGATATAACAAACTTAAAAAAGACGGTTCATGAAGAGATACGCAAAGACTGCATTATGGATTACCTTCGGACTCCTCTTCGGACTTACGATTGTCAAAGTTTCGACACTGATGTACGAGATTTATTCCTTCATGCATTCCTAACTTTCATCGGACAGACGAGGAAAGTATAAACAACTGACATACAAGCTTCAGCATCTTCCCTTAGCGGGAAGAGTGACTTTTACATCCCTATCCAACAGTAACAGACTAATACAAACGATTATGAAAACCCAACTTTTTTTACTATTGCTTGCCCTCTCCGTACTCAGTACGCAGGCACAGAGCCTCTCCATCAAAGGACGCGTCACGGACGCCTCGCAAGAGGCAGTTATAGCCGCCAATGTGTCATTATGGACCATAGACTCTACTTTGGTGACCGGAGTAACCTCGGATGCACAAGGCAAGTTCGCCCTCCCTAAAATCATGGCAGGCGATTACCGCCTTTCCATCTCCTTCATCGGCCTCCAAAGTGAAAACATACTGCTGAAACTGAATAAAAGCCTCGACCTGGGCGATGTACAGTTGCAGGAAGATGCCGTGAGCCTCGGTGAAGTGACGGTATCTGCCAGCAATGTGCTGCAACGGGTAGACCGGCAAATCATCCTGCCTTCCGAAAGCCAGCTGAAACGCTCGTTCGGTGCCTACGACCTGCTGAACAATCTCGGCATTGCCCGTCTGCAAGTGGACAATCTGAGCAACAGCATGAGCGTCAGCGGTGGTGGGGCCGTACAAACCCGTATCAACGGCATTAAAGTGACAGACAAGGAGATAGCGGCCGTCAGAGCCAAAGACGTACTGCGTGTGGAGTTCATCGAAGACCCCGGCAAGCAGTACGGAGACGATGAACTGGGCGCCGTAGTCAACATTATCCTGCGCCGCCGCGAAACGGGCGGTGTTGTGAACTTCCAACTCTCCGATTCGCCCCACACCCTATGGGGAGAGAATTTCCTGAGCGCGAAGTTCAATTACAAGAACTCCGAATGGGGCATCGACTACTTCAACAAGAACGGCAAGTATCACAGCCGCCTCGAATCCCACGAAACCTTCTATCTGGGCGACCGCACCATCGACCGCATCAAGGAAGGCATCGAAGACGAGTCGCCCTCTCTGAGCTTCATCAACAACCTGAATCTGACGTACAATCTGACGAAAGCGGACAAATATGTATTCAATGCCATCTTCCGTAACAACCTCAGCAATGCCCCCTACCAGAATGAACTGAACAAGATGTGGGCAGTGGGCAGCACGGAGTCCATCTATTCATACGTCAACAACCACACATCCAGCTACTCTCCGGCGCTCGACCTTTACTTCCAGCATACCCTGCCCCATCAGCAGAGCATCCAGGTGAATGTAACGGGAACGCTCATCCATACCAAGAACAACCGGAAATACAAGGAGTACAAGGACGAGAACGCACCGCTGGCAGACATCCAGACATTGGTGGACGGTGACAAGCGCTCCGTCATCGGCGAAGCCATTTATGAAAAGAACTTCAAGGAGGTGAAGCTGAGCGGCGGTGTCCGCCACTATCAGATGCGGACGGAGAATGAGTATAAAGGTTCCAATCCCACCACTTCGAAGATGGACCAGTCGCAGACATCCGCTTTCTTCGAGGTGCAGGGCAAGGTAAAGGACTTCAGCTATGCGGGCAGCGTAGGCATGACACGTGCCTGGTTCAAGGAAAGTGAGGAAGACCATGCTTACTATACCTTCACGCCCACCGTGCGGTTGAGCTATAATCTGAAGAAGGCGGGATTCCTGCGCTACCGGTTCAACATCAGTCCTGCCATACCGTCGCTCGGCTCGCTGACTGATGTGGAGCAAGCGATGGACACGATACAGATAGTCCGCGGAAACCCGTTGCTGAAAACGTATCAACAGTTCACGAACTCCTTGTCTTACAGCTATTCGAAGAAGCAGTTCAATGCCAATCTGAGCGTGCGCCACCAGTATTATGACAATCCCATCATGGAAAGCATCTTCGTGGAGGACGGCAAACTGATACTGAAAGATGAAAACCAGCGGTCGTTCCAAAGCCTGAATGCGGAACTGATGGTCGGCATTAACGGCGCTACGCTGTTCGGGCTGAAGGATTTCCTGACGCTTTATGCTTCGGGAGGATATACGCGCAGTTGGTCGGAAGGTTTGAACTATAGCCATATGTACGATGAATTCTATTACAGCGTGATGGCGCAAGTGCAATATAAAGACTTCTCGCTGCTCGGGCAGTTCCGGAAAGTGCAGAACAATTTCTTCGGCGAAACCATCAAGAAGAACGAAAACCAGACGGCATTCATGGCAATGTACACCCGGCGGAACCTTCAGGCGGGAATCGGCATTATGTTTCCTTTCACCAATAACTATAAGGTGGGAAAAGAAAGAATCAGTGAAGTGGCTCCTTTCCGTTCCGAAACATTCGTCAGGGAGACGGGACAGATGGTCGTACTGCGCATGGGCTATACATTCGAGTTCGGACGCAAGCACAAGGCAGGCAACAAGGGGCTGAACAACAGTGATACGGACAGCGGCATCATCAATATGCAGCGATAACCCATTTCCTCTGTGAAGAGGAAGCCCAACGGAGAGTGGCGGAATTATACGTTATTTTGCTTCATGTATGATTAATTACCTGACCGCCACCTCTCCTGCGGGTATCTCTGTTTAGCGGATGATGGTCACCGTACCTTCCTTCACCTTTTTCTCCTTCACCGGAGCATCGGCGGGAGCATATCCCAGGGCTGCGCAGCCATATACCTTATGGCTCTCGGGTACACCCAGCTTTGTCAAGAAAGCGCGGACATCGGGGTCGTCGCAGGTCTGCCCCAACTGGTTAATCCAGCAGGAACCGATGCCGAGGGACTTGGCTGCAAGAAAAATGTTCTCCAAGGCGCAGGCACAATCCATACCGGCCCACCACTTGTCCGGCTCATTGGAGACAATGACCAACGTGGGGGCATGATAGTAGCAACAATAAGTCTGGCTGTGTCCACGCTCCCGTGTATGGAGGTCGTCACTCTTGGCAAAGGCACCTTTGATTTTATCGTTCAGCTCTTCCAGCACCTCCTTATTCTGGATGGCGGTAAAGTGCCACGTCTCCAAATGCATACCACTGGGAGCATAGGTAGCCGCCTCAAGGATAAGGTTCAAATCTTCTGCGGAAACTTGCTGTTCCGTATAGGCACGGACGCTGCGGCGTGCCTTGATGGTTTGTAATGTCTCGTTCATTTATTTATTTATTTGAGAATTGATAGTTGATAATGCACATCAGTACGTGTTCAGTGGGGCTGTTTCACCGTTTCACCAGCCCAATCTTTACATTCAGCTTGAAGTACCAGACGCCGTTCTCGCGCTCCAAGAAGCCGTATTTATCTTTCTCTACGGCACCTTTCTCCAAACGCGTATTCTGATAGAGGAAGTCTGCAAAGACCTGCGGACGGGATTTGTGGTAGCAAAGTACCTGCCCGCTGCCGTCCGTCAGGAAGATGCCTTCGACGGCAGAGTCCGTACCGTTATAAATTTTGGCAGGGCGCATGCCGAGGGCAAGTGCCAGCAGGAACTGCTTCATCTTGAACTCGTAGAAGCGGTGCTTGTTTATCAACTCGTCCTTTATCTTCAACGGATTCATCTCCTTGATGCGCTCCGTCAATTCGCTGATGCGGGTGATGCCGTCCAAGTGCATCAAGCGTACCATCTCGGCAAGCATGCGGGGGAAGTGGAGGTCTATCATCAGCAAGTTGCAGCGGAACACGCGGTCGGCAACGTCGGCATACTTCAGCACGCCGCCCAGTCGCTCAATCATCATCATGCGTTCTGCCACTTCCGTAGGAGATTCCGGCAGGGCATTCACCTTGTTCACCGTGGGCACGGCAAACTTGACACCGCTTTGCTCCAGCTTCAGATTCGCCGTGCGCCCTCCGTCCAGCAACGGATTCATCGGGGTAAGACGACAACGGACATTGAAGCCCGTTAGAGGTGCTTCGGGATGCCAGAAGGCAACGGAGAAGTCGGTACGGTCCTCCGTCTTTGCTTCCAGGTCGAAGATGTTGACAGCATCCAAAAAGGCTTCCAAACCTTCGGACACTTCCACTTCCTCGCCCGAAACGTTCTTCAGCAGATGCAGAACCAACTCTGCCGCATCACCAAAGTCTTCGTGGGGGAAACGCAGTTCCTCCTTCTCGCCCGGAACAAACGAACCGTCCTTCCCGGCAGTTCCGCTGACAACGCGCACTTCCTGCGCTTCGATATAGTAACGGCGCGTACCGTCATGCTCTTCCCTCTGTATCAAGGCAACGGGCCAGCGCAGGGTTTCGTCTTTTTCAGCTTTCGGTGTACCCAGTGACACGGCTCCATCCGCCAGCAGGCGAAAGAAGGTGTAGAGCTCGCCCAGTTCTCTTTTTGTTGCACTAAATGCCATAAACTTTCTTTTGTTTAAAGGAGGGAGTCAGCCTTTCATAAGGAGTGATGCCGTTTCCGCAAAGAAAACAGTCTGTTCCGAAGGACAAAACAACTTGTTCCGTTAAAGGAAACGAACAACTTCCCTATTGAAAGGGGCTCTTATCCCATTTGTTGTATTATTCAAACCTCAATGTTTCTACTTTCTCCAACCGTGCCCGCAACTTCGGCATCATGGACTGGCGGATACGGAGCGTCATGCGGCAGTCCATATCATACGACTGTTCCAGGATTTCCGGCTCCTCCTCCTTCACTACTCGCATCACATCGTTCATGAAAGGATATTCGAAAAGGAAGGTAACCGTCTCATCCACGGTCTTTTCAATAACGGTGGCGGCAGCAATGGCTTCGGCGGCGGCGGCTTTATAGGCTACAATCAGTCCGCTCGTACCCAATTTGATGCCTCCGAAATAACGCACTACGATAATCAATATATCCGTCAATTCGTTGGAATTGATTTGTCCCAGAATCGGCTTGCCTGCCGTACCCGATGGCTCGCCGTTGTCGTTGGCACGGAAGTCCTTCCGCTCATGGCCCAACATGTAGGCGTAGCACACGTGGCGGGCGTCGTAATATTTCTTCTGGTAAGTTTCCAGATGCGCCTTCACCTCCTCTACTGTACGCACCGGCAGGGCAATAGCAATGAACTTGCTGCGCTTTTCAGTGTAAATGCCCTCGGAAGGGGCAACGATGGTTTTATACGTATCTTCGCTCATGCTGCAAAGATAATGCAAACTGAAGAGAGAACTTTCATGCTTGCATGAAAAAAGTTATGTTGAAGTGCAGCTTATCTTATCTAAAGATAATGCAAAATCAAAAGCAGCAGAAATAAGCAAGCTGATTTCTGCCGAAAAGAGTTATCTTTGTACGAAGAATCAGATTTATAATCAAACAGAAAAAATGACAGACGGAATCAAGACATTGCACTATTCGGACCTCTTCCTGGCAATGTATTTCGAGGGAGGGAGAAGCTGCACGCACCGGAATCATTCGCACGTGCTGGTATATATGTACTCCGGTGAAATGGTTATCGATGAAAGAGGCAAAATCACTCGGCTGCATAAAGGAGACTGTGCCTTTATCCGTAAGGACTTTAGTGTGCAAATGACCAAACAAGCCTGGAATGGAGAGCAGTTCAAAGCCATTTTCCTGATGTTCACTCCCAAATTCCTGCGTGACTTTTACAGCAGGCTGAACCGGGACATCCTGCCTAAAGATGCCAAACGAGATAAAATAAGCTTGTACAAGCTACCTTCCAACCGCCCCGACATTGTAAGTCTGTTCGAATCCATGACACCCTATTTCGATTCGAGCATCCACCCGACTGAGGAGTTGCTGCAACTGAAAAGGATGGAGGGGATATACGTGTTGCTCAATACGAGTAAAAACCTGTATGCTTCCGTTTTTGATTTTGCAGACCCGTGGAAAATAGACATATTGGACTTTCTGGAACACAATTACATGAACGACATATCCATGGAAGAAATGGCCAATTATACCGGCCGCAGCCTATCCACGTTTAAACGCGATTTCAAAAAATGCAGCACACTCTCCCCACGGGAATGGCTGATACAGCGCCGTCTCGAAGCCGCCCGTGAGCTGATACGGAAAGGAGGGCGCAAAGTATCGGAAATCTGTTTTGAAGTAGGTTTCAAGAACCTCTCCCATTTCTCGAAAGCTTATAAAGCCACCTACGGTATTCCTCCGACAGAAGACATACAGCAGGAAGTGAGTCTCACATAGATTGCGGAACTTTTTCTATCCGTGGACTGCACGGCAAAGCATATTGAACCGTACAACAAAGCCATTGTAGCATAGCCTCCTTACATTTGTACCCGAAAAATGATTAGAGTGTATAACAATTTAAATCAAACGATTATGAAAAGTATTTTTGAAAAAGATTTATCGGGAGAGATGGTTTCACCCAACGAGCCGGGCTACAATGCATTAATTGAGGACATTTTCGCTACCATCAAGGTTGCCACAGAAATGAATACGGGTTACCGCACCCCCGAAGAGGTACACGGATATATGGGCAAGATTCTCGGTAAACCGCTTGAAGAAAGTACAACGGTGCTGCCGCCACTCTACATCGACTACGGTAAGCCTATCACCATCGGAAAAGGGTGCTTCATCCAGCAATGCTGCACTTTCTTCGGTCGCGGCGGCATAACGATTGGCGATGAGGTATTTATCGGACCGAAAGTCAATCTGATTACAATCAACCACGACCCCGATCCGGAGAATCGCAGCGCTACCTATGGCCGTCCGATTACCATTGAGGATAAGGTATGGATAGGAATCAATTCGACCGTCCTCCCCGGAGTACGTATTGGCTACGGCGCAATTATCGGAGCGGGCAGTGTAGTGACCAAAGACGTTCCTCCTATGACTGTGGTAGCCGGGAATCCAGCCAGATTTATCAAAAAAATCAATAAACCACACCAAAAAGATTAAAGCAAATTCATGAAAAAGATAGTGATTGCCATCGATTCCTTCAAAGGATGTCTCACCTCGGCAGAAGCCGGAGAAGCTGCCGCCCAAGGGGTACATGCCGCATGTCCCGAATGCCGGACCATCGTGCTCCCCGTGGCCGACGGTGGAGAAGGCATGCTCGACGTCCTGCTTGCAGCCAGTAACGGAAAACGTATCACCGTCCGTGCCCACGACCCGTTGATGCAACCGTGCGATGCCAGTTACGGCATCTCCGGAGACGGCAATACCGCATTCGTAGAAATGGCTGCCATCAGCGGCCTGCCACTGGTTCCTGCCGACAAAAGGAATCCGATGAAAACCACCACCTTCGGAACGGGCGAACTGATACGCGATGCCTTGGAACGGGGATGCCTCCGTTTCGTCATCGGACTTGGAGGGAGCGCCACGAACGATGCCGGTCTGGGAATGCTGCAAGCATTGGGATTCCGTTTCTTCGATAAAGAAGGACACGAAGTGGGAAGCATGGAAAAAGGCATCGCCCTATGCGGTGCCCTTCTATCGGAAATCAGCTCCATAGACAGCTCTTCTGCCCATCCCACACTGAAAAAGGCATGTTTCACGGCGGCGTGTGATGTACGCAATCCTTTCTTCGGTCCCAATGGAGCAGCCCACGTATTCGCTCCCCAAAAAGGAGCAGACGCGGATATGGTGAAGGAACTGGATGTTGCTATGCAGCATCTTTCGGACGTCATATTCCGCACTACCGGCAAAGACGTATCCTTGCATCCCGGTGCCGGTGCGGCAGGCGGTATGGGGGGCGGTCTCTACGCATTTCTGGATGCACAGTTGAAACCCGGCATAGAGCTTCTTTTGGAAACTCTGGACTTTGCAGAAAAGATTAAGGATGCCGACCTCCTCATCACCGGAGAAGGGAAATCGGACCGGCAGACTCTTATGGGGAAAGTACCTTCGGGCATCTTGCAGGAAGCAAGAAGGCAACATATTCCCGTCATCCTGCTGGCAGGAGCGATAGAGGATGCCGGGATACTGAATGCAGCCGGATTCCGGGGCGTATTCTCCATTACCCCCTCTCCCGTCTCTTTGGAGCAGGCCATGCAGCCTGAATTTGCTCAAGAAAATATCCGAAGGACAGTGGAGCAAATTTGCCGGATTTTCTTTTAACTCCCTCTAACTCCTTTAACATACCGATAGCACCAGATACCGACTACATCGGCAATCAGCCAGCCGATGGGGATGGACCACCAGATGCCCGTCACCCCAATCTCAGGTATCGAAGCAAGCCAGTAAGAAAGAACTACACGGGTGCCCAGCGACAGCACGGTCAGCACAACAGACATGCCCGGCATACGGATGGCCCGATAGTATCCGTACAGCAAAAACAAGATGCCGATGCCACAGTAGAAAGCACCTTCGATGCGTAGGTACGCCACTCCCACCGCAATAATCTCCGTTTCGTCCGGACGGACAAAGATAAGCATCAACGGTTTGGCAAAGATGAAAACCAATACGGACACAAGGAGCGAAAAAACAACAGCCGTGACAAATGCACTGCGAACACCCCGGTGGATACGGTCGTAACGTCCGGCCCCGAAGTTCTGTGCAATAAAGGTGGAAAAGGCATTCCCAAATTCCTGCACGGGCATATAGGCGAAAGAGTCAATCTTCACAGCTGCCGCAAAAGCTGCCATTACCGCTGTTCCAAAGCTGTTGACAAGCCCCTGTACCATCAGGATTCCCAGATTCATCACCGACTGTTGGACGCAAGTCAGTGTAGAGAAGGAAGCTATTTCCTTCAAGCAAGTACGGTCAAAACACATGTCTTCATGATGCCATCGCAGTTCCGGACGCCTTCTGTAAGTATAAATGATGATGCCCAGAGCAGCTACTCCTTGAGCGAGGACAGTGGCCGCAGCCGCACCCTGAATCCCCCAATCCAGTTGTAGGATAAAAAACAAGTCGAGCGCTATATTCAGAACGACAGAAACTGCCAGAAACCAAAGCGGAGTGACAGAATCCCCTACTGCACGCAGCAGAGATGCGTAGAAGTTATAGATAAAGGTGAAAACTATACCGCAGAAGATTATCCACAAGTAGCTGCGCATCATGCCGTATATGTCTTGCGGAACCTGCAACAGCCGGAGAATAGGATCGAGCCAGATAAAAACGACTACATTCAGTATCAGTGTCACGATACCTATTAGTGCAAACGAACTGAATATGCTACGACGCAGTGCTACATGGTTTCCGGCACCATAATGTAAAGAGAACACAGTGCCACTGCCCATCGCCAGTCCCAGCAAAACGGATATAAGGAAAACCATCAGTGTGTATGCCGAACCGACCGCCGCCAACGCCCCTGCACCAATGCATTGGCCTACAATGAGCGTATCTGCAATGTTGTAGCATTGCTGCAAAAAAGACCCTACCAGCATGGGTAGGGTAAAATGCAATAAAGTACCGGTTATGCCTCCTTGAGTGAGGTCTCCTTTCCGTAGCATCCTGCTTTTGTTTTTAAGAGTTTCATTTCCGGGTACAAAGATACAAAACCCTCCAACAAATCATCTGGACTCGACGAAGAAAGAGGCATGTAATAAAAAAAGCAGAGGGTTAACCTCTGCTCTCCATACTGTTTTTGTCAGGATTCAGAATCTTTACGACCTGACGAACATCTCTCTTGTCTGCATTACCGTAAAGGCCAATCTGTTGTCCGGGTACTGTTCCCTTTTCATGTTCTGCCTGGGACAATGCTACTTTCGGGTCAATATGCCCTGCTTTCTTATCTATATTCATACCTATTGAGTTTTTCTAAATTCTTATATGAGAACAAGATAAAAAAGCAAATTGTTCAGCAGTGTCACGAGATATTTAGTAATTCCACTTCAAATATCAGTGTGGAATACGCCGGAATGGGTCCACTGGTACGTGTACCGTATCCCATGGTGTAAGGGATATATACAATCCAACGACTTCCGGGATGCATTCGTAGCAAGGCAATCTGCCAGCCCTCAATCACTTCATTCAGACGAAAAGCCTCCGGACAATTCCGTTTCCACGAATTATCGAACTCACGCCCATTAATAAGCGTGCCTTTATAATGCACAGATACTACACTGTTGAGACGTGGTGTCGGACCGTCTCTGCCTTCCTCCAATACCCGATAAAGTATGCCGCAAGGCAATTCCTTGATTCCTTCTGCCGTACGCAACTGCTCCAGAAACTGTTCGTTTTGCAATTTATATTCTTCTTTTCTACTCATATTGACTTTTTCAATACTTTACAATAATTTGTGCACTGCTTTCTTGCAGTTCCGCATATCCTTTTCCGTCAGCTCAGGATGCTTCTTAGTACCTCCCCTCTCAATGGTTTTCACAATCTTGAAACCACTCCATTTCAGAATCTCCCTGAAAGCTTTCACCACACCGTGCGTCTGATTATAGAGAATATTGAAAGGATAAGGGGTAGTACAAGTGCTTACCACAATCGCTTTCTTGCCCTTATGAAGCGGAAGGGGCATTCCCCAGGAGTTCTCCCCCATCATACCGTAAACCATACGGTCGAAAAGCACTTTCACTTCTCCCGGCATGTTTCCCCAATAGCAAGGGGCACCGATTATCACTGCATCGGCTTCTTTCATAGACTGCAACACTCTCTGTGCCCCATCCTCGGGCAGACAACACTTCAATGAACTGCGGCACTTCATGCAACCGATGCAGGGATGTACCTGCAACCGCGGAACGTCTATATAAACAGTCTCAGCTCCACAACCTTCAAGTTCCTGCTTCATCAGCTCCAACATTTTCGACATGTTGCCATGACGGCGGGGACTACCGTTAAGAATCAATACCTTCATTGTATACTCTCAATTTTTCGGCAAAGGTCGGCATTTTCTACATAATAACCTTATTATTCTGTTTTAATCCGAAAAAAACGGGGATGTCTTTTAGTGGAAGACATCCCCGTTTCAGTTTATATCAATTCATTTAGTCCAGTTTATGAATCACCAACCCCGAACGCAACTTCGGCTCAAACCAAGTTGTCTTGGGAGGCATGATGTTGCCCGTATCGGCGATGTCCATCAGCTGCTTCATGGAAACGGGATAGAGGGCCAATGCCACTTTCATCTCACCGCTGTCCACCCGCTTCTTCAACTCTTCCAAACCACGGATGCCACCTACAAAGTCAATACGCTTGTCGGAACGGAGGTCTTTGATGCCAAGCACTTCATCCAGTATCAGATTGGAGGAGATGGTTACATCCAGTACACCAATGGGGTCGTTATCATTATAAGTACCCGGTTTGGCAGTAAGGCTGTACCACTTTCCGTCCAGATAGAGGGAGAAGTTATGCAGTCCGGACGGCTTATAGATGTCCTCACCTTTCTCCTCCACGATGAAATTCTTGCCCACAGCGGCCAGGAACTCTTCGGGAGTCATGCCGTTCAAGTCCTTCACCACCCGGTTATAGTCAATAATAGTCAACTGGTTGGCAGGGAAGCACACGGCCATGAAGTAATTGTACTCTTCGTCACCACGGTGATTGGGGTTTTGCTTGGCTTTCTCTGCACCCACCAAAGCGGCAGCGGCGCTGCGATGATGCCCATCGGCAATGTAGAGGGCGGGCATTTGGGCAAACTCTTGGGTAATGGCATCAATGTCCTCCTGCTTGTCTATAATCCAGAAGGTATGACCAAAACCGTCACCCGGAGCGATAAAGTCGTATACCGGTTTCCCGGCTGTATAACGGGAAATGATGGCATCCAGCGCAGCATTATCGGGATAGGCAAAGAACACGGGTTCAATATTGGCATTGTTCACCCGAACATGTTTCATACGGTCCTCTTCTTTGTCACGACGAGTCAACTCGTGCTTCTTGATAACACCGTTCATATAATCGGGAACATAGGCACCAACAACAAGACCGTACTGTGTCTTGCCGTTCATGGTCTGGGCATAGACGTAATAGTTTTCTTTATCATCTTGCACCAGCCAGCCTTTCTCTTGGAACATACGAAAGTTCTCTGCAGCTTTCCGATAAACACGTTCGTCATGTTCATCCGTACCGACGGGAAAATCTATTTCCGGCTTGATGATATGATATAAGGACTTCTCATTACCTTCCGCTTCTGCACGTGCTTCTGCAGAATTCAATACGTCGTAAGGACGGGACGCTACTTGTTCCACCAAATCCTGAGGGGGACGAATCCCCTTAAAGGGTTTAATTATAGCCATAAGAGAGTGTTTTATATGGATTATTGAGGTTTCTTTTTCACGAAATATCTTACCAGATAAATTGCACTACCTAATATCAGTACAATAGATACGCCCTCGCAAAAACCGAGGGCGAAATCTGACAATTCATTTCTGAATATACTACTTAATGAAAATATACCAGCACCTATTGCTAAATAAAGAACTGAACATTTATAGGTAGTCTTACTATTCATCTCATTTCCTGTTTACGCGGAACTTCTCGCAACCGTCTTTCAGGAAGCCTACAATCTGCTTGGCAGCGGCAATACCTGCGTTGATATTGGCTTCAGCAGTCTGGGCACCCATCTTTTTCGGTGTAGAGAAATAACGTCCGGCAAACTTGGCTGCAAATGTTTCATTGGCAGCAGGCATAATGTCGGTCATGTATTTCAAGTCGGTGCGCTCTTCCATCAACTGGATAAGCTCGGCTTCATTGACGACTTCCTTACGGGCTGTGTTCACCAGCAGGCCACCTTTCGGCATTTTGTTCACCAATGCATAATTGATGGAATTCTTCGTTTCGGCAGTTGCAGGAATATGCAGGGAAACGACATCGCAAGTAGAGTAAAGCTCTTCGGCAGAACCCACAGCCTTCACTCCATCCTTCTCGATTACTTCTTTCGGGCAGAAAGCGTCGAACGCATAAATCTCCATACCGAAGCCTTTGGCAATACGGGCTACGTTGCGCCCCACGTTACCATAAGCGTGGATACCCAGTTTCTTGCCCATCAGTTCAGTACCGGAAGTACCGTTATACATATTACGGACAGCCATCACCATCAAGCCGAAAGCCAACTCGGCCACAGCATTGGAGTTCTGTCCCGGAGTATTCATTACACATATATTGTGGGCAGTAGCTGCTTCCAGGTCCACATTGTCATAACCAGCACCGGCACGCACCACAATCTTCAGTTCCTTGGCGGCATCCAGCACTTCAGCATCAATGATATCACTGCGGATAATGATAGCGTTGGCATCTTTCACAGCCTCCAGCAGCTTGGCTTTTTCACCATATTTTTCCAGCAACACGAGTTCGTAACCTGCTGCTTCTATTTCTTTACGGATACCGTCTACTGCCACTTTGGCAAACGGTTTGTCTGTTGCAACTAATACTTTCATAATTTCATGATATTAAAAAGACTCACCACAGATGACACAGATTATCACAGAGTTTAATCATAAAAACAATCTGTGCAAATCTGCGTAATCTGTGGTGAAAAACAATATTATTAATGAAGTTTCTCAAATTCCTGCATGCAGTCAATCAAAGCCTGCACGCTTTCCTTCGGCATGGCATTATAGCAGGATGCACGGAATCCACCTACAGAACGGTGTCCCTTGATACCTACCATACCTCTTTCGGTAGCGAACTTCAAGAAGTCAGCTTCCAATTCCTTGTATTCGGGAGCCATCACAAAGCAGATGTTCATGCGTGAACGGTCTTCTTTGGCAGCCGTACCCACAAACATTTTGTTACGGTCAATTTCAGCATACAGCATATCGGCCTTTTCGATGGCACGGCGTTCCATTTCCTTCACGCCACCCTCTGCCTTAATCCAGCGCAATGTCTGTAGGGCTGCATAGATGGGGACAACGGGAGGAGTATTGAACATAGAGCCGCTATCCACATGCGTCTGATAGTTCAGCATGGTCGGGATATAGCGGGATACCTTACCCAGCGCGTCATTCTTCACGATGACGAATGTAACACCGGAAGGAGCCAGATTCTTCTGCGCACCACCATAGATACAGATATATTTGGATACGTCGATGGGACGGGAGAAAATATCAGAAGACATATCGGCCACCATCGGAACGTTTACGTCCAAATCCTCTTTCAGTTCCGTACCGTAGATTGTATTGTTGGTAGTGATGTGGAAATAGTCTGCATCAGCAGGCACTGTATAGTCCTTCGGAATATAAGTATAAGTAGATTCAGCGGAAGAAGCGACTTCAACTACTTCACCGAATGCCTTAGCTTCTTTCATGGCTTTCTTGGCCCATACACCTGTATTCAAGTAAGCAGCTTTCTTTTCAAGGAAGTTGAAGGGTACCATGCAGAATTCCAAACTGGCACCACCGCCCAAGAACAGTACCGAATATCCTTCGGGGATATTGAGCAATTCTTTGAATAATGCCACAGCTTCGTCCACAACGGGTTGGAAGTCTTTAGCACGGTGGCTGATTTCCATCAGTGAGAGGCCTGAGCCATTGAAATCAAGAATAGCTTGTGCCGTATTCTCAATCACCTCACGAGGAAGGATAGAAGGTCCTGCATTGAAATTATGCTTTTTCATTTGAAGTTTGTTTTGGTTATACAATTTCGTTCATTAATGTCTTTCGACTTTGCGAAATTACGGAAATATTTCTTCAAAACAAACCTTTCCTGATGAAATTCTATTTTTAAGCCGCATTTAGCTTACTTTTTAATGGTTTATACAAGATATATGCACCATTTTGTTATCTTTACTTATCAAGGATAATACTTTTAGAGAAACTAAAAGCAAGGCGGTTTCATTACTTCATATTCAAAAGAATAAGCGCAAATAAAATGAATATTTATAAGATAAATCACTTTGCTTCCTCGATAACAGTTTTCATTCCCTTGATTTTTTCACCGCGTACCAGCGTCAGCAATTGTTTCATTTTACTGCGGCGCACGGCTACAAAGGCATAGTGTTCCTTTACGTCCACCTGCCCGACATCTTCACGCGCCATTCCTCCTTTTTTATACAAGAAGCCGACAATATCTATCTTGTTCAACTTATCCTTTTTCCCTTTACCTATATATAAGGTAGCCCATCGGGGCTTGGCCGGTTTGGGAAGCGTCTCCGGAAACTCGTACGTTTCGATGTCTTCAGAAATGTACTCGGGTACCCGCTCCTCGGCATGCAGGACAAGATATGCATTTCCCGATGCCTCCCAACGGGCAGTACGTCCATTACGGTGTGTATAGGCTTCCTCGTTTACGGGAGGATGGTAATGCACCACATTCTCAATACCCGGAATATCCAGTCCGCGGGCGGCAAGGTCTGTAGATATCAGTACGGCGCAACTGCCATTACGGAACTTGTAAAGCGCACGTTCGCGGTCGGGCTGCTCCATACCGCCATGGAACATGTCGCAAAGGAACTTCCTGGCTTGCAGGTACCCGGCAACACGTTCCACGCTTTCACGATAATTGCAGAATACCAGAGTGGAATGATAGCCGAGAGTACAAAGCAGATTATAGAGGGTCTCCAGCTTGTCCTTCTCCGGAGAAATAACCTTGTGCAGCCGCAAACGCGGAGCAAGAGCTTCCGGAGCAAGAAAATCAAGCTTCATGAGCCGGGAGCCGGAAGACGGGGAATCACCTCCTACTCCGGCAAATTGCGGTATTTCCTCTGCATCGGTGGCCGAGAGAAGCACACGCTTTTTCAGTGAGGGAAGCTGTCCGATAACCTCCGCCATCTCGTCATGGAAGCCGAACTCAAGACACTTGTCGAATTCATCTATCACCAGAGTGACGACAGTGGCGGCATTGAAATTTTCTTTCCTCAAATGGTCGCTCATACGTCCCGGAGTACCGATAATGACGGTGGGATGAATGCCTTTCATTGTCCGGTGTTCTTCCATGGCAGGGCGTCCGCCATAGCAGCTCATAGCTTTGAAAGGAGTTCCCATGGACTTGAACACAGTTTCTATCTGCAAAGCCAATTCGCGTGAAGGTACTAGTACAAGAGCCTGCACACCTTGTATATCCGCTTTCAAGGTCTGTACCAGCGGAAGGAGAAAAGCCAGTGTCTTACCCGAACCGGTGGGCGAAAGAAGTACTAAATCTTTAGCTGATTGATAGGCTTCCTTAGCAGCCTCCTGCATCGGCGTAAGTTCTTGTATCTTCAAATTATGAAGTATATCCGAAAGTTCCATGAATATCTCTTTTTTAATCAATATGCAAAGATACGGATAAGAAGTCAGTTTCCATCAAAACAAAAACAGCTTTTAAGAAAGCTACCTAAATCATGACATGCCCGTCATACTAAAAGGGGAGACTCTCCTTATAGTTTCTGAAGCTTTTACCAAGCCCAATCGTCAGCACTATAAGTAGCTTCTACAGTCTTCTCTATCTCATTAGGCAGGTTACAGAAGAAGTCGATACCGGTTTCGTACTCCAAATTTTTAATAGAAACGGCATAAACCATAAATTCATCTTTTCCAGGTTTTTCTGGCAATAATTCAGAATGAGGGACTAAAAAAGCGATAGTATGATAAACCCCTGCCTTCTCGCTCAACAGAGCCATGTAATAATAGCTGGGGCAAATGAGTCCGCCAAGTGTCAGCCCGTCGGCATTGGTGGTGGGATAAAGCCCGTCATTGGCTTTCTTCACACCTGTGAAATTGGTAAGCAAACGGTCAGTAGTACCACCTTTCACGACATAAAGTTTGTCGTATGTGCCATTGATGGTGGAACGTCCCCAAGTCTGCACCTGCTTCTCAAGAGCCGCCCAATACTTTTGATTGAAACTCCCTATCTGTGGCGAGATATTACTGTAGTAGAAGGTCTGCTTATTGGCACTTTTACTGTACACACGGTCTTCGCTGGCACAAAGATGCCCCTTGTCGTACCCATCGCTCTTATGCATGGATTCAGTCACCTCCACGCTGTTGTCAATATTGGGGTCGTCTTGATTCCACTCGTTGGCACGCTTCACGTTGTCTTGCGCAGTAATCGGGTCGAAACTGAATGCCACCCAAGCCGAATGCTTCTTGGAAGCGATGTATTCCAAAGAGAAATTGAGTACCTGCCCGGCACCTTCCTCATCAGACACGTCTGCATAGTATTCAATATATTGATTGGTTGCATTGAGAGCTGGGATTTCAAGATTGTCTGCTTTATTGTTATCAGCAATATTGGCATTTTTCACATCTATATCCTCAGAAGCCACATACTCTATGCCCACTTCATTACCGTGAATATAGGCCACGCGGAGCTTGCCCATCTGATAATGATTGTAGCGGTTGAAACGCACCCAATAGCACGTAGAGGGTTTCACCTCAACGCTTTCGCTGAAAGCATCGGCAGACGGAACAACAGTAAGCCCTTCCAGCGACTCACTATTAACAGGAGCAAATGCGTAATTACGCCCGGTAAAAGCTTTGGACTGGATATAGAAAGGGGTGCCGATAGCCTTGGGCTTATACACGTTGAAACCATTGTCGCTCGACTCATAGCCCTTCATCACGTAAGTATCCGAACCCTGCTCGGTAGGTATTATCTCGGGAATGAGCGAAGCCTCTGAAGAATCATCACATCCAGCCAGCCAAATTCCGACCAGCAAAAGAAATAAGTAAGACAGTTTTTTCATCTATGTTTCTAAATTTGATTTTACGATACTAAGAATACAAATGTGGTAATGGACAGTAAAGTCCATTACCACATTGTCTATTGCACAACCTCAGGAATTATTCCTTCACCACAAAGTTACTCATGTAGAATGTAGGAGCAAATCCAGGATCAGTATTACTTGCATAACGGAATGCCACATATACTTTCTTGCCCACATAGTCAGCCATGGAAGTACGCATTTCGATCTCTTTAGAGCTTGTAGGCCACTCGAACGACAACGGATCACTCCAAGCCGCTCCCTGCAATGCTGCAATCTTCTCTTCCTCAGTAGCAGTAGAAGCCGCAGGGATATAATTTTCGGACACATGTACAGACACTGCGTTCTCAATTTTGCCTCCATACAAATAGTCTGCCGAAGCAGTGAATACCATCTGTGGGGCAATAGCTTCGGTAAGATCTACCTCACCGGTTACAAGCCATGCCTCCGTATCGCGGTTACGCTGATAATAACCGCTTGCCTTGATACGGGTATAACCTGCACCTGCACTCCATACATAATTCATGCCATCAAGCTTCACATTCACAATCTGGGCATCGTTATGAAGTTCACCAGCAAAGTCATTGCTATAATACTCTTTTGCTTCCATCCATTTGCCGTCAGTCTTCAGGAATGCCATTTCAGCAGTTTCCGTTTCGGTATTCTTCTTCACCCATGCAGTGCCATCGAAGCCATATTCATCGGCCATCACATCATACTCCTTATTTCCGAAATAAACTACTGCCTTGACATCCCCGCTCTGTGCGTAAGGGAATGCATTCTTCAGATAAACGGGCAATACGGCATCAGCATCGCTCAAATAGTCCGAACCGGTAGAAACATAATCGGCAGGTTGCATCACACGGATACCGATACTTGCGCTTTCTTCGTAGGCAGTCCAAGCCGAACCGTCATACTGGTAGAGAGCAGAAGCATTTGGCTTCACGTCTGATGCACGGGTAACGGCACGAGCAGGCATTTCAGCTTCTGATTCAGGAATCTCCTTATAAATATCCACACCCTCATAATACCCTGATACGGTACTTGTAAGTGACATATTCTTAAACTCTACAGTAGGCGCACACTCTGTAGTACTCTTATAACGGAAAGCAATGGCTATCTTCTTGCCCTCGTAAGCACTCAGGTCAATATCACCGGAATTTACATAATTCCAATTCTTGCCTTCCGGCCATTGAGGTACATTCAGAGTCTTCCATTCAGCAGTAGCCACATCATCCACATAATCTTCCGAAGCCAGCAATTCAATAAAATCAGCACGATTGTTACCATTCAAGAAATTAATGGCAATATCTACCTTAAGAAGAGGAGCCTTCGCTTTTGCTAAATCTATAATAGGAGAAACCACCCATGCTTCCGATTCAAAATCGCTATCTCCTACATGAGCACTACCCTTCCAACCATATTTACCATCCACCTTCCATACATTAGTTAACGTGCCGGTAAGTTTCACATTTTGAGTAGTGAAACCGCCCTCGTTTCCATTGAACGACTCATTCATATAAATGCCCAACGTAGCATTCGGATAAGAACCGTATGAATAAGAGTTTCCTTTTTCATAGAAATTCAGCTTGATGATTTTGTCCTTTTCCACATTTTTTACATCAAATGCCTTACGGTCATAGTTGTAAGCAAAGCTCCAATCCCCACCCTCGGGTATGGAAGTACCGATGTTGAAACTGTTAAACGTACCACTCTGATAGATGAACTTGCCATCCGGACGTTGCATAGTGAAACCTTTTTCCGTAGGAGTAAGTGTCATGATATGATTGGACACATCGCTGGTGATGAAACCATCCGCAATCTCTACCGGTTCACCCTCCATATAACCATACGTCTTATCCGGGTCTTTGAACTGACCGAAAGGAATCCAAGTATTGTCCTTCGTCGGAGCCACAATGACATAATTACCTCCTTCGGCATCAATAGAAGTTACTTTCTGGTATACCATTTTCACTGCACCGCCGCCTGTACTGGGCTCGGTCTCCGACCAAGCGTAATTCACTTGGCACACATCTCCCGTCTTCGGGTTCTTGATACCTTCCTTCAACAAAGCAGGAAGCTTCTTCAACGTAGAAGGGGTGAGATATTTCACTACCATGCTTTCCCCCCATACTGTAGCGTAATTGTCAGAAGTAAGATCGAAAGTCTGAGCTTCGTTTATCTTCGAGAGATATTCAGGTTGCTCCTTGCCGATATTGTACTGCACCAGCACCTTGGAACCATCTGACAGATATGCGTAGAGCGAATCGACAAATGCAGGCAGATAATCTTCAGGAGCTACCATATCAGTAAACATCTTGGTTTTACCCAGCTGGTTCAATGCCGTAAGATAAGTCTGCCCCTCGGGATCCTTGGCGAGAGCTATCCCTTGGTTCTTCGGCATAGAAGCTATTTTGCCATAATGGGCATCAGCCAATACGAGGGTATCGGTACTGACATCCGTGATGGTTTCTTTTTCATCAAATCCGGGGAAATTATCCTCGTTATAATCGCAGGCCCCAAGTGCAAACAGCGAAGCCAATGCGGTTCCTAATAATATATGTTTTTTCATAAATATGTTCGCTTAGAAATTCAACTTCAATCTTACAGTATAAGTACGTCCCCAACCATAGATAACACGTGTGGCCGTCTCCCAGTCATGGTTACTTCCATCGCGTGCATCGGCTATGTACTCTTGGTTGAACAAGTTGTTCACATTGCCGCTCAGTGTAGCACGAATCTTACCGAAGTCAAAGGTATATCCTGCACTTACATCAAATGTGCTCCATGAAGGAATCTCCCAAGGTTTTTCCACCACGTAAGCCTCTTTTTGAGTGGCTTGGCTCGCATCAATGTCATAATCGGCATAATTGCGTGCAAAGAAGTTCCAGTCTGCATTAAGACGCAAGCCTTTCATTGGGCGGAATGTCACTCCCAAAGCAGCTGTAGTCTGAGCAGAACCGCCCACCTGTACATTATCCATTTCAATGGTATACTTGTACTGATCTACATTACTCATATCTGTCACCACTTCACCACGGCTATTCGCCATAATCTGGCCTTCAGTATTCATCATGAAGCCTTTCGCTGTCCCATTCCAGCGCCAGTCTCCCCAAGAGAACATACCGTTAACTTCCATCCAGCGGAAAGGCTTGGCAATAAAGTCAAGCTCTATACCCATGTGGTTAGCCTGCGCACCGGTCATGTTCATTGTCCAACGCTGGGAAGCCCCGTTTACGTCTTCATAGGATCCGGTATCATATAAAGCCTTGTCTTTCCACATAGTATAATAGGCGTTTACATTGGCTGAAAAATACTGGCTACGATATCCATAACCTAATTCGAAAGAGTAAACTTTCTCATTCTTAGCATCGGGATTACGCTCATGTGAACTCTGAGAATTGATGAAGGTATTATCAAAAATAGGAGCACGGCTGATAAATCCGGTATTGAAGAATACGTTATTGTAATCATCAAGGTTGTAATTCAAACCAGCTTTCACATTGCCTCCCAAATAATGCTTCTTCGAAGACAGCTGTTTGTCACCACTATAATAAAAACGGTCTTTACGCCAATAACTGGTATTTGTAAGACCACCTGAAACAAATGCACTCACTTTATCTTTATTATACTCCAATTGGGCAAAACCACCTTCGTACATCACAAAACCGTCGTAGTCACGACGAATCACATCTCCTACTCCCAACTTCTGGTTTACCCAGGAGGTGACTCCACCATTCACACTATTCTCAGCCAATACACTCTTACGGTTATAAGAGTCTACATAATACTGCCCTCCAAAAAGATCGGTAATGACATTCTTGTGCAAACCTTTATAATAGCGGAAGTCAATACCACCATAGAAATCAAAGTAATCACCAAACTTAGTGGTATAAGTAGAAATCAATCCTGTCCAGAAATGGTCGTTCGAGGCTTTGTTCATAATCATCAGCGAACCTTTATAACCGGGCATTCCACTCACATTCACCGGATTAGTATAGTTATCTGCATTAAGCTTATCCACAGCATCATAATCAAAAGTACCATCAGGACAACGGAACTGAGTGTTCACCGTACCATCACTGGCCGTACCGTACCAAGAGCTGGTGTACCCCGTTACCCCCGTACCACTATAGCCCGCACCAGTACCGATAGACATATAAGCTGCTGTACTGAGGCTTGACTTATGGTTGATTTGCCACAAATGATTAAGAGACATCTGGGGCTTATGGTATTCGTTACGTGAAGAGTTCATCACTTGTCCATTGCGATAACCGAAAGTAGAGTTGTAACGATAGGGACTTTCCTCACCCATCCATTGTTTTACACGCTGATACTCCTTGATATTCAAACCATTTGCCATATTACGCTGATTATGCCACTGAGGTGCTCCAAAAGCTGTAAATGAAAGTTGATGGTTGTCATTGATACGTTTTGCAATACTCATGAACCAAGTGTAGGCCTCGGATTCCGTACCTTGAATATAACCGTCGCGTTTATCTCTGGCACCCAATAAAGTAAAGGCCCAACCATCTTTTGTCAGACCGGAAGAGACACTGAACATCACTTTACTGTAGCCGTCATTACCCATGCCGTAAGAGATGAAGCCGCCTTTCTTGGCATCAGTAGTCTTGGTTATAATGTTTTGTGAGCCACCTACTGAAGGAGTTGACACCTTGCTGGCACCAAGTCCACGTTGTACCTGAATACTGCTGGCCACATCAATCAAACCACCCCAGTTACTCATGTATACTTTCTGGTTTTCCATTCCGTTCATGGGTACACCGTTAATCATCATAGCCACATATTCTGACTTAAAACCACGAATCTTTATGTTGGAATCACCAAAGCCACCTCCCTCATTAGAAGCATAAACACCCGGAGTAGATTTCAAGATTTGCGGTAACTCCTGAGAACCTATCTTATCTTCAATAAATACGGGGTCGACAGTAGATACTGCAACCGGAGTCTTGCGTGCCACAGCAATAGACGATGTAATCACTACGTCCTTCAGCATCACAGCATCCGGTTCCATTGGGATAGCACCCAAATCCACAGAAGCGCCCTTCTGCGTAATCTTCTTCTTCTGGTCTTTATACCCCACATACTTGAATAGCAATGTCGCATTCGAAGCAACGCTTTGCTTGAAATAGCCATCAATGTCGGTCACCGATCCTTGTGTAGTACCTTCCACCATGACGGCGGCACCCACTAACGGTTCACCTGTTTCTGAATCAACAAGCTGACCTCTCACTGTAGTCTGAGCAAATGCAGCGGCACTAAATACCGACAACACTGCAACCAACAGGAATTGAATTAGATGTTTTCTCATAATTCTGTTTTTTGTTAATAGATAGTGTTAATTAAACATTAATTTATGTTTTAAGTCGCAAATATAACTAATAAAAACGAGATTAATGTTATATTTATGTTACATTTTTTGAAGGTAGAAAGGCTTTTTTGAGATATTTTTAAACAAAAAAAGCCCTGCATTCTACAGCAGGGCTTTCGTATTGTCAACAAGTAAAAGAATATACTTTCAAATTCGCACCGAAATCAATCATTCATGAGCTTTCTATAACGTACACGGGTGGGTTCTTCTTTCCCAAGACGTTTCTGTTTATTTTCCTCATATTCTGAATAAGAACCTTCAAAGAAGAACACATTGGAGTCTCCTTCGAAAGCGAGGATATGCGTACAGATACGGTCAAGGAACCAACGGTCGTGACTGATGACCACAGCACATCCGGCAAAGTCCTCCAAACCTTCTTCGAGGGCACGGAGCGTATTCACGTCGATGTCATTGGTGGGCTCGTCCAGCAACAGCACATTACCTTCCTCCTTCAGGCAGAGCGCCAGATGCAAGCGGTTGCGTTCACCACCGGAAAGCACCCCACAGAGCTTTTCCTGGTCGGCACCGGAGAAGTTAAAACGGGACAGATAGGCGCGTGCATTAATGTCGCGCCCTCCCATGCGAATCAGATCGTTTCCGCCGGAAATGACCTGATATACGCTCTTGTTGGGGTCGATATCCTTGTGCTGCTGGTCCACGTAGGCAACCTTTACGGTCTCCCCCACCTCGAATTCGCCTTTGTCTGCCTTTTCCAGTCCCATGATAAGACGGAAAAGCGTAGTCTTACCGGCACCGTTAGGGCCGATGATACCCACGATACCGTTGGGTGGAAGCATGAAGTTGAGGTCATCGAACAACAGTTTGTCACCGAACGCCTTTGCCACATGCTTGGCTTCAATCACCTTATTACCCAGACGGGGACCGTTCGGGATAAAGATTTCCAGCTTCTCTTCCTTCTCCTTCACATCCTCGTTCAGCAATTTGTCGTAGGAGTTCAGACGCGCCTTTCCCTTTGCCTGACGGGCCTTGGGAGCCATGCGCACCCACTCCAGCTCGCGTTCCAGCGTCTTGCGGCGCTTGCTGGCGGTCTTTTCCTCTTGCTCCATGCGCTTGGTCTTCTGTTCCAGCCAACTGGAGTAGTTACCTTTCCAGGGAATACCTTCGCCACGGTCCAGCTCAAGAATCCAGCCGGCAACGTGGTCGAGGAAGTAACGGTCGTGCGTTACGGCAATCACCGTACCCTCGTACTGCTGCAAGTGTTGTTCCAGCCAGTCGATGGATTCGGCATCAAGGTGGTTGGTGGGCTCGTCAAGAAGAAGCACGTCGGGCTTCTGCAACAATAGGCGGCAAAGGGCCACACGGCGGCGCTCACCACCGGAAAGATGTTCTACGGACTGGTCTTCGGGCGGACAACGGAGGGCGTCCATGGCGCGTTCCAGCTTGCTGTCAAGGTTCCAGGCATCGGTCGCGTCAATGATGTCCTGCAACTCGGCCTGGCGGGAGAAGAGCTTGTCCATCTTGTCCTGGTCCTCATAATATTCGGGCAAGCCAAACTTCTGATTGATTTCCTCGTATTCTGCCAGCGCGTCCACAATGGGCTGCACGCCTTCCATTACAATTTCCTTTACGGTCTTGGTGGGGTCGAGGTACGGTTCCTGGGCCAGATACCCCACAGAATATCCCGGCGAGAACACCACTTCGCCCTGATAGGACTTATCCAATCCGGCGATAATCTTCAGCAGGGTCGATTTACCCGAACCGTTCAGACCGATGATACCGATTTTTGCCCCGTAGAAGAACGAGAGGTAAATGTTCTTCAGTACCTGCTTGTTGTTCTGCTGAATGGTTTTATTCAGCCCAACCATAGAAAAGATAATCTTTTTATCGTCTACTGTTGCCATGTATTTAATGATTAATGTTCAGTGATAATGATTAATATCAAGGATTGATGGGGACAAAGATAAGAAAAAAGATGATATTATTTTGCAAATTTCAAAAAAGTATCTATCTTTGCACCCGCTTAACAGCAATGAAGGATTGAATCGCTAGCTCAGCAGGTAGAGCACAACACTTTTAATGTTGGGGTCTTGGGTTCGAGCCCCAAGCGGTTCACATAGAAACAAAGCCAGAAGGCGACAAAAAGAAAAAAGTCCTACAATATCAATGTATTGTGGGACTTTTTTTATGTTTCCATCTTACCTGAAAGTCCCAAAAGGGTACGAAAAGAAAAGTTGGACATCCAAACAGTGGTACAATTGGTACAGTGGGTACAGCGCCTCTTCTGCTTCACACACATGCGCTTATGTACATTACTTCATAACGCGTACATTATTTATATACATGCGTGTGTGAGATAGAAGAGACGCTGTACCCACTGTACCAACTGTACCCATAAACCTCACCTTTACGCCGCTCAAGTTCACCTTTACACGGCCCAACCTCACCTTTGCTTATGTCACTTCACCTCTTCCAGATAAAGCACACGGCTCGAATAGTCGTTCTGCTTGTGATAGTCCACCTTATGGTTGTAGGGAATCTCCAGCCCGTTTGCCATGAGGTAGGCACCACTGAAACTCTTTCCTTCGTAGTTCAAGGGAACATTATCTATACGGTTCAGTTCATGCACCCGGTATTGCTTGTCGGCACAGAGCCCTGCCATCTTCACACGCGGCAGGTGCTGGTTACAGAAATGTTCCGTCTTCCACCAATAGAAGACTGCCTTGTCCTTCTCCGGAGCCACGTACATCAGAGAAGCCACACCTTGCTTGTCATAAGGAGAGAGCAGGCGGTAAATGTCTCCCAACTGTACTACGGGACGAATGGTCTTGTACTCGGCAATGGCATTCTTGCAAAGAGCCTTTTCTTCTTCCGTCATATTTTTGGGCTGGATTTCCATACCCAAACGACCACTCATGGCAACGTCTATCCGATATTTCAGAGGGATGGTGCGGAACGTCTGATGATTGGGGGCAGCACTGATATGCGATGCCATAGCGATGGCGGGGAAGAAATAGGAAGTTCCCCACTGCATATAGACACGTTGCAGGGCATCGGTATTGTCGCTTACCCAGAACTCGTCGAAGTAAGGCAGCACTCCGTAGTTGGCACGACCGCCGCCACTGGCACATGCCTGGATGGTAAGGTCGGGATATTTGGCACGGATGCGCTGGCAGATTTTCTCGAAGCCGCGGTGGAATTCGATGTACATGTGGCTCTGATTATCCTTCGTCAGATATTGCGAACCGTGGTTCTGGACAGACATATTGGCGTCCCACTTGATGTAATCTATTTCAGGATAAGAGGTCATCAGGTTGTCTACCACACCGAAAACGAAGTCCTGCACGGCAGGATTGGCAAGGTCAAGCACTACCTGCGTGCCGCCGCGTCCCAACACAACGTCACGTTCGGAAGCTTTAAGTACCCAGTCGGGATGCTTCTCGTAGAGTTCGCTGGTAGTGTTCGCCATCTCCGGCTCAATCCAGATGCCAAACTTGACGCCATGTTTCTTGGCATCACTCAGCAAGCCTTCAATACCGTTCGGAAGCTTGTTCTTGTCCACCACCCAGTCGCCGAGTGATGAGCTGTCGTTCTTACGGGGATACTTGTCGCCAAACCAGCCATCGTCCATCACGAACAACTCGCCACCCATGGAGGCAATGTCCGCCATCATTTGGTCCATACCTTGCTGGTTGATGTCAAAGTACACGCCTTCCCAACTATTCAAAAGAATCTTGCGGGGGGTAGTGCCGTGCGCCAGTTTGTGCAGGCGTGCCCAGCGATGGAAGTTACGGCTGCCGCCACTCAAGCCTTCATTACTATAAGTCAGGGCAAGTTCGGGAGTGCGGAAAAGCTCGTCCTTCTTCAAGGAATAAGTAGAGTTCTCTTCGTTGATTCCGGCAAAGAAATGGTGGTATTCATCATCGTGTGTCTCAATGCGGAGTTTGTAGTTGCCGCTGTAACAGAGGGCTGCACCAATCACGTTGCCCGTGTTCTCCTGCGGACGGCCGTCAAGGGAGAACATCACTTCGGCATGGTCAGTATGGGAATTGCGCACACCGTCCTTATTCTTGATAACCTTCATGCCCGGAGTGAGAGGTTCCTGCGTCAAAACCCCTTCATTGGCCCAGGAACCGGAGAGATGGGACAGCCATACATCGCCACGGCGGATGGGCAGATAGCCGGAAGCAAACTGATTGAGCACCACCGGCTTCTTCTCCTGATGGGAGATTTCAGTCCAGGATTCTATCACGTCGGCATCCTGCCAGGCACGGTAACAGACGTTGACGAAGAAGGGATACACCTTATCCTTCAGTGCCACGACAGTCGTCACGGCATTCCCTTCCTTTTCGGTAGTCACGTTCAATACTTCGAGCTGGAGGGTCATGTTACCGTCGGCATGCTTCACAGCGAGGGCCGTCTCCACGGGAGCATTCAATCCATATTCGGGATAGGCTGCATGGTTCGCTTCTGCCGCAGAGATATTCTGCAAGTCGGCTTCAGAAAGTCTGTTACCATAATACAAGTGTCTCAGTGTACCGCCTTCAGGAGCCGAAAGCACCAAAGAGGTTTTCGGAGTGGATACACATACGTTTTGAGCCAACAAACTGCCGGTCAGCAGCAGTACTCCAAAGAGGAAATTTGTTCGTTTCTTGAAATTCATGCTTTTCTTGTTTAGATTCTATATTCATTTAGCTGTGCGCAAATGTAGGCGTTTCCCCGAAGATAAAATAGTATCATTTTATCATATCCTTATACAAATTCTATTTCCGGCTGACAATTGTCCCCGTGGCTTGGTTGGCAGGCATCACCAGCACTTCCGCAATCTGGATATGCTCGGGGACGGCAGCGGCGAAATAGACCACTTCGGCTATATCGTCGCCGGTCAGCGGGCGTATACCTTTATATACATTATCGGCCGCCTCCCGGTTACCACGGAAACGGACGACGGAGAAATTGGTTTCCACCAACCCCGGCTTGATATTCGTTACGCGTACCGGGGTATCCACCAGGTCGATGCGGAGTCCGTCGGAAAGGGCCTTGACGGCAGCCTTGCAGGCACAGTACACACTACCTCCCGGATAAGCGTAATCTCCGGCAATGGACCCCATATTGATAACGTGACCACGGCCGCGCTCCACCATACCGGGAACCACGAGGCGGGTCATGGCAAGCAAGGCTTTCACGTTAGTGTCGATGACAATGTCCCATTCATCCAGGTTGCCTTCATGTTCCTTGTCCACCCCAATGACGAGTCCGGCATTGTTCACCAGTATGTCTACCGCCTTCCATTCCTCCGGAAGGGATTCGAGGGCGGCACGGGCAGCCTGCCGGTCGCGGACATCGAAAGGAAGCAGATACACATCGGCTCCATATTTCTCCAACAATTCTTTCTTTACAGCATTCAGTTTCTCCACATTACGGCCATTGAGTATAAGCCGGTAACCGTTCATGGCAAATTTACGCGCGCAGCCTTCCCCTATTCCCGAGGAGGCTCCGGTGATGAGTACAATCTTCTTTTCCATCATGTTATTAAGTTTTAATATCAATACTGCCAACAAAGGTATTACTTATTATTTTAACTTCATAGGAATAATGAATTTTAGAGTAAGGCGAAAAATCCCGATAAATTATGTAACTTTGCACCCGCTTTTTGAAAGCCCGAGAAACTGTTTTGATTTTATTTCAGCTTTCTTCTGAGATTTGTTTAATTCGTTTGGATAAAGTAAAAGACGCTTATGCAAAAGTCCGATTGCATCATCGGTGTGGAGCACGTATCGAAATTTTTCGGAGATAAGGCCGTGCTGAATGATGTGAATTTGTCTGTCCGTAAGGGCGAGTTTGTAACAATACTGGGACCGTCCGGCTGCGGAAAGACAACTCTGTTGCGCCTCATTGCAGGCTTTCAGACAGCCTCGGAAGGAGTGATAACCATTGCCGGAAAGGACATCACACAGACACCGCCGCACAAGCGTCCGGTAAACACCGTGTTCCAGAAGTACGCCCTCTTCCCCCACCTCAACGTGTTCAACAACATTGCCTTCGGGCTGAAGCTGAAGAAGCTGCCCGGTGCCACCATCGAGAAGAAGGTAAAGCAAGCCCTGCGCATGGTGGGCATGACGGACTATGAGGACCGCGACGTAGACTCCCTCTCCGGCGGGCAGCAACAGCGCGTAGCCATTGCCCGAGCCATCGTCAACGAACCCGAAGTACTGCTACTGGACGAACCCCTTGCCGCCCTGGACCTAAAAATGCGCAAGGACATGCAGATGGAGCTAAAGGAGATGCACCAGAAGCTGGGCATCACCTTCGTATATGTGACCCACGACCAGGAAGAGGCACTGACCTTGAGCGATACCATCGTCGTGATGAGCGAAGGACGCATCCAGCAAATAGGCGTGCCGACGGACATCTACAACGAACCCATCAACTCCTTCGTAGCAGACTTCATTGGTGAAAGCAACATCTTGAACGGAGTTATGATAAAGGATAAAGCCGTCACCTTCTGCGGACACGAATTTGAATGCGTGGACACGGGATTTGGCGAGCAGATGCAGGTAGACGTAGTGATTCGCCCCGAAGACATCTACATCTTCGATGTATCCGACGCCGCACAGCTGACGGGGACCGTAACCAGCTGCATCTTTAAAGGCGTACACTACGAAATGCTGGTGCAGACGCGCGAAGGCTACGAGCTGATGGTGCAGGACTACCATGCCTTCGAGGCAGGACGCGAAGTCGGCCTGCTGGTGAAACCCTTCGACATCCACGTGATGAAGAAGGAACGCACCTGCAACACCTTCGAGGGAAAGCTGGTGGACGAGACGCACGTAGACTTCCTGGGCTGTAACTTCGAGTGCCTCCCCGTGCAGGGCATCGAGCCGGGCAGCGCCGTGCAAGTGGAAGTAGACTTCCAGCACGTCATCCTCGAAGACAACGAAGAGGACGGCCGTCTGACGGGTGAAGTGAAATTCATCCTCTACAAAGGGAACCATTACCACCTGACCGTGTTTACGGACTGGGACGAAGACATCTTTGTCGACACCAACGACGTGTGGGACGACGGCGACCGCGTAGGTATCACCATCGCCCCTCAAAATATACGGATTGTTCAATCTCTTAATAAGGAAGGAAGTGCTCAATAAGTTATCCCATTTCTTCATGCGCCGGCGCAACTGGACGGTACCCTACGCGCTGTTTCTGCTTGTATTTGTCATAGTACCGCTGCTGCTCATCGTGCTCTATGCCTTTACGGACGACGGAGGGGCGTTTACGTTGGCCAACTTCCGCAAGTTCATGATGCACCCCGAAGCGATGAACACGTTTGTCTACTCCATCGGAATAGCCGTTATCACCACGCTGGTCTGCCTGCTGCTGGGCTATCCGGCAGCGTATATCCTGAGCCAGAAGCAATTCAACACCTCACGCACCATGGTGGTGCTGTTCATCCTCCCCATGTGGGTGAATATCTTGATACGTACGCTTGCCACAGTGGCGCTGTTCGACTTCCTGAACCTGCCGCTGGGCGAAGGTGCCCTTGTGTTCGGTATGGTCTACAACTTCCTGCCGTTCATGATATACCCCATTTACAACACCCTTCAGAAGATGGACCACAATCTGATTGAGGCTGCGCAGGACTTGGGAGCCTCTCCTACCCGCGTATTCGGCAAGGTGATTCTGCCGCTCTCCATGCCGGGAGTGATGAGCGGCATAGTGATGGTGTTTATGCCTACGGTTTCTACCTTTGCCATTGCCGAGTTGCTGACAATGAACAACATCAAACTGTTCGGCACCACAGTGCAAGAGAATATTTACAACGGAATGTGGAACTACGGTGCCGCCCTCTCGCTCATCATGCTGCTGCTGATAGGCATCACCATCCTCTTTACCAACGAGGAGGACGGGGCATCGAATGAAAGCGGAGGTGTGATATGATGACACGAATCTTAACCCGCGGCTACTTGTGGCTGCTGCTGGCGTTGCTCTACTCGCCCATCTTAATTATTATGATATTCTCCTTCACGGAGGCAAAGGTGCTGGGCAACTGGACGGGATTCTCCACCAAGCTGTACAGCTCCTTGTTTACGGGCGGGATGCACCACTCGCTGATGAATGCCATCTGGAACACATTCGCCATTGCCCTGCTTGCCGCTACCGCCAGTACGGCGCTGGGCAGCATTGCAGCCATCGGCATCTTCAATCTGCGCTCGCGCACACGGCAGGTAATGAACTTCGCCAATGCCATCCCGATGATGAATGCAGACATTATCACCGGTGTGTCGCTGTTCCTGCTGTTCGTCAGCTTCGGCATATCGCAAGGATTCACCACAGTGGTACTGGCACACATCACTTTCTGCACGCCCTACGTGGTGCTCAGCGTAATGCCCCGGCTCAAAAAGATGAACCAGAATGTCTACGAGGCGGCACTCGACCTGGGCGCCACACCGTTCCAAGCACTGCGCAAGGTTATTCTTCCGGAGATATTTCCGGGTATGATAAGCGGATTCATCCTTGCTTTCACGCTCTCCATCGACGACTTTGCCGTGACCATCTTCACCATCGGCAACCAGGGGCTGGAAACGCTCTCCACCTACATCTACGCCGATGCGCGCAAAGGTGGACTGACGCCGGAACTGCGGCCACTCTCCACCATCATCTTCGTGACGGTGCTGGTGCTGCTGATTGTAATCAACAAGCGGGCCGAACGGACGAAAAACGATTGATGTGAGTGATGAGTTATAAGTTATCAATTGTCAAGAACAAGATGATGAAAAGGATAATAAACATACTGATTCTACTGTGCTGTATCGCATCCCTCTCTTCTTGTGGAAACTCCACAGAAGAGCGCAGCCGTGTACTGAAGATATACAACTGGGCGGACTACATCGATGAAGATGTGCTTGCCGAATTTCCCGACTGGTACAAGCAGCAGACGGGCGAAGACCTCCGTATCATCTACCAGGTGTTCGATATCAACGAAATCATGCTCACCAAAATTGAGCGCGGGCACGAGGACTTCGACGTCGTATGCCCCTCGGAGTACATCATCGAACGCATGCTTCGCAAAGACCTCCTGCTACCCATCGACCGCAACTTCGGCCACACGCCGGACTACATCCCCAACGTGTCGCCCTACATTCGCCACGAGCTGAACAAGACCTCGCAACCGGAACGCCAGACCGAGGACTATGCCGTGCCCTACATGTGGGGCACCGCTGGTATCCTCTTCAACAAAAAGTTTATTACCGCCGAAGAGGCCGGCACATGGGACATCCTCTGGGACTCCAAAAACCGCGGCAAAATACTGATGAAGGACAGCTACCGCGATGCCTACGGTACCGCCATCATCTACGCCCACGCCCGGGAGCTGGCCGACAGCACCGTCACCGTAGAGCAACTGATGAACGACAACTCCCCGCAGGCCATCGCCCTGGCCGAGCAACGCCTCAAGGAGATGAAACCCAACATCGCCGGCTGGGAAGCCGACTTCGGCAAGGAAATGATGACCAAGAACAAGGCGTGGATTAACTTCACCTGGAGCGGCGACGCCGTCTGGGCCATCGAGGAGGCCGATGCCGTGGGTGTGGAACTGGACTACACCGTCCCCTGCGAAGGCAGCAACATCTGGTACGACGGCTGGGTAATCCCCCGCTACGCCCGCAACGTGAAGGCGGCAAGCTATTTCATCAACTACCTCTGCCAGCCTTCCGTGGCACTGCGCAACATGGATGCCATCGGCTACGTCAGCGCCGTAGCCACACCGGAAATCATGGAGGCCAAGACCGATACCACGCTCGACGTGCACTCCGACCTCAGCTACTTCTTCGGCCCCCTGCCCGGAGCCGACAGCCTGCAGATAGACCCGGTACAATATCCTGACCGCCGAGTAGTGGAACGCTGCGCCATGATACGCGACTTCGGCGACCGCACGGAACTAGTGCTCGAGATGTGGAGCCGCGTGAAAGGTGACAATCTCAACACAGGCATCGTGCTGCTCATCTTCGCCGTTTTCGGTCTGCTCTTCATCTGGCTGGTATATGCCAAGATACGAAAGTACAAGCAGAAACGCCGCCACCGTCTCCGCAGAAAGCGGAAAAGGGGATGAGCAACACATTGTTTACCTAAAAACCCGTCAACGTGCAAGGAACAAAGAATCTGACACAAGGCCCCATCAACCGCCAGCTTTTCACGCTGGCAATGCCCATCATGGCCACCTCGTTCATCCAGATGGCCTACAGCCTGACGGACATGGCATGGGTAGGGCGTCTGGGCAGTGAGTCCATGGCTGCAGTAGGTGCGGTAGGCATACTGACGTGGATGTCCGGCTCCATCGCCTTGCTCAATAAAGTGGGCGCCGAAGTCAGCGTAGGCCAGTCCATCGGTGCACGCAGCGAAGAGGACGCACGCAGCTTTGCCTCGCACAACATTACGATTGCCCTGCTCATCTCCGTCTGCTGGGGAGGCCTGCTCTTTCTTTTCGCCCGCCCCATCCTGAACATCTTCGAGCTGAAACAGCATATCACGGACGCCGCCGTGACTTATCTGCGCATCGTGTCGACGGGACTGCCTTTCATCTTTCTCTCCGCTGCCTTTACGGGCATCTACAACGCGGCAGGACGAAGCAAGATTCCGTTCTACATCAGCGGGACGGGACTGATAATGAACATCGTCCTCGACCCTCTGTTCATCTTCGGCTTCGGTTGGGGAACAGTGGGCGCGGCACTTGCCACATGGCTTTCCGAAGCTACAGTATTCGGCATCTTCGTCTACAAACTCCGGGGGAAAAGCGCCGTGCTCGGAGGTTTCTCCTTTATCGTTCCGCTGAAAAAGAAGTACACCCGGCGCATCTTCAAGCTCGGGCTGCCCGTGGCTACGCTGAACACGCTATTTGCCTTCGTCAATATGTTCCTCTCGCGCACCGCCTCGGAGCAGGGAGGACACATCGGACTGATGGCATTCACCACCGGTGGACAAATCGAGGCCATCACCTGGAATACTTCGCAAGGATTCTCCACGGGGCTGAGCACGTTCATCGCCCAGAACTATGCCGCGGGGCAGAAGTCGCGCGTGAAGCAAGCATGGCGCACCACCATGTGGATGACGGGCGTATTCGGAAGCCTCTGCTCACTACTGTTCATCTTCTTCGGCAGCGAGGTGTTCTCTATCTTCGTACCCGAGGCCGAAGCCTACCGTGTGGGTGGAGATTTCCTCCGCATCGACGGCTATTCGCAAATGTTCATGATGATGGAAATTACCATGCAGGGCGTGTTCTACGGACTGGGACGGACAGTGCCGCCTGCCATTGTCAGCATCGGATGCAATTACATGCGTATTCCGGTGGCGTTATTGCTGGTGCACATGGGTATGGGAGTGGATGCCATCTGGTGGGCAGTAAGTGGAACGACCGTTGCCAAAGGTCTTATACTGACAGCCTGGTTCGTCCTCATCAAAAGGAAAATTCTCTAAAAAAGGACAGAACTGGCGAACTTTAGAAAGAAGAATATGGTTATTATATACATAAATTTGCAACATTAAAGATAAAGTCAACTTTTAAAGAAAAAGAGTTATGAAGAAGATGAAATTTACAGTATTACTTTTGTGCGGCGCATTGCTGCTGGGCAGTTGCGGCACAATGAACAACAAGGCCAAAGGTGGAATAATCGGCGGTGGCTCCGGTGCAGCAGCAGGTGCCATTATCGGCGGACTGATAGGTAAAGGCAAGGGGGCAGCCATTGGAGCTGCGGTAGGTGCTGCAGTAGGTACGGGTGCCGGCGTTGCCATCGGACACAAGATGGACAAGAAGGCTGCCGAAGCTGCCAAGATTGAAGGCGCCCAAGTGGAGCAGGTGACGGATGCCAACGGCTTGCCGGCTGTCAAAGTATCCTTTGCGGCAGGTATTCTTTTCGGCTTCAACTCCGCAGCACTGAGCAACGAGGCAAAGGCTTCCCTGCGCGAACTCGCACAGATTCTGAAGGAAGACCCGACAACCGATATCGCCATCATCGGCCATACCGACAAAGTGGGTACTTACGAAGCCAACATGAAAGTTTCCAAGAACCGCGCCTATGCCGTAGAGAACTATTTGCAGGATTGCGGCGTATCTCCGGCCCAGTTCAAGAAAGTGGAAGGCGTGGGATACAACGAATACGACGAAAGTCTGTCTGCCGACCAGAACCGACGCGTAGAGGTATATATGTATGCCAGCGAACAGATGATTAAGAATGCGGAGGCAGCTAATTAATATGGTAAAGTGATTAATGTGTTAATGTGCCAATATGCATATTGGCACATTAACACATTAATCACATTGGCACTCTCTCCATGAAACTCCCGAAGCCTTTGCGGTTCCTCCGCAACATCATATTATTCTTCTTTATTTCCACTATCCTAGCGGTAGTGGCTTATCGTTTTGTACCCGTCTACATCACGCCACTGATGGTTATTCGCAGCGTGCAACAGGTCTTTAAGGGTGAAAGTCCATGCTGGCACCACACTTGGGTATCTTCCGACAAGATATCCCCTCACCTGCCTATGGCCGTCATTGCCTCGGAAGACAACCGGTTTGCCACACACAACGGATTCGATTTCATCGAGATACAGAAAGCGATAAAGGAGAATGAAACAAGAAAACGGAAACGGGGCGCAAGCACCATCAGCCAGCAGACGGCAAAGAATGTATTCCTATGGCCCCAGTCTTCCTGGGTACGTAAAGGACTGGAAGTCTACTTCACCGTACTGATAGAATTCTTCTGGTCCAAAGAACGTATCATGGAGGTCTATCTCAACTCCATCGAAATGGGAAAAGGCATCTATGGCGCACAAGCTGCCGCCAAATACAAGTTCAAGACTACAGCAGCCAAGCTCTCTGCCGGACAGTGCGCACTAATAGCGGCAACATTGCCCAACCCCATACGCTTCGACTCAGCACACCCCTCCCCTTACATAAAGAAAAGGCAAGGACAGATTCTACGATTGATGAAACTGGTACCCAAATTCCAGCTAAATGAGAAGCGGACAAAAGAATAAGAAGAGGATGTATCAAAACAGTTAATAGCACACAGATGACACATCCTCCTTTAATTTTTAATTCTTAATTTTTAATTAATACGCGTGTCCTCCCTCTTCCATCTCCTTCGCATCAATCTTGCGATTGTCGATACTGCGCCAAGCGTAGAAGATGTAGGCAAGAACGAAAGGAACAAGGATAGAGACATAAGCCATAACCTTCAGTGTGAACTGGCTCGAGCAACTGTTTGCCAACGTGAGTGAGCTTTGCAGGTCGTGGGTAGACGGATAATAGGCCGTATTGTTATAGCCTGCCACAAGCAGCAGTGCCAATACCGTAAGCACCGTCCCTGCACCGGCAAACCAGATACCCTTGTCGAATGCCGGCTTCCACAGCGTGCGGATAATGCCCCAGAGCACAGCCACCACACCAACCAGGAATACAAGCAGCACTACTGGCATCTGCAGGAAGTTCGTCAGATACTTGTAAGGTTCCATGAACACCTCTCCCGTTTCCGGGCGTACAGCATAGCCGTCGGCAAGCAACGTGCGGATGACGAAGGCCAGGAAGAATACCAGGAACAACGCCGTATTTCCCCAAAGTGCCCGGCGGCAGCGTTTCACCAAATCATCCTCATTGATATTATTAATAAAATAAAGCGCTCCCAAGATACGTGCCAGGAAGAACACAGCCAGCCCCAGCACCACATTCCACGGATTAAGCAACGCATCCAACCCATGCCAGCCGTTAGCCCATTGGCTGATAACCGGCATTGCCGCATCTGCGATATTCCCTTTATTGATATAGAAGTTAGACCCCGTGAAGAACGTGGCCACTGCCCCACCCAGCAATACCGGACCTACCACTCCGTTTATCACCAGGAACGTGCGATACGTTGTCTTGCCCAGCAGATTTCCCGCCTTCGACTGAAACTCGTAGCTGACAGCCTGCAACACAAAGCTGAACAGAATAATCATCCACAGCCAATAGGCCCCTCCGAAACTGGTACTATAGAACAACGGAAACGAAGCAAAGAACGCACCTCCAAACGTGACGAGCGTTGTAAACGTGAACTCCCACTTCCGTCCCGTAGAATTAATCATCATCTTCTTCTGCTCCTCCGTCTTCCCCAGACAGAACAGAAGCGAATTACCTCCCTGCACGAACAGCAGGAATACCAGTAGTGCTCCCAGCAAAGAGACTACAAACCACCAATAGTGTTGAAGAAATATATAAGCATTCATTGTGAGTTATGAGTTATAAGTTATGAGTTATGAGTTATGTGACGGTGTGTGCGTTTCGGTTTCAGGACCTTTGCGAATAGCCTTCAGCATAATTCCCACCTCAGCAATCAGCATGACAGTGAAAAGTACCAGGAAAATAAAGAACGTGGTCTGCACGGAGCCTACATCCAGCTTAGAGATGGCGGCACTCGTGGGCAGCATATCTTGGATGGCCCACGGCTGACGACCACACTCGGCAACCACCCATCCGGCTTGTCCAGCCAGATAGCCCAGCGGAATGGTGAGCATAGCCACCCAATGCATCCATGGCATCCGCGACAAGTCTTTCTTATAGGCCAGGAACAGCACCACAATAAAGAAGAGGATGAAGTATCCACCCAACATCACCATCACACGGAACATGTAGAACGTAAGGGACACATTGGGCACCAGCTCGTTCACGTCCTTGATATAACCATAACCGAAATAGGCTACATTATCTTTCAACACTTTGGCAGCCACCTCTGCATCTGCCTCATTGCCCGCAGCCTTGGCTGCACGATAGGCGGCAAACGCACCGATAGCCGTTTTTCCTTTTTCTATTTTCTCCTCTGCCGAAAGCGCTACGGTACCATCGCTCAACGGATATCCACCTTTCAGCAGGTCATTGATGCCGGGAACAAAAGCATCCATCTTGCGCTCGGCAAGCAGCGACAGCATCTTCGGAATTTCCACACGGAAAAGGAATGGGTCTACTCCGTCCTGCGGTGTCTGCTTGGCAGGATTCAGCAGCCCGAACGCTACCAATCCGGCACCTTGCCGCCCTTCATAATAGCCTTCCATAGCAGCCAGCTTCATCGGCTGCTTTTGCGCCACCTGATAGCCCGAGCCATCACCCGTCCAGGCAGAGAGCACAGCGGCACACAGACCTACCCATGCGGCAATCTTTACACTTGCCAGCGCAAATTTCTTCTCGCGCTTCTTCCACAGATACCAGCAGCTTACGCCTACTACAAACACGGCAGCCAGCACCCAGCCGGACAGCACGCTATGGAAGAACTTATTGACAGCCATCGGCGAAGTTGCCACAGCCCAGAAGTCCACCATCTCGTTGCGTGCCGTATCGGGATTGAACTCCATACCTACGGGATTCTGCATCCACGCATTGGCAACCAGAATCCACCAGGCAGAAATCGTGGCGCCCAGCCCCGTGAGCCAAGTAGATGCCAGGTGGAAACGCTTGCTCACCTTATCCCAGCCGAAGAACATGACGGCGATAAACGTTGCTTCCATAAAGAAAGCCAAAATACCCTCGATGGCAAGCGGCGCACCGAAGATGTCGCCCACAAACCAACTGTAATTACTCCAATTCGTACCGAATTCAAATTCCAGAATAATACCGGTTGCTACACCAATAGCAAAGTTGATACCGAAAATCTTCATCCAGAATTTGGCAGTACGTTTCCAAAATTCGTCACCCGTACGGTAGTACGCTGTCTCCATGATGCCCATAATTACCGCCAGTCCAAGTGTCAGCGGCACAAAAATCCAGTGATAGATGGCGGTCAAGGCAAATTGGGCTCTCGACCAGTCAATCAGGGAAGTGTCAATGTGTCCAAGCATAAGAATCAAGTTATAAGTTATGAGTTATTAAGTTTTTAAGTTATCGGGTAAGAACAGAGAGACACGGAGAATTTATAAGGGCAAGGAAATAAACTCTGTGTCTCCGTGTTTAGTCGCCCAGACTCCGATGGATAAGCTCATTACTGACATAGCCTTCCTTGTCATCGCCCACCACGGGGGTATTCAGAAACCGTGGGAAGAAGAAAAGGCGGAGAATGAAAAACATGATGAACAACTTCACAAGAATGATAAGCCACAAAGTACGCCCTAACGTCATACTTCGAAAACCTTCCAAATAAAAACGCCAAATGTTTACCGCAGTCTGTTTCATGCCGATAAAATTATAATGATTACAAATATAAAATACTTTTATATAAAGAACAAATAAAAAGGTGAAAAGTTGAACAGAAAAAAGACTTCTCCCATTCATCGGTACAAAAAAGATTTTAGGCGAGGAAAATTCACTCAACGTCTATCACTTTTGCAATCCTTTCTCTACCCCACTACATTTGCAAATGTAAAACCATAGAATAACGAAGATATGACGAACGTAAAAAGATTGACAGTGATAGCGCTATGTATGGCAAGCTGCATGGGAGTGGCCGCCCAAAACGGCACTTCCACGCAGATACCCGGCAGTTCCGAGCAGCCAGCCGACAGCCTGCCCGCCCAATGGGACTTGCAAGCGTGCATCGACTATGCCTTGCAGCAAAACATCACCATCCGCAAGAACCGCCTCAACGCGGAAAGTGCCCAGGTAGATGTAAAGACCGCCCGAGCCGCTCTCTTCCCCAGCCTTTCGGCCAGTGTGAGCCAGCGTGTCGTGAATCGCCCGAAGAGCGAGACAAACACCATCATCGACGGCGACAACATCACCAGCAGCCAGAGCAAGACTTCCTATAACGGCAGCTACGGCATCGATGCCAACTGGACCCTCTACAACGGCGGGAAGCGCCTCAACACCATCAAACAACAGCAACTGAACAACCGCATTGCCGAACTTAGCGTAGCACAGAGCGAGAACAGCATCGAAGAAAGTATCGCACAAACCTACGTACAGATACTCTACGCCGCCGAAGCCGTGAAAGTGAACGAATCGACCCTGGAAGTGAGCCAAGCCGAATGCGAACGCGCCCGCCAACTTCTCGAAGCAGGAAGCATAGCCAAAAGCGACCTGGCACAACTGGAAGCGCAAGTGAGTACCGACAAGTACCAGCTGGTGACAGCACAAGCCACCCTGCAAGACTACAAACTACAACTGAAACAACTCCTGGAACTGGACGGCGAATCCGAGATGAACCTCTACATCCCCACACTCGGCACGGAAAACGTACTGGCACCCCTGCCCACCAAAACGGACGTTTACCGTTCTGCCCTCGTGCTCCGTCCGGAAATAGAAGCCGGCAAACTGAATATACAGACATCCGACCTCGACATCAAAATTGCCCGCGCTGGCTATCTGCCTACGCTGAGCCTCAGCGCCGGCATCGGAACCAGCCATGCCAACGGCAATGACTTCACCTTCAGCGAGCAAGTCAAACAGAACTGGAACAACTCGCTGGGCTTCACCGTAAGCGTGCCTATCTTCAGCAACCGGCAGACCAAGAGTGCCGTAGAGAAAGCCAAGATTCAGAAGCAGACCAGCGAACTGGACCTGCTGGACGACCAAAAAACGCTGTACAAGACCATCGAAACCCTCTGGCTCGATGCCAACAGCGCCCAGCAGCGCTACGCCGCCGCCACAGAGAAACTGAAAAGTACGCAGACCAGCTATGAACTGATTCAAGAGCAGTTCAACCTGGGCATGAAGAATACCGTAGAACTGCTGACTGAGAAAAGCAATCTGCTCAGCGCACAGCAGGAGACACTGCAAGCCAAATACATGGCCATACTGAATATGCAGCTACTGAAGTTTTATCAAGGAGAAAAAATCGAATTATAATACCTTATATATATGAACAAAAAAAGAATCATCCTCATTGCCGTAGCTGCCGTAATCATAGTGGGCGGCGGCGTATGGCTCTTCGGTGGTGCCAAGGCCAAGCACAAGGTGACCTACGCCACAGCAACCATCCATAAAGGCGAGATTTCCGAATCCGTAACCGCCACGGGGACCATCGAACCGGTGACGGAAGTGGAAGTGGGTACCCAGGTGAGCGGTATCATCGACAAGATTCATGTAGACTACAATTCCGTAGTAACCAAAGGCCAACTCATTGCCGAGATGGACCGCGTGACACTGCAAAGCGAACTCGCTTCGCAACGCGCCGCCTACAACGGTGCAAAGGCCGAATACGAGTACCAGAAAAAACTCTACGAGCGCAACAAGACGCTGAACGAAAAGCAGCTCATCGCCGCCACGGACTATGAGCAGTCCGTCTATAACTACGAGAAGGCCAAGAGCAACTACGAAAGCAGCCAGGCATCACTGGCAAAGGCTGAACGCAACCTCTCCTACGCCACCATCACCTCTCCCATCGACGGTGTGGTCATCAGCCGCGACGTGGAAGCAGGACAGACCGTGGCTTCCGGCTTCGAGACACCGACACTGTTCACCATCGCTGCCGACCTGACGCAGATGCAGGTTGTGGCCGACGTGGACGAAGCGGACATAGGCGGTGTGGAAGAGGGACAGCGCGCCACGTTTACCGTAGATGCCTACCCGAATGACGTGTTCGAAGGAGTGGTCACACAAATTCGTCTGGGAGATGCCAGCTCAAGCAGCACGTCGAGCACCAGCACCAGCACGGTTGTGACCTACGAAGTAGTCATCTCCGCCCACAACCCGGACCTGAAACTGAAACCACGCCTGACAGCCAACGTCACCATCTTCACCCTCGACCGCAAAGACGTACTGTGCGCTCCTGCCCGTGCCCTGCGCTTCAACCCCGAAAAACCGCTTATCGGCGACAATGATATCGTGAAGGATTGCGAAGGGGAACATAAACTCTGGACCCGCGAAGGCAACACCTTTACCGCCCATCCGGTGAAGATAGGTATCTCCAACGGAGTCAACACGGAAATTATCAGCGGCATTAACGAAGGTACCGTAGTGGTGACCGAAGCCAACATCGGCAGCATGCCCGGCAGCGGCGCTCCGGACATGAGCCAGGAAGCTCCCGGAGGTGAGAAGAGTCCGTTCATGCCTGGCCCTCCGGGAAGTAAGAAGAAGAGCGGAAAATAATACAAAAAAAGAATTATGAATAAAGCAGTCATTGAACTTCAAAATATCAAACGCAACTTCCAAGTGGGGGACGAAACCGTGCATGCCCTGCGCGGCGTCTCGTTCACCATCCGTGAAGGCGAGTTTGTCACCATCATGGGTACATCGGGCTCCGGAAAGTCGACTTTGCTGAATACCCTCGGCTGCCTGGACACGCCCACCAGCGGCGAATACCTGCTGGACGGTATCTCCGTACGCACCATGAGCAAGCCTCAACGCGCCGTACTACGCAACCGTAAAATCGGCTTCGTATTCCAGAGTTACAACCTGCTGCCCAAAACCACTGCCGTGGAAAATGTGGAGCTACCGCTGATGTATAACTCCTCCGTCTCGGCTTCCGAAAGGCGGAGACGTGCCATCGAAGCCCTGCAAGCCGTGGGGCTGGGCGACCGACTGGAACATAAGTCCAATCAGATGTCCGGCGGTCAGATGCAACGCGTAGCCATCGCCCGCGCCTTGGTGAACAATCCCGCCGTTATCCTGGCAGACGAAGCTACGGGTAACCTGGACACCCGTACTTCTTTCGAGATTCTGGTACTGTTCCAAAAGCTGCATGCCGAAGGACGCACCATCATCTTCGTCACCCACAACCCCGAAATAGCCCAGTACAGCAGCCGCAACATCGTGCTGCGCGACGGACAAATCAAGGACGACACCATCAACACCCAAATCCAGAATGCAGCCGAAGCCCTGGCAGCATTGCCTAAGCAGGAGGAGGAATGAGGGATAAGGGATTAAGGATTAGGGATTAATTTTAAACTTTCCATTAAAACGATATGAACGGAACAAACCTTTTCAAAATAGCCCTGCGTGCCTTGAACAACAACAAGCTGCGCGCATTCCTCACCATGCTGGGCATCATCATCGGCGTGGCGTCCGTCATCACGATGCTTGCCATCGGACAAGGTTCGAAGAAAAGCATCCAGGCGCAAATCTCCGAGATGGGCTCCAACATGATTATGATTCACCCCGGTGCCGACATGCGCGGCGGTGTCCGCCAAGACCCCAGCGCCATGCAGACCTTGAAGCTGACCGACTACGAAGCCCTGCGCAACGAAACCAACTTCCTGGCTGCCGTCAGCCCCAATGTCTCCTCCAGCGGGCAGCTCATCGCGGGTAACAACAACTACCCCTCCTCCGTGAGTGGTGTAGGCACGGACTATCTCGAAATCCGGCAGCTCAGCGTGGAGAACGGCGAGATGTTTACCGAAGCCGACATACAGACCTCTGCCAAGGTGTGCGTCATCGGAAAGACCATCCAAGACAACCTCTTCCCCGGCGGAGAGGACCCCGTGGGACGTATCATCCGTTTCAACCAAGTGCCCTTCCGCGTGGTGGGCGTGCTGAAGTCCAAAGGCTACAACTCCATGGGCATGGACCAAGACGACGTAGTGCTTGCCCCTTACAGCACCGTGATGAAACGCCTGCTGGCACAGACCTACCTTAGCGGCATCTTCGCCTCTGCCCTCACCGAGGACATGACGGACAATGCCACCGACGAAATCACCGAGATACTGCGCCGCAACCACAAGCTGAAGGAGAGTGACGACGACGACTTCACCATTCGCAGCCAGCAGGAACTCAGCACCATGCTGAACTCCACCACCGACCTGATGACCACGCTGCTTGCCTGCATAGCCGGCATTTCGCTCGTAGTGGGCGGCATCGGCATTATGAACATCATGTACGTATCGGTGACGGAACGCACGCGCGAAATCGGCCTGCGCATGAGTGTAGGCGCCCGCGGTGTCGACATCTTGAGCCAGTTCCTCATCGAAGCCATTCTCATCAGCATCACCGGAGGTATCATCGGCGTCATCATAGGATGCGGAGCCAGCTGGATAGTGAAGAGCGTTGCCCACTGGCCCATCTTCATCCAGCCGTGGAGTGTATTCCTCTCCTTCGCCGTATGTACCGTCACCGGAGTGTTCTTCGGTTGGTATCCCGCCAAGAAAGCTGCGGACCTCGACCCGATAGAGGCCATACGCTACGAATAACCTTTTCTCCCTTGCCGGAAGTTAGCCAAATAGTTCTTAAGTATTAGGAAAAAAGTTTCCGGCAATAGGGAAAAAAGTTATGCGAAACCAAGGATAATCTCTATCCCAAGCCTTGGGATAGACATCCGCAAGCTTGGGATACATATCCGCAACCTGGAAACGCTTATCCGCAACCTGCGAACAGAGATTTGCTTCGCAGGCAGCGGATATTTCCAATATCCACCTAAAATCCGTATCTTTGTATCATGATGAAACAACAGCTCCCTAACCCACGCCGCCGCGGCATCGAAACCCTGATACACATCATTGTCTGGGGTATCGTCATCGGTTTCCCCTTTCTGATGATGACACGCAGCGGCTTCAATATCAGCCTTGCGGACTATCTGCGCCACGGTAGCAGCAGTACCCTCTCATTCTTCCTTGTATTCTACATCAACTACTGCCTCCTCATTCCCCGCTACTTGTTCGAGGGACGCATCCGGCAGTATCTCCTGCTGAACACACTGCTCATCATCTGCATTACCACCGGCGCCCACCTTTGGCAAGAATACACATTCCAAAACCATATGCGCGGCGATGATGACGGTCAGCACATGGGGCCTCCCAAATGGATATTCATCTTGCGCGACGTCTCGACCATGATTCTCACCGCCGGCCTCAGCGCTGCCATCAAGCTGAGCCGCCGCTGGGCGCAGATGGACGCCGCCCGCCGCGAAGCCGAGAAAAGCCGCACGGAAGCCGAGTTGAAGAACCTGCGCAACCAGCTCAACCCGCACTTCCTGCTCAATACGCTGAACAACATCTACGCCCTCATCGCCTTCGATGCCGACAAGGCACAGACTGCCGTGCAGGAACTGAGCCGACTGCTGCGCCATGTGCTGTATGACAATCAGCAGAACTTCGTCACCCTGGACAAGGAGATGGACTTCATCCGCAACTACATCGAACTGATGCGCATCCGTCTCTCCGCCAACGTCCGTGTGGAAACAAAGATAGACGTCCGACCAGACAGCCGTACTGAAATAGCTCCGCTCATCTTTATTTCCCTCATAGAGAATGCCTTCAAGCATGGCATCTCCCCCACCGAGCCCAGCTTTATCCGTATCCACTTCAGTGAAAGCCCCGGAGAGATACATTGCGAAATAACCAACAGCTATCATCCCAAAAGCGTGGCAGATAAAAGCGGAAGCGGCATCGGCTTGGAACAAGTGCGCAAGCGTCTGGAGCTGACCTATCCCGGTCATTACGACTGGCAGCAAGGAGTGAGTGAGGACATGAAAGAGTATAAATCTATTTTAATTATAAAGATATGAATCTGAAGTGCGCCATTGTAGACGACGAGCCCCTCGCCCTAGGGTTGCTGGAAAGCTACGTCAACAAGACCCCGTTTCTGGAGTTGGTCGGTAAATACTCCAGTGCCGTACAAGCCATCAAGGAGTTGCCCGAGAAGCACATCGACCTGCTTTTCCTCGACATCCAGATGCCCGAACTGAACGGACTGGAATTTTCGAAGATGGTCGATTCCGGCACCCGCATTGTCTTTACCACCGCCTTCGACCAGTATGCCATAGACGGCTACAAAGTCAATGCGCTGGACTACCTGCTGAAACCCATCTCCTACGTCGACTTTCTGCAGGCTGCCAACAAAGCTGTGCAATGGTTTGAATTGCTGCAACAGCCCAAGGAAGAGATTCAGAGCATCTTCGTAAAGAGCGAGTATAAGCTGGTGCAAATCGAATTGAGTAAAATTCTGTACATAGAGGGGCTGAAAGACTATCTCAAAATCTACGAGGAGGATTCTCCCAAACCTATCCTGTCTCTCATGAGCATGAAGGCAATGGAGGAACTTCTGCCTGCCTCGCGTTTCATGCGCGTCCACCGTTCCTACATTGTTCAGAAGAATAAAATACGTATTATAGACCGTGGCCGCATCGTGTTCGGAAAGAATTACATCCCGATAAGTGACAGCTATAAACAAGCTTTTCAAGAATTTTTAGACCAAAGAAGCTAAAAAAAATCGACCAATCCGTCGATAAAATCGGAAAAACCGTCGATTTATTATAGAATCTTTTTGCATATTAAAATATGTTTTTTTATCTTTGCACCGAACAGATAGGAGTTGTGAAACTCCCCCAATAGAATAGTTTAGTTAAGTCTAGTTTAGTTTTTGTGTGAAGCACTTCCTCCGTAAGCGAACGTTGGAAGTGCTTTTTACATATCAACACTATTTAATCCACAAGCAGAAAAATTATCAAAGCAAATTTAAAAAACTATATATAACTACATATCAAACACCAACATAACATTCATTTTCTTATCTTTAATACAGAAACAAGTGGGCACGCATGTTTTATGATTTTACTAATCACATCTGTATAATGTTAGTTTCGCGACAACCATTATACGGTAATAATCTTGTAAATTATGGAAATCAAGAAAACATCCAAAGCAAGCCTGGAAAACAAGAAGTCAAGTTGGCTACTTGTAGGTTATGTAATTGTGCTGGTCTTCATGTTCGTTGCATTTGAATGGTCGAAGCGTGATGTTAGGATTGACATGAGCGGTGCTATTACCGAGAACGTATTTGAGCAGGAAATTGAAATTCCTATCACGGAGCAACCCGAATTAGTAGCTCCACCACCCCCTCAAGCTCCTGCAATTGCCGAGGTATTGACAATTGTGGATGATAATGACAATGTGAAAGAAACAGCCATTGCCTCTTCCGAAGAAATCGGTGAAGCTGTAATCATCAAACCCATATCTCCAACCGTAGATGAAGAGATTCCGGTAGAGGATGAGATTTTTGAAGTTGTAGAGAAGAATCCCGAGTTTTCTTATAATGGCATGAGTCTGATGCAATATCTGGGTAAGAGTATAAAATACCCGACTATTGCACAAGAGACCGGAACCCAGGGGCGCGTAATAGTACAATTCGTTGTCAACAAAGACGGCAGCATCGTAGATGTAAAAGTAGTAAGAGGCGTAGATCCCTATCTGGACAAAGAAGCTATCCGTGTGATTTCCACCATGCCCAAATGGAAACCCGGTGAGCAACGAGGCAAACCGGTCCGTTGTAAATTCACAGTTCCCGTAATGTTTAAATTACAATAGCAGACATGCCAGTGTCCACTTTCCACTTGTCTCCATAAGGTAATCTCCAATATCCGAGGGTGTGTCGAAACTGGTATTCACCACAGATTACACAGATTTGCACAGATAAGCATCTTTGATTATCAGTAGATTAAGCTCATTCTGTGTTAATCCGTGTAATCTGTGGTGAATTTTGACACACCCCCATTTTTTTAAGTATCAACACAGCCATTTCCTTCTTCCATATTTTTCTTTCCGCAGAAAAACAAAAACATTCAGCCCTCTCAGACTGTTACATAGAAAAACAATATATCACTCCTGATAAAACCACACGATAATGAAATCACAACTCTTTGACATCAGAAGAGAATATAAGAAAGGCAGGCTGACACCGGGTAACCTCAACGACAATCCCTTTGAGCAATTCGACCATTGGCTGAACGATGCTATCCATAGTGATGAGTACGAGCCCACCGCCATGACGGTAGCTACAGTCTCGACAGACGGGCATCCTTCTACACGCACAGTGTTGCTGAAAGGGGTGGAAAATGGCCGTTTCATCTTCTTCACCAACTACGAAAGCAGGAAAGGCCGGCAACTGACTGCAAATCCGTATATATCCTTATCTTTCGTATGGCACAAACTGGAAAGGCAAATACACATTGAAGGAAAAGCTGAAAGATGCGCTCCTGCCGATTCTGACGCCTATTTTGCAAGCAGGCCTTACAAAAGTAAAATCGGGGCGAGGATTTCACCCCAAAGTCACGTCATCGGCAGCCGTATGGAGATAATGCGCGCGTTCGTCCGCGAAGCGGCAACATGGATAGGGCAAAGTATCAAACGTCCCGACAACTGGGGAGGTTTTGCCGTCACCCCTTTCCGTTTTGAATTCTGGCAAGGACGGGAAAGCAGGCTACACGACCGTTTCCTCTATTCCCAACAAGCGGATGGCAGCTGGAAAAAGGAGAGGCTAGCTCCCTAAATACGGACAGGGAAACACTTCTCATCACAAATAAATCTTAAAAGGAGGAACAAAGCCACAGAAACGCTGTTTGAAGGGGAAACTCTAAAAACAACAGTTATGAATTACGGTATCAGTATTCTTTTCAGGGCTATACCCTTGTTGATGGCCCTTTTCTGTTTCGGCTACGGAGCCTTTGTGCTCCACGAAGGACTGGATTCGGCAAAATTTGTGGCCGGTCCGGTAGTATTTTCCTTAGGGATGATTTGCATTGCCTTGTTCGCCACAGCGGCAACAATCATTAGACAAATCATTCATACCTACAATCCGATAGTCAGATACGCACTTCCGGTTATCGGTTACCTGGCAGCCGTACTCACAGTAATCTATGGTTGGAGTTACATGCACGAAGCTGCCACGGCAAGCAATTTCGTGGCAGGACACGTGATTTGCGGAGTCGGTTTCATCACAGCTTGTGTAGCTACCACAGCCACAGCCTCCACCCGCTTCACCCTCATTCCCGCCAACTCGGAACGTACCGACCAGCTACAACCTGCCGATGCATTCAATTCCTCCCAGGGATATATCCTGATAGCAGTTGCCACCCTTATGGCAGTAATGGCATGGATATGGGCCTTCTGGCTATTGTCAAAAAGCAGCGAGCACAATGCATATTATGTAGCAGGCCATGTCATGGCAGGACTTGCTTGTATCTGTTCCAGCCTAGTGGCGCTGGTTGCAACCATCGTCCGCCAGATACGCAACAACTATACAAAGGCTGAACGGAAACGGTGGCCGGCCCTTGTTTTGATAATGGGCAGCATCAGCATTCTCTGGGGACTTCTGGTCTTGACCAACAGCAATCCGGCACTCTCCTCCACAGGATATATTATGATAGGCCTGGGACTGGTATGCTACAGCATTTCCAGCAAAGTCATCCTGCTTGCCGCCATCTGGCGGAACACTTTCAAGCTGGCCAACCGCATCCCGCTGATTCCGGTCTTCACGGCCCTGGCTTGTCTGTTTCTCTCCGCCTTTCTGTTTGAGATGGCAAGCCTGCACAATGCCTATTTTGTCCCTGCACGCGTACTGGCAGGTTTGGGAGGCATCTGCTTTACATTATTCTCCATCGTAAGCATTCTGGAGAGCGGTACATCTAAGTAGACATTTTCCCGCCATTGGCCTGAGCATCGAGGAACAATTCCACACGCTCGGCATGGTGGGCCACATAAGCTGCCGGACCGGTATCCCCGGAATCAAGAATATCGCGGACCACATCCGCCTTATTCTTGCCGGTAACAAAGAAAATAAGATTCTTCGCAGCAAACAAAAGGCAGCCGGTCATGGCTATGCGTTTCTGCCCATTATAGGGATTGACACTCACCTCATAAGGATGAAAGGAAGAAAGCAGATATTCCTGCCCCGGAAAGATAGAGGAGGTATGCCCGTCGTCTCCAGCACCGAGCAAAACAACATCGAAGGCCGGGAAGCCACCCCAAAGCGGAACCGTGCGGCAAACCAGCGTCGAATAGTTCTTTGCTTCAATCTCCGGGCGGTTCACTCCATAAATAGGGTAAACGTATTCATCGGGCATGCCTACTTCATCCAACAGCAAACGGCGCATGGTACCATAATTGCTCTCATAATCCTCTGCCGGCACACACCGTTCATCCACCCAATAAATCCGCATCCGCATCCAAGGAGTCACCTCCTTGTACTCGTTAGCCCAAATGTCAAACATCAACGAAGGAGTACTCCCCCCGCTGAATGCAAAATAAAAGGTCTTTTCCGGCTCACGCTCCATCATCGCAATCAAATGTTCAATCAACGCATGTGCCGTAGCTGTAGCCGAATGGTAAACATAACTTTTCATAACTCGCAATATTCATCTGTATTAGTCAAATTCTTACACGGATTAGTCCACTCAGCACCATGTTCGTGCATCATCGCTTCACTTTCCAAAGGTCCCCACGTACCTACGGGATACCCATATAAAGGAGCATCCGTATGCTCTTTCCAATAACGCAACACGGGATCGAAAAAGCGCCATGAAGCCTCTACCGCGTCGCTGCGGGTAAAGAGTGTAGGGTCACCTTGTATGCAGTCCTCTATCAGACGGGCATAGGCATCGCCGGTAGGCAACCCGCCCAACTGGTCATAACTGAAGTCCATCATCACCTGCTTCACGTCAAATCCCGGTCCGGGAGTCTTCATGCCGAATTTCAGCACAATACCTTCATTGGGTTGCAGGCGGAGAATCAGCTTATTCGCGCGGGGACAATGTCCACCCTCGCAACGGAACATCTGATGGGGCGTCTCACGGAAATGTACAACAATCTCAGTCACCTTTGTCGGCATTTGTTTGCCGGTACGGATATAGAAAGGAACACCCTTCCACCGCCAGTTGTTAATACCGATTTTCATGGCAATATACGTTTCGGTACGCGAATCAGGTGCCACGTTCTTCTCTTCCCTATACCCGGCTTTCGAGCCCGAAGCCGTATATTGTCCGCGGACAATGTGTTCCTCCAAATCCTCCTCTGTCAAGGGAGCCAATGACTCATAGACCTTCACCACCTCGTTGCGGAAATTATCGGCATTGAAAACGGCAGGCGGTTCCAATGCTGTGAGCGCCACAAGCTGTATGAGGTGGTTTTGTACCATATCGCGCAGGGCTCCGGCACCTTCATAGAATCCGCCACGTCCTTCGATACCCAGATTCTCTACGGCTGTAATCTCCACATAGTCTATATAATTACGGTTCCATAGCGGTTCGAAGATTCCGTTGGCAAAACGGAAGGCGAGAATGTTCTGCGCCGTTTCCTTACCCAAAAAATGGTCGATGCGGTAAATCTGATGCTCCTTGAAAACGGAAGCATAAATGCTATTCAGCTTTCTGGCTGACTCCAAATCGTAACCGAACGGCTTTTCAACGATGATACGCGTATCAGGACGGTTCAGACCGGCCGCCTTCAAGTGCAAGGGAATGACACCGTACAAGGAAGGTGGAGTAGCCAGATAGAACAGCAGGTTGTCCGGTTTCTGCTCACCGGTAAACTCTTGTAAACGTCCGTCCAGCAGATGATAGCCTTCAACCTCGGCGGGATCCAATGTCTGGTAATGCAGATGGCTGCAAAAATCCCTCATTTTATCTTCCACCTGCTCTCTGGAAGCTACGAACTTACTCAATTCACTCATTATATATTCTTGGTAACGGGCATCCGTATACTCGGTGCGTCCTATCCCCAGAATGGAGAATCCTTCCGGCAACCGCCCGCCACTATACAAAGTATAGAGCGCCGGCATCAGTTTGCGCTTCGTCAAGTCACCCGAAGCGCCGAATATAACAATCACTAATTTATTCATCATCTTCTCCCCCTTTCTCACACATTGTACGTACCCGATTTCGTATCTCCTCCGTGTCCCGTCCAATTTTCATGGAAAAACTGTCCACGCAACTCGTCTGTCCTTTCAAAGGTATGCGCACCAAAATAGTCACGTTGCGCCTGAATCATATTGGCAGGCAACTTGGCAGACACCAGCGAATAGAAATAATTCAAGGCGGACGAGAATGCAGGCACCGGAAGTTCCTCTTTCATGGATTGTGCCACCAGATGTTTCCAGCCGGAAAGCAACAGCTGCATTTCATTTTTGAAATAAGGAGCCAACAGCAGATGTTTGGGCTTGTCTTTTGCCTCGAAAGCCGTAGCTATGTCGTTCAGGAAAATACTACGGATGATGCAGCCGCCCCGCCACATGCGTGCGATGGATGCCAAATCGAGGTTCCAGGCAAAAGCGTCGGATGCACGCTGCAACACGGCGAATCCCTGAGCATATGACACTAATTTGGAAGCATAGAGTGCGGAATAGATATCCTTCACCATCTCCGACTTGTTGTACACCGCCTGCGAGCGTCGGCATACAAATTGCTTGGAAGCCGTTTCACGCAAGCCCTTCTGTGCCGACAAACTACGTTCGAACACAGCCGTAGCAATCAGCCCCAACGGCATGCCCAGCTCCATCGCATTGATAACGGACCACTTGCCCGTACCTTTCTGTCCGGCGGTATCCAATATCTTATCTATCAGGTAACCTCCTGATTTGTCCTTATGACGCAGTATGTTGGCGGTAATTTCAATGAGATAGCTACGCAACTTGCCCTCATTCCAATCAGCAAAGATTTCCGCCATCTGTCCATTGTCCAGACCAAGCAGATTCTTCATCACCCAATAAGCTTCGGCAATAAGCTGCATATCTCCATATTCGATACCGTTATGTATCATCTTGACGAAATGACCGGAACCGGCAGGACCAATCCACTGGCAGCACGGGGTACCGTCAGATGCTTTTGCCGCAATACTCTGCAGGATAGGCTTCACCTCAGGCCAGGCACTTTCAGATCCTCCGGGCATGATAGACGCGCCGTTCAGCGCTCCTTCCTCTCCACCGGAAACTCCAGCTCCCACAAAACGGAAGCCTTTCTTTTCGGCCAATGCCACACGCCGGTTGGTGTCCTCATAATTGGAATTACCACCGTCAATCAGGATATCCCCTTCGGACAAATGGGGAAACAGCTGTTCCATCAGTTCATCCACCGCACTGCCGGCACGAACCATCATCATTATTTTGCGGGGTATGGCAATGGAAGTTACAAATTCGGCTATATCTGTATAGCCTTCAATTTTTTTCCCTTTGGCGCGGCCGTTCACAAAACGTTCCACCACCCCTTCTTCCACTCCCGGAACCGTACGATTATATACCGAAACATTCCATCCCTTATCTGCCATATTGAGGGCCAAATTCTCGCCCATAACTGCCAGACCGATAAGTCCAATGTCTGTTTTATTTAAATTCTTCATATTCATGTAAATTTTGTCTTTATATGGAAACAAAATGCTAACAGCATTTGTTCGTATGAATTACGAAAATAAAATAGTACTTTTGTCAGCGAAAGCCTATTTTTCAACCAGACAGAAAACCAATGCTCATGAAGAACTTCCACATCGGACTATTGCCACGCATCATCATTGCCATTATCTTAGGTATACTTTTCGGAAATTTCCTACCGGCTTCGCTGGTACGGCTGTTCGTAACATTCAATGCCATTTTCAGTGAATTCCTGAACTTCTCCATCCCCCTCATCATTGTGGGACTGGTCACGATTGCCATTGCCGACATCGGCAAAGGAGCCGGACGGATGCTGGTCGTCACGGCGCTCATTGCTTACGGAGCTACCTTATTCTCCGGCTTTCTCTCCTATTTCACCGGTATGGCGGTATTTCCTTCCCTCATAGAAACCGGGGTGCCGTTAGAAGAAGTCAGTGAGTCTCAAGGCATTCTTCCCTATTTTTCCGTGGGTATCCCGCCCTTGATGAATGTTATGACCGCACTCGTACTTGCCTTCACACTGGGGCTGGGCCTGGCTCATCTGAAAAGTGAGGTACTGAAAAATGCGGCACGCGATTTTCAAGAGATTGTCATCCGCATGATCAGTGCAGTGATATTGCCGCTGCTTCCCATCTATATTTTCGGCATTTTCCTCAACATGACGCACAGTGGACAAGTATTCGGCATCCTGATGGTCTTTATTAAGATTATCGGTGTAATCTTCCTGCTTCACATCTTTCTCCTGGTATTCCAATACAGCATTGCGGCACTGTTTGTCCGCAAGAACCCTCTCAAACTACTGGGACGGATGATGCCTGCCTACTTCACGGCTCTAGGCACTCAATCCAGTGCCGCCACTATCCCCGTAACATTGGAGCAAAGTCGGAAGAACGGCGTCTCTGCCGATATTGCCGGATTCGTCATCCCACTTTGCGCCACCATCCATCTGTCGGGCAGCACATTGAAGATTGTGGCATGCGCCCTGGCACTGATGATAATGCAAGGCATGCCCCATGATTTCCCTCTATTTGCAGGATTCATCTTCATGCTGGGCATCACTATGGTAGCCGCTCCCGGGGTACCGGGAGGCGCCATCATGGCATCACTGGGCATCCTGCAATCCATGCTGGGCTTCGACGAGTCGGCACAAGCGCTGATGATTGCACTATACATAGCGATGGATAGCTTCGGTACTGCCTGCAATGTGACGGGCGACGGGGCAATCGCACTGATTATCGACAAAGTGATGGGAAAGAAATAGTTTATATTTTGCCATCTCGTGGAAAATAACGAATATTGCAGTCCGAAAAGACATAATAACAAGAAGCATACATTATGAAGAAAGCCCTTATCTCCGGCATTACCGGGCAGGACGGCTCGTTCCTTGCCGAATTCCTCCTGCAGAAAGGATATGAAGTGCACGGTATCCTGCGTCGCTCTTCCTCTTTCAACACCGGCCGCATCGAACACCTCTACTTCGATGAGTGGGTACGCGACATGAAACAGAAACGTACCATTAACCTGCACTATGGAGACATGACAGACTCCAGCTCTCTCATCCGTATCATCCAGAGTGTGCAGCCGGACGAAATATATAACCTTGCCGCCCAAAGCCATGTCAAAGTATCCTTCGACGTGCCCGAATATACCGCCGAAACCGATGCCGTAGGCACCCTACGCATGCTCGAAGCCGTACGCATTCTCGGTATGGAAAAGAAGACACGCATCTACCAGGCCTCCACTTCCGAGCTCTTCGGAAAAGTGCAGGAAGTGCCGCAAAGCGAAACGACCCCGTTCTATCCCCGCAGCCCCTATGGCGTAGCCAAACAGTATGGCTTTTGGATTACAAAGAACTACCGCGAAAGCTATGGCATGTTTGCTGTAAACGGCATACTCTTCAACCACGAGAGCGAACGCCGAGGTGAAACCTTCGTGACAAGAAAAATCACACTGGCGGCTGCCCGCATCGCCCAAGGCTTCCAGGACAAGCTGTATCTGGGCAATCTGGATGCCCGGCGCGACTGGGGATATGCCAAAGACTACATCGAGTGCATGTGGCTCATCCTGCAGCACGACACCCCCGAAGACTTCGTCATTGCCACCGGAGAAATGCATACCGTACGCGAATTTGCGACACTGGCATTCCGAGAGGTAGGCATCACTCTGTGCTGGGAAGGCCAGGGAGTGGATGAGAAGGGTATCGACACACAGACCGGAAAAGTCCTCGTGGAAGTCGACCCCAAATATTTCCGGCCTGCCGAAGTGGAACAATTGCTGGGCGACCCCACCAAAGCAAAAACACTGCTGGGATGGAATCCGAGGCAGACCAGTTTTGAAGAGTTGGTACGCATCATGGCAGAGCACGACATGAAATTTGTGAAGAAACTGTATTTAAGAAGCAAAGAGCTTTGAATGAACTATTAAACTTTCAGACAACAATGTTAGACAAAAATGCCAAAATATATGTAGCAGGCCACCGGGGACTGGTAGGTTCTGCCATCTGGAAAAATCTTGAGGAGAAAGGATACACCAATCTCATCGGCAAGACCCACACAGAACTCGATCTGCTCGACGGAGTTGCCGTACGCCGCTTCTTCGACGAGGAACAGCCCGAATATGTATTCCTTGCCGCCGCCTTTGTGGGTGGCATCATGGCCAACAGTATCTACCGTGCCGACTTCATCTACAAGAACTTGCAGATACAGCAGAACGTCATCGGCGAAAGCTTCCGCCACGGAGTGAAAAAACTTCTCTTTCTGGGCAGCACCTGCATCTATCCCCGTGATGCCGAACAGCCGATGAAAGAAGACGCACTCCTCACTTCTCCGCTGGAATACACGAACGAACCCTATGCCATCGCCAAAATAGCCGGACTGAAAATGTGCGAAAGCTTCAATCTTCAATACGGTACGAACTACATTGCCGTGATGCCCACCAACCTTTACGGTCCCAACGACAACTTCGACCTGGAACGCAGCCACGTGCTCCCTGCCATGATACGCAAGATACACCTCGCCCACTGCCTGAAACAAGGCGACTGGGATGCCGTACGCCACGACATGAACCTGCGTCCGGTGGAAGGCATCAACGGCGACAGCAGCAAAGAGGACATTCTGAATATCCTCCGGAAATACGGCATCAGCGAAGAAGAAGTGAGATTATGGGGTACCGGCACCCCCTTGCGCGAATTCCTCTGGAGCGAGGAGATGGCAGATGCCAGCGTCTTCGTCATGGAACACGTCGACTTCAAAGATACCTTCAAGCCGGGCGACAAGGAAATCCGCAACTGTCACATCAATATCGGTACGGGCAAGGAAATCACTATCCGCCAGTTGGCAGAGCTGATTGTCAACACCGTAGGCTATCAGGGCCGGTTGACCTTCGACACTTCCAAACCCGACGGCACCATGCGCAAACTGACCGATCCCGGTAAGTTACATGCATTGGGATGGCATCATAAGATTGATATCGAGGAAGGTGTGCAACGCATGTACCGATGGTACTTGGGAAAGTAATTAGTGACGTCTGATTAGCCATGAATGCCATACGGTACAAGGTGGGAACTGTATTGTTTATATTGCTGATACTTTTATCAGGTATCAGCCCAACCATGAATGCCATGATAGCTCCCGTGACCTATTCCGTTCGCGGCAAAGTCATCGACAGACAGTCCAGACAACCCGTGGCCTACGCCAACGTTTTCGTTGCCGGCATCCCCGGGAAAGGGGCATCCACCGATTCACTCGGCACATTCAAGATAGAGCAGGTACCTCCGGGCATCTATAGCCTTGAGGCATCCTGCATAGGATACCAGACTGTTTCCACCCCCGAATATATCGTTTCAGCCTCAACCCCGTTCATCGAGATAGAGATGGAAGAGGATGCCAATCTGCTGAACACAGTAGTGGTGGTGCCTTCCCCCTTCCGGCGAAATATCGAAAGCCCGGTCAGCATGCGTATCATCGGCTTGCAGGAAATAGAGAAAAGTCCCGGAGCCAACCGGGATGTTTCGCGCATCGTACGCTCCTATCCCGGCGTCTCTTTCTCTCCCATCGGCTATCGCAACGACTTGATTGTTCGGGGCGGTTCTCCTTCCGAAAACCGCTTTTATATGGATGGCATCGAAATCCCCAACATCAACCACTTTGCCACTCAGGGTGCATCCGGAGGACCGGTAAGTATTGTCAATGCCGACCTGATACGCGAGATTACATTTTATACGGGCGCCTTCCCCGCCAACCGCTCCGGAGCCTTGAGTTCCGTCCTCGACTTCCAACTCAAGGACGGAAATCCGGACAAGCAGGCGTTCAAAGCCACCATCGGCGCATCGGAAGTCTCGCTCAGCGGAGCAGGCCATCTGGGGCAGCGCACCACTTATCTGTTCTCCGCACGCCAGTCCTACCTGCAACTTTTGTTCAAGGCTTTGGGACTGCCCTTCCTGCCCAATTTCATTGACGGACAATTCAAAACAAAAACCCGTTTCAACGAGCACAGCGAGCTGACCCTGCTTGGTCTTGCAGGCATTGACAAGATGAAACTGAATACCGATGAAAAAGGAGAAGATGCCGAATATCTGCTCAGCTATCTCCCCACTATCCATCAGGAAACATTCACTCTCGGAGCCTCTTACAGACACTACAATGGAAGGCACGTACAATCCCTTATACTGAGCCATAACTACCTGAACAACCGCAATCTGAAATACCGCAACAACGATGACTCTTCCGAAGACAACCTGACCCTGCGCCTACGCTCCACAGAACAAAAGACCACCCTGCGTTTCGAAAACCAAACGCGCTTGGGAGCATGGACCCTAAAAGAAGGAGCAGAACTGAACAACTCCATCTATACAAACCACAGCAGGCAAAGACTATACGGCAGTCATTCGAGTACGCTTTCCATCTACGAAACCTCACTCAACATCTTCGGCTGGGGGGCTTTCTTCTCTTCCAACTATACCACCGCCGACAAGCGTCTGGCCCTTTCTGCCGGTATCCGTATGGATGGCAACACTTACAACCGAAAGATGCGGCAGCTATGGAAACAGTTCTCCCCACGCCTCTCTGCATCCTACAAACTCTCGGAACAATGGACCCTGAGCGGAAGTACCGGCCTCTACCACCAATTGCCTCCCTACACCGCTTTGGGATATAAAGACAATGAAGGGCAATATCTCAACAAAAACCTGAAGTACATGCAGGTCTTTGAAAGCAGCCTCGGTGTGGACTGGCACCTGCAAGACCGGTTCATGGTTTCTGCAGAAGGTTTCTTCAAGCGTTACAGCCGTATGCCACTTTCCCTCCAAGACAACATTCCGTTGGCATGCAAAGGAAACGATTACGGTGTCACCGGCAACGAAGCACTCGTCCCTACAGCCAGCGGCAGGGCCTACGGACTGGAAACCATGTTCCGCTGGCAGGCATCCGGCAAGTTCAATCTCGTATCCTCCTTCACCTTATACCGCAGCGAATACCGCAACCGTTCAAATGGAGACTTCATTCCATCTGCCTGGGACAACCGTTTCATACTCAACATGAGCGGTACATACAACCTGCCCCGGCGCTGGAGCATAGGAGGCAAGCTAAGCTATATAGGCGGCAGCCCCTACACTCCCTATGATGAAGACAAATCATCACTCGTAGAAGCATGGGATGCCAAAGGACAGCCCTACTACGACTATGCGTACTATAATACCGGGCGGCTTCCCAACTTTGCCCAGTTAGACTTGCGTGTGGACAAGTCCTTCTACTTCCATCACTGCATGATAGGAATCTATCTGGACATACAGAATATCACCGGCAACAAACTGAAGCAGCCGGATGTGATAATGAGTACGGGCATCATCGAAAATCCGTCTGCTCCTGTTGCCGAACAGCGCTATAAAATGAAATACCTCAAGCAGGAAAGCGGCACTATCCTGCCTACTTTAGGTATAACTGTCGAGTTTTAGCAAATAGCCGCCATAAAAACTATTTTCCCTATAAAAGTTTGCTTTCTATATATAAACCCTTATATTTGCACAATTTTCAACCAAATGTGCAATTAATATCATGGAACAAAGTTTTATCGCCTATATAGAGAATAGCATAAAGGAAAATTGGGATTTAGACGCTCTGACCGACTACAAGGGAGCAACTCTACAATATAAGGACGTAGCCCGCAAAATAGAAAAGCTGCATATCATTTTCGAGGCAAGCGGCATCAAGAAAGGCGATAAGATTGCCGTCTGTGGCCGCAACAGTTCCCACTGGGGCGTAACGTTCCTCGCAACATTGACCTACGGTGCGGTAATCGTCCCCATCCTTCACGAGTTCAAGGCAGACAATATACACAACATCGTGAACCATTCCGAAGCCAAACTGCTTTTCGTAGGCGACCAGGTTTGGGAAAACCTCAACGAAAGTGCCATGCCGCTGCTGGAGGGCATCATGATGATGGCAGACTTCTACATTCTTGTCTCCCGCAGCGAAAAGTTGGACTATGCCCGCGAACATCTCAACGAAATGTTCGGTAAAAAATACCCCAAGAACTTCCGCAAGGAGCATGTCAGTTATCACAAGGACCAGCCCGACGAACTGGCGGTCATCAACTATACATCCGGCACCACCAGTTACTCCAAAGGAGTGATGCTGCCCTACCGCAGCCTTTGGTCAAACACCACTTTTGCTTTCGAAGTATTGCCGCTGAAAGCCGGTGACAAGATTGTCTCCATGCTGCCAATGGCACATATGTACGGACTTGCATTCGAGTTTCTGTATGAATTCGCCGTAGGTTGCCACATATTCTTCCTCACTCGTATGCCCAGCCCCAAAATCATTTTCCAGGCTTTCACCGAAGTGAAGCCTAACCTGATTGTGGCTGTTCCGCTCATTATCGAAAAGATTATAAAGAAGAGCGTACTGCCCAAGCTGGAAACTCCCGCCATGAAGCTGTTGCTGAAAGTACCCATCATCAATGACAAGATAAAGGCGACCGTACGCGAACAAATGATTCAAGCCTTTGGCGGAAACTTTGCAGAAATCATTGTAGGAGGAGCTGCCTTCAACCAGGAAGTGGAGCAGTTCTTAAAGATGATAGATTTCCCCTATACGGTAGGCTATGGAATGACGGAATGCGGCCCCATCATCTGTTACGAGGATTGGACCCGCTTCAAACCCGGTTCTTGCGGAAAGGCCGCACCGCGTATGGAGGTGAAAATCCTATCATCCGATCCCGAAAACATTCCGGGAGAGATTGTCTGCCGTGGTCCCAATGTCATGCTGGGTTACTACAAGAACGACGAGGCCACCGTACAGGTACTCGACAAAGACGGCTGGCTGCACACCGGAGACCTTGCCCTGATGGATGCCGAAGGCAACGTAAGCATCAAGGGACGCAGCAAGAACATGCTCCTTGGTCCGAGCGGTCAGAATATCTACCCGGAAGAGATAGAAGACAAACTGAACAATATGCCGTATGTAGCCGAAAGCATCATCGTGCAGCAGAATGAGAAACTGGTAGGTCTGGTTTACCCCGACTTCGATGATGCCTTTGCCCATGGGCTGAACAATGACGACATCGAACGCGTCATGGAGGAAAACCGTGTGGCACTGAATGCAGAACTGCCCGCATACAGCCAGATATTCAAAATGAAAATCTATCCTGAAGAATTTGAAAAAACGCCGAAGAAATCTATCAAACGCTTCTTGTATCAGGAGGCCAAAGGATAATGTAAAAAAACAATTAAACTACAACCTATCTAACCCTTTCTAAATTATTATCTAAATGAGAAACGAATTATTATTATCCGCCATGCTTCCGATATGCGGAATGGCGGGAGAAGCGTATGGCATGCCGCCTGGGGATGCCGTACCTGCTCCAAAAGAGCAGCCAAACATCATTCTGTTCCTAGTGGATGACATGGGATGGCAAGACACGTCCCTCCCCTTTTGGACACAGCGTACCAAGTACAACGATACGTACCATACTCCCAACATGGAACGGATGGCTACACAAGGCAAAATGTTTACGCAGGCCTATGCATGCAGCATCAGTTCACCTACGCGTGTCAGCCTTTTTACGGGAATGAATGCTGCCAGGCATCGAGTCACCAGTTGGACCCTCCGCAAGAACACTACCCATGAACAACCCGACTCGGTCATGATTTATCCGGAATGGAACGTTAACGGCATTTGTCAAGAGCCTGGCGTGGAACGGACCACACAAGTCACCTCCCTGGCCGAAGTGCTCAAAGACCATGGCTATCACACCATTCATTGCGGAAAAGCCCACTTCGGTGCTGAAGGCACTCCCGGAGCCGACCCGTTGAAAATGGGGTTTGAAGTGAACATAGCCGGACATGCTGCCGGTTCACCTGCCAGCTACTATGGCAAGGAGAATTTCGGCAACAAAACAGACGGTAAAAGCCCGCTGGCTGCCGTACCCGGTCTGGAGAAATATCATGGAACCGACACTTTCCTAAGTGAAGCCCTTACCATAGAGGCCATGAAGGCCCTGGACGATGCACAGCAGACTGACAAGCCATTCTTTCTGTACATGGCACACTATGCCATCCATACCCCTATACAACCTGACATGCGTTTCTACCAGAAGTACCTGGACAAAGGCCTTCCTCCGGTAGAAGCTGCCTATGCTACTCTCATTGAGGGTATGGACAAAAGTCTGGGAGACATTATGGATTATCTGGACAAGAACAACCTGACGGAAAACACTATCCTCATCTTCATGTCCGACAATGGCGGTTTGGCGGCCCATACCCGCGCCGGACAACTGCATGTCCAGAACTATCCGCTCAACAGTGGTAAAGGTTCCGCCTACGAAGGAGGCATACGTGAACCGATGATTGTCCGCTGGCCGGGCATCGTAGCGCCCCAAACCCAATGCGACCATTACCTGATGATAGAGGACTTCTTCCCCACCATCCTTGAGATGGCAGGCGTAGACAACTATACAACCGTACAGCAACGCGACGGCATCAGTTTCATGCCATTGCTCACCGGAAAAGGTAAAATGAAAGACCGTGATATCTACTGGCATTATCCCAATAGCTGGGGTCCTTCCGGCCCGGGCATCGGAGCCACTTGCTCCATCCGTTCGGGCGAGTGGAAGCTGGTGTATTATTTCGGTGACGGTAGACGGGAACTTTTCAACATCCCCGCCGACATCAGTGAAAAACATGATATGGCCCGAGAGAAGCCTGAAGTTGTCAAAGAGTTGTCACGGAAATTAAGTAATTACCTCCGGTCTGTGGATGCGCAGCGCCCTCTGTTGCGTGCCACCCGCCAACCAGCTCCCTGGCCGGACGAAATATAGAAAAAAGTATGAAACGAAACCTTTCCCTCCTCCTTGTGTCCCTGCTTTTTGCAGGGACAGCTCTTGCCCAAGAACATAATCCGGGCAGCGTACAGCCGGATACGATTCAGAAATCCTCCGAGAAATCTTTCCGGAAACAACGCTCTCCACGAACAGACCATGGCCCGGTAGGTATCAATATCTCCTTATGGAAAAACATCTCCACACAGCGGACTGATACCATAGGAAGCACCTGCTTCAATCTGGGTGTGTTCTCCTCCATGAACCGTCTGAATGGCCTCGGCATGAATATTCTTGGCAGTGTAACCGGCAGGGATGTGAACGGTGTACAGATGGCAGGTCTGTCAAATATGGTGGGGGGAAGCATGCGAGGCATGCAGATAGCAGGAATTACCAACATCAATGGCAACAACCTTATCGGAGTATCCGTTTCGGGACTGGTAGGTATCACCGGAAACCATGCGCAAGGCGTCATCATTTCCGGTCTGGCAAACATCAGTGGGGACTATAATCGTGGCGCCTCCATAGGCGGCCTGTTGAATATCAGCGGAGAAGGTGCTTCCGGCATACACTTTGCCGGACTCGCCAATATTTCCGGTGGAAATTTCAAAGGATTTTCAGGGGCCGGCCTGCTAAGTGTAATCGGTGAAGACTTGAATGGCATGCAGATGTCCGCCCTTACCAACATCACCGCCGGAGATATGACCGGTGTTCAGGTTTCCGGCCTGGGCAATGTGGTGGGTGGTACAGCCCGAGGATTACAAATAGGCGCTGCCAATATGGCCATACGTGCCAAAGGGCTTCAAATAGGTCTATTCAACTACTACAAAGAAAAATTAGATGGTTTCCAGTTGGGATTAGTCAATGCCAATCCCCAAACAAAAGTTCAACTGATGTTTTTCGGTGGTAATGCCACCAAGCTGAATGTAGGTGCCCGTTTCAAGAACCGGCTCTTCTATACCATCCTCGGTGGCGGTACCCATTATCTGGATTTTGGCGATAAGTTTTCCGCTGCCCTCTTCTACCGTGCCGGTCTTGAATTACCGCTCTACAAACAGCTGTTCATCAGCGGAGATCTGGGATACCAACATATAGAAACCTTCAAGAACAAGGACTACGGCATTCCGGCACGTCTCTATGCCCTCCAGGCACGTGTCAATCTGGAATACCACCTGACCGAGCGCTTTGGCATATTCCTCACCGGCGGTTATGGCGGCAGCCGCTACTACACCCAAGGGAAAACCTATGACAAAGGCATCATTGTAGAGGGCGGGGTGACGATACTGAAATTATAAATTATTGTTTCTCCTTAATCAGCCCCGTCCTATACGCCACCAGCAGTTTCATCAAATCCTGAATCTGCGTAACGAGTTCACTTCCTTTATCCGTATCCTTCACCATCATACGCTGCGAATTGAATTCGACAACCAGGGTTGTAGACTTGATGTCTTGTCCTTCTTCAATGGCTTTCTGACGGCTCTGGAACGGCTCATGCTGCACCAACTGCAAGCCGTGGGAATGATATACCAGCGTATATCCCGCAATTCCCGTTTCCGGCTGATAGGCTTTTGAAAAACCACCGTCAATCACCAGCAGCTTACCATCCGCTTTGATGGGTTTCTCACCTTTAATGGTCTTTACCGGTACATGTCCGTTGATGATATGCGAATGTGGCCCCGGCTTCACGCCGAACTCTTCAAGAATGCGGTCACACACCTCAGCCTCGTTGCGCAAAGCATAGTAATGCCCTTTCGTCTCCTTATGCAATGTTTTGTCGGCCACAAAATAGCGTTCAAAGGTAGCCATCTTGTCTTTATCGAAGGAAGGGGCATCCGGTCCGCACCACATGTACCAGACATAATCCAGTGCAAACTGTTTCTCGTCCGAACCGTCCTCGTCAAAGTAAGCGGTACGTATCAGCTGGTCGGTCTTTTTCAGCAACTTACGTCCCCAGTATTCCTTTTGGCCGATGCGGACATGTTTAAAACTGCCGTCCGCATTCAGAGGCACGGAAGCATGATAAAGCAGGTTACTGTTGCACACCAGATACATGCCGCCATACGTAAACAAGCAGCGCATGTGCTTCTTCATCTTCTCGCTGTTCATGAAAGAAGAATGAATCCGGTGCATCAGTTCGCGCTCTTCGTCCGACAGACGATACGGGTCCGCCGGGTCTACGGTGGGGAAATTCACATCGCGCAACGGATATTCCTTGCCTTCGTATACAAACACACCACGCTCGAAATCCACCAGATGCAGCAGTTTCCGGTTCTCCATACCGAACTCAGGACGGCGGCTGATGATTTCCGCCTCCAGTTTCAACTGGATAACCGTAATCGCCTTGTGCATCTGTGTAATCAGCCGCAAGGTCTTCTCATTGTATTCCGCATCGGCAAAGTTCATTTTCGGCGCAAAGATGGTGCAAGGGTCATCCGCATAGGTATCCATGGCAAACGTTGCAAGCGGCAACAGATTGATGCCATAACCATCCTCCAGCGTTGCTAAATTGGCATAGCGCATCGACATACGGATTACGTTGGCTATACAAGCATCATTACCTGATGCGGCACCCATCCACAGAATATCGTGGTTACCCCATTGGATGTCGAAATTATGATAATCACAGAGAGTATCCATGATAATATGCGCACCCGGTCCGCGGTCGTATATATCGCCCACGATATGCAGCGAGTCGATGGTCAAGCGCTGGATAAGGTTGCACATCGCCACAATAAAATCATCCGCACGCTTCGTAGAGATAATGGTACTGATTATGACATTGATATAGGCATGCTTGTTAGGTTCGATGCTCGATTCGTGCAACAGCTCTTGAATGATATACGAGAACTCTGCTGGAAGTGCCTTGCGTACTTTCGAACGGGTATATTTGGACGAAACGTTCTGGCATACTTTTACCAACTGGTTCAGTGTTATCAAATACCAGTCATCCAGGTCCGTTTCCTGCTCCTTGATAAGTTGCAGCTTCTCTTCCGGATAATAAATTAACGTACAGATTTCCTTCTTCTCACTTTCGCGCAGTGTATGCCCGAATATTTCGTTCACCTTACGTTTCACTGCCCCCGATGCATTCTTCAGCACATGCTGAAAAGCCTCATACTCGCCATGAATATCCGTCAGAAAATGCTCTGTACCTTTCGGCAGATTCAGAATGGCCTCCAGATTGATGATTTCTGTACTGGCATCAGCAATGGTAGGAAAACTGCGTGATAATAATTGCAAATAACGCAAGTCATTGACAATACTTTCCGGAGTTATATTTCCCATAGTTATTTAATTGATAGTTGATAATTGACAGTTGATAATATCCCTCATTCTTCATTATCCATTAATGAAGAACATGAGCAGCACTTGGGCTATAATTACCCGTAGAAACATGCACAGCGGATAAACCGTAGCATAAGCTACAGACGGATTGTCTCCCGGAATGGTGTCGTTGGCGTAGTTCAGCGCCATGGGGTTTGCCATGCTTCCGCACAGCATACCCGCCATTGTTCCGAAATCTATCTTCAGCCACTTGAAGGTAACGATACCCATAATCAATACCGGAACCACAGTCAACGCAAAACCCGTAGCAATCCATAACAGCCCTTCCGGCCGGAATACCGTATCGAAGAAATGGGCACCTGCATCCAGTCCCAGGCAAGCCAGGTAAAGAGACAATCCCAATGCACGGAGCATCAGGTTCGCACTGCGCGTAGTATAAGTCACCATGTGCATCCTCGGACCGAATGTCCCGATAAGAATACCTACGATGATAGGGCCTCCTGCCAATCCGAGCCGCACGGGAGCGCTGATGCCGGGAATGGAAATAGGAATTGCTCCCAAAGCCAGACCGATGACAATGCCGATAAATACCGCCACCAAGTTCGGTTCCTTCAGGCTTTTCACAGCATTGCCCAGCACCTTCTCCACATTTTGTATAGCAGCGGCTTCGCCCACTACGGTCAGGCGGTCACCCAATTGCAAGGTCAGTTCCGCTGTGGCCAGCAGCTGCACGCCGCTACGATAAACCCGGCTGATATTGATACCGTAATGATTACGCAGATGGAGAGAACCCAGCTTCTTGCCGTTCAACTCCGGGCGCGTCACCACGATACGTTGCGAAATCAACTGGCTGTCTATGGCATTCCAGTCTATATCTTCCTTGTTCCAGTCGGTATGCTCCTGCTCGCCGAAAAGCACGGTCAGAGCCGGCGTATTTTTCTCCGAGGTAATCACCAGCAGGCGGTCACCTTCCTTTATAATCTTTTCCGAGGTAGGAATACTCACATTCCCATCCCGCCACAAGCGGGAAATCACGAACTTCGGATAGCTGTTCAGCCCGCCTATTTCCTTGATACTCTTGTTGAAGATGGCAGGATTGTGCACCTGGAACGCAACAATGTAAGGCTTGTTCACGTCATCCTTCTCTTTCAATTCCAGGTCTTCCTTATGCGCCAGCGTCTTACGGATGAACAGTACGGCCAGAATGACCCCTACCACCCCCAGCGGATATGCCACCGCACACCCCAAAGCAGGGGTACTGGACTCCAATCCCATCTGTTTCAATGTCTGCTGTGCCGCACCGAGTGCCGGTGTGTTTGTCGTGGCACCGCAAAGTATGCCCACCATATCCGGCAGGGATACTCCCAACCCATAGCTGCCCAGTACAGTCAGCAGGGTGCCGATAAGCACTACACCCGTGGCGAGCATATTCAGTTGTACCCCTCCTTTACGGAAAGAGCTGAAAAAACCCGGTCCCACCTGCAAACCCAAAGCATACACAAATATCACCAGCCCGAAGCTTTCCGCATAATTCAGCATCTGCGGGTCTATGGACAACCCGAAATGCCCGGCAATGATGCCGGCAAAGAATACAAACGTCACTCCCAATGAAATGCCGCAAACATGTATCTTCCCCAATCCCAATCCGATAGCAGAAATCAGTGAGAGTACCACAACCGCCTGCAAGGCGGAGTGCTCGACGAATAAACTATATAGCCAGTCCAATGTGCATTCTATTTTACAGTTTCAGGCTGCAAAGATAGTGCAAACCTCATGCAAAATAAAACGAACCCGTCTATTTTTTATGCGGCAGCACTTCTAAAAAAGGGATACGATACAATAAATCCCTGCTGCCAGCAAAGCACTGACGGGGATAGTCAGCACCCAAGCGGTCATCAGACTCTTCGTAACTCCCCAACGCACAGCCGAAAGCCGCTTCGTGGCCCCTACTCCGATAATAGCTCCCGTAATGGTGTGTGTCGTACTTACCGGAATCTTCAGATACTCCGTCAGATAAAGCGTAAACGCACCGGCAGTTTCCGCAATCACCCCTTCCAGTGGCGTCACCTTCGTAATCTTAGTCCCCATGGTCTTCACAATCTTCCACCCGCCGGACATGGTACCGAGTGAAATGGCCGTAAAACAAGAGAATGCCACCCAGTCCGGCAGGTCATCAATACTGTTTATCCCCATTCCCAGTCCTTCCGAATGTCCGGCTATCATAGCCGCAGCAATGATACCCATTACCTTCTGTGAATCATTCAGACCGTGCCCGATGCTGAACAAAGCCGAAGACACCAGCTGCAGTTTCTTGAACCACACCTCGGCCGTATGGGGATGCGCCCTGCGGCAAATGTACAAGACCAACAACGTAAAACCAAATGCCACCACCATACCAATCAAGGGAGCCAGAAAAATGAATGCCGCAATCTTCAGAATGATACTCAACTGGATGGCCTCAAAACCGTGTGCCATGATGGCAGCTCCGGCAAAACCTCCGATAAGCGTGTGCGAAGAAGAGGAAGGGATTCCCTTCCACCAAGTGAACAGATTCCAGGCAATAGCCGCAATCACGCCGGCCAGAATGATAGGCAAAGTAATGTAAGGCTCCATCACCGTTTTCGATACGGTGTTGGCAATGCCGAAACCGCCGATGACACACTTGGCGATGAAAAAGGCCACAAAATTGAAGAAAGCCGCCCATATCACCGCCTGAAACGGTGTAAGCACTTTGGTAGACACAATGGTGGCAATAGAATTGGCCGCATCATGAAAACCGTTGATATAATCGAATATCAGAGCCAGTACAATGATAATCACTAATAGTTCCATGCGTCCGTTCGTTTATGCGTATTTCACAATCAGGCTCCTCAAAATCTTGCCCACGTGTTCGGCTGCGTCCGTCGTTTTTTCCAACTCATACATAATCTCCTTGATTTTGATGAGTTCAATGCAGTCCTTCTCTTCTTCAAAAAGCCTGGTGATGAAAAATTCATAAATATCATCTGCCCGGTTTTCTATGTCATGCAGCTGGTTGCAATATGCGCGCAGCTTATCCGGACTCTTGCGGAATGCCTCCAGTTCATCCATGGCCTGGCCGATGAGGGCCGCTTCTTGTTGAACCATATGTCCCAGCTCTTTCCCCTTGTCCGAAATAGGATGCGGATTATAGATAGTGATACGCTTGGCACAGCTGTTTATTCCATCAATCACATCATCCATGCCCGAAGCCAGGTCATGGATATCCTCCCGGTCAAAAGGAGTAATGAAAGTAGTGCCCAGTTCATCCAGAATCAGATTGGTCAGCTTATCGCCCTCGCGCTCCAAATCTTTGATTCGTTTATAATCTTCCGCCCTCTTCTCAGGCGAGTCATGGCCCAATATTTCTATCAACAGAGCCGACGAGGACAATAAAATCTCAGACAATTGCTTCAGCAAAGGAAAGAATTTCGGTTCTTTCGGTGTGAACCGGCTAAAAAAAGAATTCTTCATAATGGATAAATGTACTAAGTATATTAATTTATTTTTGTTTTCGTTGTTTCAGTCTTGCACGCAGCACTTCTACCACGGCCGGCAGTATGGAAACCACAATAATGGCCACAATCAGCAGTTTGAGGTTCTCTTGTACAAACGGAAGGTCACCGAAGAAATAACCCGCATAACAGAAGATGGCAATCCAGCAGGTGCCCCCAATCAGGTTGTACAGCATGAAGTAATAGTAATGCATCTTACCCATCCCCGCCACGAATGGCGCAAACGTACGGACGATAGGCACAAAACGGGCTATGATAATTGTCTTGCCTCCATACTTCTTATAGAACTCATGGGTCTTGTCGAGATGGCTTTGCTTGAACATTCTGGAATCGGGATTATTGAAGAGCCTTTGCCCGAAGAAATGCCCTATCATGTAGTTGCAAGAGTCGCCCAATACCGCGGCAACAAACAATATCAAAGCCAGCACATTGACCTCGAGAGGCATGTCGGGCAGTGCGGCAATAGCTCCCGCCACAAAAAGCAGGGAATCGCCCGGCAGGAAAGGTGTGACCACCAGCCCCGTTTCGCAGAAAATAATCAGAAACAATATGGCATACGCCCACATATGATATTCCTGCACTATATCAATCATATACTGATCGATATGGAGAATAAAATCTAATAGAAAATCCATTATATATTGATTATCAGTACTTAAAAAATAGAGAAAAACTCGGCATGGGGAGACGGGCAATCTCTCTGGCTCCCGAAAGAGAGGAAGGGAAAGTACTAAATAAGAATACGCCTCAGCGTATATACATAATATCTATATGAAATCTTATGGGGATGGAAAGTAAAGGGGAAAGAAGTTGTCTTTTCTTCCGGGAGCAGAGTTTTCAGGGTTCTCGCAACCTTGGCGGCAATGAAGTCCGGATTAAGCCTCAACAATTTCGAGCAAGAGGCATGCCGTAATGAGAAGGTATTTCCTATGCAACCGGCATCTGCCAGGCAATTATAATTCGCGTCCTCCCCTTTTTCCTGGCATTGTCTGCCATCTGCCCCCGACAAGCTGTGCTGGGCTCCGGAGAAATAATGCACATCCGCAGTAGGGAGTGTCTTACATCCCTCCATATCATCAGAAACGGAAGTGAACTTCGATATGAGGAACAACCCTAACAAGATATAGAATATACATTTCGCCATAGCGGGTGCAAATATAGAAACTATTTTCGGATTACAACAGAAAAATGAAAAACAAAAAGCGGTTAACCGTTTCATCAGTCAACCGCTTTCTTGTTTTAGTAGTGGGTACGAGAATCGAACTCGTATACCATGCGTGAGAGGCATGTATCCTAACCGTTAGATGAACCCACCCTCGCATTTGTCTTGTACACCCTCAGGGATTCGAACCCTGGACCCACTGATTAAGAGTCAGTTGCTCTACCAACTGAGCTAAGAGTGCATCTGGCGGAAGCTGGGGGATTCGAACCCCCGGTACGGTTACCCGTACGTCAGTTTAGCAAACTGGTGGTTTCAGCCACTCACCCAAACTTCCTTTTTTATAACCAGCATTCTTTTCAAATGCGGTGCAAATGTAGGGCAAACTTTTGGACTGTGCAAATCTTTCCTACATATTTTTTTCACCGTTTTCATACAATTTGAGATAACACGTTAACACTCAAACCCTAAAACAAGAAAAAAAATTTGATACATATCAAACCGTCCTTTTCAACCTTTCCTTATCTTTGCGCGATTTTTAAAGTATAGTGCACATACACGGACAATGATACAACAAGAAAGCCTGAAAAAGCGGCTTGCCAAGCTGGCCGCCCCCATTTTTATAGAGACACTTCTCATCATGATGCTCGGTGCGGTGGACACCATCATGCTGAGCCGCCACTCGGACAACAGTGTTGCCGCCGTAGGGGTAGTCAACCAAATTATCATGCTCACTTTCCTCGTTTTCGAAGTCATCAACCTCGGAACGTCCGTTCTGTGTTCCCAGTATCTCGGTGCGAAACTACACAAGAAAGTAGTGCAAGTAGTCGGCGTATCCATCCTCGTCAACCTGGCGGTAGGTATCACGGTCAGCCTGGTACTGTTCTCCTGCGCCCATCCCATCCTCCGGCTGATGGGGCTCACCGCTGAACTGATGCAGGACGGCATGGACTATATGCGTATCGTAGGCGCTTTCGCCTTCTTCCAGGCACTATCCCTCACCCTCTCCGCCTCCCTGCGCAGTGCCAACAAGGCCATCTACCCGATGATGGTCACCGTCGTAGTCAATATCCTCAATATCATCGGCAACTACTCCCTCATCTTCGGTCGCTTCGGCTTTCCGGAACTGGGCGTGGAAGGCGCCGCCATCTCCACAGCCTTCAGCCGGGGTGTCTCCATGATTATACTGTTCGTCATACTGTTCCGCAAGCACATCCACCGTTTCCCACCGGCATACTTCCGCCCTTTTCCATGGATAGAACTAAAGAACCTGATGAAGGTAGGCCTGCCCTCCGCCGGCGAACAATTGTCGTACAGCTCGTCGCAGGTCGTCATCACCTACTTCATCAACATGTTGGGAGTGGAAGCGCTCGCCACCCGTACCTATTGTGTCAACATCATCATGTTCGCTTATCTGTTCAGCATCTCCATGGCACAAGGCGGAGCCATCTGTATCGGGCATCTGATAGGCGAGAAGAAACCTCACGCAGCCTTCCTTATGGGAAAATACGTCATGAAGAAATCCGTCATGATTACCGTCATGCTGTCCTGCATCCTCGCTCTTTCGGGGCATGCCATCTTTGGCTGGCTCACGTCCAACCCCGACATCATACGTATGGGTGCCACCATCCTTATCATAGATGTACTCCTCGAAATAGGCCGCCCCATCAACATCTTCGCCACCAACGCCCTTCGTGCGGCAGGAGATGTCAACTACCCCTTCTACGTAGGGTTGGTGGTGCAGTGGAGTGTAGCTGTAGGTGTGGGATACCTTTTCGGCTTCCCCTTCGGCTGGGGTATCTGCGGCATGTGGGTAGCCTTCCTGTTGGACGAGAATATCCGCGGCTTCATTTTCGTCCGCCGCTGGTATGGCATGAAATGGGTAAACAAAAGTTTCATACGGAGCTGATTTTTTCTCGTAAAAACCTTATCTTTGCCCCTCGAACAAACAAATTATGGCTTTATGGATGCACTATTGAAAGAAACCGTAGATGCCGCTATCAACTCCCGCTATCCAGGCATGGCTCCCGAGGGAAGAAGGTTGATAGAGGAAATCCTCATTCGCAAGGAAGTAGAAAAGGGCGCATTATTACTCAATGAAGGGCAGATAAGCCATAATATCGTATTTGTAGGAAAAGGCATGTTGCGCCAATTCTATTATAAAAACGGTAAAGACGTCACCGAACACTTTTCCTATGAAGGCTGCATCATCATCTGCATAGAAAGTACCTTGAAGCAGGAACCCACCCACCTCATGATTGAGGCACTCGAACCGAGTGTCGTATACCTGCTGCCATACAACAAGCTGCTGACACTTACCGAAATCTCATGGGAAATAAACATGTTCTATCGGAAGATTCTGGAATATTCCCTGATTGTTTCACAGATAAAGGCTGACTCCTGGCGGTTTGAGACTGCACGCGAGCGCTATAACCAGCTCATGGAACATCAGCCCGAAGTCATCAAGCGGGCTCCTTTGTCGCACATTGCGTCCTATCTGCTGATGACCCCCGAAACACTGAGTCGGGTACGTTCGGGCATACTGTAACCCTCCTCCTGTCTGCCCGGAGAATACATATCTGAATTTATATAGAAATTTTACCATTTCTCCCCTAAGCGTGCATTGATTGCCATACAATCATTTCATGCTCAAGGTTGTTTTATATGTATTTAAAATATTAAAATTCAGATTATGAATACTATACATAATTTTTCCGCTTCCCTGATACAGCGGACAAAACAAGCCGGACGATACAGTACATCCGGTATATATACCAGTACAGTGAACAGCTTTTTCCGCTTCATCGGCCACCGTTCCATCACTTTTGCAGATCTCACCCCCAGCCTCATCAAGCAATACGAAGACCGGCTGCTCGGCGAAGGGCGGCGCCATAATACCATATCCACCTATATGCGTATGCTCCGTTCCATCTCTCACCAAGCTGCCGAACAAGGCATTCCATTCACACACAGTATAGACGATTTGTTCGCCTATGTATTCACTGGCTATGAGCCTACCGCCAAACGGGCCATCTCTCCTTTACTAATCCGGCGCTTGGTAAATCTTGATTTGGAGAAGAAACCCGCCTTGCGTTTCAGCCGCGACATGTTTCTGTTAAGTTTTTACTTACGAGGCATTCCGTTCGTAGACCTTGTACATCTCCGCAAAACGGATGTCAAGCACAATACCATTTATTATTACCGCCATAAGACCCGTCAGCAATTGTCCGTACATATAGAGTCGTATGCCGCACAGATTATAAATAGGTATAAAAACGAAGCCGCCTCTTCCCCCTATTTGCTACCGATATTATCACTGACCGGGGAAGATGGTTACAGACAATACAAAAGTGCTTTACGGCTCTACAACCAACATTTACACACACTTTCGAAGATGTTACGGTTAAGCATTCCATTAACATCTTATGTAGCCCGCCATAGCTGGGCCACCACTGCCAAAGACGAAGGAGTGGCCATTTCTGTGATTAGTGAAAGCTTAGGACATACTTCTGAAAAGGTAACTCATGTTTACCTTGCTTCTTTTGACAACAATGCGATGAGTAGAGCAAATAAAAAAGTGATTGCAACAATCCATCCAAACAAAAAGAAAAAGCCCTAAAAACTAGAATTTGTAAAAGTATTCCTATTTGTATAGGAGTACTTTTATTATCCAATTTTATTCTCTTACTTACAAGGTAATGGATACCAATACTCTCTTACTTACAAGGTAAGAGAATATGTTTTGTGGCTGCAAAGATATGAAAAAGATTACTACAATCGCAAAAAAAATAGATTTATTTTTTAATTCATATTTATCTCATATATAGATATAAGACACATTGCAGCCACTTGTATTTCAGTCTTATATATTTACATAAAAGCCCCCATTTTGAATTCAAAAATTAAATTTAATTATGAGATAAAATATCGTTTTACATTTTAATTACATATATAGTCTTTTAATGTAAAATACCTTTTAATGGCTGGTTTATAAGATTATTCTCCAAATAAAATACCACCTCTTACCTTGTAAGTAAGAGAATTATTAAACAAACAAGAATGAACAGTTTTTTCTCTTTCAATACCATTGAGAAAGAAAAAAGCTATTGAATTAGTGTGAATTATGAAACAAGTTCTCCATTTCAATAAAGTGATTAAGTTCGTCATTATCTTTGGTGACTTATGCTTACTGAACATCATTTTCATCTCGCTATATCACATTTTTGACTACCAAACACTGGGCAATGAATTTACACATTCATTGTCCCAGCTATTGGTATTATTGAATCTAGTCTATCTACTTTGCAATTACTCCAATGGCGTCGTACTGCATGAACGTATTGTACGTCCGGAACGCATTGTACGTCGGGCTCTCCGTAATACAACTTTTCACGCCACGCTGTTCATCAGCTTGGCTACTTTAGCAGATATCGGTACCAGTTCACTCCGTTTTTTTACATGCTTTTATAGTATTTTCTTTATCTGCCTCGCTATATATCGCCTTCTTTTCCGGTATTTACTGAAAAAATATCGAGAACATGGAGGCAACTCACGTACCATCATTTTAATCGGCAGTAACAAAAACATGACAGAACTCTATCAAGAAATGACCGGAGATCCCACCACGGGCTTCCGCATTACCGGCTATTTCTGTGATGTACCTTCTGATGATTTTCCCGAAGATGTCCCCTATTTAGGGCAGCCTAAAGAAGTTGTCACTTATTTACAGCAACACCATATAGAACAAGTCTATTGCTGCTTGCCTTCTGCACGTAGCCATGAAATACTTCCAATCATCAATTATTGCGAAAATCACTTGATTCGTTTCTATAGTGTACCTAATATTCGCAATTACCTGCATCGTCGCATGCACTTCGAGATGTTTGGCAATATCCCCGTACTCACTATCCGCGAGGAACCTTTGGCACAAATGGAAAATCGCCTGCTGAAAAGAGCCTTCGACCTCTTTTTCTCCCTCGTTTTTCTGTGTACAGTATTCCCCTTCGTCTACATCATCATAGGTACCGCTATCAAGCTATCCTCCCCCGGTCCTATCTTCTTCAAACAAAAACGAAGCGGAGAGAATGGAAATGAATTTTGGTGTTACAAATTCCGTTCGATGCGTGTCAACATAGACAGTGACGAACTACAAGCCACCGCCAATGACCCGCGCAAAACAAAAATCGGAGATTTCATCCGTAAAGCCAGCATTGACGAACTTCCCCAATTTATCAATGTGTTACTGGGGCAAATGTCCGTTGTAGGGCCACGCCCCCATATGCTGAAACACACAGAAGAATATTCACGCCTTATCGACAAATATATGGTCAGACATCTGGTAAAGCCCGGCATCACCGGTTGGGCCCAAGTCACCGGCTACCGTGGTGAAACCAAAGAACTCTGGCAGATGGAGGGACGTGTACAGCGCGATGTATGGTATCTGGAACACTGGACTTTTCTATTGGATTTATACATTATATACAAGACAATCAGAAACGCCATTCAAGGCGAGAAAGAAGCGTATTGAGAATTAAAATTGAAAATCAAAAATTAAAAGGAGCAGTAATGAAAAACAAGAAAAGTATAGCCATCTTGATGGCGGCAATTACATTGGCAAGCTGCCAATCTTACAAAAAAGTACCTTATCTACAAAGTTACGAATCACTTACAGATAAGAGTTATAAGGAAATCGTCATCAATGAAGTCAATCAGCAGGATACCCTCTACGATGCGCGTATCCAACCTAAAGACTTGCTGAATATCACCATAAACACCACTGATCCGCAAGCTGCCGCACCGTTCAACCTGACCATGCAGACCTATAATAACATAGCACAATCCAATGCCAGCACTACATCGCAACCAGCCCTGCAACAATATCTCGTAGACAATGCAGGTGAGATAGACTTCCCCGTGATAGGCAGACTGCAAGTAGGCGGCTTAACTAAAAATGCAGCCGAGAACCTTATCCGTGAACAGCTTCGTCCTTATCTCAAAGAAATACCTATTGTCACTGTACGTATGTCCAACTACAAAATTTCTGTCCTCGGTGAAGTGAACAGTCCCGGAACTTTCACTATCAATAATGAGAAAGTGAATATTTTCGAGGCGCTTGCCATGGCAGGCGACATGACCATTTACGGTATACGAAACAACGTCAAGCTCATCCGCGAAGACTGTAACGGCCAGCGAAATGTCATCAGCCTAAACTTGAACGAGCAGAATATTCTTCATTCTCCCTACTACTACATGCAGCAGAATGATATCCTTTATATAGCTCCAAATAAAACCAAGGCAAAGAGTGCAAGCGTCAGTAACAGTACCACTATCTGGGTTTCTGTGATTACTTCCCTTGTTTCACTCGCAAGTCTGATTGTCAACATTGTAAGATAATTTTAATCCTCAAAAAATGAAAGAAGATTTATACGATGACCTTTTAAACGAAAAAGAGGAAAAAACAGATTTCCAAGCCCTCTTTTTCAAATACATCATTCATTGGCCCTGGTTTGTGGCAAGCGTATTGATATGCACTGGCCTGGCCTTTGCTTATCTCCGTTACCAAATACCTGTCTACGAAGTGTCATCTTCTATCCTAATTAAAGAAGACGACAAGAAAAGTACCAACAATGCACTGTCTGCCATGCAGGATTTTGGTATGCTTTCCATGACCAGCAACTTTGACAATGAGCTGGAAATTCTGAAATCAAGGACACTCATCAAGAAAGTCGTGTCACGTCTGAACCTTTATACCAACATCGCCATCGAACAATCTTTCGGCTACGATGTTCCACTTTACAAAAACTCCCCTCTTGATGTGTTCATGACCGCCGAGGAAGCTGACAAACTGGAAGGGAACATTCGGCTGGAACTGATATACTCCCCTACCGGCCAACTGACTGTCACAGCCTTTTATATACAAAACGGAGACAAGCAAGAAACGACCAAATCTTTCGACGAACTACCTGCCATTCTACCACTCCCGGTAGGTGTCATCACCATTTCGCACAATGATTCATTGCCTGCTCCGCAAGAGCCCGTCAATCTGAAGGCTATCATCAGTACCCCCACTGCCGTAGCAGCAGGCTATAGGGCAGGTCTGACCGTAGCCCCTATATCCAATACCAGTACCATTGCCACCATCAGTGTACAAAACACCCATATACAACGAGCCTCCGATTTCACCCAAGAACTGATAATACTCTATAATCAGGACACCAACACCGAAAAGAATGAAGTGGCCCAGAAAAGCGCCGACTTCATCGAGGAACGTATCAGCATCATCAACCACGAACTGGGCACCACAGAAACCGAACTGGCGGAATTCAAGCAACGCGCCGGACTGACCGACATCAGCAGCGACGCGCAGCTTGCCCTTCAGGAAAGTTCCAAGTATGAACAGCAATATGCAGAGAACGCCACCCAAATCAACCTCGTGAACTATCTGCGCGACTACATCAACAATCCTGCAAACAACGACGAGATCATCCCTGCCAACGTAGGACTGAGCGACATGAACCTGACCTCCGCCATAGACAAGTACAACAATCTCATCGTGGAGCGTAAGCGCCTGCTACGTACCTCCTCCGAAAGCAATCCCGCCATCATCAATCTGAACACGGGGATCGAGGCCATGCGCCACAATGTGAAAACCACCGTAAACAGTGTTTTGAAAGGCCTGCAAATCACCCGGAGCAACATCGACCGACAGTCGCGCAAGTACGAAAGCCGCATCAGCAACGCCCCCAAGCAGGAGCAGGAGTTCATGAGTATCGCACGCCAGCAGGAAATCAAGGCCACCCTCTACATCATGCTGCTGCAGAAACGCGAGGAAAACGCCATCACACTGGCTGCAACCGCTAACAATGGACGCATTATCGAAGAGCCCATGCCTGCCGGCATCGTTTCTCCCCAAGGCAAAAAAATCTATATGATTGCCTTTGTCATCGGCATCGGCATTCCCTTGGGCATCATTTTCCTATTGAACCTGCTCCGTTTCCGCATTGAAGGGCATACCGATGTGGAAAAGCTCACAAAGGTTCCCATTATCGGCGACATCCCCCTTACCGGCTCAAGCAAGCACGAAGAGTCTGCCATTGCCGTACGCGAAAACGACAACGACATCATGACGGAAACCTTCCGCAGCCTGCGCACCAACCTGCTCTTCATGATGGGCGATCCGGATAAGAAAGTCGTCCTGATCACCTCCACCATAAGCGGTGAAGGCAAGACTTTCATAGCTTCCAACCTCGCCCTCAGTCTGGCGCTGCTCGGCAAAAAGGTCATTCTGGTAGGATTGGATATACGCAAACCGGGATTGAACAAGTTGTTCCATCTTTCACACAAAGAAAAAGGAATCACCCAATACCTTGCCGCCCCCAAATCCACAGACCTTCATGCGCTGATACAGCCTTCCGGCATAACTTCCAACCTCGACCTGCTATTGGGCGGTCCCATCCCACCCAATCCTACGGAACTACTGGCACGCCAGTCACTGGAAGACACCATCAGTACATTACGCAAAGAATATGACTATATCGTACTGGATACAGCCCCTATCGGCATGGTGACCGACACGCTCATCCTTTCGCGCGTAGCGGACGCCAGCATCTACGTCTGTCGTGCAGATTATACGCATAAGACCGATTACCAGCTCATCAACGAGCTTCAGGAGCATCATCGTCTCCCCAACTTATGCACAGTAGTCAACGGAATCGATATGAAGAAGAAAAAATACGGTTATTACTACGGCTATGGTAAATACGGAAAGTATTACGGCTACGGTAAGAAATACGGATACAGTTGAGTTAGCGACTAGCTATTAAGAGTTGAGAGTAAATAATCGAGTGTCTAATTTTTAATTTCTAATTTCTAATTTTTAATTAACCCCGCCCCTCCAATGTGACAGGCGACCGCGTAGCGCGCCCGAACCTCAACTATTTATGAACCATAGAAATACACCTTTAAAGGATTTTACATGAACCATACTGATATCACCCCTCATATTATTCCTCGTCGCCAATGGCTGGTGGCATACGTGCAGTCTTGTCTGGAAAAGAAGACTGCCGAACGGCTGAAAGCTATGGGAGTGGAATATTACTTACCCATACAAAGCGAAATACGCCAATGGAGCGACCGGCGCAAGAGAGTGGACCGCCTGGTCATCCCGATGATGATTTTCGTGCATGTCACTCCGCAGGAACGCCCCCTGCCGCTTACCTTACAAGCTATCAGTCGATACATGGTATTGCGCGGTGAAAGCCGTCCCGCCGTCATTCCCGAGGAACAGATGGAACGTTTCCGCTTTATGCTGGATTATAGCCCGGAGGCTGTAGAGATTTGCAGTACACCTCTGGCAGCAGGTGATGCCGTGAAAGTAATAAAAGGCCCCCTTGCCGGATTGGAGGGAGAACTGGTCATGATAGGAGGAAAAAGCAAAGTGGCAGTCCGGCTGGATATGCTGGGCTGCGCACATGTGGACATGCCGATAGGATACGTGGAGAGAATTAATTTTTAATTGTCTCGTATTCGCTTTTGGCGTCAAAACAAGGACAAGCCTTATGGATAGAGGAACTGAGTTGCCGATGCCCTGAAATACGGGCATTGGGATAGTCGGTCTTCAGCTGCCGGAGCAAGTCGAGCAAAGAGCATTTCTGCGCATAGGTACGTGTATCGGCAGGGACACCATTCTCGTCGAGCCCGCCCTCATAGCAGATGCCGATGCTCTTGTCGTTCCAGCCGGTGGCATGGGCTCCAATCTGATGAACCGGACGGCAGATATGCACCTCGCCGTCACGGGTGATGTAGAAATGATAACCGATATCGGCAAAGCCCCGTGCCAGATGACTGCGGCGAAGCGCCTCCACCGAGAAGTGACGGTCACAGCGCGTAGCGCTGCAATGAACTACCAGGAGGGTTACCTCCCGATAGTTCTGATAGAAACTGCCTGCTTTCATCCGGCTAACGGTTGATGCAGGAAGTCAAGCCAAACACTCCGGCCAATGTAGTGGCCACGGTAATAATCACTTTAAGGACAATGCCCCATACAGATTTTGATTTTGTTTTCTCACTCATAACAATTTGCAATTAAGGAATTAAAATACTATGGTTAGCTGCATTTTTTAGACAGAAGAACATATTTATTTTCTCTCTTTTGTCTTTTCGTTTCATCCTAACGGATTTTCCCCCTGGTCTCCGTCCGAACCGCCTCCCGGGTTGCTGCCTCCACCGGCATCTTCACCCCCGCCAGTGGCTCCGGTCAGGTCTACGGTAGTCTTTCCGGCCTTCAGGGCTTTCACCACGGCACGGGCTGCACTTCGGGTTGCCACCAGATTGAATTCCGCCTCCTCCAGCAGCTCTCCAAAACGCTGGCCGCAGGTCCAGTTCACATTCAGCCTACGGATATGGATGGCAGGATTGAACTCCTTGGCAGAAGCCGCGCCGATACTGTTGATGCTGATGTAGAAACTCCCCAGGTCGCCCAACTGGATTTTTTGTCCGGCCAGCAACTGCTCCCGCATGCAATCCACGGACATGGTGAGGATGGCAACGATATCCGAACGCTTGTACACGCAGCCATGACTGGCTATATGCTCGGCAAAGCGGTTGATGTCCATCACTTCCGAATACTGCGCACTTGCGTACGCTTTTTTGGCAACCGTCTTATCGGTAGGATTGCCACGCATCACGATACTGTAGTTAATCATAAATTAAAAATTATAAGTTAAAAATTAAAAGATAGGGAGACGATACTAATCCCAGGGGCTTACGATCACTAATCTTCGCGCGTCACGATTACTAATCTTCACCCTTCATCGTCTGACAGAACAAAGATACGACGTACCTCCGGGCAGAATAAGAGATGCGGTGAAGTGATATGAAGGGATGTGGGAAAATGTGAGATTAGGTAAGATTATACCGGGTTCCGGCAATGGGTATACAGAAAAAATTCCGTACATTTACAGTGTAATAACCAGTTAAAGCATTGTTTATGAAGTACGTTGAAGACTACGAAAATATCCCCGGCAAAGAGTGGCCCGTCCGCCCCTATTACAAACGTGAACTGGCAGAGGCATACGCCCCCACCATTTCACCGGCATCCGCACTCAACCGCTTGTCCAAATGGATGAAGCTGAATTTGGAACTGGACGAAGCCCTGCGGCATACCGGCTACAAAGGCTCCCAGAAAATATTCACCTCCCTACAGGTGGAACTTATATTCAGGTATTTAGGAAAACCATGAAAGAATCAATCCCCCACATAGCGCGCCATGGCGCATTGGTTGCGGTAGATTTCATCCCCTTTCAGCTCGACCACCCGATAACCACGGCGGCCACCGGAACGGACAGCCTCATAGCCCTCCTGCTTCATCACCAGACCGAGGCGCGTGGGACTCAAGGGTTGCCGGATACCTATGTTGATATGTCCCAGTATCTGGGCATTGGTCAAGAACATACACTCCTCGCCCGGTATGGGGCGGCGATAGTACACCTGAACGAGCTCACGCTCCAGGCAGGGCACCTCAAAATAACGGTTATGAAGATTCACGGCATCAATCTCCTCCTGCTCAAACCAGTAGTGGAAGCCGCTCTTCCAGAGGGCATAGCCTTGCGCATACACTCCGGCATAATCTATGGGATAATCGAAAGGACTGTCTATGGAATCCACCTCGAAGGGAAGCCAACGGCGGTTGCCACTGAGGTCGTTGAGGAAGGTGACGTTATTGCTCGTGCCGCAGAAGCTGGCAATATGCGGACGGCTCTCCTTGAAGTGTCCGTAGGCGGCACGCTCGTTCACGTCTGTCATGCCGGTGATGGCCTTCAACTGGCTGACCTGGGCAGAGGTCATCTCCTCCAGCTCTTCAAGGCATACCAGTGCAAACTCGGTCAGCGTAAAAAGGTCGTCCTTGCTGACGCGCCGGCTGTTGCTTTTCACATAAAAATAACGCTGAAGTTCGACAGGAAGCAGACGCTGCATCCAGGTAGTCTTGTAGATGCCCTGCTTACCGATGAAGACCAGAATCTCATGATTCACCACCTTGGTATCGAGCAGCGAAGCAATGGTGGCCACCAGCCACTTCTTGAAATAGATGCCGAAAAGCTTCTGGTCGTCCTTCACATGTACGCCGGCAGCCAGACGGGCAATAGGGTCAGTAGTACCGTCCCAAGCAGGCAGCCCCTCCAGATAGGCTACAAAGGGATTGAAAAGCGGCGTGTACTCCGAATCGAGCACGGAACGTATGTCCGCAATGCGGGCAAGCATCCCTGCCTTGTTCATGCGGCTCCACAACGTGTTGACGTAGCGGTCGGTCAGCTCCGCATACTCCTCTCCGCAGTCGGCCATCAGGACTTCGAACTTGCCGCTCACCGTATTTTTGCGGAACTTCGCCTGTTCGGAAAGGAACTGCTCGATATCTGCCACCGTGGCAAACTTTTCATCGCCCTCTCCCCTGCGGACAAGGGAGCGGGTGCCATGCTCCCCGGTATTCGCGTAGCAGGAGCCGATGACAGCTGCCACATCCCCGTCATAGTCGGGAAAGTGCTCCGCTGCCCAAGCGGCGGCTGTCTTCCGAGCCACTCCGTACTGGTTGAGCAGATAACCCATGCGCATCACATATTCGTTATGATGATGTTCACAATAACTCACTCCCTCCTCTTCCAGCAGGCGTTCGGCAGCTTTCACCACCTTCTCCAAACGTTTGTTGCGCTTTGTCGGCACAGCTTCGGAAGCGCTATCCTGCGGTTGGGGAGCAATCGGACTATCTTGCAAAACAAAAGAAGCGGCACTGGGATTGTAATATACATGAGGGTCGGAAGCCAGTCCACTGATACGGGTAGCATTCTTGCACTGCCCGTCGCTTTCGAAGCCCACCAGACAGGAATAGTAGTCGTTGACTTGATTGAAATACTTGGCGTATTGCCGGAAGGCTTTTCCCTTTTCCGCTCCGTTCAGGTCATCGATGCGGCAGATGATACGGATGCCATGACCGCTGATGGTGGTGTAGGCCATCAATGTATACTTGTCGGCACAAATCAATGTCAGTGTGGCAGCCATCCGCTCGGGAGCGATATGGTCCAGGTCGACCAAGGTATAGCCGGTCCAGGCACAGATATGTTCGCGGGTCTTCCCACCTTCAAAGCAGACGGCAACAGCGAAGCAGGGACAGCCGGACTTCTCGCGGTCGGCATCCCTACGCAGGTCTTGCTGCAAGTAGTAGCGATGTTTCTCGGTGCGGTCTCGCAGGGCAGCGTCGCATTTAATGATGTTGACTATTTCTTCAAGAGAAGTTTCTACTGATTCTGTGTCCGAATAGCCTCTGAAAAGGCTGATATTGCGGTGTTCCATAATTTACTGATTTTTGTTTATGTTTAAAATTACGACGCGAAGGAACGCATAAGTGCCCAGATACACAAGCCCGGTCGTTTCCACTACATGGAAATGATTTCGCTTGTTTTTATTATTGTTTAACAATTAAAAGAGTCAACATGACAAAGAAAGAGCCGGTCGCACCGGCATTCGGAGCTTTTCTCTGCAAACTCCAGAGTGAGCAGTTGGTTAACGGCAGACGTCTGACCAACGCAACCATCGCCCAAGAGACGATGATGAGTACCAAAACTTATAACCTTTTAAAAAAGGGCTGAGTAACAACATCAACCAGATACATGCCATAACGCATTTCTGGAGGTCTTTTCAGAAAACAAATTCGGAAAGGGAAAGGTTCGAGCAAGAAGTAGCCGATTGCCTGGAAAGTGATTTGAGGCATTACAGAATCCATACGGGAGTCTTGAAACCTTAACTTCACCCGAAGCGATGACACTTGTGGCACCCTTTTTCCAATACTTTCTATAGGCTGATATTTATCACACACAAACAATACAAGTTTGTGCATATTGATAATTTGCCTCGCGCGCGTAACATGTATTTATGTTTAAGGGGTGACACAGGTGTCAACTTGACTTTGAAACAACGGTACGGAAATTAGGAAAATACGCAACGACGGCTATGTCTACATAGACAAGACGGCCCTTATTCACAAGTTAGTGAACAGTGGCAGTTACTACTTCCTGAGCCGCCCGCGCCGCTTCGGCAAGAGCCTGCTCATATCTACCCTGGAAGCCTACTTCCAAGGCAAGCGGGAGCTTTTCGAAGGACTGGCAATGGAAAAGCTGGAGAAAAACTGGGTGAAACGCCCCGTGCTGCACCTGGACCTGAACATTGGAAAATATGACACGCCGGACAGTCTGGACAAGATTCTGGACAATGCCCTCTCGCAATGGGAAGCAATCTACGGCACGGGGATAGCGGAAACCACCTTGGCGCTACGCTTCAAAGGCATCCTTGAACGCGCTTACAAGCAAACGAGCGAGCGAGCTGGAACGGCACTACCAGAACGTGCTCTTCATTGTCTTCAAACTGGTAGGTTTCTATACCCAGGCAGAATATCATACGTCCGAAGGACGGATTGACCTCGTGGTAAAAACTACGGACTACATCTACGTGATGGAGTTCAAACTGGAAGGCACTGCCGAAGAGGCCATCGCCCAGATAGAAGAAAAGCATTACGCCCACCCCTTCGAGACGGATTCACGGAAGTTGTTCAAGATTGGAATCAATTTCAGCAATAAGATGAGGAACATAGAGAGGTGGATCGTCAAAAACAACTAAATATTTACACAAAAACAATAATGTTTGCATATTCCAAAATATAATCACCATTTTTGTGAATATCATTATATAAATGTTGCAAACAAAAAAGTCATAATGTAACATTATGCTTTGCGCTATTTGCAAAAGTTCAAAGTATATGCAAAACATGTCGATTCAATCACAAAATAACAAACGATTAGCCAAAAACACATTGATTCTATATGCCCGCATGCTGTTCACTGTAGGCATCAGTTTCTATTCTACCCGTTTGATACTCGCCAATTTGGGAGTATCAGATTATGGTGTCTATAATGTTATAGGAGGCTTTGTGTCCATGTTTTATATGGTGACAGCCACCATGACACAGGCAGTGAGCCGTTTCCTTACATTTGAATTAGGCAGGAATGATCCGAAAAAGTTGCAGCAAACATTCTCCACATCCCTAAATATTCTTCTCCTTCTTGCTCTGTTAGTAGTGCTGTTGAGCGAGACCATAGGCTTATGGTTTGTCAATACAAAGCTGAATATCAAACCAGACCGTATGACTGTTGCAAATTGGATTTATCAGTTCTCCCTTCTCTCTTTTGTTCTTGAGATGATTAGCGTGCCTTATAGTGCTTCGGTTATCTCGCACGAGAAAATGGGAGCATTTGCTTTCGTTACCATAGCCAAGGTCTTTTTGACGTTTGGCATAGCCCTATCGCTTGCTGCCAGCCCCATTGACAAACTGGTGTTCTATGGGATTCTTGTACTTGCTGTATCTGTCTCCATTCAATTGATGTACTGGATATATTGTAAGAAGAATTTCCCCGAATGCCAATACTCTACACATATTGACAAAGTCTTGTTCAAAGACATGTTCGGTTTTGCAGGATGGAACTTTCTGACAACCTGCACTTCCATGCTAAGCAGTCAAGGAGTGGGCATCATGCTTAACATGCACTTTGGTACGGCAATCAATGCAGCCCGTGGTATAGCTTCTCAAATCAATGGGACAGTAGGTGCTTTCTCTCGAAATTTCACTACAGCATTAAATCCACAGATAACAAAATCGTATGCAACCGGAGATATAGCATATACAACAAAACTGGTTTGCAGAGGAGCAAAATTCTCATACCTGCTATTTCTCTTCATCGCACTTCCATGCATGTTCGAAGTTGATTTTTTTCTTTCCAAATGGCTGACAGAAGTGCCTACTTACGCTGGTATTTTTGTCCAGTTGACATTTCTCAACACCTTAGTTGAAACACTACTAAACTCAAATGAGACGTTAAACAGAGCTTCCGGAAAAATCCGCAAATTCCAGATTATCATCAGTGTGGCCCAACTGCTAATTCTCATTGTTTCCTACATAGTACTTGAGATAACAGGCAATTCCATTTTGACTGTAGCAGTTACAAATGTCATTTATCTGTTGATTTTCATTCCACGCATTACAGTAAACAAACCCTTTATCGGAATAACATTCGGATATTTTTTCAAACATACGTTAAGAGGAGTCTTGATTGTAACCTGTATCTCAACTCTTGTATGCTTTGCATTCCTATCCGGTATGGAACAAGGTTGGATTCGTTTGTTCGGGACAAGTATCGTATCCACCCTAACAATAGCGATTACTTCATGGTTTTTTGCCTTAACGAAAGGTGAGAGAGAGAAAACAAGCGCTTTTATCAGAAAGAAAATTTACGCCATAAAACAAAACTAATGTTCAGAAATAAAACTACATTAATGTGCCTCTCTATCCTGGGCGTCATTTGCTATCATCTGTGCCTACGTGGCATACACATCGGTCGGTTGAATGTAGGATATGCTGGAACAGATGTCTTCATGTTGCTGAGCGGATATGGCATTGCCAAGTCGCTTGCCCACAATTCCATAAAACAATTCTATATACATAGGCTCCGGCGAATCCTTCCATTGTGAATTGTCATGATAAGCTCTGTATGTATAATAAATTTAATATTAGGAGTGGGAAATCTTGGTTTAGATATATTCCTGCTCAATATCACATCACTTTCATTCTATTACAACCCTGACTTGCTGCCCGAATGGTATCTTTCCACCTTGCTCCTATTCTATGCTGTCAGCCCGTTACTAAAAATACTTTTGGAAAAAGGTAGTTGGGGGTTAGTGATACTCATCAGTTTGGTTGTTGTCTTGGAAGAGGAATTTTTAGGAACCGGAAGATAGCAGTATGATAATGCGGTCGCCCGTTTCCCTCTTTATCTGCTGGGTATGCAGTGTGCCCTCAGTAACAAAGAGGATTTGCCTTATAAGGTCACCATTCCTTTGTTTCTATTAAGTGTTGCTTTCTTTTTTCAGGGACATCACTACCTATTTTCCGCATGTGCTGTGCTCCTCGCCATCCAAATAGCAAATATACTCATTGATAAATGGGGAGTCTTAAAGAACAAACTATTCAATTGGATTGGTACACACACTTTGGATATATATGTTGGCAATACTATAGCAGCGGTAATAGCCGAGCTGATTTTCTCTCCCGAAATGAATGTGTTTGACAAAATTTCCATCGACATAATGATGACTATAGGCCTGTCCCTATTGCTTTGGAAACTTAATTCACAACTACAAGATTTATGGTAAGAAAATATTTTCATTATCTCACAGACACTATTACATGTAGATTCAACCGGCAGTTTTCTCTAAAAAAAGCCAATATGAAATGGATAACCTACAATATAGGAGATCCGCAAGACAACAACTGCATCAAAGTTGAAAACAGTACCGTCACTCACACATCTATTAATATTACGGGTAAAAACAACCGCATCATCGTGCGCAACGGGGCAAAGATGTTCTTCGGAGGGATAAAGATTATAGGAAATGACAATGAGGTAGTGTATGATGGTTGTAAAGCTATGATTAATGTATTTATGAAGGGAAATGGATGCAAAATTACAGTCGGAAGAGGCTCTCTGATAGACGAGAGCACAAGTATAGTACTAATGGGACAGGGCAACCGTGTGGAAATCGGTGAAGAGTGTATGTTTGCAGAGAAGGTTGAGATTTGGGCATCAGATACCCACCTTATCACAGACCTGCAAGGCAATCCGTTAAACCCCTCGAAACCAGTCGTCATAGGCAAACATGTATGGCTCGGCAAAGGGGTAAACGTGATGAAAGGCGTAACAATAGGAGAACATACAACCGTAGGCTTAGGAAGCATCGTAACAAAAGACCTCCCACCTCATTGCATCGCGGCAGGTAGTCCGGCAAAGGTGGTAAGGACCGGAACAGACTGGCATTTAGGACATACTAATATATAAAAAATGATACTACATCTGATACTTTCTTTGATACTAAGCATAGAAACCATCATCATCATTGATTTTGCCATGGTGTTAAAGGGCATACATTTCAAATTAAGCCTATATGGTATATCATTGCTATCACAATTCATACTATTAGCATTTTGTTCGGATACTCCCAACATATTACTTTTTACATTAGCTGCCACACTGTTCCTTATTCCTTGGGTAATGTATCTTCTGTGGCTTCCATTCGCAAAAACCTCACACGATTTTGAAGATGTTGATAATGGGAAAACAGCATGTTATGGCAACAAAAAAGTATTGCTGATAGTACCCCATCAAGACGATGAAATCAATGTGCTGGGCGGTATTTTTGAAGAGTTTATCAAATATGGTAGCACTGTACACATCGTATATGCCATAACAAACGGAACAATACAAGGTTTTAGATATACTGAAGCATTAAATTTGTGCAAACACATTGGCATTCCGGACTCTAATGTCACATTCCTTGGATATGGATTTATACATAGTAAAAAGGCGAACATACCTACCGTAACTAAAGGTACACAGAATGTTCCTGCATATAAAGAAGGTCAAGCCTTAACAAGAGAAAATATGGTGAACGACCTAAAAGAGATTATATTGCTGCAAAAACCAGATATTATTTTTGGTAGTGATTACGATTACCATGAAGAACATCATCTTGTAACTATTGCCATTGATGAGGCTTTGGGAAAAGTGCTAAAATCAAAGTCAAAGTATCGTCCTATGGTGATGAAGAGCTATGCTTACCGAACTACATGGGAATCTTATCCAGATTATTACAAAAATAATATCCGTTCTACACTTTACAAGAAAGCTACGGTGGAAACCTATCCGTGGGAAGAACGGTTGCGTCTGCCCATAGCAGCACACCTATTGAACAGAAGTCTACTCCGTTCAGATATTTTCCGGCAATATAAAACCTTCAAGTCACAGGGAGCTGCAATGCGAGCTATCAATTTCAATGCCGATAAAGTGGCATGGCAACGCCGTTCAGACTCTTTACTACTACAGGCTACCATTCAGGTTTCATCCGGCAAGGGAAGCAAATTGAACGACTTCTTACTCTATGATAAAAGTGAGACCTTTATGTTGAATCGTGACAGCTTCCCCACCGAGGGAGCATGGATACCGGAAGAAACGGATAAAGAAAAGAAAGTTACTTTTACCTTGGCAAATCCATCACGTATTGAATATCTTCTGCTTTATCAGAATACTTGGAACAGCAATGTGGTGGAGAAAGTATCTATCTCATTTAACAATGAGAAACCTACCCAATATTCTTTAAGGACAGACGGTTATCCAACACGCATACATGTAAGAAAAGAAGATGTGGATTTTTTCACCATACGCATTATAAACAGCAGGGGCGCAAATGCCGGCCTCACAGAAGTGGAAGCATTTGAATGTAAAGAAGAGCAACCATTCAGCCTGATTAAATTGATGAATACATCGGAAGATTTCGTTTACGATTATTGGATAAATACATCGGGAGAGGAATCTTTCTTACTTTATGCCAAGGGTGATGCCTTGCTTCTTTCCGCAGCAGATTATTCCATTAGTGTGGACAATCCCAAATGCAAAGCTTTTATTATAGGGGCTGAAATAAAAGTTTACTGTCCTAAAGGTGAACAGACTCGCTTGATAGTAACATCCGTAAACTCACTGTATTCAGACACCGTCATACTTTCCAATCCCAACAAGATGAAACGCCTCCGCTGTGCTATTGGACAAAAAACGGAAGCTATATATTACGGTATTTTCATCGGAGATACACACAGAAAAGCAACTTCTCTCTCCATCTTGTCGATGATAAAGAGTCACCTATGTTTTATTCAAAAATAGGTCAAGATTACACTCTATTAATCTACATTATGCACGTGTCAGTAATATTTTTCATCACACGATTGATAAAAGACAATACATTCATAAACCCAATTTATGACTATTGTGGAGCAATCATTGTGTTTATTATCACACTACTATCATATAGTATCAAAGAAGGAACTTTTCTGTTTACAAAAAGTAAAAAAATCAACGAATGAATAGCTACAAATTATACGCAGTAAACTACGCTGATCCAGCATACGAATTCCGTCGCAAAGTAAATACCGATTCACTCAAAAAATTTGGAAAAGTGGATGAAGTGTTTGAATATGGTTCAGCAAGCATCCCCGAATTCATTGAAGCTCATCCTGATTTGTTTAAATACAAATTCGGAGCAGGCATGCATTCTTGGAAGCCTTATATCATTTTAAAGGCACTTGACAATATCAAAGACGGTGATTGGCTGTTTTATTGTGACTGCGGTGCAGAGATTATAGACGATGTACATAAGTTGACAGACCATGCAATAACAGATGGTGAAGACTTTATGGTGTTCCAACTGCTTTGGGCTACCACACGAGAGTACACAAAAGCGGAAGTCATTAGGTGGCTTTATGTGGAGAATCCCGATTTGCCGCAGGTGTTAAGTGGATTCATCTTTATGAAAAAGAATACCAAAACCGTCGCCTTGATTCAAGAATGGCTTAACTTATGTATAGTGGAAAAGTACATTGCATGTGAACGTTTTGATGAGACAATACCTAATGACCCGATTTTTAAAGTGCATCGTGACGATCAGTCGTTACTTGACATCGTTGTTCGCAAACACGGCATACGCCCCTATCGCGACCCGTCGGACTACGGTCTGCGCAGCTATTTCTGGCAACCCTTGGGGAAAGACGAGCGGCGGAGCGATTATCCCGTAGTGGTGCTGTCGTTCCGGCGAGCCGATGCAGCAGAATACAAGAAGACATATTTCCAACGCTATCGCCTATGGCAATTATGCTTAGGACATTATGGTATCTACCGCAGGATCAAGAAACTCTTGATAAAAGCCGGAATATTGAGACGCGAACCTTCTGGTTTAGGTATATGACACCAGTACACTGCAACCTACGCTCACTTAACTTGCCGAAGAAGATCGGGTGTATACTACAGATTGTAGAATGGTAGGTTCACATCATACCTTTGTAGCATTTCGGATTAAATTATAAAAGGACATTTAAAATTCAAGGAATTCATGAAACTTAGACTTTTTGGACCAGGTGGTCGTGTATGGCGATTGGCTTTCCGAATAAAACATACCGCTAAATCATTAAAGTACAGACAATTATACAATATAAGGGGGGGGGGGGGAAAAAAAAAGAACCTGTATTTCTATGTAATCGGTATTACGATGAAAAACGAAGGCTTCTTCAGTATGGTAAACAAAACAAGAGCACATATAATATATGCACTTGACAATGGCCTGACACCAGTTGTCAATTGGAGGGATTTCCCGAATCCATACTTGCGCAACGATGGCACAAACCCATGGGAATACTTTTTTGAGCAACCCTGCGGGTATACGCTAAATGACGTGTACGGCTCAAAACATGCAAAATTCAGCATAGACAGTCCTTTCCCTAATCGCAAATATACGATATGGGACGTTTCATCTGCCGACAAAGCCACAAAAGAAAAACTAAAATCCGTTACAACGGAATATATCCGGCCCCAAAAAACATTAAAGGAGTATTTTTTGAAAGGGATGCCTGATGCTTTTAACGGAAACAACCACATTGTTGCATGTATATGCCGTGGAACGGACTATTTTGACACACCTTTGATTGGAATTGAGAAACAACCCACTCCACAAATGGCAATCGAGCAAGTAAGATGCATGATGAAGAAACATAACTGCAACATGGTTTATTGCGCTACGGAAGACGAACGCATATACCGGATGTTCGAAAAAGAGTTTGGCGAGAAACTGATACCCAATACCCAGGAAAAATACGGGGACAACCATGGCAAGCTGTTGATGCAAATAAATAGAGAAGAGAAACGTGACATCCTTGAAATCACAAAGCAATATTATCGCTCCATGTATATTGTTTCACAATGTGACTGTCTTGTCGCCGGAGTTGTGAGCGGCACAAACGCCGTGTTGTGTATGCCCAACAAGTTTAAAGACACTTATATCTTTAAACTCGGCTGTGTCACGGAAGAAGATGTAAAAGAATACAGAACATTATGGGATTAACATATATCAAAAGCAGATTTCTTCATCCGGTAAAAATGAAGTGGTATGACCTCCAGATAGAAATTATCGGAGCATGGAAGTTTTTCTTGAAACGGCAACGTAGCGGTGAGCGCAAACTGACGAAAATTCATTACCAATCAACGGACAAAATCTGCGGAAACAAGCGGTCTACTGTCATTTATATGGCCAACGGATACACTTGGCATGGCGGACTGGCTGACAGGTTAAAAGGCATTGTGTCGCTTTACGCCTGGTGTAGCGACCACTCCAAACCATTCAAGATAAATTTCTGCCATCCGTTCCGGTTACATAACTACCTGATACCCAACGAATACGATTGGCAGATTGCCGATGAGGATATTTCGTATAATCCTTGTGAGGTAGCTGTCAAACAATGCCTCATAGCTCCTGTCTTGGCAGTACCTACGGTACAGCCAAGATTACCGGAACTGCTTGGCGAGTGGCTGGATGAGCATTTAGTACAAACAAATGCCCAGTTGCACGTATATACCAATATGCGATATGGCAACAGCCGATTTGCAGAACTATTCGGCAAGTTGTTCAAACCAGCTCCTCGTTTACAGAATTTGATAGATTACCACAAGGAACAGATAGGAGGGAAATATATTTCCATCTCATTTCGTTTTACCACTTTATTGGGAGATTTTACTGATTGTACGGGAGCGGCACTTCCGGTAGCCGAGCGTCAGCCACTGATTGAAAAATGCCTGCATGCCATTTCACAAATAGCGAAAACCGCACCTTCGCATGACAGAATCTTGGTAACGGCGGACAGTTCCACTTTTTTAGCGCAAGCTGCCGCTTTGTCTCATGTATATGTGATTCCCGGTAAGGTGGGGCATATTGATTACGATAATGATGATGACGTCAATATGAAGACATTCCTCGACTTTCTGCTTATCGCGGATGCGGAAGCCGTGTATCTGTGTAAAAGCGGCAAGATGTATAAAAGCGCTTTCGCGCAAACTGCCGCCATGGTACACAATAAACCTTTTGAAGTGAAAGAATGCTGAAAAGATGAAGAAACATTTGTGTGCTGCCCCAGAATGTACAGGCTGTTTGGCATGTTTGAATGTTTGTCCCAAACATGCCATTGGTGTGACCGAAGGATTCTTGGGTGAGATTTTACCTACAATTGACGAAGACAAGTGTGTCGATTGCGGACTTTGTGACAAGATATGTCCATCGTTGAATCCGTCGCCGATGCATCTGCCTATGGATTGCTATGCCGCATGGACGAAAAATGAGGTGGATTATGTGTCTGCTACCAGTGGAGGGATGGCCACCGCCATAAGTAAATCCGTCATCAGTAAAGGTGGTGTTGTATATGGATGCGCAGCCCATGGACTTCAGGTGAAACATATGCGCTGTGCCACTATGAAGGACGTGGAGAAACTGAAAGGATCCAAATATGTGCAAAGCGAGATGGGAGACCTTTATCAAGCGTTAAAGAAAGATGTTCTTGAAGGTCTGACAGTGCTCTTTATCGGGACTCCCTGCCAAGTAGCCGGCGTAAAAAATTATTTAAGGCAAGAATATGACAACTTGTTGACTGTTGATTTGATATGCCATGGCGTTCCCTCACAGCAAAGTTTGCACGCATCTCTGCGTCATGCCATACGTGATATAGAGCCTACCAAGGTAACTTATTTGTCTTTTCGTAATCATGCAAAAGGAGATTTTTGTTTAGAATGTCGAGGCTTTAAAAAAGATGGCAAGCCTTTCATCTTTGAACGAGGAATAGATTATTCCAATTCCTATTATCCAGCTTTCTTTTTTGGAAATTCTTATCGTAACAGTTGCTATCAATGCCGCTATGCCTATCGGCAGCGCATATCGGATATATCTATCGGCGACTTTTGGGGATTGAAAGATGAAAAAGTACATCGTGAGGCCGATAACGGCATTTCGGTCGTTTTGGTGAATACGGACAAAGGAACGGCATTTTATGCGTTGATGCAAGCAGACGTGCATAGCCATCGGCAACCAGTAGAAGATGCCATCGCGGGCAATGCGCAACTCAACGCGCCCACTCGCCGTACGGGACGAACCCGTTGCTTCAGGTTCTTAGCCCGGTATTGCTCTTTTGAAGCAGCCTTTCGCATCACATGGATGGACAGAATTCTGAAAAGTAAAATGAAGTATTGCATCAAAAAAATAATCAGAAAATAATGAAAGGTACAGTAGGAATAGTGGATTTTCATGCCGCGACCAATTACGGTTCCGCCCTATTGGCTTATGCCTTGCAACGGGTGGTAAGCGATATGGGATATGATTGCAGCATCATCAATTACCAGCCGCAAAAGCAGGTAGATGGCTATCGCTTGCCGATTTTGGTAAGCCGTCATCCGGTGAAACGTTGGATAGAATCACTTTGTTGGCTTCCATACAATAAACAGATGAAGCGAAAGGTGGACAAATTTAAGTCGTTTGCGCACGACTATATGCGCCTGACACCCTATTGTTGCGACCCATCTAAAATCAATGAAGAATGTGGCACTTTCGACTATTATATAGCCGGAGGCGACCAGATTTGGAATACCGGATGCTTTGAGTTTGAATGGTATTATTACCTCGATTTTGTACGGAACGGAAAGAAGATCGCTTATGCTCCCAGCATGGGACCGAACGGACGGAAAACCATACCGGCACATCTTGCCGAGCGTGTGCGAAGAGAAGTGAAAACCTATCAGGCTGTGGCAGTGAGAGACAGTGGAACGGCGGCTTTCTTTGATTCAAATCTGCCCGTGGTTCTCGACCCGACTATGCTGCTTGATGTAGAAGAATGGAATAAACTTGCGGGTGACTCGCCTTTGATCAAAGGCGAGTATGTATTCTATTACGATCCGTTTGACCATGAAGTTGGTAAGAATGCGGCTCGGGAATATGCCGTGGAGCATGGTTACCGTATCGTGTCGAGTAACATCTATATGATTTTCCAAAAAGATACCCGAACATTCGATTACCGTTTGGATGCAGGGCCTTTGGAATTTCTGAATTTTGTGAAATATGCTAAATATTGCATAGGCAGATCGTTCCATCTTTGCGTGTTTTCTTTATTATTCCGAAAGGAATTCCAAATGGCGGACGGTTTAATTGACGCACGTAACCGTGAATTGGCGGAATCCTTATGGGGAGATGTGGAACGTTTGAGCAAAGCAGGTGATAACGATATGATTGTGTCGGCTACCGATTATACGGCAGAGGTTGAGACACGTTTTCGTGATTTGCGTGAATCGTCGTTGTTGTTTTTAAATAAGGCTTTAAATTCATAGTAAATGATGAATACTCCTAAGATTTCCATATTGGTTCCCGTTTATAACGTGGAAAAATATCTCCAACGTTGCGTGGACTCCGTACTTGCGCAGGACTTCACGAATTGGGAAATGATACTTGTTGACGACGGCAGCCCTGACCGTTGTCCGCAGATGTGCGATGCGTTTACGGCAAAGGACACACGGATAAAAGTGATACATCAAGAAAATAGAGGGGCACATGCGGCACGAAAGGCCGGATTTGAACATGCCAAAGGGGAATATTTGGTGTTTTTGGATCCAGATGATTATCTCTTACCTAAAGCCTTAAGTTCATTATATGCCAAAGCTATAGAAAGTAAATACGATATAGTAAAAGGGGCTAACCTGAGAGTGCGGAATAATGGTACATCAAGTATTGAAACACCAATCTTGTCAGGAAAAGAAATCGTTGGGGAGGAGAACTATCTGTTTGCTCTGTTGTCTTATCACATATTGCCTTATTTATGGGGGGGCATTTACAGAAAGACATTATTTTCTGAAGAAATATTCAAGTCTGCGACAAACATATCCATCGGAGAAGACTGGATAACCAACCAGTCCATTTGGCGTGGCGTTAAAAGATACGCAGCTATAGACAATGTTGTATGCGCATACTATATTAATAGCAGTTCAATGATGCAGACACGAGTCCTTTCACATGAGTATCATGAATCTTTCGGAAAAATGATGCTGCAAATTGCAACGGGAGCATCTTCAAAAATCATGCAGACCATTGAACGTAACAGAATAATGGTGCATATAAAATGTTTCTTTACACCGGAAATAGGTTGGGATAACACTTGGTATAACGTCATTTATGAATATGTGAAGAATGACAATAATTTAAAAGCACTACTGCAAAACAATGATAAAAAATTCCTTGAATTCATAAGAAGCAGAACCATCTTCAGACTATACACTTTCGTTTATAGAATATTGTTTCAAGGTATAAAATTACACGGCCGCAAAAGAAGTGTGCTTTATAATTTTTCCACCACATAATAAGCAAAATACAAGAAGTAATCATTCATCATATTGGTAAATGAACAGTTTAAAGCAACTCTACAAAGACATTAAAACAAGCTGGGGGAAAAAGTTCCGTTGGATAACGGCTTTCTTCCTATTGTGGATATATAGGACCATATTTATGCCAGCAGGAGATGGAGGCTTTGCACAAGCCTTGCAAATAATATCCCTTTTCAGTATGTTATTTATTGTATATTCTCATTGGCAAAGGAAAGTTGTGGGAATATTCAGAATATCGAATCCACCGATACGCACATTGCTACTATTATATTTCTATGCGTTGTTGAGTGCCACATGGGCGTTCATGCCTGCATTCTCCGCATTCTTGAGCATACAGAATTTTATACTAATGGCTTTGACTTTTTGGCTGCTAAGCATGCCAAAAACATTTGACGGTGTGGAAAAGAGTTTGGTATATCTCATTATGGCAATGGCCTTTTTCAGTGCTATCGGTGGAAGATACAATGTAGGATGGCCTATCTTCATTCATTTGCTGCAAACGGGTACTTGTTCTGCCATGTGTTTTGCCTATTGCTTTGCAGAATGGATAAAGGAAAAAAAAGACAAGAAACGCCTGAGGTTTTTCAGAACGGTCATGCTGATAAGTTTCGTATTGCTTGTTACGAGTACATCAAGCGGTGCCAATGCATCTTGTGTCGCCGGCATAGGCACAGCCATGCTGTTCAGCGGTCATGCCATGTGGGGAGCTTTAATGGCATGTATTGGCATTTTTGCATTTATCTACCAAGACCAACTTATGGACTTATTGTTGCTCATCATGCCAGGTAAAACAAAAGCAACTATTGAAAGTGCCACTGGGCGCGACCGATTGTGGGAACAGATATTGTATTTTGCAGCCCAAAAACCCATGTTCGGATGGGGCTTTGCTTGTGCCGAACGCGTGGTATCGGTCAAAGGCACCGTGCTTTCACCCGATGCTCATAACAACTACATAGGTTTCTACGGCAGCTTAGGGTATGCGGGTTGCGTACTGGCAGCTCTGCATTTCGTGACCTCGCTTTTTTCATTTTTCAAAAACAGCTTGAAGCGCGGCTACTTGGGACTTATGTGTGCCATGGTGGTGGCTTTGGTCAACGGATATTCCTACGGTTTCCTTTCGGGCAAGGCATGCGTCATCACAATTGCTTACTTTGCCATAATAGTTGCCGGTTATCATTTTAAAAGAGCGCAACGTCTTGAACAATTGATACGAAGATGAATAAAGATTTAAGTGTAAAAATCAGCATTGCGGGTTTTATCTGTACTCTAATGGTAGTATATAGGCATTCACTCAACTACCTTGCATTCTTCCATTCGTGGAGTCCACAAGGATTGAACGGAATAGTGGAAGACTCTTGCATGCGTCTTACTCAAATAGCAGTTCCTTATTTTTTTATGGTATCCGGTTTTTTCTTTTTAGGAAAGAACTATTATGAACCGCAAAGCTATAGACAAATGATCATCAAAAAAATACATACGTTGTTCATTCCATTCGTAATTTGGAATGTAACAGGAGCCTTGTGCTTATTGCCTTTTGACAAAAAAGCCGTTGGCACGGATATATTCTCGGTGATTCAGAATCTGTTCAACAGCCATTGGTACGGTCCGTTGTGGTATGTCAGGGATTTGATGGTTGTGATGATGTTATATCCTATATATGGATGGCTGTTCCGCATAAAATCATCGTTGCCGATATGGATAACTGTGACCGTATTGTTCTATCTATGGAAACCTATAGATTGCTCAGTCTTGTCCTCTGAATGTTTAGTATTTTTTGTATTGGGAGGATTGATAGGCAAACACCCGGAAATGCTATCTGTCAGGATGCGCCTTGCACCAACTCTTGCCATCTCAGCCATCTGGTTTGCAGCCTGCTTTACCGGCTTTATGACTTTCAACGAATGGATACACAAGCTGACAGATATGACAGGCATAGTAGCGTTCTGGCAACTGCTGAACCATATACCGGAAACGTGGCGGCAGAAAATGCTGCATCTTTCGACTTTCTCATTTCTCATCTATGTGATGCATTTCTATCCTATGAAATTATTCAAACAAGGCATCGCACACATCTTCTATGGCAACGATATCATCGCAACGATCACATACATATTACTGCCAATTATGATTTCGTACTTAATAATACTTATAGGACAAGGCTGGATTAAATTGTCCCCAAAAACTTATTCTTTAGCAATAGGAAACAGGATATGAAAGAAACGATATATCTTACTCGCGATGAGAGCAATATAATAAAGGGGATTCTTATCCTGCTAATAGTATTGGGACATAATCACTTTCTTATGGATGGAGAATATGTGAGACTACAAATCCAATTATACAAATTCCACGTAATCGAATTCTTCATATTGCCATTCTTCTATAAAATGAAAGCTGACACGAGTTGGGAGCACCTGAGAGATATCATTGTCAGGAACTGGGTGCCTTATTTATGGATTTTGTCAGCTTGTTACCTTACAAGTTGCATTTATTTCCATAAAATCGGGCTGGAATGGGGACACATATCAGCCATTCTTTTGGGTACACAGACACATTTGAGCAAATACTACAATTTTGTATTCCCTTGGTTTCTGCCCACCTATTGTTCGTTCTTTATCTTGTACCTTCTGTCGTTGAAACACAAGTGGCTCTATGGGATAATGATAATATTGTCTGTTGTCACATGGGGATGTACTTGGGAAGAATTTTATTGGTTCAAGAATACAATGCCCTTAGGCATCGGACTGGCAATAGGATATTTTGCATACGGCTGGATGGCATCTGCTTTAAACAGCCTATCTGCCTATATGAAATATGCAGGAGCTGTTGTGTTTGTTGTAATAAACATATTACAGATTATGGATATACGTGTACCTATGGGAAGCACCTTGCTTGTGCCGACATTCTTTCTGCTTCTATTGGCATTGTTGCCACACCTTAATTTCAAGTGGTTAAAAACAATAGGAGAAAATTCCCTGGGAATATATTTGTTCAATATGTTCATCATAAACATCTTATGTGCGCTCTTACCCAACAACTTGATTACCGGTGTATTTATATTTATTGTATCTGTCTGTTTATCGCTATTTATTTCTATATGTATCAATAAAAGAATGTTCTTAAAACGAATTCTGTTTCCAAGTAGCATTAAGGATATAAAAAACTGCTTTAACACAAAATAGTATGAAAGTATTATATTGCAACCCGATATTTCTGGATTATAGACTACCCTTTTATAAAAGACTGAACGAATTGTTTGACGGCAATTTCTATGTCATGTATTCCACAACACGTTATAAAATGCGCCATAATGAACATTTGCTCAAACAAATTCCTGAAGTTTTGGGTAGAAATGCCTTGCCTTTTGAAAATGAAAAACTCTTCAATACTTATGAAATGTCTTTCAAAAGATATAATGGTGAAAAGGGAAAACGAATTCCTATCACAAAAGGATTGTACCGAAGCATTAAAAATATAAAACCGGATGTGTTGATAACAGAGGGATTTTTCCAATGGACACCATTACTAGTCCTATATTCTTTTATCCATCGAACTCCTATATTCATGGGCTATGAGCGCACTTGCCATACAGAGCGTAATACAAAGTGGATAATGAATCTATACCGAAAAATCATAAATCTGTTTGTAACCGGATATCTTGTAAATGGAAACGAAACAAAACGCTATTTACTGCAACTCGGCATCAAAGAAGAAAATATATTCATTACCGGCATGAGTGCCGACAGCACATTACTGAAAGCAGGTATCGCATCAATGACTGATGATGAAAAAGAATCATTGAACTGCAAATTCGGAAAATGTATAAAATATTTGTTTGTAGGCCAACTTGTAGAGAGAAAAGGAGCCAAATATCTGTTACAAGCATGGCGCCAACATATAAAGAAACACCCAGATGACTCCTTAATTTTATTAGGAGACGGTCCACTAGCTCCTGCCTTAAAAGATTCTTTCGGAGATATGAGGTCTGTTCATTTCTTAGGAAAGATTCCTTATCAAGAAGTATATAAATATTATGGTATCGCAGATGTTTTCGTATTACCGACTTTAGAAGACAACTGGAGCCTGGTTGTACCCGAAGCGATGTCTTGCGGATTACCCGTTGCAACCTCTATCTACAACGGATGCCATCCTGAACTCGTGAAGAGGGATGCTAACGGAATAACTTTCGACACGTATGACATCCAATCTATTGCAGATGCTTTGGAATATTTCCACCATCATGATTTAAAAACCATGGGACAAGCTTCTATTGAACTTGAAAAACCATTCAATACGGAAAATTGTGCACAACGCGAATACGATGCTATTATTCGTAGTTTAGATAAAAAAACTGGTAAATGAACAATATCAACAATGTACACAATTGTGTTGGATGTCTATCGTGCGTTGACAGATGCCCGAAACATTGCATTCATATATCCAATGATTCTTTGGGACATATACATACGCATGCAGAAGAGACACAGTGCATCAACTGTGGCTTGTGTGTAAAAAGTTGCCCCGCTATACAGAAACCCGATTATAGAAAACCAAATAAGGCGTATGCTTTGTGGAGAAAGGACGATACGCTAAGGCGGCAGAGTTCTTCAGGTGGATTGGCTGCGGTATTGTCCGAACGGATGATAGCAGAAGGAGGTATCGTTTACGGATGCGCTTTCGAGAAACCTTTTTCTATAAAGCATATCCGTTGCTCATCTGCGGATGAATTGGAAAAGCTGAAAAGCTCAAAATATGTACAGAGTAACTTGGCAGGTATCCACTCGCAAATAGCAAATGATTTGAAGAATGGGAAAAAAGTATTATTCATCGGTACACCATGTCAAGTAGCCACAGTGGCTCTGTATACTAAAAAGTTTGGAACCAATCTGTTTACTGTGGACGTAATTTGCCACGGAGTTCCATCCATACAACTGTTCAAATCAAGTTTGCCTACTGATATCGTAGAATGCAACATTGACAAATTAACTTTCCGTGACGACACTGCTTACAGATTAAAAATATATAAGTCTGGAAAAATAATTTATAAAAGAGAATTACATATCGACTTATACATGAAGGGATTTTTTAAAGCTATTTTTTGCAGAGACAGTTGCCACGAATGCAAATATACCCGAAGTGAGAGAGTCAGTGACCTGACCATCGGGGATTTCTGGGGAGTGGACAAATCCCAAATACATACGAATACTGACTACGGATTATCACTTGCGTTAGTCAACTCAGAGAAAGGTCATGCCATGCTCCGGAATATAGTTTCAGAGGTGAACATGGTGGAAAGACCGATGGAGGAAGCCATTGCCGGCAACAAGCAACTGAGATTCCCTATGAAGAAGACATGGCGATCTAAAATATTTAAGACATTGTATCCTATTTGTGGGTTCAAATGCTCAGCTGTTTGTTCTATGCCTGACATTGTTCTCAAGAATATGATTATAAGAAAATAACCTATATGAAAATACTTACCCTTACTACATACAATGTTTATAACTACGGTGCAGCACTACAGGCATACGCCTTGCAGACCTATCTACAATGTATGGGACACGATGCGGTGCTAATAAACTACCAACCGGAATATCTGACACGAAAGTATGACTACCGATGGGTGAACCCGGAATCGAAACTGAGCCGGTATGCCGTGACACGCATAGCATATCGCGTGATGAAGTACCTGCAACGGCAAACCACCATGGGCCGCAAACGGCAGTTCGACCGTTTCATCGACTCGTATCTGAAGCAGACACGAGAATACCGCACGCTCGAAAAGCTGTGCCAGAATCCACCGGAAGCCGACCTCTACGTGGTAGGGAGCGACCAAATATGGAACGTGTTTTACGAAGCGGGACGCGATCCGGCTTTCTATCTCGAATTCGTAACAAAGGGCAGAAAAGCATCATACGCTGCCAGCTTCTCTTACGTGGATATTCCCCAGAAGGAGAAAAAAAAAATTGCCGAATGCCTGCGGACATTTGATGCTGTGTCTGTAAGGGAGAGTCATGGATTGCAGTTGCTCAGGGAGATGAACATTCCGGGGGAATGGGTGCTCGACCCCGTATTCTTACTCCCTATAGAACAATGGAAACAATTGATGGTAACAAACATCTCCAAAGAAGATTATCTGTTGATTTACGACTTTGAAGGAAATAAAGAGTTGAAACGTTTTGCCAAGGAGTATGCACGCCGTCATCACTTGAAGATTTATGTCATAGCAGATACTTACCCGTTGCTTTATGCCGACAGAAACTTCATGAAAGCAGGTCCTCGTGAGTTTGTTTCGATGATTTATCACTGCAAAGCATTTATATCCAATTCGTTTCATGGCACGGCATTCTCCATTATGTTCAACAAACCTGTCTTCGTATTTAACAGACATCGACATAAAGTGAATTCACGTATGGAAAGCTTGATGACCCTCTTCGGAATAAACCAATGTATATTGGACAACCCCGAAAAATGGGAAAAAGCTTATTATTACCCTTTCAATTACGAACAGATCAATCACACCAAGCAACGCGAATTGATTAAGTCGAAAGCCTACTTGGATAATTTGTTAAACATATGTACACATCCATAAAATGCTATGATAGATTTATCTGTAATCATACCGGTTTATAATGCCGCCCCATCCATTAACCGCACATTAGATTCTATTTTCAACCAGCAAACATCTTACGCTATAGAGGTTATTCTCATTGATGATGGGAGCAAAGATAACTCCATAGAGATTATCAAAACCCGAAAAGAAGCCAACATCACATTATTACGACAAAAAAACGAAGGACCTTCTGCTGCCCGTAACAATGGGATTAAGACAGCACAAGGTCGCTATTGCGCTTATTTGGATGCAGACGATTATTGGGAACAAGGTTTTATCGAAAAAACTGTTTCATTTTTGGACAACCATCCTGATTGTGTGGCAGTAAATGTTGCGCAACGTCACCTCACTGTCTCCGGTTCATTTGAAATCCCCAGTTGCTACCAAGAGTATAAAGAAGCTTTCATCTTAGAAGATTTTTTCACTTTCTGGGCAAAGCACATGCATGTCTGTACAGGAAGTGTCTTAATCCGCAAAGAAGTGATTAATATAATTGGAGGACAACGTAAAGACCTTCGCATCACTGAAGATTTGGAGTTTTGGGCTATGGTATCTACCTATGGACAATGGGGATTTATCCCGGAAATTCTTTTTGTAAGCGATGGTGGAGACGTGACCCGTAGTCAAGGCTGGTTAAACAAAATGATGATACGCTGGAACAGCGCGCCCAGTATTGCTGATTGGGAAAAGCGCATTGTTACACGCCTGCCCAATGAACTACCTGCAGGTTATTTAAAAGCCCGTGGTCGTATTTCACGCAACCTCACTTATTGCCAACTTCTCTCCGGTCGTTTGACATTGAGCCGTCAAGAGGCTTTGAAATATGGCAGATATTTTGTGAAGGACTCCATTGGTAAACTCATGAATATGACGAAACATACTCCTATTACTTGGTGGATGTTGGCGAAGTTGCTGCAATACAGGGAGTATCACCGGAAGTAGTAAAGTTCACATAAACAATAGGTACATCATCAATATATGCCACGAGAAAGGTATCAAACTGATAATGGTAACCTCGCCATAGCACACTGGTTGAAGTCTATACTTTGAATTTGATTAAACGAAACATGAAACCAAGAGTTCTTTTTATAATGCACATGCCCCCACCCGTACACGGTGCATCCATGATGGGGGAATATATCCATGACAGCAAAGTGATAAACGAAGCTTTTGACTGCCATTATCTTAACTTAACTCTTGCCAAAGATATCAATGACATAGGAAAAGGAGGAATAAGGAAACTTATTGTTTACTTAAAAAAACAGATACAAATAGCAAAAACCGTTAAGAGAATAAAGTCACAATTATGCTATTTGACTCCCAATACCAAAGGTGGGGCTTTCTACAAAGATTTTTGTACCCTATTCCTGCTAAAATGTTTGGGACAGAAAATCATAATACATTTTCATAACAAAGGTGTGAAATCAAGAGAAGGACGATGGCCGGACAAATGGTTATACAAAGCCTTTTTCAAGAATATACAGATAATACTGCTGGCTCCCCCACTCTACAATGATATCCAAAAATTTGTAAAACCAGAACAGGTGGTATACTGTCCCAATGGCATTCCACAAAACGTAACCTATGATTTTTCCAAGAAAAGAAACAACCCTTTCAAATTATTATTCCTCAGCAACATGTTAAGGGAAAAGGGGGTATGGGATTTGATAGATGCACTAAATATCGTAAAGAACGATGGTTATTCATTTCATTGTGATTACATTGGAAAATGGAGTGACATTGCGGAAAGTGAATTCAACCAAAAGGTAAAACACAAAAATCTAGACAAGTATATACAGGCACACGGAGCCAAATATAGAGAAGAAAAAGAATTGTTTCTTAAACAAGCAGACTTATTTATATTTCCCACTTATTATCATAATGAATGTTTCCCATTAGTACTTCTTGAGGCTATGGAACAGGGACTACCCTGCATCAGTACGAATGAGGGAGGAATACCCGGTATCATAGAGGAAGGCAAAACCGGATTTATCGTGGAAAAACATAGTCCGCAACAGCTGGCAGAAAAGATAGAATATTTAATAGACCATCCCATGATATGTGCTAAAATGGGTAAAGCCGGTAAAGAAAAATTTCAAAGGGAATTCACTTTGGAAAAGTTTGAGAACCGGATGAAAGATATTTTAAAAGAATGTATAGCTTCATACAAGAAGTAAATAGAAAAAATTAATTTTATAACTAGGGTATTAGTCATGTTAGAAAAAAATGCAAAGATTTTTATAGCGGGGCATCGTGGTTTAGTAGGTTCCGCCATCTGGAACAACCTGCGACAAAGAGGTTATACAAACTTAGTAGGACGCTCACACAAAGAACTGGATTTGCTGGACGGAACCGCCGTAAAGAAATTTTTCGATGAAGAACGACCGGAAGCGGTGGTACTGGCTGCCGCCCATGTGGGTGGCATTATGGCAAACCTGCAATACCGGGCGGACTTTATCTATCAGAATCTGCAAATCCAGCAGAACGTAATCGGCGAGAGTTTCCGTCACGGAGTAAAGAAGCTGCTCTTCTTGGGAAGCACCTGCATCTACCCGCGTGAAGCTCCGCAGCCCATGAAGGAAGAAGTGCTGCTGACCTCTCCGCTGGAATACACCAACGAGCCGTATGCCATAGCCAAAATAGCTGGGCTGAAGATGTGTGAAAGCTTCAACCTGCAATACGGAACCAATTACATAGCCGTGATGCCTACCAACCTATATGGACCGAACGACAACTTCCACCTGGAAAACAGCCATGTACTGCCTGCCATGATCCGCAAGATTTACCTTGCCAAATGCCTCAACGAAGGGGATTGGGATGCTGTACGCAAAGACATCAACCTGCGTCCAGTGAAAGGGGTAAACGGCAGCTATAGCAACGAGGAGATTCTGGCAGAGCTTGCCAACTTCGGAATAACCCCGGAAGCGGTCACCTTGTGGGGAACCGGCAAACCGTTGCGTGAATTCCTATGGAGCGAAGAAATGGCAGATGCCAGTGTACATGTACTGCTGAATGTAGACTTTAAAGACACATATGCTCCGGACAGTAAAGAAATACGCAACTGCCACATCAATGTGGGCACAGGAAAGGAACTCAGCATAAAGGAAGTGGCTGAAAAGATTATAGCCGAAATAGGATTCAAAGGTGAGCTGCGATGGGATGCCTCGAAACCGGATGGCACACTGCGTAAACTGACGGATGTGACCAAACTGCATAACCTGGGATGGCATCATAAAATAGAAATAGACGAAGGAATACACCGTTTGTACGAATGGTATCTGAAAGGTATCTGCATCAATCATCAGACCAACTAAATTACATTTTTCACATTCCTCTTGTATATTACACACATAATCTTTACATTTGCGCAGTTTTCATACATGATTACATCGTTCTGTTCAAAATACCTTTCCATGTGACAGGCGATAGCGTAGCGTACTCTGCGGAAAATTATCATTCCTTTTATACATGTTGAAGTTAAAGACAATTTCGCTTCTGGGACACAGAAGTGAGCTTGACGCATTGCCCGAAGGCAAACTGCTGATTAACACCATCAATGCGCACTCGTATAACACAGCATTGAAAGATCCTGCCTTTGCAGAAGCTTTGCTGAGGGGAGACGCATTGATTCCGGACGGAGCAAGCATTGTACTGGCATTCAAACTCCTGAGACATGAGAAGATAGAGCGCACAGCGGGATGGGACTTGTTTCTGTACGAAATGGATAAGCTGAACCGGAAAGGAGGAACCTGCTTCTTTCTGGGAAGTAGCGAAGACACCTTGAGGAAAATAAAGGTAAAAGCTGTCCGGTTATATCCCAATATCCGGGTAGAAACCTATTCCCCACCCTACAAGCCGGAATTCACCCAAGAAGACAATCAAGCCATGATAGCCGCCGTAAACCGGGCACAGCCGGATTTGCTCTGGGTGGGCATGACCGCTCCCAAACAAGAGAAATGGACTTATACACACCTGAAAGAACTGGAGGTAAACGGTCCCATCGGTACTATTGGCGCTGTGTTCGACTTCTTTGCCGAAAACGTGCAACGTGCTCCCGTATGGTGGCAGGAACACGGGTTGGAATGGCTGTACCGGCTGATAAAGGAACCCAAAAGAATGTGGAGAAGATATATCATCGGGAACTGCTTATTCTTATGGAATATCACAAAAGAGAAATTTACATCATAACATAAATAAAAACTGATTTTAAAACCCGAATCATGGATAAGAAAATAGCATTGATTTCAGGCATCACCGGTCAGGATGGATCGTTCCTAGCCGAGTTCTTAATTGAAAAAGGATATGAAGTACACGGCATTCTGCGCCGTTCGTCATCGTTCAACACCGGACGCATAGAACATCTCTATCTGGATGAATGGGTACGGGACATGAAGAAGAACCGTCTCGTAAACCTGCACTACGGGGACATGACGGACAGCAGCTCGCTTATCCGCATCATACAGCAGGTACAGCCGGACGAAATCTACAATCTGGCGGCACAAAGCCATGTGAAAGTATCATTCGATGTGCCGGAGTATACTGCGGAAGCAGATGCCGTAGGCACCCTGCGTATGCTGGAAGCAGTACGTATCCTGGGACTGGAGAAAAAAACGAAAATCTATCAGGCTTCGACTTCCGAACTGTTCGGTCTGGTGCAGGAGGTACCACAGAAAGAGACAACCCCGTTCTACCCACGCAGTCCATATGGTGTGGCCAAGCAATATGGCTTCTGGATTACGAAGAATTACCGGGAAAGCTACGGCATGTTCGCCGTAAACGGCATTCTCTTCAACCACGAAAGCGAACGGCGCGGAGAAACCTTCGTGACACGCAAAATTACACTGGCAGCTGCACGTATAGCCCAAGGGTATCAGGACAAGTTATATCTGGGTAACTTGAATTCGCTGCGCGACTGGGGATATGCCAAAGATTACGTGGAGTGCATGTGGCTGATTCTGCAGCACGACACTCCGGAGGATTTTGTCATAGCTACCGGAGAATATCATACCGTACGTGATTTCACTACACTTGCCTTCAATGAAACCGGTGTGGAACTACGTTGGGAAGGAGAAGGCGTGAATGAAAAGGGCATTGATACCAAAACCGGTAAAGTGCTGGTGGAAGTGGATCCCAAATACTTCCGTCCTGCCGAAGTGGAACAACTGCTGGGTGACCCGACCAAAGCCAAGACACTGCTGGGTTGGAATCCACGCAAGACTTCTTTTGAAGAACTGGTGAAAATCATGGTGACACATGACATGGCATTTGTGAAGAAGCTCTATATGAGGGCACAAATGGATGGTGAAAACACTTCCCAGACATGCTGAAAACGAAAATGAGAAAATGGTGCCTGCTCCTACTACTGCTTGGTTGCAGCATGGGAGTGCAGGCCCAATATTCCATGGGCAACACCGGACTGCTGAACATCCCGACAGCAGATATGCAGGAGACCGGTACTTTTATGGGGGGCGGCAATTATCTTCCGAACGGCATGACACCGTTTAACTTCAACACTGGAAATTATTTCGTTAACATCACATTCTTATCCTTCCTGGAATTGAGTTATCGGTGTACGCTACAAAAAGCTAAACGTTACGATGGGAAAGAAGGATATTTCCATCAGGATCGATCTATGACTGCACGTGTACGTCCACTTAAAGAAGGTAAATTTCATCCAAGCTTATTACTTGGTGTAGATGATCCTTTCAAAAATACGGGAATAAACTATTTTGCTACTGTATATGGTGCATTAACTAAAGGGTTCTCTATTGCAAAAGGAGATAGGCTTGCACTGACTGCCGGTTACTATTTCCCACTGAACGACCATAGCATAAAGGATGGTCCCTTCGGAGGCATCAGCTACTCCCCTGCTTTCTGCCGGGAAATGACTGTCATGGCCGAATATGATTCGGAAGGTTTCAATGTGGGAGCCGCCGCCAGATTATGGAGGCATCTCTCCATCCATGTGTTTACCAGAGAATTCAACAGCATATCGGGAGGAATACGGTATGAATGCAGGTTGTTGCACTAAGAGAGAGATAAGGGATGAAGGATTAGGGATTGGAGAGTAGGATGAAAAACAAGAGAAAAAGCGGTTTGAAGTGGATACTGGCAGTATGGTTCTGTAGTATTTCTGCAACGGTGGATGCCCAAGTGACAGAGAGCTTGAAAGCTATCGGAATGGAAAACATCCGATGTGCACAGACACCGGGAATGACCACTGTAAGTTTTGAGAACAACGTATATAGAAGTACCTACACCGGAGTGGGCAAAGCCATAGATGCCTGCTTGGGAAGCAAGACGAAGGGCGATTTGCAATTGGTGGTACTGGAAAACCGGATTCCCAGGCTTTGCATCAATCTGCCGGATACATTGACGGAAGCATACAGAAACGGGGAAATCAACCTGACACAAGTATATCAGCAAATGGGGATTACAGTAGATACGGATCCTGCCATGAAGGCATTGAAAAATGCCGGTCAGGAAGAAGTGCCGTCTGCCTGGAAGATGGATTTGGTGATATACCCCGATTTGTTTTTGGAGAACAATACGTTTGACGAACTGTATACATATGCCATCAACCTGAATCCGGCAGTGGAAATGGCTCTATGGAAAGGTGGGAAAATGACCGCACAAGTGATACTGCCCGTAGCCACCAATCTGAGTGGAGAGATGAAACGGATAAGACCGGGAATCATAGCTCTATCGCAGGATGTACGCTTCAGGCACAACATCTTCGGGAAAATGACGGTGGGTAACTTCACCAACAACAGATATGGTGCACAACTGGAAATAAAATACCGCACCAACAACGGACGTTGGGAACTGGGCGGAACGGCAGGCTCCACCGGTTTCTCCGCCATCACCCGGGAAGACGGCTGGTATATAGGCAGAAAACAGCGTATCAATGCCTCACTGAATGCTTCGTACTACGAACCACGCCTCAACTTGCAGTTCGACTTGAAAGCAGGAAGATATATTTACGGTGATTATGGAGTGAGAGGAGACTGTACGCGGCACTTCGGAGAGTATGCCATCGGCTTGTATGCCCTTTGTACAGACGGAGAGATAAACGGAGGATTTCATTTTGCCATCCCCCTGCCGGGAAAAAAATGGAGTAGAAAAGGATTCTTCAGAGTAAAACCGGCTGACTACTTTGCATGGGCATACGGCATGGTGGCAGATGGAGAGTACATAGAAAAACAACTGGGAAAAAGTTACAGTACACGCCCTAACGAAAACCGAAGCAGCAACTTCTACCAGCCGGACTATATACGCTATTTCCTTATAAAGGAACTGCAAAAAGAAAAATCGAAATAAGTATAATTTAAACAGATTAGTTTTATCAAATGACGAAAATTATGAAAAAGAAAAGTTTATTTTTAGGAGGTGCATTGATGTTTGCAATGACCTTCAGCACAACAGTCCTTACATCTTGCCACGATGACGACAAGAAGTATGAAGAAGTGGAAGACCCGCTGAGAAGTCAAACAGCCTACTACATTGCAGGTACCATTACCGATGCCAACGGTCCATTGGCAGGAGCCACCGTAAAAAGCGGCGAATACTCTGCCACAACCGATGCAAAAGGCGTATACTCACTGACTGTGAACAAAACCGGCATCTACACGCTCACCGTAACAGCTGAAGGACATGATGACTACGAGGCCACAGCAGAATTTACAGACGGAACAGCCAACCACAGCCTGATGGTGGTAAATGTAAAAATGTCAACAACCATAGAATTCGGCGAAATGCAGGAGGCTGACGGAAGCACCATTGAGGCTCCGAAAATAGAAAATCCGGAAAAGGAGAATGCCGCCACCATCAACATACCCACCGGAGGTACGGAAGAAAACACCAAGATTGCAGCCGTCGTGTTTGAAGAGGCACGTGAGGCCAATCCGGCAACTTCCACACAACCGGAAGCATCAAAGGCTTCTGTAAATAACGTAGCCATCAAGACAGAGCCGGCTGACGCTGTTGCCAAGGAAGATATCATCATTGCCATTCCCAATCCGTCGACTGATGCCAACCTGGGCTATTTTGATCCGGAAAACATGGAAGTGGAATCCAGCGAGGCGCCTGCAACCAGAGCCGCTGCTAAAACCGTAGGATTCAACAATAACAATTACATCATTACCATTCCGCAAGGCGAGAAGATAGCCGGCAAATATTCACCTAGAGTGAAATTTACCAAACAAGCTGCCGCCAGTGTAGCAGACGGCTACAACGAAGTGAATGGAAAAGCCGAGGTAATCAAGATTGAGAACAGAGATTACGATGCACTGGAAAACATCATCCTGACCCTTAAAATCAAGAACGGATGGGACTATACCGTTTCTCCGGCTGAAGCGCTGAAAGCTGCAGGAGCATCCGATGCACTGGCCACATACATCAACAACTACATTGAAACTGAAGAGGGAGGTACGAACGGTTCTTATGAAATTGAACAAAAGCTGACTGCAAGTGTCAGTGGCAACCATGTACTGCTGTATGGCAGCAAGCGTATGGTACGCGTGAAAACATATACCTTTAAAGTAGTGGTAGGCAACCAGAGCAAAGACGTAAAAGTAGAGCTGAAAAGCTACACGGGACATCAGGAAGAATATTCAAACAATCCGGTCAGCCAGCACTCTGGCGGCACCACAGGCGGTCAAGGATAATTTTCTCCGCAGTCTGAAACCAATAAAAACTATTCATTTATGACCATAGCCGTTGATTTTGACGGTACCATTGTAGAACACCGCTATCCCCAGATAGGAGAAGAAATTCCCTTTGCCACCGCTACGCTGAAGATGCTGATAAACGAGCGTCACCGGCTGATTTTATGGTCGGTACGTGAAGGGAAGCTCCTGGAGGAAGCTGTGGAATGGTGCAGGGAACGGGGTGTGGAATTCTATGCCGTCAACCGGGACTATCCGGAAGAAGACATCGCACACACCGGTTTTTCACGCAAAGTAAAAGCCGATCTCTTTATCGATGACCGCAACCTAGGTGGACTGCCTGACTGGGGAAGCATCTACCGCATGATACATGACGGAGTGACCTACGAAGAACTGTTCCGCGAAAACAGTGAACCGGTCCGGCAGAAAAAGAAGGGCTTTTGGGCACGTTTGAAAAAATAATATCCGAATGAGATTTTTGACTTATGTCAATTCATAACCCGCAAAAACCTTCTAATTTTGTACTCGAAATAGAGAAAGATTAGTTTTTATAAGAGTAAAGAGATTAGTTTTTAGGGTGCACTAAAAAAATAGGCAATATCCACAATGGTTATTGCCTATTTTTATATATAGCCGGAAGCCAAGTACATCAATACAGACTTCCTTGACCGACTTCCGTAAAGAGCTTCGACAACTTCTCCACCACCGGTTTCATATAACGTTCTCCTTTCTCGGCAGAAGCTTTTTTGGGGTTCCCTACCCCGCTGTCGACTGTAGCCTTATCCCAATGGCGAGGAGCCCAGCCAACCTTTTCATTCAAGGAAGGAATGGCAAACGGTTTGGATTCCCCGTCACCGGCCTCAGCCAAATTCACCAGCTCGGGATGGTAATGCATCATAACGGAAGTCTCAGACTCGCCGGCATGGTCGTCGACAACAGCCTCAAAGTAGTCTTTGGGAGGGACGATGCTGAACCAGTCGACAGCGATAATCAGAAAATCGGGATACACAAACGCCAGGTCACGAATCATTCCCTTGAAGTTGTTGCCGCCATGACCGCTGAGAATAATCAGCTTGCGCATACCTTGTGCATAGAGGGAGGCAACTATGTCTTCCAAAATGGCCTGCTGGGTGGAGTAGCGCGTATGAATGCAGAACGGAAGTTCGCGCTGCCCCGGATTGTGTGCACCGAAAGGTACGGGAGGCATCACCATGCAGCGTACACCGGAATTCTGCAAAGCCAGCGCAGCCGCGTCTACAGCAATGTCATGCGGCAAAATACAATCAGTGAGATAAGGCAGATGCAGATTATGGGGCTCCGTAGCTCCCCACGGCAAGATGACAACGTCATACTTCACTCCTTTCACCTTTCCATAGCAGGAAACAGTAAGGTCAATTTCTCTTTTTTCCATGATAGTTTATTTTGGGGGTAAATCTTTACCGCAAAAATAAACATTATTCCGTCACATTGAACCTATTGCCGGCGATATTCTTTAGGTGACATACCGGTGTGATGCTTGAAATACTTACCAAAGAAGGACTGGTTGGCAAAATGCAGCTCGTCTGCAATTTCCTGAATGCTCAGCTCGGAAGACTTCAACAAGGCTTTGGCTTCCAAAACGACGAGACTGTCAATCCATTCGCCTGCCGTCTTTCCGCTGATTTCCTTCACTACGGTGGAAAGGTGCTTGGCGGTGAGGAACATCTTATCGGCATAATAGGACACACTTCGCTCTTCCTTATAGGACTCTGAAACGGCACGGATAAAGCGTTCGAACAAGTCTTCCTTCCTGCTTTTGGGTATGCGCTCCTGAACGGCATGCCCTTGATAGATGTTGTATATCTCATAGAACAGTGCCAGCAGCAATCCCTGGGTGATTTCCTTACGGAAAGGATTGTCCTTCAGCTTCACCTTGCTCCAGAGGAAAGAGTGATACTCCTGGAATGATTGGGATTCCTCCGGAGTGATGTGGACGAAAGGCCGTTCCTTAATCATGAAGAACATGGGGAAAAGCTGTTGCATGGTGGGTATCACCATATCCATAAAATCTTTTGAGACGGCAATGAAAAGTCCGGCAAAGTCATCGGAGCGTTCTCCTTGCAGAACAATCTGGTCGGGAAGGATAATACCCAACATACCTTCCCGCATTTCACATTGCTGCAAGTTGAGTTCCAGTTTGCACCACCCTTTCAGGCAGACAGTCAGGCAAGCAGCATTCAAACGGGTGGGATAAGAGCTCAAAGACATGTCCTTGATGTCATCAAAAATAGCAAAATCATTGCCGATGAAATCGATCATCGGCAAATGATGTATCTGGGAAATATCTACATTTCGTATTCTCTTAGTATCCATGGTTTTTGTGCTTTGGCGACAAATGTAGGACTATTTTGCGGAATTTAGCTCTAAAAATCCTTAAATGGAAACTTTTAGTTCATTATCTTGAAGCCGACAAAGAAGGTTCTCGGCTGCGTAGGTCCGTAGAAATAGCCCGCATCGCGGAATTCCCCTTTATCCAGGTCTTTCTGGAAACTGTTGAAGATATTCTGTACACCCGTATTCAACTGAAGCTTGATATGGTCGTGAAGCACAAAGGTGTAGTTCAGCTTCACATTCAGGTCCAGGAATTGGGGGGTATGCTCCATGCGGTCCGAGGTGATATTGCAGAAGGCACCCTCGGGAGCATCTTCCGGTGCGTAGTGCGGCACAATCATCTTTCCCGTATAAGTGCCGGAAAGGGAGAAATCGAAATTCTTCACCGGTGCCGAGGAGAAAGTGAAGTACCCGTAATAGTCCGGTGTACGGGGCATGCGCTTGGTGGTAAGGTCTTTGCCGTCCACCTTTGTCCAGACTTCTTCATGGGTGTAGCGGCTGCGCTGCGCCGTGAAGCCGAGCTGGAACTGCGCCTCCTTGCCGTGGGCAATCTTCGCATCCAGATTGGCACCGTATACGCGTGCGCCGTTTCCGTTGCGGCGCTCCTTGATGACATCCCCTACTTCGTTCTTGCCGATATCTTCGAGCACAAAGACGTGGCGCAGGTCTGTATAGAAACCCTCCACCAGGATGTTTGCCTGCCAGTGTCCCAGATGGGCAGTCCAGTCCACCGAACCGCTGTAACTGTTGGAGCGTTCTTCACTCAGGTTATCGGCGAGTTTGATTTGGACTCCCTTGCCGCCTACTGCCGTCACGTGCAAGTCCTCATCGTATGCCTGCGGAGCGCGGAAACCGGTAGAGTAAGTCAAGCGTGCCTGAAAATCATCTGCCGGCTTGTAGAGCAGGTTGACGCGGGGGCTGAAAATAAGCTTGTCTATCAGGTTGTGCTTGTCCAGGCGGGCGCCGACCAGCATGGTCAGTACGTTCATCTTCCACTCATTCTGCACGAAGGCGCTGGCAATGCGGACATCCTGCTCCATGTCACGATGATAGCCGGTCATGATGTCGTGCAGGGAGTTGTTCTGATATTCCAGTCCGCCGGTGAAGGTGGCGGGGGCAAAGAAGCAGTTGTCCATATTGCCCACATACATGCCGCCGGCAACCCAGGTCAGGTCTTTCGTCTTGCCGTAAGCATTCATGTTCTTTTGGGCACCATAGTAGCTGTTGCGGTCGGTGTGCTGTATGGAGGTGTAAGCCGAAATCTTATGCTTGTACTCCTTCCAGAACAAATCGTAGCTCACGCCTCCGCTATTGATGATATGCTTGGTCTGCTCGGTGATGTCCGTCTCGTGCGGCTGCAAATCGAATTTGTTGCCTCCGCGACGAAGTTCGTTGGTGGTATGGTATTCCAGATTGATGCGGCTGAAATGCGTAGGACGGTAATAGGCGCGGAAGCCGAAAGTATTCATGTTCAGCTTGCCCAGCTCGGAAAAGCCATCGCCATCGCGGTCGTAGGGGTTGCGGTTGCGGTAACTCTCATAAAAGGCAATGCCGTAAGAGTTATCTTTGGCAACCAGCGACACATTGCCACCCATATATTGCTCCCAGGACTTGCCGTCCATATTGGAGAACATGCTCGATACCTGAAAGGAATTGTTGATGGGGTCTTTGGTTATAATATTGATAGTTCCTCCCACAGCATTGGCGCCAAACAAGGCAGAGCCTCCGCCACGCACCACTTCTACCCGTTCAATCATGTTCACGGGGATTTGCTCCAATCCGTACACACCGCTCAATGCACTGATGATGGGACGGCTGTTTATCAATATCTGCGAATACGGACCTTCCAAGCCATTGATGCGCACCTGGGGGAAACCACAGTTCTGGCAGTTGTTCTCCACACGCAAGCCCGATTGGTAGTTCAGTGTCTTGGCAAGGTCGGTGGAGTTGACCATCTCGAACAATTTGGTACTCATCACATTTACAACTACCGGAGCTGCCTTGCGGCTTACCTCGTTGCGGTTGGCGGATACCACCACTTCATCGGTCATGAAACTCTCCTCTTCCATCGGGAAATGTATGACGGCAGTAAAGTCCTTGCTCACCGTCACCTCCTTCTCTTGGGTCTTGTAACCCACTGCCGACACACGGAGCTTGTATTTTCCCGCCGGAAGCTTGCGGAACTCAAATTGTCCTTCTTCATTGGAAACCGTTCCCTGACCACTGCCGATAATCAAAACCGTGGCATACGGTATATTTTCCTCCGTACCTTTCACTATCACATGGCCGGAAATCATATTGCCTTCTTTTATAGGATTTACGGCAAAAGCTACGCTGGCACTTACCACTGCAAGTACCAACGCCAAAATGTATTGTTTCATCAAATTAGCGCTCTAAATAAAAAAAATAATTCAAGTCTGAAAAAAGATAATCATCCGAGATGCCGCACTTCGTTCACTGAAATGCCGGACTTCGAGACTAAAATGCCTGGTATCTACATACAAAAAATCCAGGCGTTTTTAAACCTAATGACTATGAAAAAAGAGCGGGAGGAGCGCGAAGGGAAAGGGTACGTATCACTTCCCCCTTAACAGTAGGTGTTGCCGGTTTGGCTCTGAGCATGGCCAGCAAAGGACGCATCGGGTGCTGAACCTCATACACATCCACTCCGGAAGAGTAGAATGCCGACAAATGCCCGATAACCAAAAGGGAAGTCTGAGAGTGAGAGTGTGTGCCATGAAAAGGGTGCGAGTGCGTTATCATCACCCCATTCACATAATGGACGTGAGTGAACGCAGTGATACTTGCCTGGTACATGATAAACAGTACCAGCAAGCTCAATGCACCTATAATTTTTTTCTTCTGCTTCACGTCCAAAAACTTATACTATAGATTTTGAGCCGCAAAGATAGTGAATTATTCTTTAACTTTGCCAAACAAGAACTCATAATCACGCTTGGAAGCCGGAGCCGCCCACTCTTCGGGAATAAACTTCCACTGATTCAGCGTACGCGGTTCAATCACCTTCTTCTGCTCAATGTACTGCATCAGATAATAGCGTAAGTCCTTATCCGTAGAGTGGATGATGCGTTCCTTCAATTCATCCTGCGAGATGCCGGCCCCCTTTGTCAGCAATTCGCCGCCACCGTTTCCGCGATAAGAATTCACCGCTACCTTATACATTTTATCCATATCGAACGGAGTACCGTCTGCCATACTGAGAATGGCTACCTTCTCGCCATCCGGCTTGGTCACATCCACCGTGTAGATAATACCCGCCGCAGAATCGAAGTTGAAGCTGAAATTCTTGAATGAGGCCCTATCCGTAGCACCTTCGCGGCGCTTCTCACGGAAGAGAAGGATATGGTCGTCCGGAGACTTCATCCGATTGGTCCACAAATCATACGACATCTCCAAGGCATCGCGTATCTCCTTCCCCGTCAGACGCATGGTGTAAAGCATATTTTCGTACTTATACAGATTGAACATATCGTTCACAAAAATGTCTCCTTTACGGATTTCCGTATCATAGGACAAAGGAGCCGCAAAAGAAATATCCGCTCCGCTGATTGCCAACTGCAATTCGTGGATAAGGTCTATAAAAGCGGAAGAACCGAAATAGGCAGGACGTGTGGAGATAGTCTCGGTAAAGGAACCAATTTTCTTGGAAACAAAATTCTGCACAGCTTCATTTTCGGGGGCAAAGCGTTGCATGAACTCTTCGCTGACGCCGTAGTCTTGCGTATCGGACAGTATGCCGTCTATCTTCTTGTCTATAACTTTACCATCACGCAGTTTCAAGGTTATATCCACATTACTCACAACAACACCGTTGCTGGCAGGGTCCATCACCAGTACCGAGTCACCGGCTATGTTGCACACCCTCTTGCATTCGCGCGCATGGTCGTGCCCCATCAGGACAATATCGAATCCCGGCACGTTGCACGCCACTTCCACCGAAGCGTTTTCGCGATACTTGCCTCCCATCAGCTGGGCATCCTGGCCGGCATGGAACATACCGATAACCAAATCAGGCTTTTCCTGCTCACGGATAATCTTCATCCATTTGCGGGCAGTCTCCTCCATATCGTCGAAACGCAGCCCTTTCCACAGATTCTCTGAAAGCCATACGGGGATGGCAGGAGTTATCATACCGAGAACCACAATTTTCACTCCGTCACGTTCCAGCACCTCATAGGGTTTGAAATGGGTTTCTCCGGTAGCAGTATCCACAATATTGGCACCCAATATCGGAAAACGGCAGTCACCTGCCCAACGGTCGAAAACGGTACGGCCGGTCTCTACGTCATGGTTACCCATATTGCCGGCATTATACCCCATGAAATTCATCATCTCCGCTGCCAGATGAGGGGCAACGGTATCTATGTAATTATAATAATAGGCTGTGGGCTGTCCCTGCAGAATGTCACCATTGTCCAAGAGAATCAGATTTTTGCCATAAGCCTCACGTTCTTTTTGCACCAAAGCATGCACACGTGCCAGACTGCCGGTTGCCTCCCGGCGGCGTATAAAGTCGTAGGGATAGTAGTTGCCGTGTATATCACTGGTCTGTACGACTTTCAGTTTCACCTCTCTTTCCTGCGCAGGCAGTATGCTTGTCAGGACAAAAATCCAGATAAAAAAACAACTAAATCTTTTCATTATATTTCCTTATTTCTTGTCGGTTCTTATAAGTTCATAGGATGGGTAAACATAAACCGCGCTCCATCCGTATAGGCAGGATCTATCCAAATCTCGCCGCCCCACTTCTCAACGGTCAGCTTACAGATGGACAAGCCCAAGCCGGTTCCCTGCACATATTCGTTCAGCTTCTCGAAACGTTCGAACACCCGTTTCTGTTTGTCCAATGGAATGCCGCAACCAGTGTCAGTCACCGAGAATACTGCAACATTCCTCGCCGTATCCGGCTCCAGCTTCAAGGTTATCGTACCTTCTTTTGTAAACTTGTCCGCATTGGAAAGCAGATTTATCACAACCTGCTGTAAACGCTGCACATCCGTCCGCATCTCCACTACCTCACGTTCACACTCAAATAAGAATTGATTGGTCGACCTGCGTGCCTGGGCCACGGAAGCTACTACCTGCTGGCATATCTGCACTACATTGCAGCTCTCCAAAGAAAGGATGACGCGGTCGGCCTCCAAACGGGACACATCCAATATGTCATTAATCAACCGAAGCAGCAAATCAGAGTTGGTCCTAATAATCTCGAAATAGCCACGCTGTTCTTCTTCCGAGGCTCCTCCGGCAGACAGCACGTCCGAGAAGCCCACAATCGCATTCAATGGAGTACGGATTTCGTGGCTCATATTGGCAAGGAAAGCACTCTTCAGACGGCTGGATTCTTCGGCACGGTCTTTTGCTTCGCGCAAGGCACCCTCGGATACCTCCAGTTCATCCTTCAACTTCTTTGTATGATAATAAAAGTAAAGGGAAACGAACAAACCGCCCAACAGCACCAACAGAACAGCACCGACAGACCAGATATGATACTTGTACTGTTCGTAGAAAGAAGGGGTTACGTTCAGCATCTTTACCGGCTGCGGAAGGCCGGTGATATTCAGTTTCTTTTCCTTCACAAGTTTACCGTCCAGTATGGTCTCATTCGGAATGATTTCCATATGGGTCTCACTATCCTGGGAGGTGGTCAGCAGGCGGTAAGACTGTCTTGCCATCTCCTTGCCCAAAGCACGGTAGGCAGGAACGACACCTGCCACAGCCCAATATCCCAAGCCTACGGAACTGAGCGAGAAAGTGGGCAAAGTGGGAGCTGCTTCCATCATGGCGTAGGTTGCATTCCGCATGAAGTAACCATCGTTCATGTCCACACGCCATGTCCCCATCAATATAGCTGTATTTTCCGGTAACTCATGCAATCTGTCACAAATGGTATATATGGTATTGACGCGTCCGTCCAGCAGAATCAGGTTTAGTTCCGGGAACTTCTGCATCTCCTTCACTACATAGGCCTGCATGGCAACGCCGCCATAACTGTTGTCTGAGACAAAAGCGATATTCTTGGTGCCGGGATACATCTGCTTTATCATATTGATGTTGGCCTCCACATCATACTCATAAACGAAGCCAGCCTTGATAGGCGAACTGGGGAAATCCGTGAAGAAGTCGACGGATTCGGGCATCCAGGTCTTCAGGTCAACGGTATCACCCGGCAGCAATATGGCGTTCCGGCTGGACAGTGCACTCACTACCGGAGTATTGCCGCATATGGAGTCTTCCAGAGAAAGATAGGCAGCCCAGGCTTCCTGCCCTATAAGTACAATCAGCGCCGGACTTTTATCACCTTGATATTTAGCCAACAGCTCAGCCATTCTCCTCTCCCAAAGAGGGGATTCGGAAAAACTCTTGCAGTTCATGTTCTCCAATGCGATGGTGTTTGTCCCGCCCAGGCGTTGGAACTCCTCCATAAAGTCGGAGATGTTGCCGGAAGTACGGCCGGCATCCGGATTATAGGAACTGATAATCAGTACCGGATGCTCTCCCGTAATAGAAAAAGCGGGCAAAAGGCAACAGAAAAGCGCTACCATGCATGGTAATATTGTACGATATATGTGTTTCAATTGATTGATTCGTTTAATTGCTCCATAGCTTTGACAAATATAGATAAAAGTTGGAACCTAAAGAAAAAACAACAATTGTTTTTTTGTACTTTTGGCACCTATTATAAAATGAGATACAAAATGATACAAGATTTTCATCGAATGATATCTGCCGCTCTCGGCATATCAGAAAGACAAATAAGCCAGACCCTCGGCCTGCTGGAAGACGGAGCGACAATCCCTTTCATCAGCCGTTACCGCAAGGAAGCAACGGGAGGACTGGACGAAGTGCAGATTGAAGCTATCCAGACGCAATATGAGAAACTGAGCGAAACCGCCAAACGTAAAGAAACCATCCTGAACACCATACAGGAACAAGGTAAACTGACCGCCGAACTTCAGAAGCGCATCGAGGAGACTTGGGACAATACCCTACTGGAGGACATCTACCTCCCCTACAAGCCCAAACGGAAAACACGTGCCGAAGCAGCCCGTCAAAAAGGACTGGAACCCCTCGCCACCCTGCTGATGCTGCAACGTGATCCTCATCCGGAGGAACGCGCCGCCAATTACGTGAAAGGAGACGTGAAGAACGTGGAAGATGCACTGAAAGGTGCCCGTGACATCATAGCCGAGCATGTTAGCGAAGACGAACGTGCCCGAAACAGCGTGCGCAACGCATTTGCCCGCCAAGGCATACTGACCGCCAAAGTAGTGAAAGGCAAAGAAGAGGAAGCGACCAAATACCGTGACTACTTCGACTGCTCCGAATCGTTGAAGCGATGCAACTCCCACCGCCTGCTCGCCATCCGGCGTGCCGAAGCGGAAGGCCTGCTGAAAGTCAGCATCAGCCCGGACGATGAGGAGTGCGTGGAACGGCTGGAACGCCAATTCGTGCGGAGCAACAACCCCTGCGGACAGCAAGTGGCAGAAGCCGTGCAGGATTCCTACAAACGCCTATTGAAGCCATCCATAGAGACGGAATTTGCCACGCAAAGTAAGGAACGTGCTGATGAGGAAGCCATCAAGGTATTTGCCGAAAACCTCCGTCAGTTGTTGCTGGCTTCACCACTGGGGCAAAAGCGTGTGATGGGTATAGACCCCGGATTTCGTACGGGTTGTAAAGTTGTGTGCCTCGATGCACAAGGAAATCTGCTCCACAATGAGAACATCTACCCCCACCCTCCGGTCAGCAAGCAGAAAGAGGCATTTGCCAAGCTGCAAATGATGATAGAGTCTTATAAGATAGATGCCGTTGCCATAGGTAACGGAACTGCCAGCCGCGAGACGGAGGAGTTCTTGAAACATCAGCGCTTCAACCGAGACATACAGATATTCATCGTCAGCGAGCAGGGAGCTTCCATCTATTCGGCCTCTAAAATTGCACGGGACGAGTTTCCCGACTACGACGTCACCGTACGCGGTGCTGTGTCCATAGGCAGACGACTGATGGACCCGCTGGCAGAGTTGGTAAAGATTGACCCGAAATCTATTGGTGTGGGGCAATACCAGCATGATGTGGACCAAACCAAGCTGAAAAAATCACTGGACCAGACCGTAGAAAACTGTGTAAACCTGGTAGGTGTCAACCTGAACACCGCAAGCAGCCATCTGCTGACCTACATCTCGGGATTGGGTCCGCAGCTGGCACAGAACATTGTGAACTATCGTACCGAAAACGGTGCCTTCACCTCGCGCAAGGAACTGATGAAAGTACCTCGTATGGGTGCCAAGGCGTTTGAGCAATGTGCCGGCTTCCTACGCATTCCGCAGGCAAAGAATCCGCTGGACAATACTGCCGTACACCCGGAAAGCTATTGCATCGTAGAACAGATGGCAAAGGACTTGGATTGCAGCGTAGCCGAGCTGATAGCCAGCCGGGAGCTGCGTCTGAAGATTAATCCGGAACGCTACCTCTCCCCCACCGTGGGCATGCCGACACTGAAAGACATCCTGCAAGAGCTGGACAAGCCCGGACGTGACCCACGCGGACCGATAAAAATATTTGAATTTGATAAGAACGTGCGCACCATCAACGACCTGCGCGAAGGCATGGAATTGCCCGGCATCGTAGGAAACATCACCAACTTCGGCGCATTTGTCGATATAGGCATCAAGGAAAACGGACTGGTACACCTCTCCCAACTCGCCGACAGATTCATATCAGACCCTAATGAAGTAGTGTCCATTCATCAACATATACGCGTAAAGGTACTCAGCATAGATATGGACCGGAAACGCATACAGCTGACAATGAAAGGAGTGGAACAGAATTAGTGATTAGGGATTAATGATTAATGGTTAGTGGTTAATGGTTTCTGTATTAATCATTAATCCCTAATCACTAATCCCTTATAATAGTGTCTTAAGATAATTACTGTACCAAGCACTAAAAGTAGTGAACACAGAATAGAGCCTTCGAACCCGAAAGTTCCTCCATTTATCAGATTTTCTTCCGGAAAGTGAAGAATCAGCAGATTCTCATTGCTAAATTCATTTCCACTGACTTTATATCCCAAAACAGAACCTTGAATCCAGTTCCAGAACCAATGCAAGGCAATGGGGAAACAGAGGTTGCGCGTGTATATATAGGAAGCTCCCAAGAAACAACCCGCCAGCATGATATTCAAAAACGGGACGAAGGCAAAGCTGGGATTGAAAAGATGCATCAACGAAAATAACACCGCAGAGATAAGCAATGCCACAAACTTATTGACGCCTCCATCCAGCATACGCCCTAAAATGAAACCGCGTCCAATAACTTCTTCCGTAACTGCCACTAAAAAATAAAGCAAAAGACTCGACAACAACGAAATGGGAGAAAACAAGACCCCTGCCACTTCCACAGCCCCCAACAATAAAGACAAGCCAAAACCAACTGCATACAAGAACACGACAAACAAAGCTCCGTTCAGCAGGCTTCTACCCCATCCCTTCAAAGACAAGCCCAAGCCCGAAAAAGGAAGCTTCCTGAAGCCCAGCACCATACAAGCGGCAATAAGCCCACTAGCCAACATCAAGGCTTCATTCAACATCATTAAATAGACGCTCATCCCACCAGCTTGTGTCTTCAACTCAGGGAAAGCAATCGCAAAAGGTATGGCAAACAAAAACAGAAAAATCACAAAAAGTACAGTAAACAGTACTATATCAACGAATGCCAGCCAAATACGTTTTGTTTTACTCACAGCAACACACTCTTCCTTCACCGTTTCTTCCGTCTCCATTTGTATCTCATTTTGATTAATATCCGACAAAAATAATAATAAAAAGAAAAAACTTCACGTATTCCTGCCGGTTTCTTCTTATATTTGAAAAATCAATCTGGAATCGACAAACATGAAACTTAGAAAAATACTTTTAGCCGTTGCCGGACTGGCGTTAATGCTGAATGCCTCGGCACAAAAATCCCAAAGATACTACGTGGCCAAACCCGGCACCCTGGTGGAACTGACGACAGAAGCGGAAGCCAATGAAATCACCCAACTGACCCTGCAGGGCAAGCTGAATGCCGTAGATTTCAGGCATCTACGGGATGAATTCAAAAACCTGCAACTGCTGGACATTTCCAATGCCTCCATCAGCATGTATGCAGGCAAGAACGGGACTTATCCAAACCGTTTTTATGTATATCCTGCCAATTGCATTCCGGCATATGCCTTCTGCAAGCAAATGGACAACAGTACATTTGTAGGTAAGGAGACGCTGACCAGGATTATCCTTTCCGACAAGACCAAGAACATCGAAGATGCTGCCTTTAAGGGATGCAAAAATCTCAAGATATGCCAGATACGGAAGAAAACGGCTCCCAATCTGTTGTCCGAAGCATTGGCCGATAGCGTTACAGCCATATTTGTTCCATTGGGATGCAGTGACTCCTACCGTACCAAAAAGAAATGGGAGACCTTTGCATTCATTGAAGGAGAACCACTGACAGTAAATGTGCAGATTGGTAAAATGGGCAGCCTTGCCAGCGAACTGTTAAGAGCCGGATTTCAGCCCAAAGACGTTAACTTTCTGACCGTTGAAGGAAAAATGGACGAAGCCGACTTCACATTGATACGCGACTATATGCCCAATCTGGTTTCCATCGACATGACCAACAGTAATGCCACTGCAATTCCCGACTATACTTTCACCCAAAAGAAGTATCTGCTGAACGTACGGCTCCCGCAAGAGCTTAGAAGCATCGGACAGCGTGCATTCAGTGGCTGCGGTCGTTTGTGCGGCACGCTGGTGCTTCCTGCTAGTGTAACCGCCATTGAGTACGGAGCATTTATGGGATGCGACAACCTGCGCTATGTGCTTGCCACGGGGAATAAGATTACCACGCTGGGCGACAACCTTTTCGGCGAAAGCCAAGGCAAAATTATATATAAGGAGAAACAATAACCCAGACTATTCCCCGCCTTAATAAGAACAAAGAGACTCTTTTAATAGCAAAAGAAGGTGTGTTAGAATGATAGCTAAAAATCATTCTAACACACCTTCTTCTTTTTTTCAATATCGCACAAGCCTTTATTAAACAAAAAAGATATGAAAGAAGAATCGTTCCATCATGGCAGAAATATTGTTCCACCGTGGTGAAAAAATCGTTCCACCATGGTGGAACGATTTTTTCCTCATGATGGAACGATTTAAAATATGCTTATTTAGTCCTTAGCTTCCGTTATCACTTTGTTGCGTACATACGTGCACGCAACTCCTTAATGTGGTCTGAAGTGATGTATTCGTCATACTCCATCATCTTGTCGATAATACCGTTCGGAGTCAATTCGATGATACGGTTGGCAACCGTCTGAATGAACTCGTGGTCGTGGGATGAGAAAAGGATATTGCCTTTATAGGTCTTTAGATTATTGTTGAATGCCTGGATAGACTCCAAGTCGAGGTGATTGGTAGGTGTATCCAGAATCAAGCAATTGGCATTGCGCAGCTGCATACGTGCAATCATGCAACGCATCTTCTCACCTCCCGACAATACGCTTGCTTTCTTCAGCACCTCCTCGCCGGAGAACAGCATACGTCCCAGGAAGCTCTTCATATAGACTTCATTGCCTTCACCGAACTGGCTCAACCAGTCCACCAGATTCAGGTCTGTATTAAAGAATGCAGTATTGTCCAGCGGCAGGTAAGCGGTGGTAATAGTCACACCCCAGTTGAAAGTACCTGCATCCGGTTTCATATTCTCGTTGATAATCTCGAACAGGGCGGTCATGGCACGCGGGTCGTGCGAAAGGAATACAATCTTGTCTCCCTTCTCTACGTTGAAGTTGACGTCGCGGAACAGCACCGTACCATCTTCCAGCGTTTTCGTCAAACCGGAAACTTCCAGAATCTGATTACCCGGTTCGCGTTCGGGCGTAAAGATGATGCCCGGATACTTACGTGATGACGGCTTGATTTCTTCTACATTCAGTTTCTCCAACATCTTCTTGCGGCTGGTAGTCTGCTTGCTCTTTGCCACATTGGCACTGAATCGGCGGATAAACTCTTCCAGCTCTTTCTTCTTCTCCTCGGCCTTTGCCTTCTGGTTCTGCTGCTGACGGAGCGCCAGCTGGCTGGACTCGTACCAGAAGCTATAGTTACCGGCAAAGAGGTTAATCTTTCCGTAGTCGATGTCCACCGTATGCGTACAAACGGAGTCGAGGAAGTGACGGTCGTGGCTTACCACCAGCACCGTATGCTCAAAGTTGGAGAGGTACTCTTCCAGCCAAGTCACGGTCTCCATATCCAAGTCATTGGTAGGCTCGTCCAGCAGCAAGTTATCAGGATTTCCATAGAGAGCTTGCGCCAGCATGACACGCACCTTTTCCTTGTTGTTCAACTCACCCATCAACAGATAATGCTTGTCTTCCTTGATACCCAAACCACTCAACAAGGCGGCAGCATCGCTTTCGGCATTCCAGCCGTCCAACTCGGCAAATTTCTCTTCCAATTCGGAAACCTTCAGCCCATCCTCGTCTGTGAAATCCTCTTTGGCATACAGCACTTCACGCTGCTTCATGATATCCCACAACACCGTGTGTCCCATCATCACCGTGTCCATCACCGTAAAAGCATCCCACTTAAAGTGGTCCTGGCTCAAAACGGAAAGACGCTCTCCCGGAGCCAGCATGATGGAGCCCGTCGTAGGGTCCAGCTCCCCGGAAATCGTTTTCAGGAAAGTAGATTTTCCGGCGCCGTTGGCACCGATGATACCATAACAGTTACCACTTGTAAACTTCAGGTTTACGTCATTGAACAACACTCTTTTACCAAACTGTACTGAGACATTAGAGACTGTAATCATCTTTATATTTACGATTTATTTATTTACAATTTACTATTTAATACCTATTAGTCTGCGAATTGCGAGTGCAAAGATAGTTATTTTTCCATGAATAGGCACAGAGAAGCGCTGTCAATCTGACATAAAAGTATTACCTTTGCAGCGTTTTCGGCAAAAATATCCGTTTTGGCAAAGTTTTTGCTGGAGCACCAATATCGTATTAACTTAAACCCTTAACAGCAATGAAAGCTAAATCATTTTACAAGAATAATAAGCATAACAATATGAATCCGAAAGAAAAAGAAAACAACCAGGAAGAGGAGCTGAAAACTCAAGCTACTCCTAACGAATGTGACGAAGAAACTGTCGGACAAGAAACTTCACAAGAAAACGAAGCTCCCCTGACAGAAGAAGAAAAGCTCGCCCAGGAACTGGAAAAGGCCAATGAACAGATTGAAGAGCAGAAGGACAAATACCTGCGCTTGTCTGCCGAGTTTGACAATTACCGCAAACGTACCATGAAGGAGAAAGCAGAACTCATCCTGAACGGTGGTGAAAAGAGTATCAGCAGTATCCTACCCATTGTGGATGACTTTGAACGCGCCCTCAAAAACATGGAGACAGCCACCGACGTAGCCGCCGTAAAAGAAGGCGTTGAACTTATCTACAACAAGTTCATGTCTGTATTGGGACAAAACGGCGTTAAGGTAATAGAGACAAAGGAACAACCGCTCGATACAGACTATCACGAAGCCATCGCCGTGATTCCGGCACCCAATGAAGCACTGAAAGGCAAAATTCTGGACTGTGTACAAACCGGTTACATCCTAAACGACAAAGTGATCCGTCATGCCAAAGTGGTAGTCGGAGAATAACATAAAACTGTATGGAAAAAAGAGATTACTACGAAGTATTGGAAGTCGAAAAGACAGCAACGGTAGAAGAAATAAAGAAAGCCTATCGCAAGAAAGCCATCCAATATCATCCGGACAAGAATCCGGGCGACAAAACAGCCGAAGAGAAATTCAAGGAAGCGGCAGAAGCATACGACGTACTAAGCAATCCGGACAAGCGTGCCCGCTACGATCAGTTTGGTCATGCCGGACTGGGTGGTGCCGCCGGTAATGGTGGTCCGTTCGGCGGCTTCAGTGGAGGCATGTCCATGGACGACATCTTCTCCATGTTCGGTGACATCTTTGGCGGACACAGTGGAGGTTTCGGCGGTTTTGGAGGTTTCGGCGGAGGCGGTGGAGCACAACAACGCCGTTACCGTGGTTCGGACCTGCGTGTCAAGGTGAAACTGAACCTCAAGGAAATCTCTACCGGCGTGGAAAAGAAATTCAAACTGAAGAAATACGTACCTTGTACCCACTGCCATGGCACTGGAGCCGAAGGTGACGGTGGTTCAGAGACCTGCCCGACTTGTAACGGCAGCGGCACGGTAATCCGTAACCAGCAAACCATACTCGGCACCATGCAAACAAGAACCACTTGTCCGACTTGTGGCGGTGAAGGCAAAATCATCAAAAACAAGTGTAAGGAATGTGCCGGTGAAGGTATTGTATACGGTGAAGAAGTAGTAACCGTAAAAATCCCGAAAGGTGTCGCAGAAGGTATGCAGCTCTCTATGGGAGGAAAAGGAAATGCAGGCAAGCACAACGGTATGCCGGGAGACCTGCTGATTCTTGTAGAAGAAGAACAAGACCCGAACCTGATACGCGACGAAAATGACTTGATTTACAACCTGCTCCTCAGCTTCCCGACAGCAGCCTTGGGTGGTGCGGTAGAAATTCCCACGATTGATGGAAAGGTGAAAGTAAAAATTGACTCAGGTACGCAACCGGGAAAAGTACTCCGCCTGCGCGGCAAAGGTTTGCCCAACGTGAATGGATACGGCACGGGAGATTTGCTAGTAAATGTCAGCGTATATGTACCCGAAACGCTGAGCAAGGATGAGAAGAAAACATTGGAGGAAATGGAAGAATCTGATAACTTCAAGCCAAACACTTCGATTAAGGAGAAAATATTCAAGAAGTTCAAGAGCCTGTTTGACTAATAACATGGTACATAAAGAAGCCTCCCGATATTTTATTGTATATCGGGAGGCTTCTTTGTTTTATCAAAAAAATATTAAAGTTCCAACATCCGCTTCATAAAAGCCTTTATTCCCTCCACATCAGAAGTCTGAGGAGCCCATGAAGCCAAATCCTCTGAGGGTAGAGGCTGATATGGGCCTTTTTTAATTTCAAAAATAACGGTGCCTGACTCCAAGGCAATAATACTATGCCACGTATTAGAAGGAATCTCCAGACCATATTTACCTTCCGAAGGATTGAGGCATACCTTATCTGTTACATTACCGGCATCATCATAAAAAAATGCCAGCAGACTTCCACGCAAAACCAGATAAGTTTCTTCCTTATCTGTATGACGGTGAGGAGGAAGATAAGTTCCTGGTTCCAAAGCATTCAGCAACCGATGAATAGGGGCATCCATAGACGCATGAAAATTATAATTCATACGTAAACGGGAATTCTCCTTGGCTTGTGAAGTAACGGTATCCAGCAGCTCTTCTGTTATCAGCTTCATCATAACCTCAGCAATTGAGCAAACTTGGCAGGAAGTTCTGCTTTACCCGCTTCAATAGACAAACTTTTTCCTTCTTTATCTAGTAATATAGCAGCCTTCTGCGAGGAAGCCAATGAGGCAACTTCCGCCACATTACCAGCAACAAACAAGCATCCGGAAAAAAGAGGGGTAATCACCTTCCGGGTATGCCCTTTCCATTTTACAAACACAGCCTGCATCGGGCAATATGTAGTATATCCCGCAGCATTCAAACGCTGCATCAACTTATGTTCAGACTTAGGTGCTGTGTACAATGCATGCCAGCACATCATATCATTATCCGTCATCATATTGTTTGCTTTTTCCATCCCTTTAATAAATCTTTTACAAATAATATCCATCCCACACTGCCGACACCTGCCAAGAACATGAAGCCGATCAAAATCATCAATTTATTGGGCTTTGCAGGCTTCAAAGGTACCGTAGCCGGCTGGACAACCGTATATACCGGTGTAATCTCCTGCACCTTAGCTCTTGCCATCTGCAATTGTTGAGACACTTGTGTATATACTTGATAGGCTAAATTCATTTCATTCTGTAAACGCTCTTGCTCTGCGCGATAACTCAGTAATATTATATTCTGGTTTGCATCTACAAAATTTGCGTATTTCTTCTGGGCATCCTCATAACTGGCCTTTGCTTCTCCATAAAGTTTTTCGGTAAATGCCAAATCATGACGAGCCTTATTAGTCCGATAATCTGTGATGTAGTTCTGCAGGCAATGCATCACGGTATCCGTCAGCGAAGCAGATATCAAAGGATCCTGCATAGTAACAGACAAGGTTGTCACACCTGTCTTTTTGTCTACGGAAACAGAGATACGTTTACTTAAAGCATCTGCAATGGCAGACTCATCTCTAGTAAGACGAAAAGGATCCAGCTTTGCGTCCCCCTCTTCCGGTTCATCCTTAAACAAAGACAATGTCCATCCTAACACCTTAAAAGGAGCGGAGAAAATTGCACTCCACCAAGGAGAACGCTGTTCTTCTTTCAAATAAGCATATAAAGTCGTGTCTACTTTTGCTTTCTGATCCTTGACTTTAACATCGAACAGTTCAATCAGAAAAGGAGTAGAACTTACAATATCAGGATAAAGTTCGGGTGACAAAGCATCCTCACCAGAAGAAGTGCCCAAATTGATACCCGCCATGGCTGCAAGGGCTCCCATACTTCCACCACCAGATTTGCCACCACTCTCCGGAGCCAATGTCACACTTGTAGAGTACTCCTTAGGAATACTAAATGCAACAACCAGTCCTACAAGAGCAGCGATACCACACGCCTTAAAAACCAATTTGCGACTAGCCCATACTTTCTGGGCCAGTTCTATCAAATCTATTTCTTGTTCCTCAGGTTGTGGAGAGGTTATGTTTTGTATTCTTTCTTCGCTCATAATTCAAATTACTTAAAGAGATTAACCATAGTCGCAATCATCGCTGCAATAGAAGCTGTCGTACTTCCCATTCCCAGAATTTCAGCAGTAGTCATCTTCTTTTTCTGTTCTTTACTTGGAACAATTATTTCACAACCAGGTTCAATGGCTTTCTTGTTCCCTGCTTTTAAACGAGAAACTGTACCATTCATGTATATTACATAGACCTTACGTTTCTTGGCATCATTACCAAAACCACCAGCTTGATTGATGTAATATTTCAAGCTTTCACCCTTTTTATATAAAACTGTATTCGGATACATTACAGCACCGTTGATTTTCACTGTACTTACGTACTCCGGAACAAATAACACATCTCCCTCACGAAGCACCATATCAGCATCTGAACCGGGATTCTTCAAAGCCTCTCCCAGATTTATACCTACAGAATAGGTATCAGACAAATCCAATTTTTTTACAGATATGGAATCTCCACCTCCCGCTTGCGCCATACGCAGGGCATCTTCTTTACGGCGAAATTCTTCTTCGGTCATCCTACGAATAAGACGCGCTCCTTTTACATAAGCATCGGGAGTCACTCCACCAGCCTTAGCTATCAAGTCACTCAAACGTTCATTTTTTTTCGATAGTGCATAATTACCGCTAAAAAGAACTTCTCCTCCCACCATAACATTCTGTTGTTTAAAATAAGACGGACTCTTACGAATATAAACTTCATCAAAAGGTTCAAGATGGAAATCCTGGCTTCCTTCTCCCACCAATAAGCCATCTTTCAAATCAAAAGAGAAATTCTGGCCTACTGTAGTACTGAAAGATGTACTCTTCGTATCTTTCATACGCCGTGCCACTTCAACTTTCGTCGTAGCCGCTGCCTCCAACAAGCCACCAGCCTGCAACACCAAATCCTCTACTGTCATTTTATCAGAATAGAGATATGTACCCGGATTGGCAACTTCACCATGAATGGTAAGTGTAGCTTCTTCCTTCAAGTCATGAATACTTGGAATATATAAAATGTCATTCTTCTGCAAAGGAATATCTGCAGCCGTCCCGTTCAGCAAACCTTTCACATCTACTTGTATAACCTCATGCGACAAGTCTTCAAGTTCACGATCGATTATAGCACGGTTTAAGAATGCATCTCCGCGAAGTCCTTCCGCTTTCTTAATCAGCTGCTTCACTGTATTCATCGTACCGTCCAACTGATACAAACCTTCACGATATACAGCACCGCGGATTTCCACACGATTCTCAAAACGCTGTAAAACGGAATCAACCGTTATCTTATCACCGTCATCTACGCGGAATACGGAATAATCCATCTCATCCACATTATAAATTTGATGCTCACGTCCACTTTTACGGATTATACGTAATGCTTTCTTATAAGCATCACCCGTAAAACCACCTGAATACTTCAATAATGTACCTACGGTTTCAGTGGGTTTCATTTCATAAAACATCGGACGTTTTACCTTACCTAATATCTGTACCAGTGACTGGTAAGGATCCACAAGAATTACATCACCATCCTGCAGACGGATGTCATCCTTCATTTTTCCTTTCATAAGTAAATCGTAAACATCCAAATCCGCTATTGTATTTCCATTGCGAATCACTTTAATACTGCGCAAACTACCAATCGGGTTCACACCACCTGCACGATATAAAGCATGAAATACGGAAGCAAATGATGAGAGGGTATAAGTTCCGGGCACCACAACTTCACCCATAACGTTTACTTGAATAGAACGTATTTCTCCTAATGTCAGTTTAACTTGGGTAGACGGAACATTTCCGGTTACTCCGGAATATATTCTGGCAAATTCTTGTTTCAAATAATTATTGGCTTCCTTTACAGTTTTGCCACTCAGATAAACCGGTCCTAAATTATTCACAAGAATACTTCCTTCCGGAGAGATTGTTTGTCGAATCGTTGTTTCAGAAGCTCCCCACACATCAATAATCACCTCGTCACCAGGCCCCAGACGATAATTCTCGGGAGTAGCAACATTCACATTGGGTTCGAAAGTCAAATTATCGTTAGTAAAAATATTATGACCATAAATTTGCGAAGTCGGATCCTCTGTTTCCTTCTCTTGAGACAAGGAACGATTATCCATCATTTGTAAAGAATCCCCTGCAACATCCGTTTGTCTGGCAGAATAAGTTTCCGAAGTTGTACGCAGCCCTTTGACTACGCCACTCATTTCACCACGTTGACGAGAACGCTTCTCATCTTGGGTATTGCTCTGCGGACTTCCAGATTTAGAGTTTTCATACTTTTTCTGAATTCTTTCAACTTGTTCCTTTGTCACTCCCCGCCGCATTAATTCAGTAGTAATCTGCTTTTGATTTTTGCCCATCTGCTGAGCGCTTTTTACATACTGAACAACCTGATCATCTGACATCTGCTGAGCAAAAGCTACCCCTGACAAAGTAAATACCAAAAAGAATAGTGTTATTAATCTACGCATAAGATATTCTGATTAATCTTTTGAGTTCTTGTAATAAATATAAATCGGGCACAAAGGTAATATATTATTTTTATAATATACATTTATTCCACCTCTAAGTTTCAGAAAAAGCATTAAAAAGCTGTCACTTTCACGTCTTTTCATTGGGTAGAAGAAAGCGGGAAAATTGGCACTATTTTTTTCATTAGTCCAATCAAAATAGCCTTTTTTTCAGTATAACTATATTGCACCAAGGCCAGCACTTCTTCCCGCACATGTTCATAATCATCAACAGATGGCTTTTCACGCTTTATCTTTTCACTGATTACAGAATCCAAAAGTCCATCCCCAGGCCCTCCCACAATGTACACTTCTCCCCCATCCCCCATGACTCCCACTTCCAGGGTGAGCATACAAGCTTCAGACATGGTAATCAAACAATGAGTATTCGTCGGATACACCTCACCCAAACGTACTATGAACATATCAGTTTCCCCTTTGTCGCGTTTCAACCTGCAATCAGATGACTGCACATATATTTCCGCCACACGCTTACTATATTCCATAGCATTTTCCGGATGACGTGCATTAGCAGCAGATATCATAACCATACGGGACACTCTATACTTTACCGCCAGGTCTGCAATATTCACTGTCCCCGATATATTCGTTTGAATTGCCTCCGACACAAAATCATCCATCAGTTGTACATGCTTATAAGCAGCAGAATGAAAAACAAGTTGAGGACGTGTTTCTTCAAATATAGCCTCCAAACGCGTACGGTTAGCAACATCTGCAACCAATACACGGACCTCCAGATTCTTCCAATGATCAGACAATTCCAACTGTACATCATACAATGGGGATTCTGCCTGATCTACCAGAATCAACTGATAAGGATTCAGTGTAGCCAACTGGCGGACGATTTCCCTTCCTACAGCTCCCGCCGCTCCCGTAACCATTACTCTACGCCCCTCGATATGGGCCGTAATTTTACGCACGTCAACTTGTACCGGTTCTCTACGGAGCCAATCTTCTATTTGAATGTCCTTTATCAGTCCATCGTCCATACAATCGCTTAAGGGAGGAACGGTCATTACATGAATATCATGAGAGAACAGTTTATCCAGCATTCCGGAATTTTCCAAATCCGACACCTTGCTTGGAGAGATAATGATTGTATCCACTTTCTTTTTCTTTAGACGGTCAAACAGCTGCTCATCATTGGGATATACCCTGCATCCCATCGTATGTTTACCTATCATATCAGGTTCGTCCGAAATAAAGCCACGCAGGCGATAATGATTATTACGACTAACTCTCAAGGATTTTGCAACATTGACTCCAGTCCCATGGAATCCATAAATAAAAACATTCACGCAATGACGTGCATCAAAAGCAATAGCTTCATAAAGCATCTTCACAGCAATGCGCATACAAGCCATCAGAGAGAAGGTGAACATATATGCTATAAACAGAATGCTGTTCGGCAAAGTTTCTCCAAGCCCCGAAACAGACCAACAGTAATTCCCTAAAAACAGTACAGCATAGCTTATCGTAAGACTCCAAAACACACGATAAATATCTACAAAAGAGGAAAAACGGATAACACCCACATAAGTACGGAGAATATGAAAGAAACAGATATTACACAAGACAGCCAAAATGGTCAGCCATACATACAAAGAAATTTCATAAGATACGGACGAAAGCCTATATTGCAAAAAACATGCAGAAAGCATGGAAATCACAACGATAATTACATCTACCAACAACACCGTCCATTTGGACGCTATGCGTGAAGAAAGATATTTATAATAGATTCTTAAATTCATAATCAGTATCAGACTTATTTGCTATAGGACCTACGACAAAGATGCTTCTTTTCGTTTTATTATCCAATTTTTATGGCAATAAAGTTCAGGACATTCAAATAGAAAATTATCCCACTAAAATATTTCTAAAAAAAACAGAGATTCTTTTTGCCTTTTCAAATAAAGATGTACCTTTGCACCCCGTAAACAAAAGCTTATTGCCGCTATAGCTCAGTTGGTAGAGCAACGCATTCGTAACGCGTAGGTCGCCAGTTCAAGTCTGGCTAGCGGCTCGATATTCAAGCACTGATTATCTGGAATAATCAGTGCTTTTTCTTTTCAAGAATTGTTAGAATAAAAAACGCTCTTCTACGAATATATTTGCATAAAACACAATGCCCTTCCAAACAGTTTAATCCATAGCCGCATAATTATCCCAAAGCAAGTAAAGCTAGTTTAAAACAGCACCATCTGATTACAATGATAACTTGAAACATATAGGCACATTATTAAAAACATAATACACCTTATATTATACATAGTAATTCCCAATATTTGCGGCAACTTTTCAATAACCCGATTTTTCAATCTTAAATAAAGGATTGAGGTGATTGAAGAACACAAGCCAAAATCAAAAGGCTACCATAGGTTTCTATAACATACTATAAAAAAATGGAAAGAATCAAGTTATTTACAGCGGCTTTGCTGCTGGCGGCTATATCCGCAGGAAATGATGTGTGGGCGCTTTCCGATTCAAGAAAGAAAGACACGCGTCCGGTAGAATCACCCCAATTCTTCAGTGGAAACGCCAACCCGCTGTTGGATTTCATTTTTGTGGCCGACCCGACATCGGTGGAATACAACGGAAGGCTCTATGTGTATGGAACCAATGACACCCAGCAACTGGACAGTGTGGGAAAATACGGCAAAAACACATACCAATACATCCCATTCACTGGTCATGCTGTCCACCGATGACATGGTAAATTGGACTTATCACGGACTGATTGACGTAAAGGCCCTCTCGCCATGGGGTATAGCCTCATGGGCGCCATCCATCGTATCGCGGGTGGAATCGGACGGTAAGACGTATGCTGGTGAGCCAGTTCACCCAAGGATTAGGCCACTGCAGGGCTCCTTTCGACCCGGGTGCCGTGATAGATGACGAAGGTACAGGATGGTTGTCATTCGGTGGAGGCGGAAAGAGGGAAGTCGGCACCGACTACATGCCCGCATTGTCCGCTTGGGCAAAGACCTGATTAGTCTGGACAGCGAGATAGTAGAGACAAAAGCTCCCTATCGTACATGACTTCGCACACGCCGCTCGACACCGACAACTGGCAGTATGTGGACAACTATTTCAAGAATCCCGGAGACTATTCATATGATAAGCACTACGCATTCGACCATCACTACAGATTCTCTCTGAAAAAAGCATGCTCCGACTATGTAGTTTCCAATAAAAAATGTATCTTGCGGAGATTTATTAAATACGATATGAACATGAAACCCTATCTAATCCCCTTCTTTGCAACTGTTGCACTGACCGCAACCGCTCAACAAAAAAACGAGATTACCAGCGTCCTCGAAATACTGGATGTAACTAACGGTAACCGGACCGTCGTAAAAGAATTTCCCTACCGGATTGAAGCTCCCAATTGGACGCCCGACGGGCAATGGCTGCTATACAACAGCGAAGGAAAGCTTTACCGCCTTTCCCCCACCTCGCCTGCCGAACCGGAACTGATAAACACCGGATTTGCCCAAAACTGCAACAACGACCACGTCCTCTCGACCGACGGACAGCAGATAGCCATCAGCCACGGGACGAAAGAAGACTATAAATCGCGCATTTATACACTTCCCATCACGGGCGGCACTCCCCGTTTAATAACACCTATGGCTCCCAGCTACCTCCACGGTTGGAGCCCCGACGGCAAAGAGCTTGCCTATTGCGCCGAACGAAACGGCAACTATGACGTCTATACCATCCCGGCGGAAGGAGGTGAAGAAACCCGCCTGACCACTGCCGAAGGTCTGGATGACGGACCGGAATATTCCCCCTGCGGACAATACATCTGGTTCAATTCCGTACGCACCGGACTCATGCAAGTCTGGCGCATGAAGGCAGACGGCTCCGAACAGACCCAGATGACCTTTGACGAAACCCGTAACTCCTGGTTCCCCCACATCTCCCCTGACGAAAAATCCGTTGTATTCATCACCTACTACAAAGGTGACCTGGAACCGGGAGAGCACCTGGCAAACAAGAACGTAGAGCTGCGCCTAATGCCCGCAAACGGTGGAGAACCCAAGACATTGTTAAAGCTTTTCGGCGGACAAGGCACCATCAATGTCAACTCATGGGCACCGGACAGCAAACGCATAGCCTTTGTCAGCTATCGAATTAACTGATATGACTTGATGGTTTTCACTCCATTTTTTACTAACTTTGCCCGACTAAAGATGCAGTAAAACAAAATGGAAAAGAAGAAAATCATTATCGGAACATTCGTCGCACTGATTCTTATTGGAGCAGCTTGTGCAGGAACAGTATACTACTATCTGTTTGCCCCGCAATTCCATCCGAAAAAGACAGTCTATATCTATATAGACCGCGACGACACCGCCGACTCCATATATAATAAGGTGGAACAACAAGGCCATCCTCGAAGCTTCACCGGCTTCCGCTGGATGGCCCAATACAAGAAATATTCCGAAAATATACACACCGGACGCTACGCCATCCGGCCGGGGGAAAACGTATATCACGTATTCAGCCGTCTGTACCGCGGATATCAAGAACCTACGAACCTCACCGTCGGCAGCGTACGCACACTGGACCGGCTGGCACGCAGCGTAGGCAAACAGCTCATGATAGACTCCACCGAAATAGCCGGATTGATGAACGACTCCGCATTCCAACAAAAACTGGGATACAACAAAGAGACCCTGCCCTGCCTCTTCATCCCCGAAACCTACCAAGTCTATTGGGACATGAGTGCAGAAGAGTTCTTCGAAAGAATGCAAAAAGAGCACCAGAAGTTCTGGAACCAGGAACGCTTAGACAAAGCCACCGCCATCGGAATGACCCTGACGGAAGTCTGCACCCTCGCCTCCATCGTTGAGGAAGAGACAAACAACAATCCCGAAAAACCAATGGTGGCAGGGCTCTACATCAACCGCCTGCACACCGGCATGCCCCTGCAAGCCGACCCTACCATCAAATTTGCCTTGCAGGACTTCGGCTTGCGGAGAATTACGAATGCCCATCTGGCAGTAAAGTCACCCTACAACACCTACATCAATGCCGGACTACCTCCCGGTCCCATACGCATCCCCTCACCCATCGGGCTGGATGCTGTGCTGAATTATACGAAACACAACTACCTCTATATGTGTGCCAAAGAGGACTTCTCGGGCACCCATAACTTTGCATCCAATTATGCCGAGCACATGAAAAATGCAAGAAAATATTGGAATGCATTAAACGAAAGAAAGATTTTTAAGTAATTTGCTGATAAAATAAAAGCAAAATCCTATATTTGCGTCAAATATTAATCCATGACTAACACTTAAATATTCAGATATGAGCAAGCAACTCTTACTTGGCGATGAAGCCATTGCACAAGCTGCATTAGATGCCGGACTTTCGGGTGTATATGCCTATCCCGGCACTCCTTCTACGGAAATCACCGAATATATTCAGATGGCACCGATTACTGCCGAAAAGAACATCCATAACCGCTGGTGCTCTAACGAGAAAACTGCGATGGAGGCTGCCCTGGGCATGTCCTTTGCAGGCAAGCGTTCACTGGTGTGCATGAAGCACGTGGGTATGAACGTAGCTGCCGACTGTTTCATCAATTCCGCCATTACCGGAGTAAAAGGCGGTCTGATAGTCATTGCTGCCGACGACCCCAGTATGCACTCTTCACAGAATGAGCAGGACAGCCGTTTCTATGGCGACTTCTCCCTCATCCCGATGTACGAACCAAGCAACCAGCAAGAAGCATACGACATGGCGTACAACGGATTCAGCTTCTCCGAACAGACCGGCGAACCCATCCTGATGCGCATGGTTACGCGCCTGGCACACTCCCGTTCCGGCGTAGAGCGCAAGGAGCAACAACCGCAGAATGAGATTTCCTTCAGCGAAGACCCGCGTCAGTTCATCCTCCTGCCGGGTAATGCACGCAAACGTTACAAAGCATTGCTGCAACGCCAGGACGAATTTATCAAAGCTTCTGAAAACTCCGCTTACAACAAATATACCGACGGCCCCAACAAAAAGCTGGGTATCGTGGCATGTGGCATCGGCTACAACTACCTGATGGAGAACTATCCCGAAGGTTGCGAATATCCGGTACTGAAAATCGGACAATACCCGTTGCCCAAGAAACAGCTGATGCAGCTGGTAGAAGCATGTGACGAGATTCTGGTACTGGAAGACGGACAACCGTTCGTAGAAAAACAGCTGAAAGGCTATCTGGGCATCGGCATCAAAGTAAAAGGCCGTTTGGACGGCACTCTTTCACGAGACGGAGAGCTGAACCCGGACAGCGTGGCACGTGCCGTAGGCAAGGAGAACAAGGCTGAATTCAGCGTTCCTTCTCTGGTAGAGATGCGCCCGCCCGCTTTGTGCGAGGGTTGCGGCCATCGCGACATGTACACGGTGCTGACCCAAGTATTGAAAGAAGAATATCCCACTTATAAGGTGTTCAGCGACATTGGTTGCTACACGCTGGGAGCCAATGCCCCATTCAACGCCATTAACTCTTGCGTGGATATGGGCGCCTCCATCACCATGGCGAAGGGTGCTTCGGATGCCGGCCTGCATCCTGCCGTAGCCGTCATCGGCGACTCCACCTTCACCCACTCGGGCATGACGGGACTGCTGGATTGCGTCAACGAAAACGCCGACGTCACCATCGTCATCTCCGACAACGAAACCACCGCCATGACCGGAGGACAAGATTCTGCCGGCACCGGACGTCTGGAAGCCATCTGCGCCGGCATCGGTGTAGCTCCCGAACACATCCGCGTCGTAGTGCCCTTGAAGAAAAACTACGAAGAGATGAAGCAAATCATCCGGGAAGAAATCGAGCACCACGGCGTATCCGTCATCATCCCCCGCAGAGAATGTATCCAAACATTAGCACGCAAAAAAAGAAACAAGTAAAGCCATGAAAAAAGACATCATACTTTCCGGCGTAGGAGGACAAGGTATCCTCTCCATCGCCACCGTAATCGGCAAAGCAGCCCTCAAGGACGGACTCTACATGAAGCAGGCAGAAGTACACGGCATGAGCCAGCGAGGCGGCGACGTGCAGTCCAACCTGCGCATCAGCGACCAACCCATCGCTTCGGACCTCATTCCCACAGGAAAATGCGACCTCATCATCTCCCTGGAACCGATGGAAGCACTGCGCTACCTCCCCTACCTCAGCCCCGAAGGTTGGCTGGTGACCAATGAAGCCCCCTTCATCAACATTCCCAACTATCCGGCAGAAGAAGACATCAAGGCCGAAATCAACAAGCTGCCGCATAAAATCATGCTGAACGTAAACGAAGTGGCAAAAGAAGTCGGCTCTCCCCGCGTAGCGAACATCGTACTGCTGGGCGCCACCATCCCCTTCCTCGGCATCGACTACGCAAAGGTGCAAGACAGCATCCGCGAAATCTTCCAACGCAAGGGCGACGCCATTGTAGAGCTGAACCTCAAAGCGTTGGCTGCCGGCAAAGAGATTGCTGAAAAACTGATGTAAACTATAATTGACTCTAAATTTCAACATACCATGAATAACAAATACTGGGAAGAAGAGATTGAAACGATGCCCCGTGAGCAGTTGCGCGAACTGCAACTGCAACGGTTAAAAAAGACTGTCAGCATTGCCGCCAACTCTCCTTATTATAAAAAGGTATTCCAAGAGCATGGCATCACTGCCGACAGCATCCGGTCTATAGAAGACATACGTAAGATACCGTTTACTACCAAGGCCGATATGCGCGCCAATTATCCTTTTGGATTAGTAGCAGGCGATATGCGTGAGGACGGAGTACGTATCCATTCTTCCAGTGGCACTACGGGCACGCCGACGGTCATCGTACACTCCCAACACGATTTGGACTCTTGGGCTAACTTAGTGGCACGCTGCCTCTATATGGTAGGTATCCGTAAGACGGATGTTTTCCAAAACAGCTCCGGTTACGGCATGTTCACCGGAGGACTGGGCTTTCAGTATGGAGCCGAACGTCTGGGTGCGCTGACTGTTCCTGCCGCTGCCGGAAACAGCAAGCGTCAGATAAAGTTCATCACCGACTTCAAGACCACTGCCCTGCATGCCATTCCCAGCTATGCCATCCGCTTGGCAGAGGTATTCCAGGAAGAAGGGATGGACCCCGCCGGCACAAGTCTGAAAACGCTTGTTATCGGTGCCGAACCCCACACAGACGAGCAACGCAGAAAGATTGAACGCATGCTTGGCGTCAAAGCCTATAACAGCTTTGGTATGACTGAAATGAACGGTCCCGGCGTAGCCTTCGAGTGCACCGAACAAGACGGCATGCACTTCTGGGAAGATTGCTACCTGGTCGAAATCATTAACCCGGAAACCGGCGAACCCGTACCGGAAGGTGAAATCGGCGAACTGGTACTGACAACGCTGGACAGAGAGATGATGCCCCTCATCCGCTACCGTACACGCGACCTTACCCGCATCCTGCCCGGCAAGTGCCCTTGCGGACGTACCCACATCCGTATAGACCGCATCAAAGGCCGTAGCGACGATATGTTCATCATCAAGGGAGTCAATATCTTCCCCATGCAGGTGGAAAAGGTGCTGGTACAATTCCCCGAATTGGGCAGCAATTACCTCATCACGCTCGAAACGGTCAATAACCAGGATGAGATGATTGTGGAAGTTGAACTTAGCGACCTCTCTACTGACAATTACATCGAGCTGCAAAAGATTAGCAAAGCCATTACCCGCCAGCTGAAAGACGAGATTCTGGTAACTCCGAAGTTACGGTTGGTAAAGAAAGGTTCCTTGCCGCAGAGCGAAGGAAAAGCCGTCAGGGTAAAAGACTTACGGGACAACAAATAAACTTAAAAAAACTCTTTTCAAAACAGACCATCTGTTCACCCGATACAGATGGTCTGTCTTGTATAAACACATCATCTATCTTCCCTTGACACATCATCTGTTTCAGCATCACGTATCATCGTTTCACAATCACCCACATCCGCATAAAACGAAAGAGGAACGGTTATCCAAACAGATTACCGTTCCTCTTTTATAGAAAGCCGCACCGATGATGTGATGAAACTCCGTATGACATGATTTGAG
>ERZ838483.21-NODE-21-length-176065-cov-19.279416_pt1 | contig 176065 bp, 172 predicted proteins | sample MGYA00519939_ERZ838483 | MGnify/ENA primary metagenome ERZ838483 (study PRJEB31850, sample SAMEA3708836) | human gut metagenome | biome: human gut; feature: human-associated habitat; material: faeces | place: China | collected 2014 ...
CAAACTATAAAGTAAACGGGGCCGCGCATGATGGTAGAAGCCTTCGTGCGACAGCGCCTTTTAATGTATATTTTTATTTATTCATTTTCGTCTTTTCTCAAGAACTCAATATGGTGCGGAGTATCCATCCAGCCTTTGGGATGCTTATTTCTCATCAGATTTTCACCTCACTGGGGCTTAATTCATTGTGAGCATCAAAAAGAATCAACCGTTTTTCTCCCCGGCATCGGGCTTACGTTCTGCTACCATTCCGCCTTTTTGCTCCGGAATGGAATACTGGCAATTCCCAGGCACTTCATAGGATTTGCCTTCCTTATTATAGGTCAGATTGAATACCATGTCGGTCAGCCATTTCTTGAAGGATGGATTGTCCTGGAACTGTTTGAAGAGTTCCATATTGTCTGCCATGATGGAAAAAATGACCTGCTGCAGAGCCCGTTCGCTTTCGGTCCGGGCTTCTTGTTCATCAGAGTTTTTCATAGCGTTGCGGTACTTCTCATCGCGGGAAACCATGGCCGGAATCTGAAGGAGCTGTCGTTGTACGTTGTCAGCGTCGTTCCACTGGATATTCCCGAACATATCATTGAATTCCGAGATGATGTGCGACAAGGGGTCCATTTCCGGTTCTACAATATGGCCAACCTTACCGGTAGGAACGGGGGCGATTTCAGCATCTTCGTCTTCCAGTCTGATGGCTACTGCTTCCCGTGCCTCGTTCCGATAGCTGTCCAGGTCCACAGCGGCCAAGATACCTTCTGACAGGTCATCGGTCTGAGGCGACGGCAGTTTGGGAATCAGCAGATTCAGGAAAATAGATAATTTTTCCCACGCTGCATTGCCATATGGAAGAATAGACCCCAGGAAACCATAGGTCCGCACAAAAGCCTTGGCGGCACTCTTGAACTGAATCTGGTCCTCCGTTTCCAGCTGGCCATAAAGGACGACACACGAATCGAGGAGCGGATCCAGCCGGTCCCGTTCCCCGCCGCTCAGAAACAAGTCCACTACTTTCTCTACATCGCTGTGGTCATAGACCTGATAGCCTTCCATCAGGGAAATCAGGTCGTAAAGCTTATTGGGGTCCGTTTCACCGGACAAAATCGTCGTCCGGTAGAAGCGGGAAAAGGCTTTTTCAATCGTTTCCGCCTTGTTGGCAAAATCCAGAACATAGACTTCATCCTTGCCCGGCGCCGCCCGGTTCAGCCGGGACAGGGTCTGGACAGCTGCAATGTCCGAAAGGGGTTTGTCTACATACATAGTCTGGAGCAGCGGTTCGTCAAAGCCCGTCTGGAACATGTCGGCCACGACCAGCAGCCGGTACGGGTCCTTCTTGAATTCCTGGGGAATCTTTGCGTCCGGAAAACCATTCATCGCTGCCGAAGTCAGAGGCGGTTCCTGGCCGTGATAGCTACATTCCCCGGAAAAAGCGATGATAGCCTTATAAGGGCTGTGCCGGTCGGCCAGACACTTGGTAATGGCATAGTACGTTTCAATGCAACGGGGAATACTGGCCGTCACCACCATGGCGCGAGATTGGCCGCCCAGTTTCTTCCTGGCAATGATCTGTTCGTGGAAATGGTCTACCATCATCGCCGCTTTCTTGGCAATGACGTCGGGATTCCCTTCGACAAAGGAGCGCAGTTTCTTCTGAGCCCGCTTCTTGTCAAACATAGGGTCGTCTTCCACCTTTTTGGCAATCTTATACCAACTGTCGATGGTCACGTAATTCTTCAGCACATCCAGGATGAAGCCTTCCTGAATGGCTTGTTTCATGGTATAGACATGGAAGGGCCGGTGTTTGATTTGGCCGTCTTCTTCATAAGGCGTGCCAAACACCTCTTCCGTCTTGTTTTTAGGCGTAGCCGTAAAGGCGAAGTAACTGGCTGTTTTTACCAGTTTCCGTCCCTCTACCATGGCGTTGATCTTGTCTTCATTATCCAGTTCACTGTCCGAAGCCAGTCCGGAAAGGGCCAGATTCATATTGGCTGCATTCCGCCCACTCTGTCCCGAATGGGCTTCGTCGATGATGATGGCAAAGGTATGGTTTATATGTTCCTGGCCGATTTCTTGAGAAATATAAGGGAACTTCTCTACCGTGGTCACAATGATCCGCTTGCCGTCCTGGATGGCCTTTTTCAGGTCGCCCGAGTGCTGGGCCCATACGACGGTATTCTTTACCTGCATGAACTGTTTAATCGTATCCCGGATCTGCTTGTCCAGAATCCGCCGGTCCGTCACGACAATGACCGAATCAATCATAGGCCGTCCATCCCGTTCCAGTCCAATCAGCTGATGGGCCAGCCAGGCAATGGAATTGGATTTGCCCGACCCGGCGCTGTGCTGGATGAGATAGCGTTTTCCCACACCGTACTGCTTGACATCGGCCAGGAGTTTTTCTACACAATCCAACTGATGATAGCGCGGCCAGATCTGTTTGACCGATTTCTTCCGGGTTTCCGGATTTTCCTCGACGACGACCTGGGCATAATTCTCGATGATACGGGACAGTTTCGTCTTCGTCAGGATATCTTTCCACAAGTAGTCCGTCATGATGCCTTCAGGGTTGGGAGGATTCCCGGCCCCATCGTGGTACCCTTTATTGAAAGGCAGGAACCAGCTGGCCTTTCCGCAAAGTTTCGTACAGAACTGAACCGTCTGATCATCTACGGCAAAATGTACGATACAGCGCTTGAAGGAAAACAGCAGTTCCCTGGGATTGCGGTCTTTTTTATACTGTTCCACAGCATCGGCTGTCGTCTGTCCCGTGAAATGATTTTTCAGCTCTATGGTAATGACGGGCAGACCGTTGATGAACAGGCAGAGGTCCAGTGCCAGTTTCGACGCATCGATAGCATAGCGCAACTGTCGGGTAACGCTGAAAATATTCTGGTCAAACAGCCGCTTCGCCTGCTCATTGTTTTCTGTCGGCGTGAAATAGAACAAAATCAGGTCAGCCGGATAGGCTTTGATGCCATTGCGCAGCACGTCGATAATGCCGCGCCGGGTGATTTCTCCAGAAAGGCGGTTCAAAAACTGCCGCTTCTTCTGGTCACTCTGGTTGACGCCGAGCTTGTCCATTTCTTTGGGCTGAGTATCGTTCAAAAAGCGAAAGAGCCGGGTTTCGTCGATGGCGTATTCTTTGTTGTAGTCTTCATTGGTGCCCTGCTGGTAACCATTCTGATCTACCAGCCAGTTCACGATGAGCGTTTCAAAACCCTTTTCCGTTTTATCCGTAAAAGCCATGGTCAGTCCTCCTCTCCAGGGATTCTTGGTTCTTCGTCATTGCCTTCCCCACCATCAGCCACCATGTCGTCTACGTGTTCGTAAGCAGGAACAGGGATATTCCGGACATCGATTTTGCCGGTAACGACGTCGGAGATGAGGGTACTTCTCAACTCTTCTAACATAGAAATTTCTTCTTCATTTGTCGTAATTAATCGCAAAAACCTTTCATGCATAGCGTCTAAAAACTCAGCAATTTCTTTCTGCTCTTTCAATGGTGGAACAACAACAGGCATCTGTTTAAGTAAATTTTGCCCCAAAGAAGCTCTTATAACAATATTCATCATAGAGGAAAAGTGATTTCTCACTGCCGGAATCTGAAGATAGTATTTCATGTAATCTTCATTAATAAGCGGCATACGAGGTCTGCATCGAATCAAGAATCCAGAAAAAACTGCATCCTTAATTGTATGTTTACAAACTGCAGCCATTCCAATTTCCTCAATGCTTTCAGAAGTCCTTGTAAAAAAAATGTCACCTTTGCGAACAGAAAAAATTTCTTGTTGTTGCTCATTAGCTTTTGCAACACCTTTTACGTATTTAGGTAATTCTAAATGTTTATATACATCGCTGTATCCAACAAATGGAGTCCCAGATGTGAAGAAATTACCAGATTCACTAATTCCATTTTGGAAAGAACAAAATTTCCCCAGTTTAATTATTTTCCAATTAGTTGGAATTTTTCCAACCCAATGATTTCCACTCTCCCTTAATGGTGCTTCCTGCAATCCGTACAATACCTTGTCATTAATGACTTTCTTTTCATATTCCCTATAACCATTTATCTGATTTTTCTTTATTCCAATAAGCCTGTTAATCTCCGAGACCTTCCAGTCCAGAAAGCGCACAATCTGGTCCTGCTCGGCACGGGGAGGGACAGGAAGTTTTAAAGCTAAAAAAGTATCTATCTTGATTGTCTTTCTTAATCCCGTATAAAGTGGTTTTAATGCCTTTATATTATCCAAAGAAAGATAGTAATAATACAAAAATTGAGGATTGATATCATGCACTTGGAAAACTGTATATGCTCCTGTAAGCATTCCATCATATTCTGATAAGCCTACTGTTCTCGGTGTTTCATCCATATCAAAAAGACAAAAAACAATATCTCCAGGAGAAATAATTTTGTATGTATCAAAACTACTCGGAAGTTTTCCTTTTTTCTCTGATAAATCTCTTTTTATGACGCCTCGTAATGTCAAAGATAACAAAGTATACTGATTAGACAGATTTCCAACGATTATCTTTTTCTCTTGCAGGAATTGTTTATTTCTTATCAGTTTCCAATTAGTTGGTATTTGGGTTAACCATGGTAAATTTATAGTTTTATATTCAGAATAACTTCCCATTATTCCAGCCCCCTGACAATCTCATCCATAACGCCTTCAGATTCTTTTTCCAGTTCCGCCAGGGACGCCAGGATGTCTTTCATATCCCGCAGTTTTACGGGCTTGTAGAAGTATTTAGTAAAGCTGATTTCATAGCCGATTTTGGTCTTGTCTTCGTCTACATAGGCATCGGGCGCATAGGGCAGGACTTCTTTCTCGATGAAGGTATCAATTCCACCTTCATACTGGAACGGGATGTTTTCTGTATCCCGCAGTTCCGGATCCGCTTCCCCGGCGACTTCTTTCGCATCCGGGTCTGTTTCGGTAATATAAGGGCGGATTTTCTTCAGCTGTGTCTTCTTCAATTTAGTGGCTTTAGCAAAGGAATCCCAGTCGTCAAAAGGCGCCGTCTTGGCAGCTTCCTGTACGGCATCGCGCACGTCTAACAGCTCCATATATTTCTTGAACAGGACTTTCCCCTTTTCATCCTTTTCGGGAATCTCCCGTTCCGGGAACACCCGCAGGCGCAGGGGCCGGTCCACGGTGACATTCCAGTAGCCGAATTCACTGTTGTCGAAAATCTTACTGACGTCGCTTTCTTCCATGGCGAGGAAGAGGCGGATGATCTCTTTGCGTATATCCGGCGTGAATTCGCAGTTCTTGTTCCCCATGTTCTTGCGCAGGGGCGATTTCATCTGCGTCGCATCGATGAGCTGGATTTTGCCTTTCCGACGGGCTTCTTTCTTATTGGACAGGACCCAGATGTACGTGCCAATGCCCGTGTTGTAGAACATGTTATCCGGCAGGGCGATAATGGCTTCCACCAAGTCGCTTTCCATCAGATAGCGGCGGGCGTTGCTCTCACCGCTGCCGGCGTCACCAGTGAACAGAGACGAACCGTTATGGACTTCGATGATACGGCTGCCCAGTTCGGTATCGGTCTTCATCTTAGATACGTTATTGAGGAGGAATAAGAGCTGCCCGTCGCTGGTGCGGGGGATCATCTTCAGCAGGTCCCCGCCCGGCAGGTAGGTGTTGAAACGGGTATCGAGGATTTCATTTTTGCCTCCCAGCTTGTCGGCATCGGTCTTCCAACTCTTTCCATAAGGTGGATTGGAGAGCATGAAGTCGAATTGCCGCGACGGGTTCCCGTCCAGAGACAGGGTCGAGCCATAGGCAATGTGTTCGGCTTCCTCGCCGTCCCCTTTCAGCAGCATATCAGCCTTGCAGATGGCATAGGTTTCCGGGTTGATTTCCTGACCAAACAAGTGAATAGAAACTTTTTTCCCCTGTTTAGCCGCCAGTTTCAGGAGACGCGCCTGGGCCACTGTGAGCATCCCGCCGGTCCCGCAGGCTCCGTCATAGCAGGAATAAGTCGCATCTTTAATCTGGTCTTCTACAGGGTAGAAAGCCAAATCAGCCATGAGTTCGACGACATCGCGTGGCGTCCAGTGTTCCCCGGCTTCTTCGTTGTTTTCTTCATTGAAACGGCGGATGAGTTCCTCGAAAATGGTCCCCATGCCATGATTATCCAGGCCTGGAAGCTTTCCGGGCTTAGGGCTCAAGTTAATATCGGGTGACGTGAATTTTTCAATGACCGCCCCCAGGATATCAGCATCGACCATGGTCCGGATTTGGTTGCGGAACTCGAATTTATCCAGGATTTCCTGGACGTTCGGCGAGAAACCGTCGAGATAGGCCTTGAAGTCTGCTTCCAAGGTCTGCTTCTTACCCCGGCTGGTCAGGTCCTTCAACAGGAACGGCGAAGCATTACAAAAAGCCTGCCCCGCTGCATTACACAGTGCCGGCCACTGGTTGTCGATGTGCGCCGCATCCAGCTGCTTTTTCATGGTGAGCACGGTTTTCTTGGTTCCTTCCAGCATAGCGTCGAGACGGCGGATGACCGTCATGGGCAGGATAACGTCCCGGTACTTGCCCCGCACGTATACATCTCGCAGGCAGTCGTCTGCGATGCCCCATATAAAACTGACAATCGAATTATATTCCTGATTATCCATTCCATTTCCTCCATCTCGCCATCTTTCCAGCGGCTATGTATTGTATATGACATAATACTCATGATTATTCTTATACATTGATTGTACCATGATAGCCATGACAGGGCAATTTTCCCTAAGAGTAGCACAAAAAAGAGCTGTCGCACATGCGACAGCTCCGTGTTTTTGTCAGTCCCTCAATTCAGCCAGCCTGACGCGCAATTTTGCCAGGCCCCGTTTGGCCGTCCGCCGGATGAGGCTTTCGTCCCGATGGTAGATGCGGCCTATTTTAGTTTGGGAGCTGACGCCCCCGCCGGTCGCAGGACGCAGTTCGCCATTCGCCAAACCATGTCACATGGTCCAAATAGACTATAGTCGACTGTTCGCAACGGGCTACCCAGCCACTGCTGTCTGTTTTGACGGCCGTAGCGACGTCCCGCACGAATCCTGTATGCAGCCGGAATTTATAACTAATGGCATACGGTCGTAATACAATAATGAATTTGTTGCAACGTAGCCGTATCCGTAGGGTCCGCCCAAATTCTTTTTGACCTTCGAGTACAAGCGATGGACAGAACGGATAGCAACAGCGGGCGGCCCGCTACGCGCTAAGGGCTTCCCGAAGCGTCGTTGTCAGTTTGAGTCTGTCGCGGCGGAACGCCGCTTCTGATTCCGAAAAAAAGCCGCGGCTCCTCTCCCTTCTCTCTTCTTTATAGGTAACGCGTTACAGAGGCACGGGAAGCAAAAAAAAAGCGGCTGTCGCATTAAGCCAAAAATGCATAATGCAACAGCCGCTTCCGGGATATGTACGATTTCCCGACCTACTTGCCAGAAAAATTGTCCCAATTCCTAACGGGTCGCCCACGTGGCGCCCCCTACTATCCTAAAAATACTCTGCAGATTACAAACGCTATCCTACCACGCCGCAGGCAGCCAGCCGCAGAGGCTGAGGATGGCGTAGACGCCGGCACTGGCAAAGAGGAGGACGACCAGGGTCTGCATGATGGGATGGGCGATCCAGCCGCATTGCCAACACGGTTTCTTGTCGCCGTGTTTCCGGGAACTGCGCAGCATGAAGACGGGCAGGATGGACATGATGATGCCGCCGAAGGTGCCGGCGCTGAAGATGGCGTTGACAAAGCCGACGAGGCCGCTGTAGGCCAGGAGGACCGGCGGGATGACGATGAAGGCCAGGCAGGCCGCCCGCGTGCGGATGTCCGTTTCCGACTTGAAGCCCAGGCGGTCGATCATGTTGGTCAGGAAACTTTCGGCAATGGCCCAGAATGACGTCAGCATGGCGCAGAAGGCAAAGGCATTGACGATGACGAAGAAGACCGGCGACCCCAGGGCGCGGCCCCAGGATAAGGACGCGACTTCCGAAATTTCATCGACGGGCAGCATGAGGAAGACGGCCAGCGGGACCAGGGCCAGGATGACGAAGGAAATGCCGGCCCCGGCCAGGATGGACGGGACGAGTTTCCCCGGTTCGTGCGTGAAGCCCCGGGAAATTTCCGGTACGATGTACTGGACAGCGTAACAGAAGACGGCAATGTTGAAGACCGGCACGGCATACATCCAGTGGGTATAGAGGATATCTGCGACAGGTACGCGGGCCGAAAAAAGTGACGCGCCGACGAGGAGAATAAGCATGGCCGTCATACCTGAACTCAAATATTTCTCTGCTACCCCGGTTGCCTTGAGGCCCAGCCAGACGACGCTCGTCGCCCCGAGGGCAAAGAGGCAGCTGGCCATTTCCAGGGAAATGCCGAAGAATTCGCTCAATATCTTGCCGCAGCCGCTGGTATAGGCGATGAGGCTGCAAAACGACGTGGCCCCGACGGAAAAGAAAATCAGCCAGGAACCGATCTTGCCGACGTACTTTTCAGCCAGGCCCGACAGCTGTAAGGGCCTCGTGGTGCGCAGCGTCGCTTCGGCGACATAGAGCATGGAGATGATAGAAAAAAAGCCTGCTACGACAAGCCACGTAAGCAGGACGGGCCAGCCGGCATTGCGACTGGCAAAAGCTAAACCTAAAACACCGGAACCTATGGTAGACCCGACGACCATCATCGTAGCCTCCATAAACGTAAGACGATGTACCTTGAGAGCCGCCTCTTTTTTTGCAGCTCCCGCCGATATAGTGTCCAACTCGTTCACATATTCCATGAAGAAAAAACCTCTTTTCGTGTGAAAATATGTTACCTGATGTCAGCATGTCTTGACCATTATACCATATCAGCATAGGGATGCCAAGAAAAAAAGCCTGCTACCCGGAAAAAAGTAGCAGGAATTGCCTCATTCTATGTCTAAATGATATAATGAGAATGATAAGGAGGGATTTTTATGGCAGACGTAAACGATAAGAAAAAACAAAAGGCCCCCGAAAAAGAGGCAGCTGCAGAAAAGGAACTGACTATCCTCCAGCCCGGCGCCGTCCCGGAAGAAGAAGACGACCCGGAAGCGCCCTATCTGGCTTCCGACATGTATCAGCGCATCGTCGCCCTGATCAACAACTTTGAATCGGGCCTGCCCGACGACATGCAGGCCGGCGGGCGCCTGGTATCGGCTGGCGACATCACCTTCAGCATCCAGGACATCGGCTACTGGGACCCGAACATGATCGTCTTCTACGGCGAATTGTCCGACGGCTCGGCGGTCGAACTGGTCCAGCACATTTCCCAGCTCAACTTGCTCCTCGTCGCCGTCCCCCGCCACGACGACATCGAAAAGCCGCGCCGCATCATCGGCTTCAACCGCAAGAACGAACCGGACATTGCTACGGACCCGGAAGACTGACGCCTCAGGCTTTCGGATCATGGCAAAAAAGTCCTGCCGCATGCGCGACAGGACTTTTTTGAGTGATTAGTAGCTAGTGGCTAGTGGTTAGCGGATGGTCTTAAATTTAAAACTATCTTCTACAAACTCCGTACTACAAACTATGAAGAGCAACCTCTCAGTCAGCTTCGCTGACATCTCTCCTATAAGGAGAGCCCTTGCGGACCGCCTTTCAGGACGGCCCCTACGAGCCACGAACCACGAGCCACTAAGCTAACTCGTTCTCTTTACTTTGAACCAGGCGGCGTACATGGTCGGCAGGACCAGCAGGGTCAGGACGGTGGCGACGAAGAGGCCGCTGGCGATGGCGACGGCCAGGGGGCCCCAGAAGACGCTCTTCATGAGGGGTATCATGCCCAGGATGGCCGCTGCGGCCGTGAGCATGATGGGCCGGAAGCGCATGACCGCCGAGTCGATGACGGCATGCCATGGGTCTTCGCCGGCAGCCATATGTTTCTGTATCTGGTCCAGGAGAATAATGGAGTTGCGGATGATCATGCCGCCCAGGGCCAGGATGCCCAAATCGGCGACGAAGCCCAGGGATTTCCCGAAGAGGAGCATCCCCCAGGAGACGCCGATGAGTCCCATAGGCGCCGTAATCAGGGCCAGGAACATGAGCGACGGACTGCGCAGCTGGAACATGAGCAGGGTCATGATGATGATGACCATGACCGGTACCGGTACCAGGAGGTACTTCAGGGACTTCTGGCTGTTTTCCAGGACCCCGTCGACTTCGACGGTATAGCCAAAGGGCATGCTTTCCCGGATATCGGCAATGGAATCGTAGGCTTTCTGCGTCACATCGTTGGCCGTACCGGACTTGATGCCGCCGTTGATGGTGATGGTCGGTTTCAAATCGCGGCGCCAGATGAGGCCATCTTCGCCTTTATAGGAAATAGTGGCAATCTGTTCCAGCGGCACGTAACCGGCCTGGCCTACGTAGACGGGCAGGCTCTTGATCTTGGCCAGGTCATTGCGGTCGCTGTCCTGGAGGCGCAGCTGGATGCCGATGGTCTTATCGGCCGCATAGTATTGGGCGACCGTCGCCCCGGACAGTTCCGTATACAAGGTCTGGGCAATGTCTTCACCGGAAATGCCCATAGCCCGCAGCTTATTCTGATCCAGGTCGACGTGCATGATCTTATTTTTCTGGTCCCAGTTGAGGAAGACATTTTCCGTATTCGGGTCCTTGGCAATGCGCGCCGCGATCTGCTGGGCATAGGCTTTGACCTTATCCGTATCGTAGCCGGATACGCGCAGCATGATGGGGTAATCCGACGGCGGCCCTAAGGGCACGTTCTTGACGTTGCAGCGGACGTTGGGGAACTTGTCGGCCATTTCCTGTTTGATGGACTGCGTCAATTCTTCCCTCGTCTGCGTATCCTTGGCGACGACGACGAACTGGGCGTAGTTATTGGCCGGCAGGACCGGTTCGATGGTCAGGACGAAACGCGGTGCCCCTTCGCCGACGTAGTACGAATAATCTTTGAGCTTCGCCTGCTGACTGTCCAGATACTGGGCAAAGCGGGATGCTTCCTTCTGCGTGGCCTGCATGGACGAGCCTTCAGGCAGGGTCATTTCGACGATGAGTTCCGGCCGCAGGGAGGGCGGGAAAAATTCCTGGGGAATGAGTTTCATCATGCCGACGGACAAGATGAACATAGCCGCTGTCCCGCCGATGACTAATACCCGGTGGGTCAGGCACCAGGTCAGGACCTTGCGGAAGAAGACGTAGAACCGGCTCTGATACAAGGGCTCCGGCTCTTCGCCTTTGGCCACTTTCGGCTTGATCAGGTAATAGCCGAAGAGCGGCGCCACCATGACCGATACGATCCACGACAAGACCAGGGCCGCCGTGATGACCGGGAACAAGTCCTTACAGAATTCCGACGCTGCCCCATCGGCAAAGGCGACGGGAATGAAGCCGGAGCAGGTAATGAGGGTCCCCGTCAGCATGGGCTTGGCCGTCGCCTTGAAGGCATAGCAGGCCGCATCGACGCGGTTCATGCCCTTCTCCAGCTGGACCGTCATCATTTCGACGGCAATGATGGCGTCGTCGACGAGGAGGCCCAGGGCGATGATCAGGGAACCTAAGGAAACCTTATGCAAGTCGATGCCGGCTACTTCCATAACACAGAAGACGCCGGTCAGGACCAGTGGGATACAGAAAGCGACGACCAGGCCCGTCCGCAGTCCCAGGCTGAGGAAGCTGACGACGAGGACGATGATGATGGCTTCACGCAGGGTGTTGGTAAAGTCGCTGATGGACTCTTTGACGACCTGCGGCTGGTCCGATACCTGGTGGATTTCCATGCCGACCGGCAAATCGGATTTGACGCTTTCCTGCAACTTCTTCAAGTTTTCGCCGAGCTGGAGGTTATTGCCGCCGCTCTTCATGGACAAGGCGATACCGACGGCAGGCTTGCCATTATAGAACATCTTCGGGTCCGCCGGTTCCGTATAGCGCCGTTCGACCGTGGCGATATCGCCCAGGCGGAAGACGCGGCCATTGGCATTGATGGGCAGGTTGCGGATGGCTTCGACGTCTTCAAAGACACCGGACAGGCGCAGGTAGACGTTGTCCGACTGGGTATCGACCATGCCGGCCGGCGTCATCTGGTTCTGGCCTTTGACGGCATTGGCGATGGTCGTCGGCGCAATGCCCAGTTCGGCCAGTTTGGAATTGGCCACTTCGATGTAGACCTTTTCCGACTGTTCGCCGACGAGTTCGACTTTGCTGACATCGTCGACGGACATCATCATGCGGCGTATCTTTTCCGCTTTCTGACGCAATTCTTCATACGAATAGCCATCGCCGGTGATAGCATAGATAGAACCGTAGACGTCGTCGAAACGGTCGTTGTAATAAGGCCCATAGACGCCTTCGGGCAAATCTTTCTTCATATCTTCCGTCAAATTGCGGACTTCATGCCAGGTGCTGCGGATGCTGTCGCGCGGCGCCTTGTCGTCGAGGTAGACGTAGATGACCGACTGGCCGGGCCGGGAATAACTCTTGATGTAATCCAGGTTCGGCGTATCCTGCAGTTTCTTTTCGATTTTATCCGTCACCTGTTCCTGCATCTGTTCCGCCGTGGCACCGGGCCAGGCGACGGAGACGACCATAGTCCGAACCGTATACGTCGGGTCTTCCATGCGGCCCAGTTTCATGTAGGAAAAGATACCGGCAATGGCGACGAGGATGATGAAGTACCAGACAAGGACGCGGTTGTGAATAGAGACTTCCGATAAATTTCTCATTCATCTTCCCCCTCTACGCGGACTTTCTGTCCTTCACTGAGCATATGGACGCCGGCCGTGACGACGACATCACCGCGGCTGAGGCCCGTGACTTTGACCGTATTATCGCCAAAATCCTGGACCGTCACGTCTTTCAGGGACAAGGTCTTATCCTTGCCGACGACCCAGACCTGGGGCGTGTCGCCGGTCTGATAGATGGCGGCCAGCGGCAGGACGAAGGTATCTTCAGCGGTTGCCTGTTCACTGCCGTTGGCAACCGTAGCCGTCATGCCGAGCTGCATGCCGTCCGGCGGATTGGGCAGGGAAATATTGACCTGGTACGTCCGCGACGCCGCATCGGCCATAGGAGCCACTTCGCGGACGACACCGGCGGTCTGCTGGTTCTGGAGGGCCCAGAAGGTGACGGTCACGTTCTGGCCGACCGGGAAATCAGCCAGTTTATTTTCCGGTACATTGACCTGGACTTCCAGGTCCCCTGAATGGACCAGGGTGACTACAGTCTGGCCGGCAGCGACGACCTGGCCGACTTCCGCCGATACGGCTGAGATGACGCCGTCGGCATCGGCCGTGAGCTGCGTATAGGATAACTGGTTTTCCTGCGCCTGCTGGGCTGCCAAGGCCTGGTTATACTGGGCCGAAGCCTGGTCGTAAGCCGTCTGGTACTGGTCCAGGACGGACGCGCTGATGGCATCCATATCGTATAATTGCTGATAACGGGTTAAATTGGACTGGGCCAGCTGGAGCTGAGCAGCAGCGGCGTCGACCTGGGCCTGGGTCTGATTGACAGCCTGGGCCACGTCTTTCGGGTCGACCGTCATCAGGACGTCTCCGGCATGGACCTGGGAGCCGAGCTGGACGTTGCGGGCCGTAATGCGGCCGCCGGCCTGGAAGGACAAATTACTCTGGTATCGGCCCTTGACCGTCCCCGAATAGGTACCGGCCGTCGTGCCCGCCGTTTCACTGCCGACCTGGATGGCCTTGACCAGCTGGGGCTGTTCGGCCTGCTGGGTCTGCTGGCCGCAGCCTGTCAGGCCCAAGGCCGTCAGGACGGCTATGACGAGGACTGTATATTTCCAATCGCGTTTCATGGCTTCATCTCCTTTGTGGGATTAAGGGCAGCAATATCGGCTTCAGCGGCATTGTCGGCCACTTGATGCATGAGCTGCAACGCCGGCCCCAGCGTCACCTCATCGACGCCCTGGACGAGGACGTCGACCCATTTCCTTAAAATCTCTTCCATCGTATCCTGCAGCTCCCGGGCCTTGGGCGTCAAATAGAGATACTTGTAACGCCGGTCCGTCCCCTGCTGGCGCCGGCTGACGAATCCCTTCGCCTCCAGCGTCTTCAGATTCCGGGCCACCAGGGCTTTGTCGGCCTGCATGACCTGACAGAGCTCATTCTGCCGGCAGCCATCGTGGCTGTACAAACTCAGGAGCGTCACATGTTCCGAATAAGACAAATTCCAAGGACGGCACGCTTCGACCACATAGGCTTGGGAACGCTGGTTGATGACACTGAAATCATGACCAGCCTTCAAATAATCCATGTGCTGCATCCCCTTTTCTTCAGTAATTAGTTGATTTGCTCAACTATTTGTTTCCAGTATAGCAAAAAGAACGGGAAAAAGCAAGGGACGGCCAAAGGCCGTCCCGCAGGCCGCAGCCTAGAGCCGTTCATCGAGTTTTGGGGCTAACGTCCCTACCGGTCGCAGGCCGCATCGTAGGGGACGTCCTGTTAAGGCGTCCCGCGTGAATCCTGTGTACATCCCCGATGACATGCGCGGCAACAGATTCAAACTGACGACATCGCCTCTTTTTGAGTTTTAAGTTTGTAGTTTTTAGTTTGTAGCAAATGGTAAAAAATTTAAGACCAGCTTCTACAAACTCCGTACTACAAACTATAAAGTAAAAGGGGCCTCGCATGATGGCCGAAGCCTTCGTGCGACAGCCCCTACGCATACGGCCGCAGGCCGTGTATTTTTTTCTGGCCTGCCACCCGCGGACTGCGGCCTGCGTCTTTCCTACAAATGTATCCGCCGGCTTACTTTCTTCCCGACGACGGGGATTTTTTCGATATCTTCTGCCGTGAGGGCCCGGAAGACGACGAGGCCGATGAGGTAGACCAGGGCTGCGGCCATGATGGCGGCGATGGTGGCCACGGCGTTGCCGAAGAGGACGAACAAGGCGTGGTGGACGAGCCAGGCCGTGCCGGCCATGGCGGCGCCGGCCAGAAAGAGTTTCCCGATGTAGCCCCACTGGACGCGGTAGGCAATGTATTTACGGGCAAAGTAAAGATTGAGCGCCGTAGCGACGGCCAAATCGGCATTGGTCGCCCAGGCGGCGCCGACTTCGCCCAGCCAGGGAATGGCCGTCAAGTGCCAGCTGAGGATAATCTTGACGACGGCCGCGGCGGCCATGTTGTACAGCGGGACGGCCGTATGGCCCATGCCCTGCAAAAGGCCGCTGGTGATCTGCTGGAGACCGACGAGGAAGACCGAAATGGACAGGACGCAGATGGCCGGCCCCGCTGCCGGCGTCGCATAGAGGAGCCGGGAAATGGGTACGGCCAGGACGGCCAGGCCCAGGCAGGCCGGCACGGTGATGACGTTGGCAATGCGCATGGCCGTGTCGGTCCGGTCGAGGATGACGTCCCGATTCCGCTGGGAAAAGGCAGCCGATACGGCCGGGACGAGGCTCGTCGCCAAGGCGATGGTCAAGATAGCCGGCAGCTGGACCAGGCCGTTGGCCATGCCCGTCAGATAGCCGTAAAGGGCCGTCGCCTGATGGGTGCTGTAGCCAGCTGCTTCCAGACGCAGGGGCACGATGAACAAGTCGATGCTGGCCACGGCCGGCAGGAGCATGTTGGCCGCCGCTACGGGCACGGCCAGGACGATGAGCCGGCGGATGATGCGCCGCGGCGACTGGATGACGAAGACGCCGTCGTCATCGGGCATGGGATGGCGGCTGTGACGGTAATACAGGAAAGCGATGAGCACCAGCCCTGCCGCCGCCCCCGGGACGGCGCCGAAGGCGGCACCGGCAGCGGCCCATTCCAGACCCTTCGGCAAGAGAATCCAGGCCAGGACGAGCATGGTGCAGACCCGGACAAACTGGTCTGCCATCTGGGACAGTGCCGTCGGCGTCATGAGCTGCAGGCCCTGGAAATAGCCGCGGAAACAGCAGGCGATGACCGACAGGCTCAGGGCCGGCGCCAGGACGGCCAGAGCCGGAAAGACCCGGCTATCGCGGACGATGCCCATTTCGACCAGGCCATGGGCGCCAAAAGGCAGGGCCAGGCCGCAGACGACGGCGACGACGGTCATGAAGACCAGGGTCACATGAAAGATACGGCGGACGCCGCTGTAATGGCCTTTGGCCGCTTCCTCAGCGATCATGATGGACACGGCAATGGGAATCCCGGCGCCGATAATGCTCAGGAGCAGGATATAGATGGGATAAGCCATCTGGTACAGGCCGATGCCTTCGCCCCCCAAGAGGCGCGACAAGAAGATACGGTTCAGCCCGCCCAGGATCTTGACGACGATACCGGCCACGGTGAGGACCATGGCGCCCCGTAAAAAGGAGTTCTTACTCAAGGGAATTCCCCTTTCTCAATGATGAAAAGGCCACCAGCAGCGTCTGGATAAAGGCCAGGACGTCGGAAATCCCAGCCAGGGAGACGCGGACCATGACGGGCATGTTGGGCACAAGGCGGAAACGGCGGCGCAGGGACGGTTCCAGTTTGGAAAGGTCGGGTATATCGGCGACGCGCTGCCACTTCAATTCCAGGACGTCTTTCTTCTGAGCGATGAGGACCAATCCTTGGGCCTTGGCGTCGAGGCGCGTTTCCGTGACCTGCAGCAATTTCTCTACGGGCTGGCTGGGCTTGCCGTAGCGGTCGGCCAGTTCCCGGCGCAGGTCGGCCAGTTCTTCTTTCGACGATAAGACGGCCAGGCGCTGGTACATTTCGATTTTCTGGCCGCCATTTTGGATATAGCCGTCGTCGATAAAGGCGTCGACGTGGATTTCCATGACCGTTTCCGGTGGCGGCGGCGCTGCTTCCTTGCCGTTCTGAGCCTTGGCGATGGCATCTTCCAGCATATGGCAGTACATGGCAAAGCCGACGCTGGCGATATTGCCGTGCTGTTCCCGACCCAGGAGGTTGCCGGCGCCGCGGATTTCCAGGTCACGCATGGCAATCTTGAAGCCCGAGCCGAGTTCGGTGAATTCCTTGATGGCCTGCAAGCGTTTTTCGGCGACTTCCGACAGGACCTTGTCGCGGCGGTAGAGGAAATAGGCATAGGCCATGCGATGGCTCCGACCGACGCGGCCGCGCATCTGATAGAGCTGGGACAGGCCGAAGTGGTCGGCGTCGTAAATGATGATGGTATTGGCATTGGCTACGTCCAGGCCGTTTTCGACCAGGCTCGAACAGAGGAGGACGTCGTATTTGCCTTCATAGAAATCGAACATGACCGATTCCAGCAGGCTCCCGGCCATCTGGCCGTGGGCGATGCCGATGGTCACATCCGGCAAGAGGGCCTGGAGTTCGTCTTTCATCTTTTCGATGGTCGCAACGCGGTTGTAGACGAAGAAGACCTGGCCGCCCCGCCGTTTTTCGCGCATAATGGCATCGCTGACGATGCGGGCGTCGTATTCGGTCACATAGGTCTGGACCGGGAAACGGTCTGTCGGCGGCGTTTCGATGACGCACATTTCCCGCAGGTTGACCAGGGACATGTGCAGCGTCCGCGGAATCGGCGTGGCGCTCAGGGACAGGACGTCGATATTGGCTGCCCAGGCCTTCCATTTTTCCTTCTGGGCCACGCCGAAGCGCTGTTCTTCATCGACGACCAGGAGACCCAGGTCCTTGAACTTGACCTTCTTGTTGAGCAGGCTGTGGGTCCCGATGAGGACGTCGATATCGCCGGTCAGGGTCCGGGCCAGGATATCTTTCTTTTCTTTATACGAGCGGAAGCGGTTGAGGACGTCGACGTGGACGCCGAAGGGACCGAAGCGTTCCATAAAGGTCTGGAAATGCTGCTGCGACAAGACCGTCGTCGGCACCAGGACGGCGACCTGCTTGCCAGCTGTGACGGCTTTGAAGATGGCCCGCATGGCCACTTCAGTCTTGCCGAAACCGACGTCGCCGCAGACCAGGCAGTCCATGGGCGTCGGCTTTTCCATGCTGGCCTTGATATCGCGGACGGCTTTCAACTGATCTTCCGTTTCTTCATAAGGAAAGGCTTCTTCAAATTCCTTCTGGAACGGCGTATCCGGCGGAAAGGCATAGCCCTGGACGACTTCCCGCTTGGCATAGAGGGCGACGAGTTTTTCTGCCAGGTCGGTAATGGACTTCTGGGCCTTGGCCCGCGTCTTCTGCCAGTCGGAACCGCCCATTTTCTGTAATTTCGGCGTATCCCCTTCGTTACCGATGTAGCGCTGCAACAGGGACAACTGGTCCGTCGGCACGTAGAGGATATCCTTGCCGGCATAGTGGATTTCCAGATAATCCTTGTGGACACCATCCATTTCAATGGTCTTGATACCGATGTAGCGGCCGATGCCGTGGACTTCGTGGACGACGTAATCGCCGGGCTTGAGGTCGGTAAAGACGTTGATTTCCTGGCCTTTGGCGGCATGATGGCGCAGGCGCCGCTTCTGGGTGCCGAAGACATCCCGTTCGGCGACGACGACGATTTTGGCATAAGGCAGCTCGAAGCCGTCGTGGATCTCCCCTTCGACGACGTAGACGCCGCCTGGCGTACTCTGGTCATCATCGTAGTCCCGGAACGGCAGCTCATGCTGCTTCATCCAGGCCTGGAGCGAAGCCCGCCGGTCGCGGCTGTTGATGACGAAGAGGATTGTATTCCCCAGGTCCCGCCAATGGTCCACTTCTTCTTCCAGGAGGTTGAACTGCTTCTGGAAACTGGCCATCATCTTGGCGGCAAAGCTGGCCGACGTGTCTATCATCATATCCGGCACGGACTGGGCCATGAGCGACAAGATGAGCTGCGGCCCCGGGCGCTGGGCTGTGACCAGATTTTTCCAGGACGCCAGGCGGCCCTTATAGTCGTCGGACTCCTTGAGGACCTTCTTCAGGCCTTCGCGGACGCGGTTCGGTTCATCCCAGATGATGACGCCCTGTCCGGCATAGTCCAGGAGCGTATATTTCTCGTCATCCTGGACAGTCAGGGAAATGGGCAGGATGCGGGCCTTTTCCCGCTGGTCCTGGGATTTCTGGCTGTCTGTATCGAACGTGCGCAGGCTGTCCAGTTCGTCGCCGAAGAACTCCAGGCGCAGGGGCTGCGGTTCGTTGACGGCATAGATATCGACGATGTCGCCGCGGACGGAAAAATGACCGCGCCGTTCGACCATGTCGACCCGTTCATAGCCGGCGTCGACGAGGTGCTGCAACAACTCGTCGCGGTCGTAGTCCTGATGGATGGCCACGTCGATAGCGGCGGCATCGATGCGCTGCGGCGCCATGACGTACTGGGCCGCTTCTTCCGGTGCCGCCAGGATCAGGAGCCGGTCACCCTGGCGCAGGCGGCCCAAGGCTTCCATCTGCCGGGCCGTCCGGTCCAGGCTCTTGGCCGTCGTCGTAAAGACGGCCTTGTCGACGACAGGGAAATCCAGGACTGGCAGGTCCGGTACCAAAAAGGCCAGGTCCGCCATCCAGGCCGCAGCCTGTTCCCGCGACGGGACGACGAGGACGGCCTGCCCCGGCTTTTCCGTCAGGGCCTTGGCGACGAGGGCGCTCTTGACGGAACCGCTGAGGCCGTAGATACTATGACAGCCGGGCTGGGAAAACGCAGCCACGGCGGAGCGGATATTTTCATCTTGATTCATCCATTGAAAGAATTGCTTCATATCGTTTTTACCTCATGACAAATTGGGGCTGTCGCATGAAGCCCTGGAAAACAAGGCGGTCCATGCGCAGCCCTTATCGTGATTCAACTGCAACTATTTAATTATATCATAGTTCACTGGCCCCTGCCAGTAGCGATTAGAAGACCGACGCGCCCTGCATGATGATGGCTTCCCGTTCTTTCCGGCTCATCTTGAGGAAATTCGTCTTCTTCAGCTTATCTTCATAAGACGAATCCATACCGTTCATCTTCTGGGCGACATCCTTGCGGATCTGCGGTAGCAGGCTGTAGAGGTTGCGGCCCGGGCAGTCCGTACTGTTGACGTCGCGATGGCCTACGATGGTAGACGGACCCGGCACGATGCTGTAGATCTTGCAGATCCAGGCGACCAGTCCTTCCAGGGAGTAGATCTGGGCCGGCGTGGGGATTTCCTTTTCAAAATTGCCCGTCACATTGATGCCGACGGTATGGTAGTTCTGCCCTTCGGCATGAGCACCGACCGTAGCCAGCGGGCGGCCCCGTTCAATGGTCCCGTCTTTGCGGATGACGTAATGGTAACCGATACCGGCCCAGCCGTTGGCCAGATGGGCGCGATGGATAGCCGCTGCCGACGTATCGCCATCGGGGATGCCGACGTGATGGATGACGACCATGTCCGTCTTCGGCCGCAGGAGCAGCGTTTCGCGGAACTGGAAATGCGTTTCCTTGATGGCCATCGGTTCGGCCGGCGCCGCATCGGTCACGGGATTATAGTTGCGCATGACGCCGCGGGCTCCGGCGGGTTTCGCCGACCGCGGGACATTGCCGATGACTGCGGGCTTGGCGGCTGTGCTGGCTGCAGCGGCTGGCTGGGACGATACAGGCGCCGTCTTGCCGGCCTGGTCTTTTTTCGTCTTCCCTGCCTTCTTGGCAGCCTTAGCGGCTTTGGCCTTGGCCCTGGCTACGGCATCCATGTGCTGGTCGACACTGGCGACGCCCGTCGTATAGGCTGCGCCTTCATTGTCGGCAGCACTCGCCAAAGAACCTGTCGTCATGCCCAGGGCCAGACAAAGGGTCAAGGCCAGGGCAGATATCATTTTTTTCGTTTTCACGATACATACACTTCCCCATGTTGTTGTTTGATTTTCTGGCAGAGCCGGTCCCACAGGGCCTGCGGTTCCGGATGGCCGTACGTCCCGAGCCGGATGTGCGGCTTGGCCCGGCCGTGGTAATCGCTGCCCAAGGTCGCCATCAGGCCATAGTTATCGGCAATGCGGCGGTAAAAAGCACTCGTCCCTTCGTCGTGATAGCTGCAATAGGCTTCGATGCCATCGAGGCCCGTAGCGATGAGCTCTTCCGTCAGCGGCCGGTTCTGCTTCATATTGGCACCGGGATGGGCCAGGACGGCGACACCGCCGTGGTCGTGGATGATGGCGACGGCTTTGGCAAAATCCATGAAGGTCATGGGCACGAAAGCCGGGCCTCCCTGGCCGCAGATATCCCAGCCAAAGTTGACGTATGGCGCATCGCTCCGCGCCCCACCCGGCCGGTACGGTGCCAGGACGGGACAATCCGCATTGCGCGGGTCCGCCAGGGCGACGCGGGCGATATGGACGGACGCAACGGCATCGCCGCTGCAGAGCTTCCAGATAGCCGGCCGGTCGAGGACGATGCCCAGGGCTTCGACGGCGTCGAGGACCTTTTCTGAAATCGCCCGGCGCTGGCCGTATACATCCTTTTCAATGGCCGCAAAAACAGGGTCCTCGGCATGGATGCCATAGCCGAGAAGGTGGAAATTCTTCCCTTTATACTGGCAGCTGATTTCGATGCCCGGCACCAGGTTCAAGCCCAGCCGGGCCGCTTCCTGCCGCGCTTCCGGGATAGCCCGGGCCGAATCGTGGTCGGTCACGGCGACGGTCGTCACGCCGGCATCGGCGCATTGGCGCATCAAGTCGGCCGGCTCGAATTGGCCATCCATACTATATTTCGTATGCATATGCAGATCAAGCCATGTTTCCATACATGCACTTCCCTTCTTCAAACATCTTCCCTATTATACTACGCTTCTCCGGCCCCTGCCAGTCATGACAAATCAATTATTCGATTTTTGAATTTTATCGTTTTGAAATCTCTATCACTAATTTTTTAAGTTTTTATTTACATTTTCTAAAATCTTTTCTATAATATCTCCAACGGATGCAAAAAAGTCATTACGACGCATCTATCGACTACCTCATTACAATAAAATATTCATTCAAAGGAGAATCCATTATGACAGAAATGCAGCAGTATGTAGAAGACGTGCTGGCCATCATCCAGCGCCGTGACCCTGAACAGACGGAATTCCAGAACGCAGCCCGCGAAGTACTGACGTCCCTCGTGCCCATGCTGGAAAAGGAACCGAAATATAAACAGCACCACATCCTGGAACGCATCATCGAACCGGAACGCGTCATCATTTTCCGCGTCCCCTGGGAAGATGACAACGGCGTCTTCCACGTCAACCGCGGCTACCGCGTCCAGGCCAACAGCGCCATCGGCCCTTACAAAGGCGGCCTGCGCTTCCACAAGAGCGTCAACCTGAGCATCTTGAAGTTCCTGGCTTTTGAACAGATCTTCAAGAACGCCCTGACCGGCCTTCCCATCGGCGGCGGCAAAGGCGGCTCGGACTTCGACCCGAAAGGCAAATCGGACCGGGAAGTCATGCATTTCTGCCAGAGCTTCATGACCGAACTGTGCCGCCACATCGGCCCCAACATCGACGTACCGGCTGGCGACATCGGCGTCGGCGCCCGTGAAATCGGCTTCCTCTATGGCCAGTACAAACGCATCCAGGACGCTTTCGATGCCGGCGTACTCACAGGCAAAGGCATTGATTACGGCGGAAGCTTCGCCCGTACAGAAGCTACCGGCTATGGTCTCCTCTATTTCGTCAAGGATATGCTGGACAACAAGAACATCGACATCAAAGGCAAGACGGTCATCGTTTCCGGTTCGGGCAACGTCGCCATCTATGCCATCGAAAAAGCCCAGGCCCTGGGTGCCAAGGTCGTCACCTGCTCCGACTCCAGCGGCTATATCTATGACGCCAATGGCATCGACGTCGCAACCGTCAAGGACATCAAAGAAGTCCGCCGCGGCCGCATCAAAGAATACATCGAAACCCATCCGGATGCAGAATACCACGAAAACAGCCGCGATATGTGGAAAATCCCGGCCTTCATCGCCCTCCCCTGCGCTACACAGGGCGAAATCGACCTGGAATCGGCTAAAATCCTCGTCCAGAACGGCGTAAAAGCCATCGGCGAAGGCGCCAACATGCCGTCGACCCTCGACGCTATGGCTTACTTCCAGGAACACGGCGTCCTCTTTGCGCCGGCCAAAGCTGCAAATGCCGGCGGCGTCGCCGTATCGGCCCTGGAAATGGCTCAGAACTCGGAACGCCTGTCCTGGCCCTTTGAAAAAGTCGACGCTACCCTCAAAGACATTATGCGCAACATCTTTGAAGAATCCCGTGACAACGCCGCAAAATACGGCGTCCCCGACAACTACGTCGCCGGTGCCAACATCACGGCCTTCATGAAAGTCGCCGACGTCATGATTGAACAAGGTTTAGTGTAAGATATAGAAAAGGGATTGTCGCACATGCGACAATCCCTTTTTTGCTGTAGGGGACGCCCAGAGGGCGTCCCGCTGTGAATTTTGTGTATTCCCTACCATGCAGCAGTTAGCGGATGGTTAACAATTTAAAACCAGATTATACAAACTATAAAATGAAAAAGGACCCCGCATGATGGCAAAAGCCTTCGTGCGGGGTCCTTTTCACTATTTTTTTGGTGCGCCTAGAAGGATTCGAACCTTCGCACCCGGTTCCGGAGACCGGTGCTCTATCCCCTGAGCTATAGGCGCAAGTAAGTGGTGACCCAGTAGGGATTCGAACCCTAGACCCACAGCTTAGAAGGCTGTTGCTCTATCCAGCTGAGCTACTGAGTCTCAAAAAATGGAGCGGGTGATGGGAATCGAACCCACATAACCAGCTTGGAAGGCTGGCGCTCTACCACTGAGCTACACCCGCATCGGTCGGTAATGGTCGGAGCAGCAGGATTTGAACCTGCGACCCCCTGGTCCCAAGCCAGGTGCGCTACCAAACTGCGCTATGCCCCGCCAACAAAAAATATTATACAAGAAACGAGATGATTTGTCAACGTTTTTTTATAGCCATTGCCAACAAGTCATATTCCGAGTACAATAAAGATAATACGACTTAGGAGGTAATAATATATGCCTAGTGCAATGAGTATTCATTTTGAATCGGACCATCCCTTCATCGCCGTTCCCTTGGAATGTGAAACTATCGAAGATTTGCAGGACCGAATCGACGAAATCTTAAAGAAACCTTACGATATGATTGCCTTTGATGCCGGCTGTTTCAACGGGACCATCAATTTGTCCCAGCTCTGGAACGCCCTGCTGTTCATTGCCCGTGATGCTGAACAGCCGTCGGTCCTCTTCTCGTGCGATAAGAGCAAGCTGCCGGAAATGTACCAGACCGACAACGACTACGCGACGATCCTACGCTTTGCCATCCGTTCGGCCCTCATCGACGCCGTCAAAATCGAAGGCAGCCTCGACGAAGATGACATCGACGACATCGCCGGTCAGGCCGTCGACCTGGGCAGTGTCCCCATCATCGTCATCCGCGCCGACCAGGGCGCCAAAGCCGACGAACTCGTCCAGAAGATGGAAAGCCGCTGGGACCTGGAAGCCAAGACCTTTGAACTGGCTGTCCCCGTCCAGACGAAAGAAGATATCCAGGCCCTGGAAGATGCAGCTAAAGCCTTCCACGAAGCCCATCACGACGCAACGGTCATCCCACATCCTATCGGCAAAATCGCCAAAGAAGCCATGCTCCAGGGCCAGACCTTCGGCGCGCCCCTGCTCTATACGACAGACGGTGAAGAAACGGAAACCCTGCCGACCAGCACGGCCATCCATAAACTGCTCCATCCGGAAGAATAATATAAAAAAGAGCTTGTCGCACGACGACAAGCTCTTTTAAGTTGTTAGTGGCTAGCAGTTAGTTGTTAGTGGATGGCTTTAAATTTAAAGTTTTTCTCTGAAAACTACAAAATCTGTACTACAAACTATAAAGAGAAAGGGACATCGCATGATGGCATAGGCCTTCATGCGATGTCCCTTTTTAGCTGCAAACTATCTTTTACTGTAAATTCTTGGTCAACAGCTGGTTGACGACGCCGGGGTTGGCCCGGCCTTTTGTTTCTTTCATGATCTGGCCGACGAGGAAGCCGATGGCTTTCTTCTTGCCGGCTTTATAGTCGGCGACGGACTGCGGGTTGGCAGCGATGACTTTTTTGACCATGTCTTCCAGGGCACCTGTATCGGTGATCTGGACCAGACCCTGTTCTTTGACGACGACGTCGGCTGCTTTGCCGGACTTCCACATTTCCGGCAGGACTTTCTTGGCGATCTTGCCGGAGATGGTCCCTTTAGCGATGAGTTTCAAGAGGCCAGCCAGGTCAGCCGGTTTGACTGGCGAAGCGGAAATGTCGATGTTTTCTTCGTTCAGTTTCTTGGCGAATTCGCCGAGCATCCAGTTGGCTGCTTCTTTGGCATCGACGCCTTCTTTGACGACGGCTTCAAAGTAATCGGCTGTCTGTTTTTCCAGGGTCAGCAAGTTGGCGTCGTATTCGGACAAGCCCAATTCATCCTGGAAGCGCTGGCAGCGGGCATCGGGCATTTCCGGCAGTTCCTGGCGGACCTGTTCGATGTATTCCGGCGACACTTCGATAGGAATGAGGTCCGGTTCCGGGAAGTAACGGTAATCGCTGTCCCCTTCTTTGACGCGCTGGAGGATGGTAATGCCCTTGGCTTCATCCCAGCCGCGCGTAGCCTGCTGGATCGTACCGCCTTCGTCGAGGATCTGAGCCTGGCGGACGGCTTCGTATTCAATCCCCTTCTGGACGGCGCTGAAGGAGTTGATGTTCTTGATTTCCGTCTTGGTCCCCAATTTATCCGAACCGACGGGACGGACGGAGATATTGGCGTCACAGCGCATACTGCCTTCTTCGAGGCGGCAGTCGGAAACGCCGAGGTACTGCATGATGGAGCGCAGTTTTTCCAGATACGCTCTGGCTTCGGCACCGCTGCGCAGTTCCGGTTCGCCGACGATTTCCAGGAGCGGTACGCCCGTACGGTTATAGTCGACGCTGGTCGAATCAGAGTTGGCAATGCTGCCGCCGCTGTGGACGAGCTTGCCTGCGTCTTCTTCCATATGGATACGGGTCAAATGGATGCGGCGCTGTTTGCCGTCGACGTCGATATCGATGTAGCCACCTTTGCAAATCGGCAGGTCGAACTGGGACGTCTGGAAGTTCTTCGGCAAATCGGGATAGTAGTAGTTCTTGCGGTCGAATTTGCTGAACGGCAGGATGTCGCAATGCAGGGCCAGGCCGGCTTTGACGGCATAATGCAATACTTCTTTATTGAGTACGGGCAGGACGCCGGGCAGGCCTAAGCAGACCGGGCAGACGTGGGTATTCGGTTCGGCGCCGAATTCCGTGCTGCAGCCGCAGAAAATCTTGGTTTTCGTTTTTAATTCGACATGGACTTCCAAGCCGATAACGGATTCGTATTTCATTAAAGTTCAACCTCCCCCATGGGCGACGGCTTGCGAAGGTCCGTCCGATTCTGTTCAAACGTATAGGCCACGCGAAGCAGCGTTGCTTCGTCCAGGGCCTTGCCGATGAGCTGCATGCCGATGGGCAGGCCGTTCTTATAGCCGCAGGGAATGCTGAGGCCCGGCAGGCCGGCCAGGTTCAACGTGACCGTGCAGACGTCGCCGAGGTACATAGCCAGCGGATTGTCGCTGTTCTGGCCGATTTTGAAGGCCGTATCCGGTGCCGTCGGCGTGAGCAGGACGTCGCATTTCTTCAGGGCTTCGTCGTAGTCCTGTTTGATCAGAGTACGGACTTTCATGGCCCGCAGATAATAAGCGTCGTAATAGCCCGAGCTGAGGACGTAGGTCCCGAGGAGGATACGGCGTTTGACTTCGTCGCCAAAGCCTTTCGTACGGGTCTTGATGTACATGTCGACGATATCCTTGCCGTCGACGCGCATGCCAAAGCCGACGCCGTCATAACGGGCCAGGTTGGAGCTGGCTTCGGCCGGCGCGATGATATAGTAAGCAGCGATGCCGTATTTCATGTGGGGCATGCTGACCGGTACGATTTCAGCACCGAGTTTCTTATACGTTTCGATAGCGTCTTCCAGGGCCTTGCGGCAGTCAGCATCGAGGCCTTCACCGAAGAATTCTTCCGGGACGCCGATTTTCATACCCTTGACGTCATTGACCAGGGCCTGTTTGTAATCTTTTTCAGCCTGGGGAATGGACGTCGAGTCCTTGGCATCGTGACCGGCGATGGCATTGAGGACGATGGCGCAGTCAGCTACGTCGTTGGTGAAAGTACCGATTTGGTCCAGAGACGACGCAAAGGCGATGAGGCCATAACGGGAAATGAGGCCGTATGTCGGTTTGAGGCCGACGACACCGCAGTACGAAGCCGGCTGACGGACGGATCCGCCTGTATCCGAACCGAGGGCCCAGACCGTTTCGCCCGAAGCGACAGCGGCAGCCGAACCGCCGGACGAACCACCGGGGACGCAATCGAGGTTCCACGGGTTATGAGTCAGCTGGAAAGCCGAGTTTTCTGTCGAACTGCCCATGGCGAATTCGTCCATATTGGTCTTGCCCAGGCTGACATAATCAGCAGCCATCAATTTTTCGATGACCGTCGCATTGTACGGCGATTTGAAATTTTCCAGCATCTTCGATGCACACGTAGCCTTCTGACCTTTGATGCAGATGTTGTCCTTGATGGCACCGGGAATCCCGGCGAGGTCACTGATGGCTTCACCGGCTGCGATTTTGGCATCGACAGCGGCAGCCGCTTCCAGGGCATAGTCGCGGTTATCCGATAAAAACGCCTGTACTTTCGGTTCTACTGTATCTTTATGTGCAAGAAAAGCCTTGGTCAATTCGACAGCCGATACGTCGCCGTTGACCAGTTTTTCATGCAGTTCATGGATGGTTAACATACATACGCCTCCCTGTTAATCCTGGATGACTTTCGGAACTTTGAAATAGCCATCAGCCTGTTCCGGCGCATTCTGAAGCGCTTTTTCATTGGCCAGTGACGGCTGGGGAACGTCGTCGCGCATGACGTTGGACATGGATACGGCATGGGCCGTCGGCTTGACATCGGTCACATCGACTTGGCTCAAGAGATCCATGTACGATAAAATGTCGTTCAGCTGTTTCCCGACCGTTTCCATCTGGTCTTCCTTGACTTCCAGGCGGGACAACAGTGCGATCTTCTTTATTTCTTCGGCACTGATTTTCATACTGACACTCCTTGCAGATATTTTTAGCGTGACAAATCGGAATCATTTGTCAAAATTCAACACATATATAATTTAATCACCTTTTGCCATATTTTGCAAGCCTCATCGCCTGTATGCGATACCGCAGGGGCCGTCCCAGAGCCTTTCTGCCCCATCCGATGCAGGACGATTGCCCGAACGGATAGCAGCGGCGGGCGGCCCGCTACGTGCTGAGGGCTTCCCCAAGCATCGTTGTTACTTTGAGTTTGTCGCGGCGGAATGCCGCATCTGAGTCCGAGGAAAAAGCCGTGGCTCGTGGCTCGTGGTTCGTGGCTCGTAAAAATCCACCATTATACCAGAATGGGCTATGATGGAATCTCACAGCGGGCTGCCCTGCGGGACGCCCAGAGGGCGTCCCACCTATTCTCTCGTCAGGCGGTAGATGAGGGCATTGCAGATGGCGGCGGCGATGGTGCTGCCCCCTTTTCGGTCTTTGGCGACGATGTAGGGAATGCCGGCTTCCATGATGACTTCTTTGGCATAGACGACGTTGACGAAACCGACAGGGACGCCGATGATCAGGGCCGGCCGCATCTTCCCGGCATCGATGAGTTCCCGCAGGCGCAGGAGGGCTGTCGGGGCATTGCCGACGGCGACGATGACCGGCCCTTCGAGGGCTGCGGCTTTATCCATGGAAGCCTGGGCCCGCGTCGTCCCCTGCGCTTTAGCAGCGGCAGCTACGTCTTCATCGGCCATGAAGCAGACTTTGCGGCAGCCCAGTTTTTTTAGACCCGGCTGGCTGATACCCATGCAGGCCATGTTGGTATCGGTCACGATGGTGCAGCCGCCTTTCAGGGCCGTCAAGGCCTGATCGACGGCGCCAGGGCTGAAACGCAGGTTGCGGACATAGTCAAAGTCGGCACTGGTGTGGACGACGCGCTTGATGATATCCTTTTCGTCTGGCGGCAGGATGATGTCGCCTAATTCGTCTTCAATGATTTCCATGCTGCGCCGTTCGATATCGGCTGGTAAAATGTGTTCAATTTTCATGAGTTCCTTCCTTTCGATGGATGCAGGCTGCGACGAAGCGGGCGGCCCAGTCCCTTTTCCCCAGGAAATGGATGTGGGGATAGCCGCCGATGAAGTGGTCGTTCGCCATGATGCAGGGCCAATGGCGCTGGCTCCCGGCCTTATAAGCCGTAAAATCATGGCCGTTGTCCGTGCTGTCTGAATAGTGGAATTCGTGGGCCGTCACGGTGTCGCCAGCGCAGCAGAGCAGATTGTCTTTTTCAGCCTTCAGGGTGACGTAACCGAAACGCTTCAGGGACGAGGTCATGAAGGTTTCGCCAGGTACGGCGCCGACCCAGGGCCACAGGCGGTCCTGGCTGTCGCGAAAGGCCTGATGGAGATACATGAATCCCCCACATTCGGCGATGCACGGCAGCCGGGCGTCCAAGGCACGGCGAAGGGATGCACGCATCGACGCGTTCTGGCTCAAGGCCTGGGCATACAGTTCGGGATAGCCGCCGCCGAGATAGAGACCGTCACAAGGCGGCAGTTCCCCGTCGTGGAGGGGACTGAAAAAGACCAGGTCCGCGCCGGCCTGCTGCAGGACCTGGAGGCTGTCTTCATAATAGAAACAGAAGGCTTCGTCCCGGGCGATGGCCAGGACGGCCCGGCCAGGATCGGGATGAAAGGCCGGACTGCCAGACCCGGTCAAAGGCGCTGCCTGGCGGGCACAAGCCAGGAGTTCATCAATGGCGATAGTCTTTTCGGCCTGGGCGGCCAAAGCGGCCATTTTCCCTTGGAGGTCAGTAATTTCATCGGCTGTGACCAGTCCCAGATGGCGGCTGGAAAAAGTGCAGTCCGGCATATCCGGGAAGCAGCCCAGGGCTTTCAGGCCCGATGCCTTTTCCCAGGCCCCTTTGAAATGCTCATAGACCATGGGCTTGATGCGGTTGACGATGAAGCCGACGACGTGGCTGTCAGCCCGGAAAGCAGCCATTCCCTGCAAGACGGCTGCCAGCGACAGGCCGGCACCGCGGCCGTCGACGACGAGGACGACCGGCGTATCTGTCGCTGCGGCCAATTCATAGGCGCTGGCCTCCGAACCCGTGCCGACGCCGTCGTAGTAGCCCATGGCCCCTTCCAAAATGGCTACATCAGCCGCAGCACCATGGCACAGCAGCGTCTCCCGGGCAGCTGCGGCGCCCGGCTCGTGGCGGCCGAGGAGAAAGAGGTCCAGATTATACGACGGCGTATCCAGGACCCGGCGGTGGAACATGGGGTCGATATAATCAGGACCGCTCTTGAAAGCAGCCGGCGACAGGCCGCGGTCCTTGAGGGCCTGTAACAAAGCGCAGACCACCGTCGTCTTGCCGCTGCCGCTGCTGGGAGCTGCCAAAAGCAGCCGTGGAACCGGCGTTCCTTGTATAGATGAGGGCATGAGGATCTCCTTTCGTGAATGTAAAGTCGTTCATCGTAGGTCGTTCATCGTTCATCGAAAAAGCAAAGACCCCGGCAGGCCGCAGGTCACTTTGTAGGGGCCGTCCTAAGCCTTTTGGGCCCGTCAGGTGCCGACCAGCGAGAGGCGCAAGACGGTTGCCAAAACGGACAGCTGTGGCTAGGCGGCCCGCCTTCGCAGTTCGCAACAAGGCTCCCCTGAGAAGGGGAGCTGGCAGCATAGCCGACTGAGGAGTTCTTCCAGCAAAGGCCCCTTGCAAGGTGGCAGAAACCTTTGTGCGACAGTCTGGGTCTAAGCTTCCCCTGCGTCCTGACGGACAGCTGTCATGATATATACCGGGTTCTGGGCCATCATGAGATGATGCTGGCCGACTCGTTTGCTGCGGGCCGCGCTGACCTGGGTGATGTCCAGCTGGTATCCGTTACGGGCGGCGTAATAAGCGGTGACGGCGGCCAGGGTTTCCAGGCTGATGGCCGTAATGACCATGCGGCAGGCTTCATTCTTGTCATACAGGTCATCGAGGATGGATGCCAGATTGCCTTTGGTCCCGCCAATGAAGGCGTAATCCGGTGCGATGTCCAAGGTTTTCAAGGTCTGGCTGGCATCGCCGGCGACGACGGTGACGTTAGTCAGGCCGAAATGGCCGATATTCTGCTGCAATACAGTCAGGGCCTCTTCATTGATTTCAAAGGCATAGACGTGGCCAAAAGGAGCCTGCAAGGCCAGTTCGACCGTGCACGAACCAGTACCGGCCCCGATGTCACAGACGACGGCGTCTGCTTCCGGAGCCAGTTTGGACAGGACGACGCTGCGGATTTCCTGCTTGGTCATGGGCGCTTTGCCGCGCAGGAAGGCTTCATCGGGCAGACCGTGGACGGGCCGCACCCAGGGCCGGGCCTTTTCGTTTTCTACCATCATGACGGCCAGGGAATCGGCGGGACGGTCGGTGAAATCGGCAGCCGTCCCGCGGAGGATGTTTTCATTGTCATAAGATAAGTCGCAGCCAATGGCTACGGACACCATATCCAGGCCGGCCTGGCAGAGTTCCCGGCACAAGGCGGCCGGTGAATCGGACCCGCCTGTCAGGACGAAGACTTTCCGATGCTGGCGGACGGCGGCGACGAGGGATTCCCGGCGGCCATGGCGGCTGACGATAAAGGCGTCGTTCCACGTCGTCTGCAAGGCGGCCGCAAAGTAGACGAGGCTGCTGATACCGGCGATGCGGGTCACCGTGCAGCCAGGGATGTCCGTGAGCAAGGCGGCCAGGCTGAAAAAGCCGACGTCGCCGGACACGAGGATGGCCATGGGCCCTTCCTCATCGGACAAAGAAGCGGCAAGCTGACAAATATCGTCACGCCGGTACGTCGCGACCAGGCGCTTCCCGGAAGCCGCAAAAGGCGCCAGCATCCGCTTGTCGCCGACGAGGATGGGCGAAGCCTCTATGGCCGCTTTGGCCTGCCCCGTCAACAACGCCGGATTACCGGGCCCTGTGCCGATAATATATACGTGCATGGTATGTCTCCTTTCATGGGCGCCCGCAGGTCGCAGTCCGCTCGGACTCAGATGCCGCGGTGCGGCAACAGTTTCAAACGGACAACATCACTTCGAGTAACCCTCGCTCGCAAAAATTTCCCGAACGGGGCTATTTTTCGCGAACTGCGTCTTCCCTATTTGCCTGAATAGATATGTGTAAAAAGCAACCTCTCAGTCAGCTGCGCTGACAGCTCCCCTATGAGGGGAGCCTTGCTCTTAAGCCTCCCCTCATAGGCCTTTTTTAGCCCGTCAGGTGCTGACCGTAGGGAAGCGCAGGGCAGTTGCCAAAACGGAGAGCTGAGCTGGAGGTGGCTCAAAGAGCCGGAGAGGTTGCTTTCTTGTCATTACTCTCCCCGTTCGATGACGATGACCGTGGCACCTGTTTGTCTGGCAGCTTCTAATTTTTCCTGAAAGCCGCCGGTGTGGCCGGAGTTCTTGGTGACGACGTAGTGAGCGCCGGTCTGGCGGAACATGGCCGCATTGAGTTCGGTCGTGAAGGGGCCCTGCATACAAATCACGTGGGCCGGCAGGTAGCCTAGATCCAGGGCCCGGTCCAACGACGGACGGACGGGCAGGATGCGGGCGTAGATGCGCTGGGCATAATCGGGAATCTGGGCAAAGGAATCCAAGTCCTTACTGCCTGTCGTCAAGAAGATGGGCCCCGTCGTGTGGTTCAGGACTTCGACAGCTTCGCCGACGGAATGGACGGCGATGCAGCCAACCTGGTCCTCATAGCGGCCGCGCCGGCGCTGGATGCGGCGGTACGGGACGCCGACGGCAGCACAGGCCTGGCGGATATTGGCCGTCACGACTGTCGCATAGGGATGGGTCGCATCGATGACCTGAGCGATAGCCTGTTCCCGGAGAAAGGTTTCCATCTCCCCTTCGTCCATGCGGCCGGTCACGACGGTCACGAAAGGGCTTTCAGGCACTAACGAAGCGCCGTAATCGGTGGCGACGGACACGTAAGCCCGGATATGACAGCAGTCGGCATAATGGGCTAGTTTCCGCCCTTCTGTCGTGCCGCCGGCAATCCATACGGGGCTCCTCATAAGTGATATCCCCGCGGTGTGACCAGTTTGCCATGGATGTTCCGGGTCTGGCTGTTGCCGATGAAGACCGTACAGAACATATCCAGGCGCATCTTGCGCAGTTCGCCCAGGGTCAGGACCGTCACTTCCTGGCCTTCGCGGCCGATATTGCGGACGATGCCGGCCGGCGTATCGGCTGGCTGATGGCGCAAGATGATGTCACAGGCCTTTTCCAGATAGTCTGCCCGCTTCTTGCTGGCCGGATTGTACAGGCAGATGACGAAGTCGCCGGCAGCGGCACAGTCGAGGCGGTTGGCGATTTTTTCCCACGGCGTCAGCAAATCGCTGAGGGAAATGAGGCACGTATCGGCGACCAGCGGCGCACCGAGCAGGGCCGCACCGGCGCTGGCAGCGGTCACGCCGGGAATGACGACGATGTCGACGTCGTCATCGGCAGCCACTTCGTGCATGATGCCGGCCATGCCGTAAATCCCGGCATCGCCGCTGGACACGATGGCCACGGTCTGCCCCTGCTTGGCCCGGTCCCGGACCATGCGGCAGCGTTCGACTTCTTTGGTCATGCCCGTCGTGACGAATTCTTTATCAGGAAAATAATGACGTATCAAATCAATATAGGTGTCGTAACCGACGATGCAGTCGCAGCCATCGAGGATTTCCCGGGCCTGCAGGGTCATGCCCTGCAGGGAACCCGGTCCGATGCCGACGACATAAATACGATGTTTCATAACCTTTCTCCTTTCAACATGCAAACCGGACCTGGTAGCGTTCGCAGGCTACGGCTACGGTGATGCCGCGGCGGCTCTGTTTGGTGACGATGAGGGTCCCTTGATGGCTGGCCAGGACGGCAGCCCGTTCGCAGACGTTATCCGTGCCGACAGTCTGTTTGACGAAATCGGACGCCGTAAAGTCGCCTGGCACGGCATTGAGTTCATCGGCCGTAAAGAAGTGCAGCGGCCATTGCTGGGCCTTGGCAAAGGCCAAGAGACCGGCTTCATCCTGCTTGACGTCGATGGAGCTGACGTCGGCAATGGCGTCGGGCGACAAGTTGGCCCGCTGTAGGACGGCATTGACCCAATAAGCGATGTCTTTGGCCGGCGTACCCTTGCGGCAGCCGATGCCGATGTGGACGATGACCGGCCGGGCGACGACAGTCGTGCGGAACACGGGCACGTGGGCTTTGGTCGTGATCACCAGGCCGGCGTCGCCATGGAAGGCATAGACCAGGCCCGGCGGCAGCGGCCCCTGCAGGGGGAAATCGCTGTACACGCCGGCAGCGCCCTTTTCCAGTATGGCAGCGGCAAAGGCCTTGGCATCGTTCAGGGACGACAGGCGCAGGCCCTGGCGGGCCGCCCATTCATCGACGGCGAACAAGGCGTTGACATCGGTCGCCGTCGTCACGACGGCCTGGCCTTCCAGTTCTGCAGCCAGACGGCGGGCGATGGCATTGGCGCCGCCGATATGACCGGACAGGATGGGGATGACGAACTGGCCCTTCTCGTCGATGACCAGGACGGCCGGGTCCAGGTCTTTATGGCGGATAAAGGGCGCAATAGTGCGGACGGCAATGCCTGCGGCGCCGATGAAGACGACCAGCCGGGCCGCTTCAAAAGCCCGGGCCTCTTCATCGTGGAGATTGGGTGTAAACGGCAGGACCCCTTCCTGGACGACAGCGAATTTCTTCAGCGACGCCTGGCGGACGTCCCAGCCGCCTCCCCGCAAGCAGGCAGCGACGCGGCAGCCCAGGGCCGTCCCGGCCTGGGTAAAGGACAGGACGACGGCTTTCATGGTTCCGTCTCCTGACCGATATGGTCGCCGTACTGCTGGTCCTCCGGCGCCGCCTGGCGGCAGCCGTGGGTAAAGGCCGGATGATACAAAAGGCTGCGGTCATAAGCCGGCCCCAGCACCTTGCCGACGACGATGAGAGCCGTCTTGGAAATGGCATGGCGCCGGGCCGTTTCAGCCAGGGTGCCGACCGTGCAGGTATAAGTCTGTTCTTCTGGCCATGATGCTTTGTAGACGATGGCTGCCGGCGTATCTGCCGCATAGCCGCCGCGCAGGAGTTCGGCCTGGAGGCCGTCCAAGAGGGATGCGCTGAGGAAAATGACCATCGTCGCCTGATGAGCGGCGTAATCGGCGATTTTCTGCTTATCCGGCACGGGCGTCCGCCCTTCCATGCGGGTGATGATGACCGACTGGCTGATGCCCGGCAGGGTATATTCGGCCTGGAGGGACGCGGCAGCGGCACAGAAGGAGCTGACACCAGGTACGACGTCATAGGCGATGCCCTTCTGGGCGAGGATGTCCATCTGCTCGCGGATGGCGCCATAGACTGATGGATCGCCCGTATGCAGGCGGACGGTCATCCAGCCCTGGCCCTCCCCTTCTTCCATGGCCGCCACGACGGCTTCCAACGTCATGCCGGCGCTGTCGAGGATGCGGCAGCCTTCTTTGGCACAGGCCAGCAGCTGTGGGTTGACCAGGGAGCCGGCGTAAATAATCTGGTCCGCTGTTTCCAGTAATTTCTGGCCGCGGACGGTAATGAGGTCGACAGCACCGGGACCGGCGCCGACAAAGTGTATCATCGTAGTTCCCCCTTCGTATGCAATGCAAGAAATTCTTTGGCCCGCGACGTCAGGCCCAGGACGCCGTAGGCATTGGAAAAGACGACGGCCGCCGTCGGGATTTCACCATGGGTCCGCTGGTCCATATAGGCCTCGATTTTCTCACAGACTGCGGCCATGACCGGTTCCAGCAGGTTTTGTTCCTTCAGCAGGCGCACGGCTTCATCCGTCGTCAGGCTGTCGTAAATCTGACGGGCCAGCTGCCGTGAGGCACCGGCAAAGACGGCTTCCAGGGCCAGGAGGGTCGTGCGGCCGTCGGCATAATGGGAATGGGTATTCATGATGCCTTGGGCGACTTTGACCAATTTGCCGATATGGCCGATGACCAGGACGTCGGAAAAGCCTTTGTAGGCGGCATAATCAAGGGTTTCGCCGACATAGTTGCTGATGGTCACGCGCTGGCTGACGTCGACGCCCAGATGGTCGCGGCTGAAATCGACGCCGTAATTGCCGAAAAAGGCCAATAAATGGGTCTGGCCGGCAGCGCGGCGGGAATCCATTTCCGTATGGATCGTATCGACCAGGGCCTGTTCACTCATAGGGTCGACGATGCCCGACGTCCCCAGGACGGACAGGCCGCCGACGATGCCCAGGCGCGGGTTGAAGGTCTTCTGGGCCAGGCGCTGGCCCTCGGGGATGGACAAGTTCAGGCGCAGGCCGCCCGTATAGCCGCACTGCCGGCAAGCCGCTTGCAGGGCTTCGGTAATCATGCGGCGCGGCACGGGGTTGATGGCCCAATCGCCGACGGCACAGGCCAGGCCGGGCTGGGTCACGCGGCCGACGCCGATGCCGCCGACAATGGACAGGCCGGACGGCGTCTTTTCGACGGTCCCGTAGACCAGCATGCCGTCAGTGATATCCGGGTCGTCGCCACTGTCCTTGCGGATGGCGCACGTCGCCGACTGGGGACCGAAAGAGACGTCTTCCGGGATGAGCTGGAGGACCGTCCCCTGCGGCGTCTGCAAGGATATGGCTTCGACGCGGCGCCCGGTCAGGACCATGATGGCCGCCGCCTTGGCCGCCGCGGCCGCACAGGACCCGGTCGTATAGCCGCAGCGCATTTTCTTCCCTTCTTTGACCGTGAATAGTGACATGGTATATTTCTCCTTTTATCGTTTTTCGTTCATCGTTCGTCGTGATGGATGGTTATTTTTTTAAACCTTACGTCAAATGATGAACGTATTTAACAAAACTTCACTGATAATCTGACGTGTCATTGCAACACAACGATGGCCGAACGGCCGTCACTGGTGGTGACGATGTCGGTCCGGACGGAAAAGACGTCCCAAAGCCGTTCCGGTGTGAGGACGGCCTGGGGTGGTCCCGTACAGACCAGGGCTCCGTCTTTCATGATGACGACTTCGTCGGCATATTGCCAGGCCTGATTCATGTCGTGCAGGACGACGACGATGGTCTTCTGCCAGCCCTCATTGATGCGGCGCAGGAGGTCGAGGATGCGCAGCTGGTGGTGCACATCGAGATACGTCGTCGGTTCGTCCAGCAAGAGTATGGGCGCATCCTGGGCCAGCAAGACGGCCAGCCAGGCCCGCTGCTGTTCGCCGCCAGAGAGGTGCTGCATGACCTCGCCAGCATAGGCTTCGAGGCCGACGGCCTGGATGGCCCGGTCGACGGCGTCCCGGTCTTCCCGGCTCCGGCCGCTCCAGAGACGGCGGTAAGGAAAGCGCCCCATGCCGACTAAGTCGCGGACGGTCACATCAGGCGGCACGTCATGGGTCTGGGTCAGGAAGGCCATTTCCCGCGACAAGGCCTTACGGGAAAAATCATGGACCTCGCGCTGACCCAGGCGGATAGAGCCGCTGGCTGCGGGAATCATGCAGTTCACGGCCTTGAGGAAGGTGCTCTTGCCGCAGCCGTTGGGGCCGATGATGGCTGTCACCTTCCCTTTGGGCAGGGCTACGCTGAAATTATGGAGGATGGTCCGCCGACCGCGCCGGACGACGAGGTGCTGGACGGTAATGGCATCAGCCATGGCTCACACTTCCTTCCGCAGGAGAAATAAGAAAAAGGGCGCCCCTATAAAGGCCATGATGATGCCTACGGGCAATTCGGCCGGTGCCAGGATGAGCCGGGCCGCCGTATCGCTCAAGGTCACAGTCGCCACGCCGAAGATGGCCGAACCAGGGATGATGTAGCGGTAATCGGACCCGACCAGGAGGCGCACGATATGTGGCACGATGAGGCCGACGAAGCCCAGCAGACCGGCAACGCTGACAGCGCTGGCAGCCAGCAGGGCGGCGACGGCCGTCAGGCCCAGGCGGGCGCCTTCGACAGACAGGCCCAGGCTGCGGGCCATATCATCGCCGAGCTGGAGCAGGTTGAGATAATAGGCGCCGACAGCTGATAAAGCCAGGCCGATGACCGTATACGGTGCGATGGCCGTCACGTCTTTCCAGCTGCTGGCCGCCAGGCCGCCGACCATCCACAGCAGGGCTCCGTGGACGCGGTCGCTGTAAAAGATGAGGATGCCCGAAATGATGGCCCCCAGAAAGGCCGACACGGCGACGCCGGCCAGGATGATGCGGACAGGCACGATGCCGTCTTTCCAGGCCAGGAGGTAAATGACGGCGGCTGCGGCCATGGCGCCGATGAAGGCTACAGGCGTCATCCAGAAGAGATAAGCCGGCCAGACGATGAGGACGACGATACCGGCCAGGCCGGCGCCGGCTGAAATGCCGATGATATGCGGGTCGGCCAGGGGATTGCGCATGACGGCCTGGAGGATGGCACCGGATAAGGCCAGGTTAGCCCCGACCAGGGCTCCTGTCAGCGTCCGGGGCAGGCGGATATTCCAGATGATCTGATCCGCCGTCCGGGCCGACGGCTGCCAGAGGATCTGCAGGACATCGGCCGGCGTAATGGCGGCAACGCCCTGCATGACCGACAGCAGGCAGCCTCCCAGGGCCAGGAGGACAAAGACAGCCAGCATGAGCCAGCGCCAGCGGGTCCGATAGCAGCCTTCCCTATTCATGAGCCGACTCCGGATAGACGAGCCGGGCCATATAGGCTACGGCCTTGGGGTAGTCCAGGCCCGGATTGAGGAGGAAGTATTTTTCCGGCAGGACATAGACCTGGCCCGCCTTGACGGCCGTCAGGGCGGCCCAGGCCGGATTGCCCTGGATATCTTCGCGGATGCGTTTTTCAATCTTATCGGACGACCCCATGGAGGTCAGGAAAATGACATCCGGGTCGGCCTGGACCAGGCTTTCCATACTGTAGGGGATGCGCGTCGTCTGGCCGTCGCCAGCGGCATCGGCAGCGATATTCTTCAAGTGCAGGAGATCCGCCATGTCGCCGGCAATACTCGACGGCAATTCGGCCGATACGGAACTGGGTGTCACGTGGAGGATGGCGACCCGTTTCCCCTGGACCGGTACGGCATCGGTAACAGCATGGACGGCCTGGTCCAGTTCGTCTTCCTTGGCCTTGGCTGCCTCTTCTTTGCCATAGACCTTGCCGATGACCTCAAGGTTGCGCTTAACGTCGTCATAGGTCTTGGTCTTGAGGACCAGGACCGGGATGTGGCTCTCTTCCAACTGGGCCGCCAATTTTTCGTGGTGGTCAGCGCTGGCAATGACTAAATCGGGCTGGCAGGCCAGGACCTTTTCCAGGCTCACGTTGTAGACAGGTCCGACGTCCGGCACATGCTGATATTTTTCCGGCAGCGATGCATCTTCGGCTTTGACCGTCGCCCGGCCGGCCAGGTCGCCGTCGACGGCAGCGGCGAAGTTGAGGAGCGATGTCGACAAGACGACGACGCGCTGCGGTTTCTGGGCCAGAGTGACGACCGTTCCCCGGTCATCGGTCACGACGGCATAGGCCCCGGACGAGCCGCTGCTTTGGCTAGCGTCGTTCTGAGGCGCACAGCCCGTAAGCAGGACCAGACAAAAAGCGACGATGAGCAGACAAATTTTTTTCACCGTAAAGGCACCTCCTAAAACTTTCTCTTTACGCCGACCTGCCAGTTGCGCCCGGCAGACGGATAATTATGGTACAAATCATAAGCCTCGTCGTTGAGATTGTTGACTTTGGCATACACGATCGTCGCCGCATCAGGCGAATACGACGCGCCGACATTCCAGACGACGTAGGAATTATTGCGGTAATACGTATCGTTGCGCCCGGTCCCGGCGGTCATATCGGCATTGGCCTGCCATTTGCCGTTGTGATAATGGACACCGGCATGATAGCCGTTGGGCTGATTATAGGTCGTATCGAAGGCCAGGCCTTCCCCTTTGTCCACTTTCGTGCGGATGTAGGAATAACCTGCTTCATAGTCCCATTTATCGTTGACTTTCTGCTTCCACGTCAGCTCGAAGCCTCGCTTGTCTTCTTCATCGAGGTTCTCTACTTCGTGGTATGTCGGATTTGATCGGTCCCAGCGGATGACGTGCTGCAAGTTGCTGTGGAAGATGCTGCCTTCGATGTTCGTCTTGGGACCAGCCTGATACTGGAAGCCCAAAGTCTGGGTATAGCCTTCTTCGGGCTGGAGATTTTCGTTGCCCTGCGACGTAATCCCGCGGGACGTCGTCACATAGAACTGGTCGTTCAGGCGGGGCGGCGAAAAGACGCGGCTCCACGAGGCGTAGACGTTGAAGGCGTCATTGGCCTTGTAATTCATGGCCAGGCGCGGCGTCTGGTGCGTCCCAAAAGTGCTATTCCGGTCCCAGCGCAGACCCGGCGTGACCGTGAATTTGCCGAACGTCAGGGCATCTTCGGCATAGAAAGCCTGATTATGACGTTTTTTGTCGATATAATGGGCTTCATAATTGGTCCCCATATCTTCCGTCCATTCGGCACCGGCCGTCAGATGCTGGTGCGGGCCGAGCTGCCAGTTATCCCGCCACTCCAAGCCCTGGGTGCGGGTGAAATAATGATTGGACCAGTACGTCCGCTGGTAATCGTTGAAATAGCGCAAAAAGCCTGGCTGAGCCGTTTCTTTCTTGAAATGATAGGTCACACTGTAGTCGTTGATCAGGCGGTCGATAGGCTTATTGGCCGTCAGGTACCAGCCCGCCGGGTCGGCTTTATACGTCGAACCGTGGCCGTGATAATCTTGATGATAGGCCTTCACGGTCAGGGACGTATGGTCCGTCAGGTCCTGGTCCAGCCGCAAGGATAAGGACTTCCTGGCAATATCGCCGCGGGAATGGTCCGTATTGGCTCCGTGAGGAAAGGCATAGTATGCCCGCTGCTCCAGGTCGCCGCTGACGAGCCAGCTCGTCGCGCCAGCCCGGCCGCTGTGGGTCAGGGTATAGCCGTGCATCCCCCAGGAACCGGTGTAGGCATAGAGGGAAGATTCGCGGCGGTCCCCCTTCTTGGTAACGATATTGATGACGCCGCCGACAGCGCCGCTGCCGTAGCGCACGGAGCCGCTGCCCTTAGTGACTTCGATGTGGTCGATAGCCCCGACACCGGGCAGGCTGGTCAAATCGACGCTGCCCCGGCCATAGCCGGAGCCCTGGGCATTGGCCAGACTCTGACCGTCGACGAGGATCAGGACCCGGTCGTCACCATTGAGCTTGACATAAGAAGAGATGCCAGGCACCATTTCATTGACGGTCACGCCGGTGACGCGCTGCAAGGCCTGCTGGACCGTCGTATCGTGATGGCTTTCCATATCCTTGGCCGTAATGACTGTCGTGTTGGACTGATTGGGTGGGATGGTTGGTGTAGGTGGTTGCATCTTTGCTTCCGATAACTTTACAGGTAGTTTTTCCCGAATGGCATCGAGGACGTCGGCGACGGCATCGGGTACGTGCAGATTCCCGGCCGGCGCGGCGGCCTCATCCTTTCCCGGCCCGGCAGCCCAGCCGCGGCCGCCGGCTGCTGAACCCGTATGGCCGCTGAGACGTTCTGTCCCAGCCTGGGCCGACGGCTGGGAGCCCTTTGCCGCACCCTTTACAGAGGGCTCCCCTTTGCCGCTTTCCGTCTTGGCTGCATAAGTCATCCCGTCGGCACCGGCTTCATCCGGATCAGGCGACGCAACATCGGAGGCTGCCACAGCCCTGTCCGAAGATTCCGGGGATTCCGGTCCTTCCGGTCCCCTATCACGGCCATCCGGCTGAGAAACACGGCCCTCATCCGTATCGGTGCCAGCCGCGTCGTGACCGCCGGCACCGGCCAGGTCGTCGGCGTTATAGACCATGACGCCGGTTACGCCGTCCTGGCGGGTGTAATGATGGATCAGCGTGAAAAAACCGCCAGCTGCCAGGGCCAGATAGACGGCGACGTGGAGCGATACGGAAACGCCGGCAGCGACGCGGCCCCGTCGTTTTTCCCAGGGCTTCATGGCTGGCCTCCCTTGTCGGCGGCCAGGCCGATGTGGGCGATACCGGCCCGCTTGAAGGCATCGAGGACGTCGGCGACCTGACCGTAATCGAGGCCCCGGTCGGCGCAGAGGACGACGCTGAAAGCGCTGTCCTGACGCTGCTGGTCCCGAGCCGAAGCCAGGAGCTCATCGGCCTTGACGGGCTGTCCGTTGAGCCACAGGGACCCATCGGCCTTCAAGGTCACGACGTACTGGGCCGACGGCTGGGCCTGGGCGGCCGAAGCCCGCGGCAGCTGGACGCCGAGGCTGTGCAAATCGACCATGGACAAGGAGGTCATCATGAAGAAGACCAGCAAAAAGAACATGATGTCGATCATGGGGATGATCATAATCGACGGCTGTTCAAAATCGCGAATATTACGGAGGCGCATGGTCACTGCCCCGCTTTCACAGGCATCGTTTCCAATGCGGAAAAACACATTTCCATATCCGTAATGATGCGGTCCAGGCGCTGGGTGAAATAAGAATGGACGGCCAGGGCCAGGATGGCGACGCAGAGGCCGAAAGCCGTGGCGATGAGCGCTTCGCCGACGCCGCCGGTAATGGCCACGGCCTGGCCGGACTGGACATTGAGGATGCTGAAAGAGCGGATCATGCCGCTGATCGTCCCCAAGAGGCCCAGGAGCGGCGCCATGGTGACGATGACGCTCAGATAGTAGAGACGGCGGCGCAGTTTGGCCACGAAGATGCCCGACTGCATTTCGACGAAGGCCTTGACGTCAGGACCTGCCTGATGCTGAAAGACATCCTGCAAAATGAGGGGCAGGCCGCCGCGGCCGTCCATGGCCAAGCGCTGGGCCTGGTCGTAGCGCCGCAGCTTCATCTGCGTGTAGAATTGTTCGGCAAAGGCTTTCCCGGCGTCCATGTCTCCATAGAAAATCGCCCGTTCGATGCCAATGTAGCCGACGAAGAGAGAACAGGCCAGGAGCAGGTACATGACCGGCCCGCCTGCCTGAAATAACTGAAAACCCTGTAAAATCGCTTCCAAAATACCCTCCTGTCCGGCCTGCTGACGTGTCGAATGAAGGTACAAAATCAAAAGGAGCCGTCTTGTAGCGACAGCTCCCTTACGTATCTTTTTTACAATCTCCTTCCCATCGCTCGCAGGTCTATCGGTGATTATCCGTCAGGCAGTTCTTCTGGCTTGGCTTCCTGGCCATGGCTGCGCCTTCCCATACTTCGTACAGTGACATCGTTGCAGCCTGGCTCCACCCTACAGCGGCGGGACCGCGCCGGCATTGGACCGGCTTCTCTATTGAGTCTATGACACCTGACCTATTTCAAACTTACAAACATAACTATATCATGCCCAGCGCCAGACTGTCAATGAAGGGCTGCCCCGGCCTTTCCGTCCGGTGAGACCTCGACAGTGACGACGCTGCCCCCTTCGCCCCGTTCCCAGCGGAGGATCTGGCAGGTCCCCAGGGGACAGGCAGCGGGCCAGTCGTTGAGCCAGGCCAGGAGGTCGGCAAAGGTCCCGGTCAGGACCAGCGTCTGCCGACTCCCTTCGCGGACGGACTGCTGCCACGACAAGAGCTGGACGTTCCGGGCCGCCAGGGAGGCCGCCACATCAGGGCCGGCATCAGGCTTTGCTGCCTCCCGCTTCTCCTGGGGCCGGGCCCGATGGGCATACGGGGCCAGCTGACGGTGGACGCCCTGCCAGCCCTGCCAGGTGTGATACGATGAGATGGCAAAGCAGGCGGCTATGGCAACCAGCACGGCGAGGACGGGAAAGGCCCGCTGCCAGTCAGCCCTTCTTCGCCAGGCCTTCATGACGGCTCACCTCCAGGGAAAAAGGGATCCCCTCGCCCCGGTCGGGCTGCATCTTGGCCACGGCGGCCTGGCCCATGCCCTGCTGCTGCAAGGTCCGCTGCCACTGCTGAGGCCGGTCCGCAGCGGACGCCCGGCCTTGGATGACGACCCGGCCGGCCTGACTGCTCACGGTTTCCACGACGAGCCCGTCGGGTTTGGACGAAGCCAGGGCCACCATCAGGTACGGCGTCAGCAGCGGGCCGTCGGACGGCCCTTTCTTGGCGCGGTCGGCCAGGGCCTGGCTGCGCCGGATGGCATCATTGCGCTGCTGTATCTGCTGCTGCACGGGATAGAGATAGTCTGTATAATAGGCCTTTTCCCGTTGGATCTGATACTGAAAAAAGAGGCCTGCCCCGGCACAGACAGCCAGCATCAGCCCCAGGGCCAGACAGGCCGGCCGCTGCCAGCGGCGATGGTCCTGGCGGTAGCTGGCCGGTACGAGGTTGCATTTCATGATTCTCCCTCCTTACAAGAAAGCCAGCATGGCCGTAGGCTGGGACACGTGGTAAGCATCCATCAGGCGGCGCACGGCTTCGCTCGGCCCGGCAGGCTGCCATTCCGTCTCGTCTGCCCCATCCGGGAGCCAGCGGAAGACCGGCCCATCAGCCGTCGGCACAGCCGCCTGTACGTCATAGGCCAGGGGCAGGCCGTCGCGCAGGCGGACGCGGTGCTGCTGGCCATCGGGGGCTTCCTGAAAGGCCAGGGTCCCCGTACCGGTTGGCCAAAGGCGCCCCAAAAAAGCAGGCAGCAAGTCGATGGACTGGACGACGGCTCCGGCAGCCCCGGCAGCCCGGCAGATAGCGGCGACACATTCGGCCGGATAGGCGCCGACCGTCCAGTCACCGCTCCCGTCACCGCCTTTCGACGGACAAGCCGCCTCGAAGTCATAAGGCCGCCCTTCTTCACTGACCAGGCCGGCACCGGCGATGAGGGCATCGGCTTCCTGCCGGTCTGTCGTCCCCAGGGACAGGCGCTTCCAAAGGACGCTCGGCCCGCCGATGAGGACGCGCAGGCGCCAGCCAGCCAGGCCATAGCGCTGCAGGAGTTCTGGCAGACAGGACTGGACGCCCCCTTCCTGGCCCATCCAGTCCGGGTCCCGCTTGGTTTCATAGTCGCGATGACCCTGGCGGAAGGCCACGCGTCCATACCAGGTCCGTTTCGTCTTCAAAAGATGGACAGACTGTCCATTCAGCCATAAACAGGCATTTTGTTGCCACCACATAAGCTCACCTCTCTACTAATTGACATACTGTACGAAATGCAGCACGGTCCGGCCCTGTTCATCGGCCGTCACGGCAAAGTGCAGGCCGCACGTCTGCTGGACGCCCGTTCCCGGCGCAGCGGCCCGGGCCTGCAGATAGCCGCCCGGCGTCTGACCGGCCGGCTGATACTGGCAGCGGACGGTCAGGATGTCCCCAGGGCCAGCCAGCCCTTCTGCCCGGGGCACGGCCATGGCCTGGCCCGCCAGAAAAGCGTCCGGGTCCTGCCGCAGCTGGTTCCAGCCCTCACAGAGGGCGCTTTCGGCCAAATAGGTCAGCCGCACGGTCTCTTCATAGGTCCGGGCCATCTGGAAGTGCTGCCACGCCAGGGTCGCCGCCGTCAGGGCCAGGCTCAGGGTCAGTACGGCGACGGTCACGATAGAAAAAGAAAAGAAGCCATTGCGTCGTTTCATGATTCACCTTCATTCAGAGGACACACGGCAAACTGCACGGGCCGGGACAGGCCGCTCCGCCGTTCTTTTAGGAGAAAGGCGACTTGTACGGCCTGGCCGGTCCGGGAGAAAAAGGGCCGACCGTCCAGGGGCTGGATGACCAGGGCCCGGCCCTGGACGGTGCTGCCGCCGCCTGTCAGGGGCTGATAGTTGCCATCGCTGAGGCGGACATACAGGCCTTGATGGCGGACGGCAAAGCCCTTCACGGCGCCCTTGGCCGTGCGGAAGCGGACCTCCTGAGGACGGACTTCAACGTCCCGGCCATAGCGCAGGGCCTGGAACAGCGTTTCTTCTACGCTGACGTGCTGCCGCAGCAGGCCTTCTTCAATCTGGCAGCGCCAATCCAGGCGGGCCGTCTGTCCCGCCAGGGGCAGCAAAGCCGTCAGGGTCAGGGCCGACAGGCTCAAGGCCAGGAGTACGTCCAAGAGGATCCAGCCGTTTTTCTTCGGTCCCTGCCGGCACCAGGAGCCGGCAGGAAACATGGGGGCCATGGTCATCACCTGCCTCTACCTGCCAAAGGACATAGCCCTCGCCGAGAGCCGTCTGCGCATGCGTCACCTCATAGGTCCGGCCCTGGATGACGACGCGGTCTGATGGCGGACAGCCGCTCTTCCAGCCTTCCATGACCTGCCGGCAGACCATGGCTGCCAGCTGCCGCTGTCTGGCCTGGTCATGCAGTCTGACGGCCTGGAGGGAAAGGCCCAGGGCCGCCGTGAACAAGCAGGCTCCGAGGAGCAGGCCCGCCAGGCCGTCGGTCAGGAAAAAGAAGCCATTGGCCTCAGGCGATACGGATGCGCCCGGTCTGCGCCGCCACGACGATAGAACGCGTATAGGCCCCATCGGGCGAAGTAATGACCACAGCCATCGTATGCTGCGGACGACCATCGACAGCAAAGTGTACATCTCCTTTCGTTACCTGCAGGCCCGGCGGATAGGGCCGTTCTTTGACCCGGATGTAGCCTTCCTGGAGGACGTAGCGCTTTTCTTCCAGGACCAGTTTCCAGCGGCCGTTGCTCTGGTTGTTGCCGACACAGCGCTGGCGGACCTGCTGCATATCCAGGGCCATTTCCCGCGCCAGGCCATCGACGGCCTGGTGGCTGCGGCTGCGCTGACCGGCAGTGAGTCCCAGGCCCAGATACAAGAGCAGCAGGCCCAGGGCCAGCATCAGGCCGGTCAGGCTGATAAAGCCGTTCCGCCTCACCATAGCCAGCCTCCGGGCCAGGCGCGCTGGAGCGGTTCCTGGGCCAGCCACCAGCCGGCCAGGAGGAACGGGCCGAAGGGAATGATCGCCTTCCCTGTGCGGAAACGGTAGAACAAGGCCACGAGCGCGGCCAGGCCAAAAGAAGTGACTGCCATGGTCCAGGCCCCCCAGCCCGGGCAGCCCGGCGCCAGGGCCAGGGCCAGCTTGATGTCGCCGCTGCCGATGGAACCGGGCCAGAGACCATAGAGGAGCAGGAAGAGGGCGGCGACGCCCAGGGAAACGGGCCAAAAGGGCCGGACCAGACCGGCATAACTGGCGGCGCCGTTGCCCACAGCCAGGGCCAGGACGGGCGCGTCGGCAATCCAGCAGCGCCGGATATCGGTATAGCAAATCCAGGCCGTACAGCCGGCTGCCGCAGCGTACCAGAGAGATACAACAGACCCTCCCATCCTATCAGGCCTCCCCTTCCTGGGGCGATGCCGCATCGGACGAGAAATGCTTGTTGTTATAATCGGCGGAAACGACGCCATCGGCTATCTGGTATTCCCCCTTGTCCGGCGTGAGCGGTTTGAATTGCAGATACTGTTTGCCGTCGCTGCCTTGGGTCACTAAATCGTCGACACTGGCCGGGAAGACGCCGTGGTCGATTTCATAGAGGGCGGCGGCATTGCTGATTGTCCGGATATCGGCCTGTACTTTGGCTTCCTGGGCCGTCTTGGTGGCCGATGAGAAACGGGGTACGGCAAAGGAGGCAAAAATCAGGATGAGGGACACACAAATCAACATTTCTAACAGGGAAAAACCATTGCGAGTCTGCATACGAAAAAACTCCTTTCATCAGGTCACGATACTGGATGCCATGTCCAGTAACGGTAAGAGGAAACAAAGAATCAAGACGCCCATCAAGGCGCCGGTCAACAAGAGGACGACAGGCCCGAGCCAGCGCCGTATCCGGCCGGCCAGCAGCTGGAGACGGCTGCCGTAGTAGACGGCAATCGACGCCAGGGCTTCGTCATAGGTCCCGGTCATTTCCCCGACGGCCAGCATGGTCTCGACATAGGGCGTCCCGAAACGGCCGGCATGAACGGCCTGGCTGAAGGCACAGCCCCGTTCCAGCAGCAGCCGGGCCTGCCATACGTACTGCCGGAAGAGGCATGATGGCACGACGGCAGCCGCTTCGGACAGGCAGTCCAGCAAGGGGATGCCGCCGGCCAGCTGGACGGCCAGGATCTGGCTGAAGCGTTGCCAGGCCCAGATGAGGAACCACGACGCCATTCCGGGAAAACGGACGATCTGCCGTTCCAGCCTCAGCCGCCACTCGTCCCGCTTCCAGGCCCAGCGCAGGGCAATCAGGGCGCAGCACAGCCCGGCCAGGCCATAGAGGCCGTACTGCCGCAGGCCGTCGAAAAGGGCCAGCACGTACTGCGTCCCTTTGGGCAGGGGCACGGCCATTTGGACCATCATGTCCGTAAAGACGGGAATGATGAACAGGCACGCGCCTGCCGTCAGGGCTGCCAGACAGACCAGGAGGAAGACCGGATAAGCCACGGCCTGGACCAGGAGGCGCCGCTCCCTGCCCTTCCTTTCATAGAAATCGGCCAGGACCTGGCAGAGTCCTTCGAGATTCCCCGTCTGTTCGCCGGCCCGGATGATACGGCAGGCCAAGTCGGGGAAAGCCTGGCTTTGCCGCATGGCCTGAGACGGGCAGACGCCCTGCTCCATCTGCAGGGCCGCCAGATGCAGGGACGGGCGGCAGGCGCCGGGCATATCGCTCAGGAGCAGCTGCCAGGCCTGGACCAGGGGGATGCCGCTGCCGACGAGGACGGCCAGCTGGCGGAAGAACAAAGCCAGCATAGCTGCAGACAGCCGGCGCGGCGGGCGGATCATGACGTCCCTCCCTCACCGCAGCGGCGCAGGGCCTGTTCCATGGTCCGCATCCCCAGGGCCGCACCGGTCTGCATGACCGTCGGCAGCTGATATTCCTTACCGCTGCGGATGAGCTGGACCACAGCCGGCGTACGGACGAGGACTTCCCGGACGATGTCGATCCGTCCCTGCCGTTCCAGGCGGCGCTGGGCCAGGATGGCCTGCAGTACCATGGCCAGGCGGCAGCGGACTTCCTGCTGGGCCTCGCCGCTATAGGCACCGGCCAGGCGGCTCACAGCCTGTGCTGCCGACGGCGTGTGCAGCGTCGACAAGACGAAGTGCCCCGTCTCGGCGGCCGTCAAAGCCGCATCCATGGCGGCCCGGTCGCGCATCTCGCCGATAAGGATGACGTCCGGATCCTGGCGCAGGGCCTGGCGGATGCCTTCGGCAAAGGTCGCGAAGTGCGTCCCCAGCTCGCGCTGCGTAATCAAGGCGGCCTTCCCGGCTTCGACGTATTCAATCGGGTCTTCCAGGGTGACGATATGGCAGGGCCGCCGTTCGTTAATGGCCTGGAGGATGCGCCACAGGGCCGTCGTCTTGCCGCTGCCCGTGGGCCCGCAGACCAGGACCAGGCCACTGGTCAGGCGGCTGAGGCGCTGCAGCAGCGGTCCGTCTCCATCTGGCGGCAGCGACGCTAAAGGATAGAGGAAGCGTATCGTCACATGGAGGCCGGCGTACTCCCGGCAGACGTGGAGGCGGCAGCGCAGGGCGTCGTGCCAGGAAAAGGCGCCGTCGCCCTGGTCCCCGCCGCTCCAGCCGACGGCCTGCAGGACCTGGCGCAGGTCCCCTTCGCTCAAGGGCGGCCCTGGAAGCGGACAGAGGCCCTGGGCCAGGCGCATCATCGGCGGCCGGCCCGTCTGCAGATGAAGGTCTGCGGCCTGCTGACCCATGGCCGTTTCCATCAGTTCCCTTACCTTCACCATGAGCTCCCTCCTTCACAGACGCGGCGTATCTCCCTTTCATCCGTCCGGCCGGCCGCCAGGGTCCGGGCGATGACGTCGGGCAGGAGGACGGCACCATCGGACCGGGCCGCATCCGTCAGGTCCCGGACGCCGGCACAGCGGCGGATGGCGTCGCGGAGACGGCGGCCAGCCGGCACGACTTCGCACAGGCAGAAACGGCCCTGATAAGACCCATCGCTCCTGCGGCAGCGGACCAGGCGCTGGGACACGACGCCGGCCAGGGCATCGGCTGCCAGGTAGGGCGCGACGCCCATATCGGTCAGGCGGATCACGGCCTCGACGGCGCTCGGCGCATGGAGGGTACTGAAGATGACGTGCCCTGTCAGGGCGGCCCGCACGGCGATGCGCGCCGTCTCGCCATCGCGGATTTCGCCGACGACGAGGATATCCGGGTCCTGGCGCAGCAGGGCCCGCAGGCCGTCCTGGAACATCATGCCCCCTTTGGCCTGGACCTGGCTCTGGGAAATGCCCTCCATGAGGATTTCCACCGGGTCTTCCAGGGTCGCAATGCTGACCGAATCGTCCTGGATCTCGTGGATGGCCGCATAGAGAGTCGTCGTCTTGCCGCTGCCCGTGGGCCCGCAGATGAGGATGAGCCCCTGGCGGCAGCGGATGAGCTTTTCCAGACAGCGCCGGGCCTGGTCGTCCATGCCCAGGGCCGAGAGAGCCAGGGGGATGCGCTGGCCGTCGAGGATGCGGATGACGACTTTTTCGCCGCGCACTGTCGGCAGCGTACTGACCCGCAGGTCCAGGCGCCGTTCCCCGTCCTTCCAGACGATGCGCCCGTCCTGGGGCAGGCGGCGGTTGGCGATGTCCAGGCCGGCCAGGACTTTGATGCGGCTCACCAGTTTCTCCAGGCCGCCCTTGTGGAGCGTCCCGGCCTGACAGAGGACACCGTCCCGGCGCCAGCGGATGCGGACGGCGTCGTCCAGGGGCTCGATGTGGATGTCGCTGGCCCCGGCGGCCAGGGCGTCTTGCAGTAACTTGTTTACGTCCATAAAAAAATCTCCTTTCCATAGCTAGCATAGCATGGAAAGGAGACGTCCTGACAAAATTTAATCGTCTTTTAATGAAAAATCGGAAAACGGCGAATAACTTAAGAATCCTTTAATCTTCCGTCTTGTCCGCCGTTTCTTTGTTGCGGATTTCGCTCAATTTTTCGGCTAATTCGTGGAAGGTCTTCTGGTAGAGATCTTCCTTCTTCTGTTTTTCTTCACTGGCATCGATGGTCTTCGCCATTTGTTCCCAAAAACTCATAGGTAATCCCCCTTTGATAAAAGATAGAGTAACGTTAAGATTGTCTTTATTATACGGCAAAGGGATGGCGTCATGCAAGGGATTTCCCCCAATTACCAGCTGTTGCGGTGGCGCCAGAAGGACGGCATGAGGATAGCCAGGACCGGCAGGGCTTCCAGGCGGCCCATGAGCATGGACAGGCAGAGGGCGACTTTGCTGAGCGGCGGCAGGGCCGAACAAGTAGCCGTCGCACCGAACTGGCCGAATCCTGGCCCGCAGCTGCCCATGGTCGAGACACTGAGGCCGATGGCATCGAAGATGGCCACGCCGTCAAAGACCATGATGAACGTCCAGAGGACGCCGAGCATGGTGTAGATGAAGAAGAATTTGGCTACGCCGTAAATGAGGTCCATCGAGAATTCTTCGCCATTAGAACGGATGTGCAGGACCATGTTGGGATGTATCTTCTGGCGGATGATGGCGGCAATGGTCTTGACCAGCAGCATGACGCGCGTCACTTTCAGTCCGCCTGTCGTCGAACCGGCACAGCCGCCGATGAACATCAGGACCAGGAGGATGAATTTGGAAAAGACCGGCCACTGTTCAAAGTCGTTGGAGACGAAGCCCGTCGACGACGAAATGGACACGGACTGGAAAAAGGCCTGGCGCAGGGCTTCGATGCCGTCCCACTGCTGGGCCAGGACCAGGTTGAGGGCCATGGCCGCCGTCGAGATGGCGACGATGGCCAAGTAGACGCGGAACTCCGTATCGCCGAGGATGACTTTGCAGCCCTTCTTCCAGGCCGCGACGTACATGCCGAAGTTGGCGCTGCTGATGAGCATGAAAAAGGACAGGCAGCATTCGACGACAGGGCTGTCGAAATGGGCGACGCTGTTATTGTACGGCGAGAAACCGCCCGTAGCGATAGTGGCAAAGGCGTGGTCGGCTGCGATGAGGAAGGACATGCCGCAGAGCATGAAGACGACCGTCGAGGCAACGGTAAAGACGACGTACACCGTGAACAGGGCCTTGGCCATCTCCTTGATGCGCGGCAGGGCCCGGTCCGACCGGGGGCCTGTGCTTTCGGCATTGAACATGTGGACGATGCCCTTGCCGAACTGAGGAAAGACAGCGATGAAGATGACGATGATACCCAGGCCGCCGAACCAGTGGGTCAGGGCCCGCCAGAGGACCAGGCTGGCCGGCATGGCTTCGATGTCGTCGATGACCGTCGCCCCCGTGCCGGACAGGCCGGAAATACATTCAAAGACACCGTCCAGGACGGACAAATAGCCGCCGGCAGCATAGGGAACCATGCCCAGGAAAGTGACCATGATCCAGCCCAGAGCCGTAATGGCCACGCCTTCGCGGACAGTCAGGCTGTCCGTCGGCCGATGGCCCTGCCACATGAGCAGGCGCCCTATGAGGAGGCTGATGACAATGGCCACGAGGAACGCGGCGATACTGGCTTCCCCATAGAAAAGGGCGACGACAAAGGGAATCATCAAGGCCAGCCCGCAGGCCTGAGCCAATTTCCCCAAGACAAATAAAACAATTCGTATATTCATGGTGTACCTCCTACCAGCGCCGCCGCAGATAACCGAATGCGGTCTGGATGACGACGAGGAAGGAAAAGATTTCGACGCGTCCTAAAATCATGAGGAAACTGCAATACAGCTTAGTCCATGCCGGCAGGACGGAAACGTCGGCTACGCCGAAGAGGTCCATCGTCGACCCGACACTGGACAGGCAGCCTACGGCCATCCCCATGGCCTGCATGGGCGTGACGCCGGACAGGGAAATGATCAGCATGGAGACGAAGAACGTCGCCATGAAGAGGAAGAAATAACTGAGGACACGGCTGATGATCTTCATATCGACAGGGACGCCGTCGATTTTCAAAGAAATGACCATGTGCGGATGTAGGGTCCGGCGCATTTCCTGGGCAGCCATCTTGAAAAGGACCATGAAGCGCATGACCTTGAGACCGCCTGTAGCCGAGCCGATACAGCCGCCGACAAAGGCCAGGGCAAAGAGGACGTACTTGTCGAATTCCGGCCAGGTGCTGTAGGCGGCTGACGAAAAACCGCTGGTGCTGATGAAGGACAGGACCTGGAAAAAGCCGTAGCGCAGGTTATCCCAGCCGTCGTAGACGCCGAAACGCCACAAATGGAAGGATACGAGGCAGCCCGTGACGACGACGACGGTCAAAAAGGTCCGCCATTCGGCATCGCAGAAAAGGCTCTTGAAGTCGCGCCGTTCCCAGCTCTTCCAGTAGAGGAGGAAATTGCCGCTGGCCAGGAGCATGGATACAGCTCCGGCCGCTTCCAGGGCCAGGCTGTCATATTGAGAAAAATCGAAGAGCGAATCGCCGCCGCTGGTGGACATGGTCATGAGGCCCTGATTGACGGCCATGCCCAAAGGCAGGCCGGCCAGGACGTAGAGGACCATGGAAAAGGCCGTAATGGCCAGGTAGATGAGACCGGCCTGGCGGGCCGCTTCCTGCATGCGGGCCACCATGGGGCTGAAGGATACGCTCTGATGGACGGACAAGGTCAGGCCGAAACAGCCGCTGACCTGGGGCATGACCGATACCAGGAGGAGGATGAAGTTGAGGCCGCCGAGCCATTCCATGAGGCTGTGCCACAACAAGAGCGACTGCGGCAGGCCGGCCCCGCCGTCAGCCAGGCACGACGTCCCAGTCGTCGTAAAAGCCGAGACGCTTTCAAAGAAGGCGTCGACAGGCGATGCGAAAGTGCCGGCCATGACGTAGGGAATCATACCCAAAAGGCCCAGGAGGAACCAGGCCGATACCATGTACCAGGCCCCCTCCCCCGGTCCCAGGTGGCGTTTGTGATGGCGGCCGCGGTAACGGCAGAACGCCGCTGCAAGCAAGGCGGCGGCCAGGGCCGGGGCAAAATAGACCAGGCCCGCTTCCCCCCACCACAAGGCGGACAGCAGAGGGATGAGCAGCGCCAGACCGTTGATCAGGGCCAGGCGGCTGACGAGATAAAAGACGATACTGCGGTTCATGGTCTATTCCCTGCCTTTGAAGTACTTCATGACCTTCTTGGAATATTTCGTCTGGATGAAGAGGATGATCCGGTCGCCGGCCATGAGGACGGACTGGCCGTTCGGGATATAGGCTTCGCCGTCACGGACATAGGCGCAGACCAGACATTCCTTGGGCAGGCGGACATCCATGAGGCGCTTTCCGGCTACGGGAGCCCCGTCCTGGACGATGACTTCCACGGCTTCAGCCTTGGCCCCTTCCAGGAGGGACACGGAGACGACACCGCCGCGGCGGGCAAAGGCCAGGACTTCGCTGGCCGACAAGAGGCGTGTCGACAAGACGATATCGACGCCGACCTTTTCCATGAGGTCGCCGTATTCGATGCGCGACACGCGGACGATGGTCTTCTTGGCGCCCAAGTGCTTGGCGATGAGGGCCAGCATGAGGTTCAGGCGGTCGTCATCGGTCAGGCAGATGACGACGTCGGCATCGGCAATGCCTTCCTGTTCCAGGAGGTCGATGTCCGTGCCGTCGCCGCAAATGGCCAGGCCGTTGTCCAGGAGTTCTGCCACCTGGCGGCAGCGTTCGCGGTCTTTATCGAAAATCTTGACCTTGATGCCTTCCTTGTCGAGCATGGGGGCCAAAAAACGGCCGGACCGGCCGGCGCCGATGATGATGACCCGTTCGACCATCTTCGTGTCGCTGGGGACGAAGTTCTCACTGAATTTCTCGATGGCCTTGGGGTCGCCGATGAAATACGCATTATCGTGCGGGAACAGGCAGTCATCACCATGAGGGATGATCATGCGGTGATCGCGGAAAATCATGCCGGCCAGGATGGACGGCGGCATGTTCATATCCTTAAAGGGGATGTTGATGAGCGGCGAATGGCGGCGGACCTTGGTTTCAAAGAGCCGGACCTTGCCGTTGGCGAAGTCTTCGACGTTGAGGGCGGCCGGCGTCATGAGGATGCGGTTGATTTCACGGGCCGTGATCATTTCCGGATTGAGCATGAGGTCGATGTCGAAATTCTGCTTCAGATAATCCTTGGCTTCCGACAGGAACTGCATGTCCCGGATGCGGGCCGCCGTGTACTTGATGCCGTGTTTCTTGGCCATGATACAGGCGACCATATTGACTTCATCGACAGCCGTACAGGCGACGAGGATATCGGCACCGCGGATATCGGGATCGTTCATGGTAATCGGGCTGGCCCCGTTGGCCAGGACGGTCAATACATCGAGATTATTCTTGACGACTTCCAGCCGTTCTTCATTATGATCGACGACGACGACGTCGAATTGTTCATTCGATAAGAGCTCGGCAATACTGTACCCCAGCTTGCCGGCGCCTACGACAACGATACGCAAAGGAAAGACCTCCTTGTAAGTCGAAATAGAAAGGAGGCTGCCACACGAAGACAGCCTCTTTTTATACTTTAAGTTTGCAGTTTTTAGTTTGTAGTGAATGACTAAAAATTAAAACCCATCCTCTACAAACTACAAACGCTATACTACAACTTTTGAAGACAAAGGGCTCCACATGACGGCACAAACCACCATGTTCCAACCCCTACAAATAGTATCACATTTTGTCCTTTTTGTACATCTTTCCTTTTCGCCGCCAAGGCGATGATCTGGCAGCCCTCTCCCCTTTGCCCCGAGCCAGCCAACACTCACCCTCAGGCCCGCGGCGCCAGGTGCTGCTTCTGTTCGTACATCTTGGTGTCGGCCCGATTGAAGACGCCCCGGTAGGCCGTGTCGCGTGTCTTGTCGTAGACGGCCATGCCTACGGAAGCGGCGAGCTGCGTCCACGGCTGAGCGGCACTCAGGTCGCGGATGTGTTCAAAGGCACGGACTTTCTCGAATAAGGCGTCCCGATGAGCATAGTCCTCGCCTTCGAGGATGACGACGAATTCGTCGCCGCCGATGCGGTAGACCGGGCTGTGCTTATAGATGCGGCAGACGGCCTGGCACAGGCGCTGTAAGGCGATGTTCCCCTTTTCGTGGCCAAAACGGTCGTTGACGTCCTTGAGCTGGTTCAAGTCGACCATGACCACGGCAAAGGCAGCCTGGCCGGCGGCGATTTTCTGGTTGAGGTCGTAGACCTTCCTGTTGTAGGCGGCGACGTTCTTGACGGCCGTCAGTTCATCCTGATAGGCCTGTTTCTGCATGGCGCCGACGTATTTGCGCATCCGTTCCATCGTATCGTTCATATGGCCTGCAAGCCGCCCGATTTCATCTTGAGCTGTACTGTCCAGAGGCTGGTCATATTCGCCGCGGCCCAGGCGGCGGGCGGCTTCACTGATGTCATGCAGGGGCCGGACGATACGGTTCGCCGCCCGGATAGCCAGGAGCGTCGACAACAGGCCGATGACGACGGTCACAGCCAGGATCCCGAAGGTCATGAGCTGGCGGCCGGCATAGATTTCCCGTTCCGGTGCCGTCACGCCCAGTTTCATGCCATTCTTCAAGGTCGCAAAGCCCATGGCCATGGGAATGCCCTGATAGTAATAATGAATCAAATGGGTATCCGTCGCTGACTGCTCCAGCAGCTCTCCGTGGCTGACGATATCGAAGCGCGGCTTGAACTCGTAGGCCACCTCCCTGCCATCGGGATGGAAATAAAAAGTCTGCCAGTCCTTGAAGAGGAAGCCGTATCCGCTGTCATAGACCTTCATGCTGCCGATGAGGTCGCAGAGCATGTTGAAGTCGATATCGACGCCGACGACGGCGACGAACTGGCCTTGGACGTAGACGGGCATGACGTAGCTGATCATGCGGACACCATTATTGTCATTGACGTAAGGTGTCGTCCACAAGGCCCTCTTCTCACGCAAGGGCTGATAATACCAGTTCGTCCGGCCCGCGTCGGCTTCCCCGTACGCCTCGACGGAGGTAATGGGCTGGGACACAAAATCATGACGCGCATCTTTGCGGGTATACCAGAAGCCGTCCGGCCCGCCGGCCAGGTCTTCATTGTAATGGAGGTAATAGCCCTGGACGCCGTCGATGCCGGATACAGCATTATAAAAAGACCGGCTAATCATGGCTTCCAGCCGGTCGCGGTTGGCTTTATTACGCAAGTCCTGGGGATTTTTGACTTCATGCTCGATGGTATGGCCGATATAGTGGACGATGTCTTCGGACTGCATGAAAATTGGATTCAGTGTCGTACTGGCGTGGATGGCCCGGCCAGTGAGGGTCGTGGCGGCGATTTCCGTCTCGCTGCGGTCGACGAGGAAGACGCAGAGGCTGCCGAAGACCAGGGTCAGCGTCAGGGAGACGCCGCAGATGACGGTCAAAAAGCGGGACCGTATAGTTTGCATCATGAAAGGGTCCCTCCTTTATGCAGCTGACAGGCCGGGCAGCAGAGCGCCGGCCGCACACAGGCCAGGGCCAATTTCCGACCGCTCCGGGGAACGGCGATGTACGTGACCTCTTTCCACGTATAGCCTGCATCCGCTCCTTTCTGGCGGAAGCGGAAGCAATCCAACTGGTCCCCTTGGGATAATTTCCTTTTGAGCGCCGTATAATCGGTGAAATCCAGGAAGCGCTGGCAGTCATCGGGATGGATATAGCTCCGGGCATAGTGATGAAGGAACTGGCGCATGAAGAGGCATTTCTCCATGAGTTCCCCGGCTACGGCATGGCGCGAGAACAAGGGGATCCCGGCTGATTTGTCCAAGTCGATGAGGTAGATGACATCGTACAGGCGGTAGAGCTCATGAATGTGGACGTTCAGCGCCTCCTGCTCCTGGATGTGTTCGTCCAGGGGTCAGGTTGTGCAGGGACACGGTCAGCATCCAGCACGACGGCATGGAGGCAACGAGTTCCGCCGTGAGCTGGACGTAGTAGCCCTTTTCCGACTGGAAGATCGTTTCCAAATGACCGCTCTGCTTGAGGCCTTCCATGAGGTCCCGGAAATGGGCATAAAGCCGCGTTCCAGGCCGGTTGATGCGCAGTTCGGCACTGAGGGCCGTAATGCGGCCGAAACTGGCCAGCTGATCCCGATAGGCCTGATTGAGATAGACGTGATGGAATGCTTGGCCGTCGTATTCGACCAGGGCCAGGGACTGATGGGTCCGGCGGATGGCGGCGCTGGTTTTCTCGTAATAAGCTCGGCTGGCCGCATCTTCGAAAGACCGGTACTGGCCTTCCAGATAGGAAAATAAATCGTTCCAGGGCATGGGCTTACTGAAGAAATAGCCCTGGAGCTTATCGCAGCCTACAGAGGCCAGGAAATCGACGTGTTTCTGCGTCTCTACGCCTTCGGCCAGGCTCTGGCTGCCGATTTCCTTGATCATGTCGACGGTATTGCCGATGATGGAACGGGCCTTGTCCGTCGACGACGAGAGGAAATGCGTATCCAGCTTGATGATATTGAAGTCATAATCCTTGAGGACGTTGAGCGACGAATAGCCGCTGCCAAAATCGTCCATGAGAATTTGGTAGCCAGCCTGGAGGAAGCGTCCCAGGGCCTCTTTGATGACTTCTTTATCGTGGACCAGCATGGTCTCCGTGATTTCCAGATGGATGAGGTCCCGCGGCAGGCCATATGTCCGGACCGTATCTTCGACGACCTGGAAGATGTCGCAGAGGAAAAAGTCCAGACGCGACAAATTGAAGGATACCGGGACGACGGGAAGCTGCTGATCCAGGCGGCGGCGCAGGGCCTGGCAGGTCTGGCGCAGGATGTAGCAGTCGAGTTTATAGATGTCGTGGTTCTTTTCCAGGATGGGAATGAAGCGGGCCGGCGACAGGAAGCCGACGACGGGGTCATTCCAGCGGGCCAGGGCTTCCATGCCGCAGACGGCACCGGTCAGGGTGCGGATGACAGGCTGATAATAGACCTGGATCCAGCCGTGCTCAATAGCGTCATCACAGTGTCCGGCAATGTAGTTGTTGACCGTAATCAGCTTCTGCAGGTCCTGGGTATATTCCAAGACGGAGACGCCCACTTCATCGCGGATGTGCTGGCAGGCGATTTTGGCATAATCCACGGCCAGAGCCGGGTCGACGACCTGATTTTCAGGAAAATGGTAGACGCCGGCCTTGATTTCCAGCTGGTACTTGCGATAGACCTGGCAGATGGATTCATGAAGTGTTTCCAGCTTTTCCCGCACAGACCCTTCCGGCGTGAGCAGCTGGAAGTGGTCATTGCGGCGACGCGACAAGAAGCCCTGCGGGAAGGTTTCCCGAATCATGGTGGCCAGGCCTTTCAGGCAGTCATCGCCGACGGCGACGCCATAGCGGATATTGACGAGCTTGAAGTTGATGACGTTGAAATAGACCAGGCAGTATCCCGACAGGGACTGACCGGATTCCATGAGGTCCCGGACATACTGGAGGAAGCGCCGGTTCCCGGGCAGGCCGGTCATGTTGTCGATGTCGCTGGTCAGGTATTTGCGGTCGTAATCGGCGATAAAGACGTAATAGACCTCACCCACGCCGGGCAGGGTGACTTTGCGGCTGAAGTGTTCTGCATAGCGTACGGTACCGTCACAGGCGATGACGCGGTAGCGGGCATAACTGGTCTGGCAGACGTCGCTCGCCGTCTGCTGGCGGATATTCTGTTCTACCAGTTCCCGGTCCCGCAGGTCGACCATGCCGCGGAAGCTGTGATGGACGTAGTCGGCCAGTTCTTCGTAAGAAGCGCAGCCAAAAAAGCCGATGACATAGTCACTGGCATAGAGCAGTGTTTCCCCTTCATCGGCTTTATAAATAAAGATTCCCCCGGCCAGGCTCTGGGGGATGCAGGCCGTCAAAGCGGCCTGGTCCTTCCCGTTCATTTGATGTTCCATACGTCCATCTCCCGTCGTAATATATTTTATATTTCGTATATACCATCCGTATATTTCTGTATATATTTCTATTTCATTATATTACAAGCCTGACAGGAGTACAAGCGCCTAGTCGGCACCGGCCAGGGCCAGCAGGGCTTCAATGGGTGTCATCTTGCCCGTATCGGTCGTGCGGGACACGGCCGTCCGCACCAGGCCGGTCCGGGCATCGTACCATATTTCGTCATACGTGAGGGCAAAGTCATATTCTTTTCCCTTGAGGCGCCGCGCCTGGAACTGGCGGAGCAGGACCTCGCTGCAGCCGTGCTGCCGGGCCTGGCGCAGGGCTTCTCCCAGGGACTGTTCCCTGCGGGCAAAGACAGGATGCAGGCGGTAGCCGAGCTGGTCGTCGGCAGCCCGTTCCAGATAGGGCGTATCGGCCTGCAGGGCCTCGTCGAGGGTCAGGGACAAGGGCGGGACCCAGACCGGTGAGCCGAAAGGCCGGCCGCCATCGTCTGGCACAGCATGGCCCAGATAGGTTTCATAAGCCGTCTTAGCATCGTAATAACGGCGCAGAGCGGTGTCGGCATATCCGGCTATATCATGGGCAAAGCGGCGCGTCGTCGGCGCTGCCTGCCAGACCGTCTTGTCCGGGAACTGTTCATACGTGCGGGAAACGGCCTGTACGGCCTTTTCTACGGGATCGCCCTCCATGACGATGCGGTCCAGCCGGATGCGCCGGCCGTAAGCCTCATTAAAGGCGTCATTGCCGACAGCCGGAGCGCCGAAGGTCACGACCTGGAGCTGCGACGCACCCTGGTCGGCCAGGCGGGCCGCCGCCAGGACGGCGACGGCTCCGCCCAGGCTGTGACCGGTCAAGGTCAGCCGTTTCGGTGCATGGGCATCGGCAGCCAGCACCTGGCCTACGGTCTGGCCGCCATAGGGCGCTGCCAGAAGGGTCGTCGTGTAGTGGTCAAAGCCGGCATGGACGCGGCGGACGCCGTCCTTTCTAGCGGTCTTCCCGGCCGTGCCGCCGTAGGCGACGGAATGGAGGTTCAAATCGGACTTGATGTCGGCCAGGCTGGCCGTTCCGGTCACGGCCAGGAGCGTATCGTCCCCTTTCCGGGCCAGGTGGAACTTGGCTTCCGATTTATCATCCTTCTGGACCTGGCTGTCGATGTGCCAGCCCCGGCGCACCAGCTCCTGACGGGCTGCCAGACCGGGCCTGTCGCCGTAAGAAGCCATGGCCATCCAGGCACAGAGGGCTTCCTGCCGGGCCTGTTCATAAGCGGCGCGCGGCGAATCGGCAAAGACAGAAAAAGCTGTTGTCACGCAAAAAAGGCACGTGAAAACAGCTTTGTAACAAGAAGTGAACATAGGCTTTCCCCTTTCCAGCCCATCAGGGCTCGTAGGACAAAATGGAAAAGACTTCCCGGTTCGGATGGTGTGATTCTTCAAAATAGAGAGTCCGCTTCAGCTCCCGTTCCCATTCGGCTTTGCGCTTCTTGTCCTTGAGCAGGGCCAGGACGTCGGGATGGGCTTCGATGAGGATATCCCCTTTGATGTGGCGGACCTGGACCATATGGCGCAGGCGGCGGATGATCTGGATGGCCACGGTTTCCGGCGAATAGAGGTAGCCTGAACCGCCGCAGACGTCACACGGGCTGAACTGGACCTGGTACAGGCTCTGGCGGGCCTTCTTGCGGGTGATTTCCACCAGGTTCAGGGCCGTCATGCCCAAGACGCGGGTCTTGGTGCAGTCCTGCGCCGTTTCCCGGGTCAGGATCTGGAGGATTTCGTCGCGTTTCGTCGGCTGGGCCATGTCGATGAAATCGATGATGATGATGCCGCCAATATCGCGCAGGCGCAGCTGGCGGGCGATTTCCACGGCCGCTTCCTTGTTGACGTGGAAAATCGTGTCCTGCAGGGTCGAACCGTTACCGGTGTACTTGCTGCTGTTGACGTCGATGACCGTCAGGGCTTCCGTGTGGTCGATGACCAGATTGCCCCCTGACGGCAGGGGCAAGATGCGCGACATGAGGTGGGTCAGGCTCTCTTCGATGGCGTACTGTTCAAAGATGGACACCGTCCCTTCGTAGAGGCGGACGCGGCTGCGCCAGGCCGGGTCGGGAAAGACCTGGCAGATGCGTTCATAAGCTTCGCGGCTGTCGACGACGACTTGTTTGACGTCGGCCGTGAAATGGTCGCGGATCATGCGCATGACCAGGTCGGCTTCGCGGTATAAGAGGGTCGGCTTGCGGGACCGCTTATACCGCTGGAGGATGCTGTCCCACGTCCCCAGGAGATACTGCAGGTCCTTGAGGAGCTCTTCCCGGGAAACGCCCTTGGCGACGGTCCGGATGATGAGGCCCATGCCGTCGGGCTTGATTTCCGATACGATGCGGCGCAGGCGGTTGCGTTCTTCTTCATCGCGGATTTTCTTGGACACGCCGATGTAATCGACAGTCGGCATGAGGACGGCGTAGCGGCCGGCCAGGCTGATATTGGCCGTGACTTTCGGCCCCTTCATGCCCTGTTCGTCCTTGATGACCTGGACCAGGACGGACTGGCCCACGGAGAGGTGCATCTGCTGGATTTCTTCCTTCGACGCCGCCCGCGGGAACATGTCGCCCATATAGATGAAGGCGTTCCTGCGGCGGCCGATGTTGACAAAGGCAGCCTGCAGGGACGGCAGGATGTTCTGAATCGTCCCTTTATAGATATGGTTGACAATGTGCATGTCGTCATTGCGTTCGACAGCGAAATCACGAAGACGACCATCCTCCAGGATAGCCATGCGCGTTTCTTCTGGCATGACATTGCCTACGATTGTTTTCATCTTCTCATTCCTCCTGTGCGGGCAAATTGGTAATCGCAGACAGGCTATTTCACTAACAAGACGGCGAAATAACCCGTTTCTTTGGCGTCAGCCGCTTTTTCATAGACCCGTTCTCCCGGCAGGCCGCAGCGTTCGATCATCGACGCCTTGTCGAGGAGCTGCAGGTCCCGCAGTTCCTCCTGGATTGGTGCCAGCCGTCCCGAGGGCTTCATGATGACCTTGCTGCCTTCCAGGGCCAGCAGTTCTTTGCGGTGTGCATTGTTTCCGGGGATGACGATGAGGGCTTCATCCTTTTCGCACAGCGGCTGCTGGAGCTTGGCGGCGACGGCGCAGAAACTGGGCACGCCGGGCACGATTTCCGTGTCGTAGCCGGCCTCATGGACGAGGCGGTGGACGTAGATGCTGGTCGCGTAGACCGTCGGGCAGCCCAAGGTGATGAGGCAGACGTCGCGGCCCTGGTCGAGTTCGTCCTGCAGGCGGCGCGCCGCTTTCTCATGGGCTCCCTGGAGGACCTGGTCATCGCGGGTCATGGGGAAATCCATGGCGATGACCATTTTATCTTCTAAGGAAACGCCGCAGCCGTCCAGGGCCTTCAAGAGGATGCCCTGGGCCGTGACGACGCCGGTCCGGCTCTGGGGCACGGCCAGGACGGGACAGGTCCTGATGATTTTCAGCGCCTTCAGGGTCAGCAGTTCCGGGTCGCCCGGGCCGACGCCGACGCAATAGAGTGTACCTTTCATGATCATCCCTCAAATAACGAATATTTCTGACCGTTTTCCTTGCGGACGAAAATACCCGTCCGCCGGGCCAGCATCATGTCCGTGTGGATGGGCAGGCCGAATTGGCTGCCCAGGATTTCCCAGACCTGGGACGGCTTGATGGCCCCTTCGCCGGTCTGATAGATGCCGACAGTCAGATAGACATTGCCGTCCTTCACATGGCCGTGGACGGCTTCGACGACGTGCTGCTTGACGTCGATGGTACGCACGCGGTGCTTGCCCTTGTGGGACACCTTTTCATAGAGGACGCTGGCTGCGTCATTGAATTTCGCCAAAATCTGGTTGAGTCCGTCCTGGCTGAGGTCTTCCGTCAGCGGGCCGCGCAGGGTATAGACGGCGTAATTGGCAATGGCCATCAGCTTCGGTGCCTTGGCATCGACGTATTTGCCATCGAGGACGGCAAAGCCCTGGGGCGACATGGCGTTCATGCGCGCCATGACGTCGGCGACGGGCAGCTTTTCAGCCAGTTCCATGTCGAGGTATTCCACATCGGCCGAGACACCGACGCCCAGGGCCGAGGCGAAGCTGAGCTTCATATGCGGATTGAAGCCTTCAGAATAACAGATAGGCAGTTTGGCCCGGATGATGACGTAGCGCACGGCCCGGGCAAAATCCAGGTGCGACAGGAATTGCAGGGCCCCATCTTTCTTAACAGCTAAACGTAGTCTTTCCATGGTCGTCCCCTTCCTTTCTGTCGATGATGGATACGCCCAGATTCGGGCAGACACCGCAGCCCGTACAGGGCAGGCGGCGGCAGTCGTGAGTCAGTTCAGCTCGAGAGGCCTTCTGCCATTCGCGCTTCAAATAGGCCTTGGCGGCGCCGTTGCTGAGATGGTCCCAGGGCAGGGCTTCGTCGAGGCTGCGCGTCCGGGCGGCATAGTAATCGGGGTCGATGCCGGCCAGGTCGAAGGCTTTCATCCACATATCGTAATCGAACATTTCCGTCCAGCCGTCGAACTTGCAGCCCAGTTTCCAGGCTTCGTAGAGGACTTTGCCCATGCGGCGGTCGCCGCGGGCGAAGGTCGCTTCCAGGCGGCCCGTCTTGGCATCGTGGTAATGGTAGGAAATGTGTTTGTCGTTGATGAGACCCTTGATGTACTGCTGTTTCCGTTCGATTTCTTCAATCGGCAGCTGGCCGAACCACTGGAAGGCCGTGTGCGACTTGGGTACGAAGCTCGATACGGAGACCGTGACCTTGCCGTTGTTCTTGTGGGTCACTTTGCGGTAGAGATTGAGGACCTTGTAGGCCAGGTCGGCGATACCGGCCAGATCTTCGTCCGTTTCTGTCGGCAAGCCCATCATGAAATAGAGCTTGACCGTGGACCAGCCGTTTTCAAAGGCATTTTCACAGGCTGCCAGCAAATCTTCTTCCGTAACGCCCTTGTTGATGACATCGCGCAGGCGCTGGGTCCCGGCTTCGGGCGCAAAGGTCAGGCCGCTCTTGCGGACCTGCTGGACCTTCTTGGCGATATCGACGGAAAAGCTGTCGACCCGCAGCGACGGCAGGCTGACGCTGACTTTCTGGCCCTTGAATTCGTCCAAGAGCTGGTCGACCAGTTCGGGCAGGCAGGAATAATCGGCCGAGCTCAGGCTCATGAGGGAAATCTCATTGTAGCCCGAATTGGCGATAATCTGTTTGGCCAGGTCGGCCAGGTGTTCCGGCGATTTTTCCCGGACCGGCCGGTAGAGCATGCCGGCCTGACAGAAGCGGCAGCCGCGGCTGCAGCCGCGGAAGAGCTCCAGGACGGCCCGGTTGTGGACGATGTCGATGTTGGGTACGATCGGTTTCGTCGGGAAGAAGACGTGTTCCACATCGGAAACGACGCATTTCTCGATTTCTGCCGGCGCTCCCGGTTCAGTGACGGTCAGGCCCTGGAAGTCGCCCTTTGCATCGTACTGGGCTTCATAGAAGGACGGCACGTAGTTGCCCGGCTGCTGGGAGAGCTGCTTCAAGAGGCCCTTCTTGCCGCCCGGTTTTCCCTGCTCTTTCCAGGCCATGATCGTATCGGCCAGGACCTGCGTCGATTCTTCCGATTCGCCCAGGAAAAAGACGTCGATGTAATCGGCCAGGGGTTCGGCGTTGTAGGCACAGGGACCGCCGGCTGCCACCAGGGGCATGTCGTCGCCGCGGTCTTTGGCAAAGAGCGGGATGCCGGCCAAATCGAGCATGTTGAGGATGTTGGTAAAGCTCATTTCGTACTGGAGCGTAAAGCCGACCATATCGAAGTCGCGCACAGGCGTCTTCGTTTCCAGGGAAAAGAGCGGATAGCCCTGGCTGCGCATGACTTCTTCCATATCCGGCCAGGGCGCGTAGACCCGTTCGGCTGCCACATCGGGCCGTTCATTGAGGAGCGCATAGAGGATGCGCAGGCCCAGATGGCTCATGGCGACTTCGTAGACGTCAGGGAAACAATAGGCAACGGTCAGTTTGACGGCATCGTGGTCCTTGACGACGCTGTTCCATTCGCCGCCGACGTAGCGGGCCGGCTTGCTGACTTTGCTCAGTAAAATCGGATCGATCTCCACGGGATGTGACAAATTAATTTCCTCCTTCACGGCGGGTTAAAAAATCATCGTCTGCTGACGCATGTAAATACTCAGTAAGAGGCCCAGGCCCATCATATTGGTCGTCAAGGCGCTGACGCCGTAGCTCATGAACGGCAGAGGGATCCCCGTGACCGGCATGATGCCGCAGGTCATGCCGACGTTGACCAGGATCTGGAAAGCCCACATGGAAACGACGCCTGTCGCCAGCATCATGCCGAAGCTGTCCTTGCAGTCCTTGGCGATCATGAGGCCGCGATAGACGAGGATGAAGTACAGGAACAAGAGGAAGACGCAGCCGAGGAAGCCCAGTTCTTCGCCGATGACGGAAAAGATGAAGTCCGTATGGTTTTCCGGCAGGAAGTTCAGCTGGCTCTGGGTCCCCTGGAAGAGGCCTTTGCCAAAGAGCATGCCCGAACCGATGGCGATCTTCGACTGGATGATATGATAGCCGGCGCCAAAGGGGTCGGCATTGGGATTGAGGAAGACCGTAATACGGGACTTCTGGTAATCCTTGAGGAAATGCCAGCCTACGGGCGCCAGGAAGACGCCGGCCAGGAAGACGTTGCGCAAGAGGGACATCTTGATGCGGCCGACGAAGAGCATGCCGAAGGTAATGGCCAGGAAGACGAGACTCGTCCCCAAGTCAGGCTGTTTCAAGACCAGGAGGAAGGGAATCCCGACGTAGAGGCCGATGGGCAGGACCTGGCGCCATGTGTTGAGCTGGCCTACGCGGTCGCTGAGGATCGATGCCGTGCAGATGATCATGATGAGCTTGGAAAATTCCGACGGCTGCAGCGTGATTGGGCCGAGCTGGATCCAGCGCTGGGCGCCCAGGGCCGACGTACCGACGAACATGACGGCGACCAGCATGAGCAGGTTGATGATGTACAGGGGCTTGGCGTATTTCTTCAGCTTCGCATAATCGAAGCGGCTGAAAAAGAGGATGATCATCAAGTCGACGACAAAAGCCGCCCCCTGTTTTGCGACGAAGTCGTAGTTGATGGCCCCTTTATTGATATGCGTCGCACTGCCGATGATGCACAGGCTGATGCAGACGATGAGGAAGCTCACGATGAGCATGACTTTATCTAAATTTTTCCATTCTCGTTTAATAAACATTTCTCTCTCCTATCGACGATAGTGGCGCCAATTCCGGCATTCCTGACGGCGGCGCTGCAGCGACAGGCCCGGTAAGACTTCGGCCTGGGCCTGGTGTTTCGGCAAGAGGGCCGTCAGAGCCGTTTCCTCGATGGCCTTCCCCGTTTCCAGCCAGTCTGCCGTCGCCGACAGGGCCTGACAGAAAGGCAGGGAATCAGCCATACAGGTGATCCGCCCTTCCCCGGCAGCCCGGTCGATGCCATCATCATGCGGCAAGAGACCGGCGACGTGGCCGGTCTGCAAACGGGCTTTGGCTGCGTCTGGCGTGATGACGCCGTCAGCGTAAAAATTATTGAGGATGACGTCGTAGTGAAAGCGCTTCTGCCGGGCCGCGTACTGCATGACCTTAGCCGCATCGCGCAGGGACGACGGCGACGGTTCGACGACGAACAGGATCTCATCGGCCAGGGCCGTCGCCGCCTGATAGGCGCCGTCGCGGCCGGGCGGGCAGTCGATGAGGGTATAGTCATAGGACCCGGACAGGGACTCCAGGACATATTGATACGACGGGATGTCGATCCGCTCCCAGGTCCGCTTCTGGCTGGCCGGCAGGAAATCCAGTCCCGGCACGACCGGCAGCAAAGCCTGGCCGGGCAGGCATTTCCCCCGCGCAGCCTGGGCGGCATCGTAATGGATGGACCCGTCCAGACCGAAGAGCAGGTCGAGGTTGCGCAGGCCCATGTCGGCGTCGGCCGCCAGGACGCGGTGGCCCCGGCGCTGCAGGAGGACAGACAAGGCCGCCGTAATCAGGGTCTTGCCGACGCCTCCCTTACCGGAGGCGATGGCGATGAGCTGGGACATGAAATCACTTTCCTTTCTGATGAGATAAGGCCGTCATCAGGACTTATCGGTCAGACTCAGCCCCATCGCGATGGCTGCTGTCCTTCCCGTCCTGCGCATTCTTATTGGCCTTGTTGTCCTTTTCTTTGCCGTCCTTGTCTTTATCCTTCGGTGCGCCTTCGGCGTATTCACCGACGTGGAAGTAGGCTTCCAGCATGGAACGGACAATCGGGCCGGACGACAGAGACCCGAAACCGCCCTGTTCCGTCAGGACGGCGATGACGATGCGCGGATGTTCATACGGCGCATAGGCGACGAACCAGCCATGGTCCGTACCGCCGAAGTTTTCCGCCGTCCCTGTCTTACCAGCGACCTGGATGGGGAAGCCGGCGAACAGGGAACCAGCTGTACCGGATTCTTCAGCAACGTTACGCATCCCTTCGCGGACCAGGTCCAGCGTCGATTTGGATACGGACAGGGTGCCGACCTGTTCCGGTGCAAAAATCTTATACGGCGTGCCGTCGAGGTTGTCGATACGGCTGACGATGAACGGCCGGTACTGGATGCCGCCGTTAGCGACTTCGCTGACGATCATGGCTGCCTGGAGCGGCGTAACCAGCTGGAACCCCTGGCCGATAGCCGAGTTGAACGTATCACCGAGGTACCATTCATCGTGGAAATTCTTCTTCTTATATTCCGCACTGGCGACCAGGCCCGGTGCTTCGCCGCGCAGGGCGATGCCCGTCTTCTTGCCCATGCCGAACATGCGGGCGTATTTCGCCAGTTCGTCAATGCCGACGCGGCGGCCCATTTCGTAGAAGTATACGTTATCGGACTTAGCCAGGGCTTCGACGAAATTGATCCAGCCCAGGGCTTCGCCGCCGGCGTTGCGCATGTCGACCAGCCAGTGGCGGCCACTGTCGAAGATCATTTCATCAGGCGTGACTTTCTTGAGTTCCAGGGCTGCCGAACCGGTGATCAGCTTGAACGTAGAGCCCGGCGGATATTCGCCGGCAATGACGCGGTTTTCCATGGGGTGATTGGGATTGTCGTTGATGAGGGACCATTCTTTTTCCGTAATGCCCCGGGTAAACCAGTTCGGGTCGTAAGCCGGACGGCTGGCCATGGCCAGGACGGCGCCCGTATTGGGGTCGATGGCGACGGCAGCGATGCCGTGGGTGCCGATGCCGTTGGCGATCTGGCGGTCCATGGCCCGTTCCGTAGCCTGCTGCAGGTAGAGGTCGATGGTCAGGTGCATATTGTGACCGGCTACGGGGTCCTTGCGTTCCATTTCCTTGACCGGACTGCCGGCGGCGTCGACTTCGACCTGACGGCCGCCATCCTTGCCGCGCAGGAGGTCATCGTAATAGGCTTCCAGGCCGGCCCGGCCAATCTGGGTGATGTTGGATACGCCTTCGACGCCTTCCAGGCGCTTGGCGTCTTCTTCATCGATCTGGCCGACGTAGCCAAAGACCTGGGCGGCCATCATCTTGTACGGATAATAGCGGATCGGCTGGACGTCGACGGAGACGCCAGGCAGGTCGTTGCGCTGTTCTTCGATTTTCGTGACGATATCCTGGGTCAAGTCATTGGCCAGGACCGTCGGCACGTAAGAGCTCTTGACCTTCTGGACCTTTTCCCGCAGCTTATCTTCCGGCATGTTGAGGATGCCGGCCAGTTTCTGCAGTTCTTCGTCGCTCATGCCGTCCTTAGGCGGCACGTAGGTCACCATGAAGCTCGGCCGCGAGCCGACGAGGATCTGGCCGTTGCGGTCGTACATGATACCGCGCATGGCTGCAATGGGGATGGCCCGCAGGCGGTTCCCTTCGGCCAGGGTATAATAATATTCACCGGCAAAGAGCTGCAAGTAGACCAGCCGGCTGATGAGGATGACGAAAATCGCGATGACGATCCAGTAGGGGTAGCGGAAACGGCCATCTTGATTCTTCTTTTTCAATAACGCTTCAAGCATGTAACTAAATCTCCTTTATTTACCAGCGATAGCCCGGGAACCCGTAAAAGGCATCGTCGCGGCGCAGATGCCAGACGATGTGATCCACCGGCAGGGCCAGGATTCCGTGATAAACAAGCATAGGGATGCTGAATTCCAACAAGTAGGCGGCGATGTTGATGTACTGGCCGGCCAGGAAGAGGAACCCGCAGGTCAGGACCAGGCCGACTTCGGTCGCCCCGAGGACGATGAGCAATGTCAATACCCACTGGTCCTTGTCGATGTCGCGGCCGAGGTAGCTGCAGATGAGGGCTACGATGAGATAGACCAGCAGGTGCAGGCCAAAGAAATTGCCGATAATGACATCCTGACAAAATCCGCCCAAGAGGGCCGTGATGATGCCGATGCGCTGGCCGTGATGGAGGGCCATGAGGACGACGAAGACGAAGATGAGGTTAGGCTGGCTCACGCTGTTAAACATAAAAGGCAGGATGGCAGCCTGCAAAATAAAGACGATGAAGGCTGTCATGACACAGTTCAGTTTCTTCATAATGCCGCGGCTCCTTTAATTCCTTCTACTTTGTCGCGATTCGTCTGAGGTACGAGTTTCGGCGTGACTTCCGGTTTTTCATAGGACCCGGTATCGGCCGACTTCAAGATGACGAAGACTTCTTCCAGTTTGGAGAAATCGACGCTGGGACGAATGACGGCATATTTTACGAAATCATTTTCATTCTGATGGATCGATACGATGGTGCCGATAGGCAGGCCCTTCGGATAGATGGAGCCGAAGCCCGATGTGACCAGTGTATCCCCTTCCAGGATATCCGCATCCTTGGCGATGTTGACGAACTGCGGTTCCGTCGGCACGTTGCCGTTGCCGCGGACGACAGAGGAAACGCGCGATTCCGGACGCTGTACGATGGCACCGATGCTGGTCCGCGGGTCCGTCAGGAGCTGGACGCGGGACGAATGCGGATAGACGTCGCTGATGAAGCCGACGACACCACTCGGCGTGATGACCGGCATGTCTTTTTCGACGCCTTCGCCGCTGCCGACATCGATGATCATGGTGTTGGTCCACGTGCCGTAGTCACGGGAAATGACCGAACCAGCCAGAAGCTGGTACTGATTATGGGTCGATTTGAAATTGAGGAGCGCCCGCAGGCGGTCGTTTTCGGCTACGACTTCATCGTAGTCGACAGTCCGGCTCTTGAGGTCGGCATTTTCTTTTTCCAGCGATTCCCATTCAATGCGGTTCTTCAAGCTGACGTCGACGATGTGGATGCTCGAGGTCAGCGAATCCATGACGCGGCTGGCACCGTATTCAAAAGGCGACATGATCGTCATCAGCGGCTTGGTAATGAACGGCAGGGAATCGCGCTGGCGCCAGGCCCAGCCGACAAGCGCAATGACGATGAATAAGATGAGTACGAAGACGACGCTTCTTTTACCGAACGAAAACAATTTTAAAATCTCCTCCTATATATACGCTGTGCCCCTTCGATGAGGGCCGATAATTTATCACGATCAGCGACGGCAATGCCCGTGCCCTTGGCGACAGCCAGTTCCGGCTCGGAAGCCAGCATGACCGGCACGCCCAGTTCCTGGGTGAAGAGCTGGTCCATGCCCTTTAGCTTGGCCCCGCCGCCAGTGAGGACGATGCCATGTTCCATAATGTCTGCGGCCAGTTCCGGCGGCGTTTCCCGCAGGACATCCTTGACCAGGTCGAGGATCTTGATGAGAGGCTTGCCGATGACGTGGTAGAGCTCACTCGATTTGATGGCCATTTCCCGCTGGAGGCCGTCATCGAGGCCGCGGCCCATGAAGTAATAGCCCCGGTCTTCCAGGGGCAGGACAGCTGAGCCGTTGGTCACTTTCATCTCTTTCACCGTCGTGTCGTCAGTGACGATATCGTACTGATAGCGCAGGTAATCTTTGATGGCCGCATTGAAATCGAGGCTGCCCAGATGGAGCGACTTGGATACGACGATGCCGCCCAGGGACAGCATGGCTACATTGGTCGTACCGCCGCCGATGTCGACGACCATATTGCCGACCGGATCATAGACGGGCAGATTCACGCCGAGAGCCGCAGCAGCCGCCGTTTCGATGAGGAAGGCTTCCTTGGCGCCGGCCTGATAGACGGCTTCCATGACGGCCCGTTTTTCGACATTCGACGCCGCCGAAGGCACGCCGATCATGATGCGCAGGCGCTGGACGCTGCGGACGCACTTGCTGAGGATATAGCCCAGCATCGTCCGGGTTACACTGTAATCGGCGATGACGCCGTGGACCAGAGGCCGATGGAGCTTCACCGTTTCCGGCGACCGGGACAATAAGTCCTCTGCCGCCCGGCCGACAGCAATCATCTTGCTGTTCCGTTCATCTGTCGCCATGACCGACGGTTCAGACAGGACGATGCCCCGGCCCTCCACATAGACCTGGGTCGTAGACGTCCCTAAATCAATCCCTATATTTTTAGTTAATGGAGAAAAAATCGAAGCCATAACAAATCCTTTCTATTTCTTTCGCATATTCTGTTATACAAAACAGTCATCATTCCATATTCTATCACATTGCGCCCCTTTTCGCATTAACTAATTTCATGGAATGAAAAAAAGGCCTGTCGCACGTGCGACAGACCCTTTTAAGTAGTTAGCAGCTAGTGGCTAGTGGCTAGTGGCTAGCGGATGGTCTTTAATTTAAAAACCCTCGCTTCAAACATCAAACTTCAAGCAGGGATACACCCACATGTGCATGACAGCCGAAACGACCACACGCTTCTTACGCGACTTTCAATCCGGCGCGGTGCAAGGCCATGACGATCGGCGTGATGATCAGGCCCGATACGATGGCTTCCGGGATGCCATTGACGGCCGTGATGCCCAGCATGATGTTGATGACGTTCATGAAGGGGATGCCCTGTGCTTCGGCATAAGGGACGCCGACGATGGCCGTAAAGGAACCGAGGAAGAGAATCGTGTGACAGACCGTCGTCAAGACCGCCGTGACGGCGATGCGCCATACTTCGCGGATTTTCAGATGACGGTACAATTCAAAGGCGATGACGCCGATCAGGATACGCGGTACGATACAGATGAAGGCGTCGGCAACGACGTTATACTGTACAGCAAACAACAGCAACGCGCTCGGTGCCTGCAAGGACCGGATAAAGGAAAAGATACCGAACATGAAGCCGACGATCATGCCGACCTTGCGGCCTGCCGTCAGGCTGCCGATGATAGTCGGGATGTGAAGGATCGTCGCGTTCATGATGACCAGCGGGATGAAACCATAGCCCGTGAGGCCTAAAAAAATCGTAATCGCCGATAAGAAACCGGCAACCGTTAACTGACGAATCGACAAAAAAGTGCGTCTTGCCGGCATGACGCCAGCAACATTCTGTTTTTCCATGTTTTTCCTCCGTTCTCGCTCTTTCGCAAGATACAAGTCGCAATACGATTAAAGACGCAAAAACACGGCCGGTCCGCGCCAGTATCCGCCCGTTTCCGGTACCAACCCGGCGCTTTAAAAGAACCTGCCTTATGTGTCACGCGTAGTATATCATACTTGAAGGGGTCTTGCCAATAGCAATTGGGAATATTGTGAATCTTTACACAAGCATAATGGAGGATAAAGGCCTTCGGCCGCAGTTGGCAAAGAAACACGGTCCAGCAAGAACGGGCTGTGGATTTTTCTCCAGCAGGCTCGCCCTCTATCATGAATCAAACTTCAACCCTGAAAAAGAAAGGGACTGTACGCGATAGCACAAAGCTTCATGCGACAGTCCCTTTTGGTGCGAGTGGAGGGACTTGAACCCTCACGCCGTGAGGCGCCAGATCCTAAGTATCAACTACCTTTGCTAAAAATGGCTTAGTTATGCGGTTTGGCTAATTTCTGGACAACATCATAATATGAATAAGTCGCATTAAATCGTATTAAAGTGATACTCGCGGGGTCAAAAATGGGGTCATATCTTTTTGACTGTAATACTAATGTGATACAGCAAAGCGGCGTCCATTCACAATGGACGCCGCTTCTTTCGCGGTCATAATATCATCTAACGTGCTCATCATATCATCTCTTTTTCGCTGTTTTGTCAATCGTTTTCGATTGATTGTAACAAAAAAATATGCCAGCAACTCTAGTATTTTCCTAGTGTTGCTGGCTTTTTCATTTAGACTCTATGCGGTTTTCTGTTCGTTACTCGTGCTCTTGCTCAGCACAAATTTAATTCCCCAAATAGTCCCATTGATAAGTAAAGGCAATACAAATTTATCGCGAATCGCATTCCAGCCAGTTTCAGACGCGGCCTGTGCCTGTACCTGGATCACGAGCTTATCAGCTACGGATTCAAGTGCTGCCATCCCTTCAGCGCTCAAGCTTTCAACAATTTGCTGTTTCGCAGATTCTACTACATCGCTCGCATCCAGTGCTGCCAGCATACCGTCACGTACTTCTGTCCATTTACTCATAGTTTTTACCTCCATAAAAATACAATATAATAAAAATACAATATAATAGTTTTAATCGTTAGATTGTTCGTAATCTGTTACGCCCCTAGCAATAGCCCGGGCAATGTCGTCCCAATGCTCTACTAACACCAACATGTCATCATCATTGTCGATAAAAGCCGTTTCGACTAAGACGGCAGGCATATCTGTATACCGTAGTACCAGCAAGTCTGCCATTTCTTTTACGCCTCTATCGACAGTATCAATGCTGTTGATGAGTTGCGATTGGATGCACTGAGCTAAATTGCCTCCGTTACTCATCCGGTTATAGCACTCAACCTCGGTGCCGCGAGCAGTGCCCGAAGCGGCGTTACAGTGGATGCTGACAAAAATATCGGCGCCCCATTCGTTAGCAGTTTCAGTAACGGTCATCCCTTGACGATCATCATAGTCGCTACGCCCTGCCGGCGTCGGCGCTAAATTGTCACTTTGCATTAAATAACATTCACAGCCAGCTGCTTCAAGATATTTTTGTACAGCAGTACCGATTTTTGCTGCTACATCGCATTCGCGCAAATCTACATTTCCATTCGCATCATAATGTACTGCGCCAGAATCATACTTAATATCATGGCCCGGATTGATAAATACCTTCATTTCTGTACCGTCCTTTCATTTTTATCTGTTAATTGCTCTAAGGTTGCTCTTAATTTCCCCGGGATGGGTAATCCCGCTTTCGCTGCATTTTCCACGATTGACAGCCCTTCATTCCCTAAAAAGAACCACACCACCAATGATTGTACAGCCGGCTGGCCCGTGGCACGGTCCAGCTCGTGAGCCAGTGCCACTAATAGCAGAATGACGATTTTTTTGCAGATTCCCTTGAATCCGCGTTGACTATTGAGCTGCATATTGGGATTGATATATGCCGCCAAAATTCCAGTAATATAATCAATGGCCATGGCCACTAATAATGCTTCTATTACCGTATTCCATCCAACCAGATATGAAAAAATGGTTCCAACGCATGATACTGCTGCTCCCCACTCTATTTCGGGCCCTGCCGGGGCCATCTCGCGAAAAAAATTGATTACTGCTTCTATCATTTATTTTCATCCTTTGCTGTACTTTCTTCTGCTGCTTTATTAATTTTTGCGCGGATGCATTCTGGGCATTTTTCATTTTTGCAATTCCCATTGTCATCTAATTTACGAGCACACAATTTACACCGTTTCATTTATAACGCCTCCAATTCTTTGTTATATGCAGTAATCAAGTCCTGGTATTCCGCTTTAATTTCACTTTCAAGCTCTGTGTCTCCTGTCATTACTGCTGTCAATAGATTTTCTTTCAGCTCATCGAGCTGAGGGGTGTATTCATCAGCAATTTTAGATGCAGCACTGGCTTTCTTTTCTTCGACAGTCGGTTCTGGCGGAACGTATTTAACTGGCTTCCCTGTCGTATTATCTCTGATGCATCCTCCATTTAGATACTGGTCATAAGCATCTGCATTAATAATTTCTGCAACAGCGATATCATCAGACATAGCCTTAATTTCGTTAATCAAGGCAGATACCTTATCGCTATTCCTTTCTTTTTCTGGATCAAATTCACAAATCTTAGACACGATTCGACGTCCGTTTGCATCAAATCCCGCCCCATAATATTGGACATTGGTTTTATTCATATGTTTTCTCCTATAATAAAATGTAAACTAAAATATAACGAGGTGTTTTTTATGAAAAATCCAAATGGCTATGGCTGCATCAGAATTATGGGAGGTAATCGGAGGAGGCCGTATGCTTTTGTAACTACCGTCGCTGGCAAGCAAAAATATATTGCGTCGTTTGAATCGATATATGATGCGAAAGTATTCCAAGCCAATTATTATGCTGATCATCACCAAAATCACCGCCCTTTCCGTAGAAAAACAATAACGTTCTCTGAATTATATTTCAGATGGCTTCCATTCCATTTGAATGAAAATACTGAACTGTCAAATAGTACAAAGGCTAGTTATGAAAATTCATATAAACATTGCTTTTCTTTGTATGACAAACCTTTTTCTGATTTAACTTTTCTCGATTTGCAATCCGTTATTGATTCCATGCGGCAAAAACAACATCTATCATATTCAAGTTGTAAAAAGGTTAAGAATTTACTGAGCCTGCTTTTTAAATATGCGCAAAAGTCTAATATATGTCGTACAAATTATGCGTTGCTACTATCCATTGGTAGAAATCACCCAGTGTATCCGCATCATGTATTCTCGCGTCAGAAAATCAACAAATTATGGAAGCAAACCGATATCGCTGACAGGGATACTGTATTAATTCTGCTGTATACCGGCATGCGTGTCAGTGAATTACTCCACCTTGAAAAATGCAATATTAATCTTCGACAACGATATATCCGCATCACAAAATCAAAAACGTCATCTGGCATCCGCATCATTCCAATTCATTCGCGAATATTACCATTCATCGAAAAACGATTACAGGCCCCTGGTAAATTTTTGATTTGTAATACAGATGGCAATCCATATAAATATTCACAATACCGATCTGCAATATGGAACAAAGTAATGGCCCAAATTCATGGTCAAAATCACACGCCTCATGACACCCGTCATACCGTCGCGACCTTGCTAGATAATGCCGGCGCCAATGAAAACGCAAAACGTAGGATTTTAGGTCATGCCGGTGGTGATGTGACCGACCGGGTATATACACATAAATCCTTACGACAGCTTCGCAAATGCATAGAACTACTACAATAATTTGCACATAATTTGCTCAAAATAAAAACGCCTTGAATGTTGTTAAATACGCATTCATTGGCGTTTTTTCGTGTTCATAATTTGCTATGATTAAAATCGCAGAATCCATATGCATTACAAAATTTTAAAAATTAAATATTGTGCTGATAATAGCGCTCATGCGATTCTCATCTAACAGAATATTTTTGATAATTTACGACTGAGCCATCTGATTTATATGTTTTTCCAGCTCATCGTATAACTGTTTGATGAGTGTCTCACTAAATGCTACGCCGTAGCTTTTGGCCACGACATCCATCGCATAAATTGCATTGCTTACTTCATTTAAAATAACACTTGACCGCTTTTTGTCTTCAGCAGTTCCTAAAATTAAATATATAGATTCTGACATTTTATTCATCTCCTTTCAACAGTGGGGATATAAATCAAGTGTAAACGAAGGCAATATATCATATCCTATAACAAGCAAAGTAGCGTCTGTCACTTTGGCTACAGCGACATCGTACTCAGGTCATGCTGTAGCAGTAACGACGTCTGATTGTAATCAGTCAGGTTTTAGCTTTTTTATGGAGTATACAAGTAACCTTAGATGGATTGCATTATGCTGGTAAACAGTGGGGATTGACTACATATAACAGTAATCCAAATGGTCAAGTAATAACGCCTGCAATTGCATTTAGTACATATTTTGCTGGGGTGGTTGTTGACCGTGGTATTAAGTGGAACACGGGCGGCACTTTTACCGGAGTTGAATACATGGATGGACAGGTAATCTTTTGGCCGCAATACATCGGATCACCACAAACCGTGAGTGAAAACGGTACGAATTACCGTTGGTTAATCTTTTGCAGGTAGGCAGCGCTGTATCTTTAGAAACATCTGCATCCGGAGGCCCGGCGGCAAACCACATCGTTATCGGCCGATAGCCAAAAAGGCTATCCCCATATCATTGGCTTCGCTGGTATACATCTTAAATCCATTTAGTGCACTTTCTGAATTGCTTACACCCGCATACTGTAAATTATTAGTCTTTGCGGCGTAATCAATGAGCCAGACGCCATACACCGCGTTGTTGAAAACCAGGGGATAGTATATCTGCCAGTTGTTGCCAGACGCCTGACTTCCCCACTGTCTAAAAGCTTATGAAAAGCCAAGATAATTTCAGACCGCTGCTAATTGGGATATTACCCGGCTGTGAACCAGTATTCCATACATGTGCTGTCATCCCTGTGACAGAAACAGACGCTTGAGCCCAACCGGAAATACCGCCGGTGTTGCATATGGCAATGGGGATATTAGTGCCAGCATAAATTGGAAGTGTAATGTTAAAAGTTACTTCTTGTTGTGGGGTAAGCTCAGTTAATGTGTTAAATCCCCACTGTCTAGTTCTTGCCGATTAGAATGGCATGGAACGGACGCCTAACTTGATGATTTGTATCGGTCATGTGTGACTGGAAAGTTTTTACCGTTATGCTGGTTGTAGACCAGCCGATGATATTTGTAGAATCATCTCCGGTACTACTCGTGGCACATCCTAATAAATTCATAGAGATAGGGATATTAATACTATATTCCCCTTTTAACGTGTCTGTGTTTTGGGTATCATATACCCACTGTATAATTAGGCCGCCGAACAGCGAGCCAAAGCACACATATCCGTTTTGTCCCAGCGAGTATTTTACACCCGTTGCGTCAAACACCTTTTTAATCAGCAGTGCGAGCAAGCTGTCCGACGACAATACGTTGACGAGGCTGCTCAGCCCCGTGCTAGCCAGGGTATTGACGATGCCCTGGTTCCAGTCTGTAATGCATGCAGATTCCGTTTCAGGGTGCATGACTTTAAATGCGTTATCGCTTTTTTTGAATACGTGCAGAATAGATTTAATGATATCCATAACAGTTTCCTCCTTTATTCTTTAGGTTCAATCCACACTGCGCATGCTTCTGTCGGCTGGGTATCGCTCATCACGACATCCTGAATATCGACGGGCTCCATTGTGCCCGACCCCTTTTCTTCCACGAGCATGCCAGACAGATGGGTAACGGCGTTATAAACGCCGTCGCTCGTTACTGGATTAGTACTGCCTGATTTAGGTACTGTATCAAATGTCAGCTTATTTTCCTTCGCTGACAGTGCAGATTCTACGTCCGTCTTTTTTGCAAAGGTGCTACTTAATTTAGACAGAAATGTTCCTAGCTGATTTAGCTGTATAAGACTCATATGCTCACTCTCCATAATCATCAGTTAAAAAGCGCGAGGATATCGGCGTCAGTTGCCATCGGATAGTCAGATTTCTTCATGTATGTATTAGCGACATCTGACGACTTTGCATACGCGGATAAGTCCACGATGCCCGCCAAATTATCCCAACTATTGCCATTCCAGGACACATTATCCCCGGCGTTGATGCTGTGTGATGCATCCGCCGCAGTGATGTTGTACGTATCCCCGACTTGCACACCATTAACAGGCAGGTCCGCATACGTATCTACGCTGCCTCGATACCGGAATACTGTCGTAATATCTGATTTCTTAGCGTATGTCGCTTCCGCGTTTCCCGACGTTACATACCCAGCATCGTTTTGGAAGGCAGATAATTTAGTCGGAATCGTGGGGATTGTAACAGATGCAGCCGCAGATCCGTCATATGTTCCCGTTACCGCGCCCGTAAATGTAATGGCTGCTGGATTCTTTAGCGCGGCCGGTGTGCCACTCAAATCGCTATACTTACCGGATTTTGCAACCGCGGCGAGGTCAGCTGTTTTAGCATACGGAGTTAAATCCGTGCCGTTTGCGCTAAGTGTTCCATCTGTTGCAATCGCGAGGTTAGCACCGACTTTTATACCCCCCAGCACCGTTGCCGAGGCCTTAGGTAATGTGTAATTGTTGGCGCCTGTCTGAATCCCAGCCAGCTTATTTTTCTCATCGGTAGTGTAGTCGTTCGTCGATAGACCTTTGCCAGATTCTTTTGATACAAATAATTCTTTAATCTGTGTTAAAAAGAAGTCTAAATTGCTTACACGGCAAATTTTATCAATAGTTATTGCCATCTCCATCATCTCCAACTCTAAACAAATTCAAAATATCTTGATCCGTAGCATATTCAATTTCTACAGTTCGCTCAGGAATGATTCTTCCTGTTAGATTCACGCGGGATTTTAAATTCCCCACCAGATTTGATTTTGCTTTAATAACACCAGTAAGTCTTTCCATTAGAACGTCACTTCCTCACAAATTGTAAAAGGGGTCGGGGTAATTACAGTTGCGACAAATCCATCCGGACGGCTTAGCTGTACATCATAGTAATACGTGCCATAGGGCAGGTCTGCTGTCTCTGCCGGTTTAATGGTGATTGTCTTGTCAACTACAGCTTTTTGCAGTATTACGGCCGTGTCGCTTGTGCTTCTTTTGACAGTAAATAGAATTTGGTCATCATCAGTAATCTCATATTTAGCCCTGGTATCATCAACTATATCCAGGGTAAAGCTCGCAGTGTCCCCGCGTGTCAAATAAATTTCATTGTTCTTGACCCTCAGCATGATACCACCTACTCTAAAAGCTCGACCCAAATGCCGTTATCAGCCATGGATGCCGGTTTCCCCGATGTATCAGAAACACACAGGCGGTTTAAATGCGCCGTTTCATCGGTGTTGTGCGCTACCGTCAGGAACCCGTTAGGGTTGATGGTCGCTGACACGTTACCCGTATTGCTCATGGTAAACTGTAACTGAAATTCTTGCTGTACAACCGTGCTTCCGCCTTCGGCTGGCATATAATCTGGATTGTCGTCCGTCATCGCCACATACATGATTTCACCGACATCCGGGTCCGTCGCAAATAGTCCCAGCTCTGATATCTTGAACCCCGTTTTAACCCCACTGTTACTGATAGTCAGCTCTAGCGTTACGGTATTCCCGCTTTGCGTAATTTTATTGATTCCCAGTGTCATCTGTTCATTGATTAATGCTGTTGCACTGTTCAACGACCCGGTCCGCGTACCGGACCCGATAGCAACACGAGTAAACGTGAGTGTAGTCAGGCCCGCATTGATTTTGGCTTGCAATGTCGCCCCGACATCGGTCATGGTGATTTTATTCCAATTTGCCATGAATGACATCCCTCCTGAATGTGCCAACAGCACCGGCAAAATAAATATCTTTCTGTGCTATCAGCATTTGTTTTAAATCAAATGTAATGCATGTCTGGCGAACAATACTCATATTCGCGCCGAACTTAGCTTCTCCTGTGCTTCGCCTGATGAATTGCACATAATCCAGCCATGATCGCGTGTTTTTATACGCATTGATCAACCTTACCATTTTATTGATTAGTGTTGCTCCATCTAATGGAGCCGTTATCAGCGTTACTCGGAAGTGATAGGGCTGACCGTTGTATTCAGGCCATTCCTGCACCACAGCTGATTGATACACCGTAGCTACGGCCCGCTGTACCGCATACTTCGTACCCTTGAATTTATGTAGTAAAAACGATTCTTTGACCTGCTGCCTTTTTACAGATAATTCTGAATTGTCATCGTATTCGTCGACATGCATCTGCTCCGCCAGATGGTCAATGAGCGCTTCCGGCAGGTCATCAATGGCCGGGTAAATCAGTAGTAAATCAGGATTGATGTCGGACAGCGCCATATCGACGACGCGGGCCAAATCCGGTACGGGGTCTTTGTTGATGGATTCCGGCAAATGTTCTGCGATTTTGTAATCCGCATCTATCACTCGTCTTCACTCCCTCCTAAGACGACGGATACCGTTTTATCCTGGGCAACTTGTACGCCTGTCAGCACGGTATAGGTCGGCGCCGTGACGATGACGCGTTTTACGCCGGCGACAGCCATAATATTGGCAATCAGTCGCGACGGGTTGATGTCCCGGCCAATTTTAGATTTCTGCCACAGCCGATAGTTATTTACGGCTGTCGTTACGGCGTCTTTGACAGTAGATTCCGCCGTGCCGACGTCGGTATAATAGGTCAGGGTAATGTCATAGGATACCGCATCCGGTGCGACGACCGATATGTTATCGGTCAACGGCCGTACTTTATCCGCAGATACTACCGTTTTTACCGCGTCCAGTAATTCCTGCTCCGGCAGTGTCCCGCCTGTCATGAGCGGCCGTATTTCAACGGCACCGGCGCTGGGACTGGTTACGGCAACGTCGATGATGCCGCTGTTAGCTGATTTCGTCCAATACTCGTAAGCCCCTGTTGGCCCGGCCGTGGAAAATCGTTCCGGCGCTTCGTGGATGCGTTCTCGATAGTCATCATCTGACTCTTCATCGGCGCCGCCTGCGCTGGTCGTTGTATTGACGATGGAAGCCACATAAGCCACCGGGTCGACGACGGATTTGATTTCTCCCGGCAGGAATCCGTTTCCCGCCGTACCGACGGTTTGGCAGGTCGCTTTTACTGTCGTTGTCAAACTGCCGGCCAGTACGGCCACGTCTTCGTTTGTGGCAAAATAAAGGCCGCTGTCCGTGGCTACCCGCGTACCCGCTTTGACAATGGTCTCCTGCTCTCGTTTGGAAGACAGGGTTATCAGCAATGTCGTCGTTGCAGCCGATGCCGGTATCCTGTCGGTGTCGGAAAAGGCGCCGAGGTTATCCAAGTTCCCGCCAGTCGCGTATTTCAGCAAGTTCTGCTTGCCGATATAATTTTGATTATTTACCAGCCGGACAATCGCTTCGGATACGACTAACAAAAATAAGCGTACCGGGTCGCCCTGGGCTAAGGTTCTGCCGGTTATGCTGGTATAGTCGCTGAAAACCGCTGCTTTGATTTGCTCCGCGTCGGCATCAACGAATTCGATATCCGGCAAATCAACTAGTTTCATTAATCTTCACCGTCACTTTCGGGATGAGTCGTCCGTTTATGTCGCCGGTAAATGTGATTTCCGTTATGCTTACCCGTGGCTCATAGCGCTTGATTTGAGCAAATATTTCACTCGACAAGATGGCTTCTGCTTGTAGTATGGGTTTATCTACTGCATCCCCGGAAATGCCAAACTCCCTATCGAGCGGCACTGAGAATTTTACAGTCCCCAAGATGGTCCGGACGTTCTGCAATATTTCTTCGATTTTTATTGCTGGCGCAAAATCAATGGTTTTAGCGTCTGGCATTACAACATATTCCATGGATACCTCCTATCTAAAAACGGTTAATATCCCGTTGGCAATGCTGCCATAAAGGTTTAATTTTGATTTTTCTTCATGGTAGTTGCTATCATCATATTCGACCAGCTTGACGTTTACTTTGGCCCAAATCAATGCCCCGACGGAACTGAAAAAAGTGTCCGAAACGGACATGGAGTCCAGGCGCCAATAATTCTGGCTGACTGGCCGCATCCCGATGATCAGTGGAAATACGGTACCGTTTTCGCACATCTCCTTCATCGTTGCCAGGTCCTTCTTTATCGCAATATTGTGCGATGCTGTAAGGATGAGGTCAAAAGTGATTGTTCGTAATTTCGGCCCGATGAATTCGCTGACCGGCTTATGATAAATAATGTCATGGTCCTGCCAGCGGCTTCCTGCCTCGGTCTGGTAGTTGGCCGGCGTCCTTAGATAATGCGACGATACGATGAATGGCAGACTGCCCATATATCCGATATACATAGCACCTCCTATTCTGGCGTACTCGTTTTACTGCCACCCGGCGTGACGCCGCCGTGTACATGTGACACGAGTGATATGCCGTTGACTACCACATCCCCACTGGAAGCATTAATCTGCAAAGCCCCGCCAACATTGATTTTCAGATTTCCCGGCGTGTCGATGACCCTTGTATTGGCATCGGCTCCGCCAGGCGGCGCATCAGTGCTGCTGAAGAAGGTCCCCAGCACGAATCCGTCGCCTACGCCGGCACCCGAAAAGTTCGGCATCTGTATGCAGAGCACTTGGTCCCCGACAGCCGGCATCCAGAAATCTTTCGATTCCGATGAGCCGCGTTGAAGGACGAACAAATCGTTCGTTACCTTGTTTCCCTTATCTTCACGGCATACGCGCACGGTTCCGTCTTTTGGAGTCAGTGCGCATACGGTTCCGTAAAATATCAGGTTCTCCAACAGCTTTTTGATGTTAGTATCCATCGAGGCACCTCCTCATTTCCAGGCTGAGTACATACCCATTGCCCAGACTGTGCGTCGCCTTGGTAATGATATATTTCCCGTCAAAGGCGCCGAAGTTCATGAAACCGACGACAATACCGGCCATGAAGTGGAAGTCGCCGTACAGGCTAAAAGATGCCGTGATTTCATCCCGGTTCTGCTCTCGCAATTTTTTCTTGGCCAGCTTATTTGCGGCGTCCACTGTGTCGCATTGTTCATTCACTTCCAGCGTCAGCCCCGTTTGCTTATTCGGGGCTTCAAAATAGCCCTCGATGACTTCTTTGTTCTTGCCCTGCTTGTATTTAACGTGGCAGGCCCGATAAATATCACGGGTCTTGGCTTTCATTGAGTAGGACAGGAAATCCGTGAAGTTCAGCGGGTTTTCAGGCGATACGTCATCATCGCTCGTCTGCTCTGAAAACGAGGCTGTCCCTGGCCGCCAGAATACAATCAACGGCTCCTGGTTTTCCAACTGGTATTCATCGAGGATGATAATGGTCTTGGTCGATATTTTCAGATCCAGGCCGGCATCATCACATAGCTTTTTTAAAAATTCAAGGTCTGATGCGTCTGACTGCTCGACATGCTCATACGATGGATTGTTCTGGGCCCCCGGCTCATAGTCCAGTGACATGCCATTTCTCCAGGCGATGTCATTGGCGATTTTATAGAGGCTGATATTATCCCAGGATTGATTCTGCTTAATGCCTCGCAATGACGTATCAGCAATGGCATTGACGGCTTTGATTTGTACCGTCGTCGGCATCCCGTTGATTTCGATTTCATCGACCTCAAATTCTCCGACTGGCAGTTCTTTGATGCCCTCGTTGACGCCGTTTTTGTTCAGCGTATAAAGGGTAATGTCCAATTTGGACCCCGGTTCCGGATACCACGTGTCCTGCCACAGCTGCGCACGGTCTTCCAAAGTAACTGTCATATCATCAACCTGCCCGGACAGGTTGTCCGTCACTTCAATGGATAGCAGATACTTCATCATATCTTCGGATATGTCTTTGCTCTCTGTTTCTCCTGCCGGCGTATACAGTATTTGAGCATAGGCCCGGCGGCCGAGGAATGTCCCCGGCGTCAGTTCTTTTTTCCATTCATTTAATTTGGCTTTAATCGTTTCTAGGGACATGGCATCACCGCTTCCATGGTGGCAAAATCTTGGATGACTGGATTACATTGATGTCCGGGACGTCCAATATGATCCCTGCTGGAAAAATAGCCGTGTTTCGGTACGCTTCATTCGCTTCCAGCAGTTCATTCATATAGAGCTCATTGCCGAAAATTTTATACGCAATGGCATCCCACATGTCCCCCTGGACTGTCGTGTACTTATTCATAGCTCAACCGCCTCCGTCCTGCGGATACTCTATCCAGCATTTTAGGCAGTTCCCGCTGGAATTGACGCGCCTGTTCTTCCAAGGCTTGACGGACGGCATCAGCGACGTCGCCACCGCCCTGGACGTTGATAGTCGGCCGGAAGTCCAGTGTGATGCTGCTGTTGCTGTACATCGGGGCTTTGGCTGTTCCTGCACTCATCCGCTGCGGCGTTTTCGGCATGACACCTAACGCGGCTCCTGCCTGCTGCCACAATGAGATAGCTCGTGCCGACCCGTCTAAAGGGATAGCGGCTTCTGCCGAGTCTTCCGCGAATGTTGTCAGGAAGGCCCCACGCTGATAAATGCCACCTCTGGCGTTTTCGCTGACGTCATCACCACTGCTGGTTGCTTCACTGATTGTACGGGTTATGTTTTGTGCAATATTGATAGCCGTATCAATCGGATGGGATAAGGCATTGACCAGGCTATTCCACTTATCCATAGCCCAGTCTACGGCCTGGCCAATGGCATCCATGACACTGCTGGCAAAACTTTGTACTGCCGCTACCGCACTGTCCCAGGCAGAGGAAATGTAATCTACCAGTGCAGAAATAATACCTTCTATGACACTGGCTGCGGCCGATACAAAACTGGAAATAGCATCCCACACGGCCGATGCGATAGCCAGACAACCATTCCAGACCCCGGTAAAGAAGGCACCAAAGGCGGATATGATGTCCATGATGACCGATACGGCCATCGTCGCTACGGTCATGATGCCACTCCAGACGGCTGTGGCAATCGCGACCAGGCCATTCCATACGCCGGTGAAGAAAGCGGCCAGGGCTGAAAACAGGCTCATACCAAAAGATACGATGTTGTTCCAAATCGCAATGACGGCGGCCCGGAACTGTTCGTTTGTATTCCAGAAATAAATAATGGCAGCTACCACGGCGATGATGACGGCCACGATGGCGATAATAGGATTGGCCATGAGAGCCATTGCCAACGCTCTGGCTCCTGTTGCCGCAGCACGAAAGGCTGCCCCTAATCCATTCAATCCGGCATGGAAAAGTTTGGATGCCGTCGCGGCCCCACGCAATACGGTTTCCCCATTCTTGTTTACTATGAAGAACAAGTTAGCCGTCTCTTTGAGCATATTGAAACCGGCTCTGATGGCTAAAATAGATCTAGCAGCCAATAAGACGCCGGCAAAGCTGGCAGCCAAGGCAACCATAGTTTGTATCAATACTTGATGTTCTTTGGCCCAATTGGCAAAGGCAACGACGACAGGAACGATATTCTGTAAGATGCTGTTAATAGCTGGTAATAATGCGGAGCCGATTTCAATGGCCACGGCTGTAATACTGTTTCTGAATAGCGATAATTGATTCGCAGTTGTTCCGCATCTCGCTGCATATTCCGCATCTACAGAACCGCCATATTGCATAACGTTGTTAACTTTATTGAAATTGTCCTGTAGTGCATCCAAGTTAGTCAATAGCGGGGCAATTGCCCCAATTGATTCTTTCCCAAATAAATCAGCCAGTACACTGGCTTGTTGGTCCTTCGGTAACGCTTGCAATGCGCGAAAAACGTCCATGATGGCGCCTTTAGCATCGGTTTGCATCCGCTTGGCCATATCTGCCGCATCAAATCCCAGCTGCTGGAAGGCAGCGGCCTGGCTTTTCGTAGCGCCTTCACCTGCCGTCATACCCAAAATTAGATTCTTGATGCCGGTTGCGGCTACATCTGACTGTACCCCTGTGGCAACCATGGATGCCCCCAGAGCGGCAATTTCACCGGATGCCACCCCGCCAATTTCCCCAAGTGGCCCGATGCGGGTCACAACGTCTGCAATCAACGGTGCTGAAGCTGCTGTCGTATTTCCCAGGTAATTGATTTTATCCGCTAAGGCCACGACACCGTTTTGGTTCAAGTTAAATGCGCTTCTCCATTTGGCCATCATGTCCCCGGCCTGGTCAGCTGTAATATCAAAAGCTACGCCCATCTTTACGGCATCTTGGGCGAATTGCATCAAATCCTGACGCGCTATCCCAGCCTGTCCGCCAGCGGCCACGATTTTGGCAATCCCCGAAGCAGCCATCGGCATTTTAGTAGACAAGTCTAAGATATCCTGTCCCATTTCTTTAAATTGCTGTGGAGTGTCAAAATCGACAACCTTTCTAACTTCTGCCATTTCACTTTCAAAATCCATGGCCGCTTTCGTTGCCCCCACTAACGGTGCTGCCAGGACAACCGTTTTCATAGCAGTCCCTGTTAAGTTACTTTTCGCACTGTCAAAGGCCGCCTGTGCTTTTTGCTTTTGGGCCTGGGCATCTAAGATGTCGGACCGTCGCTGTGTCAAATCGTTGATACGGGCCTGGAGAGCGGCAATCTGCCGATACGATGCTACACTGACCTGACCTGTGGCCCGCTGTTCTGCCGATGCCGCCCGCTGCGCACTCCGCATAGCGTCATTGGCCGCTTTGATTTGCGTTTTCAGTTCTTTGGATTCTGCAATGGCCCGCTGCATTGACGAAGCTACAGACCCATCCAGACGGCCCTTGATGGCAATAGCTAATTCCATGACACGACTCATCTTATTGCCCTCCCTTCTTGGCCTTCTCTATTTCTTCTTTTTCCCGGTCGACTTCTTCATTCATGACTTGAATCCAGGCATGAAAATCGCCGATTGGTTGTTCCAGGAACCATCCAATCGGCGTTTTTGTGTACTTGGCAAGCCTCATAGCCGACAATCTTATGTTTTCTACGGCTCCTTGGGCAGTAAAAAATTCTGCGCCTTCAAGCAGGCTGCCATGAAGTCAGGACCACTCAAGTTGAGGATGTCGTCATACTTCATTTTAGCGGCCGCAGCGGCAACCATGGCCTGGTATTCCATGGATAATGCCGGTACTGTCATAAGTTTGTCTTTCTTTTTAGCCTGGCTCATGCAAGCCAGCAGAGCATAGCCGTTCAGTTTTGCAAAGTCAAAATAGATTTCCGTCTGCCCGTTCGGCAGCGGAGTTGTCAGATGCAGGATATTTTCCTGATCTACGATTTCAGCGTTGACGAGTTCATTTTCTTTTTCTTTCATGCTAATCCTCCTAATTCATGCCGATATTGGCCCGGACCTGCTGTAACAGGTCGACGCCATTGACGATGGCTTTGTATCCGTATTTGTCGATTTCGCAGAGCGTGGATCCGCCCATTTCGATTTTGAAGTACGTACATTCGATGACGGTTTCACTGTCCGTCTTGGACCCGGCTTTGAATTTGCCAGGGTTGTGGCTCTTGACGCGGCCGCGGACGGCGACGCGGTACTGCTCGTGTTCATAATCATTGGCGCCGCTGTCCCAGTTCTGGATGTCCGAGTAGAGTTCCAGGGCCAATGTGCTGCCGCCAACCAGTCGGGAACTCGTTTTCGTCGGCACCTGCCAGGTCATCTTCAATTCCAAGGAATCAAAATGGCCAGCAATGGGCGCTTCGATTTTACCAGCGACGCCGATGCCTTCAATATCTTCTGTCAGCGATTTCAAATCCGGCAATTCGACTTCGTTGACGCCGATTAAATCGTCGGCGCCGTCGATATAGGCCCGCATATCATTGATGACTTCCGGGATTTTATTTACTGCCATGGGTTTCCCTCCTTACGAGAATAATACTTCAAAGTTCGATACGTCATACTCAAAGGTATCTTCAATGTCCTGTGCCGGGACTGGCGGCGTCAGCTTCGTGTGGATTCGGAAGATGCCGGCCAGTAAATCGGTCGTCGGGTTTTCATCAGCCAGGAACTGGACACTGGCCCCTAAGAGATATCCTCGTGACGTAAACCCATTCAACCGCACCTGTTCGCTGTCTACTAGCGTTTTTACCAGTCTCGGAGTGATTGGCTGGTCTGTCTTCTGCCAGTTCGTTAAAATGAAGGTGACATACTGCCAGTTGAACATGCGCCGGACACAGATGAACATATCTTTGACATCTGTCGTGCCTGGATAAGCACCGGTAAAGTTCCCCCAGGACTTCCAGCCGCCGGAGAAATTCAAGCCCGTAACGATGCCCTGTTCATTAAGCAGATTGGCCTGTGTCAGATTGAGATTTACTTCACTGCCATCTTTCAGGCACAGCCCTGTCGCCTGTAATGTCTGGTTGGACGGCGACTGATACGGGACGTCATCGTTATTGCCGTCGGTAACGCCGATGATGCCCATGATATGAGTCGATAAGTGGAAAACCATATCGCCATTTTTAGCACACGGCCAGCAGACAATCTGGTTGTTCCCCGTGTAGTTGTTGCCGTTTTTCCACATATTGACGTCGGCGTATTTTTTGACCTGTTCCGTATTGATGTCTACCAGTGCCATGCAAGGGAACAAGCCGTCGATTTTAGCCGCTTTGGCTTTCATGACAGCGGCAATGGCCGGCTTTTCAGACCAGCCCGGTGCTGCCAGCAGGCCCGGAACTTTGCCAATCTGGAAATAAATATCGTCGATGAGTTCCAGCCCTTTGTTTTTGCCATCCGTGGACATGCCGCCGATGATGTCGTCATCTTTGACAGCCGTCGGATCTAATTTGTCATAAGCAACATGGATGCTCGATACGGAGGCCAGTGCACCATCATCCAAGAGTGTAATGATGAGCTGACCATCATCGTCATATGCCGCCGTATAGTCCGTATCCAAGGTGGCTGCGGACCCGTCTGCACTGCCCTTGACGGTCAGCGTATGCAATAAGACCGGGTCTGTAAGGATGACCTGTTTCTTCGTAACTGTCTTGGCCGTGTCCGAAACGGACACTTTATGTTTGGTCGGGTCCAATACATTGACAAATACAATGGGCTTTACATTGTACAGTTTGAATTCGGTATACATCGCTTCGCAGAGCGTGTACTTATCCCAGTCGGGATGATACCCCAAATTCTGCGTCGCTTCCTTCCAGCTGTAGCAGATGACGGGTTTATTGACATAGGCCGTCGGGTCTTCTGTCAGATGGACAGGCGCCGTCCCGAAGACAACCGGCAAGCCGGAATCAGTGGCGACAGTCGCCACAATCGAGGTCGGGACTTCGCTTGCTTTTACGCCGTGGAAAAATGCCATTTTACTTACCTCCGTGTAATGCCATGGCCCGTTTATACATGATGTTTCTCAACGAGCCTGTAGATTTAACTTCTTTTTGTGCCGCATCCAATTCGCCCGCTGTGACGAACAGATGCTTATATACCGGGTCGTCCTTATATTTTGCAGGAATCCCGTCTGCGAAAATCTGATTCGTGTGGATTTCCGTGTCTTTATAGGCTGGGCCGACGTAGATGACCGGCCCGCTGTTTTCACTCATCGTATCTGCCTCCTAAAACCTCCCAATGAGTTTGACGTGGCTGCGGAATGAATACGTCGAACTCAATGACACCTACCCATTGTGGGAACGGCTGGTCATCGGGAATCGTCGTCTTGATATTCCCGTCATCTATATCAATGAACCATTTCTTGGCAATGGGATTGTTGGCCAGCAGGTGATAGCGGATGAATTCGAGGAAATGGAACAACATATGAGCTCCATAGGTCATATCTTCATCGTAAATGGTCGCGTAGATGACGATAGATGTAACTGATTTATCCCGGTCGTCTGTCGTAGCTTCTGGCCGTATCACGACGGCCGGACAAAGTTTCTTTTGGTCTGCCCGGTTATTCGCCCGGGGCAGGAATCCGGCATATACATTTACATCCGTATCGATACTCGAAAAGATATTTTCTGGCCGGCCTTCACAATATTCCTGGTAAGCCGTGAATTTTTCTTTCAAGAATTCCGCGATACCTTCCGCACATTCCAATGGGGTCATCGCATCACTTCCCTAATCTGTATTCGATTTCATGTTCCAATCGTTCTTCAAAGACATCACTGCCACGGTCCATCATGACGCTCAGTACATCGGGATTGCCGAATAACTGCGGCACGGCTGGCCCATAGATGCCTTTCAGCGGGTATCTTTCCTTGCCCTTACGGGCGACGAATGCCCCGCCCAGGCTAAAGCCGCGGGGGACATGCGTCATTTTCCCTCGCTTTACAGATACGAAGACGCCGTCCCGCCGCTTCTTGGCCTGGTATTTATGGATTGCCTCGGGCGCCCCTTTGACAAGGATGGTAGCCCCGTCCTCATCAGCCCGGATCTGCGCCTTGGCTTTCAAATCCCCGGCCTTCATGGTATAAATGCTTCGGATTCCCTTCGTTCCGGCCTGTCGTGCCGCTGTGGCTGCCCGCTTCCCGGCCGCTACGGCTGCCCTGGCGATTTCTTTGTCGCTCAGAGTGGACAGGGCATCCATTATTTTTTTATCTCCCTGGATGTCGATTTCTACGCTCATAGGCCCTCCTAGTGATTCTTGTGCAGGGTCATCGTCAGGATACCCATGTCGTCGATGACGTTATCTACCAGGCAGTAATCGCCATCGACAGTAAAGCTTTCTCCTTCCGCTGGGACTTCTCGGTAATCGTCTTTAGCGATATGGATGATGATGACCTGGCCATGGGTTCCCTCGAAGCCGGAATAGATTTCCTGTGTCTGGAACATAGCTTCTTCTTTGGTACTCTGCACGATGCATGTATACTTCTTGCCATTCAGCTCATGTGTTTCGGCAAATTCATCAGCATTGAGAAAAGCCGGAATGTCCGAAGCTACCATTTCTTTGAACGTGCTCATTTTTGGACGGCTGCGGCGGCATCGGCCTGGGGCAGTTCCATCCCCGGTTCGTCTGCCGGCGATTCTTCCGTCTCTGGCTCATTAGCCAGGGCCACTTTGTCCCCAACCAAGGCAACAACTTGTTCATCGGCCCGTTCCATGAGTTTTTCCGCTTCATCGTCCGGCAACTCGAACGATTCACCAGTCCGATATAAGTGCTTGCCCATGGAAACGCAGCCGTATGTAACGACTAACTTCATGGTCATCCCTCCTATTTCGCTTTGATGACGACCCAATCGTCGACAAACTGCGGAGCCAGGACACAACGGCAGTACATGTAGAAGCTCAATACCTGCGTATCCTTGTTGCCGTTATAGTACGGCACATACGGTGCAACGAAGGTTTCGTAGGCCGTGCCGGCATCATTGAGCAGGGTGCAGGCGCCGTGGAGCTGACTGCCGCGGCCCGGAATGGCGATGATGGCCGTATCGGGGTCGATGAAATACTGCGATTTCCCGGCATCGTCGGTGTACGTTTCTGCATAGGTATAGACGTCGAGGTTCAGCGATTTGATGCGCCCGACGTGAGTAATCTGCGGACTGATGATCTGCGGCTGGAAGCCCATGAGGGACAGATTGTCCGCCGTCGGAACCATCATCCATTTCATGATCTGGTCATTGCTCAGCAAATAATCTGCGATGTTTTTCCCACAAATCATCATGGTCGGGACGATACCGGCGTCTTCCTGGATGAGTTCCGAAGCGTTCTTGATGTCGCTGTAAATCGTCGCGCCGGCTTTATCCCAAGTTGTCGTCGGCGTGACTTTATGGTCAAAGTCAAACGCAATGGTGTCAATCAACACCGTCTTACCGTCATCGGCATAACCTTCGATGTCGCATTTACCAGTCTGCAAGATATCCGCCGCCATCTTCGCTTTGCGGTTTATGATTGCGTTCTGCAAATCCACCATATCTTCAGCCTGCTTGATGGCTGCGCGCTGGGCCGGTGTCGTCGTGCTGTAGATGTTTTCGCCGAAGCCGCGTTCCGATAATTCTTCCGGATCTACTACCTTACTCGGCCCCATCATCGGCGGCTGGTAGATAGCGATTTTAGAGCCCGTGTCTTTCAGGCTCGCTCCTTTTGCGCCACGAACGACAAAGGGGGCCAGCTGACGGCCACGCTTGCGGTATTCTACGGCAATCTTGGTCGTAACGGCTGTCGCCGGTACAAGCGGGAAAAAGGTATCAAGCAAAAAAGATGCCGGCGGCGTAATCCGTTCCATTGCCTGCATCAAAGATACAGTATCTCTCAATTCAATAGCCATATTCAGTTCCTCCTAGTGTACAGATGTCAAGAAAATACCGGCATTTCGCAATTCGTCTTCATGGGCGTCAACCGTATCTTCGCTGGCGGCAATGAGGTATTCGCGATGGAATCGGCCGGAAACATAGACCGTCGCAACGGTGGCTTTATCATCCACGCCGCAACTCAAAATAGCATTGGCAACAGCGGCTTTAGCCGTAGCCACAGCGGCTGTCCCGGTAACGGTCATCAGCGTGCCGCGTTTCATGGCTGTCCCAGCCGTTAATGTGACGTTCTTGAGCAAAATCGGAATTTCCGGCCCGCCGATAAGCTGGTCGTGTTTAATGTCGATGACTTCTCTGATTGCCATTATTTTGCACCTCTCAATCTATTCGCTGCATTGACTACGTCTTCAATGTCCTGAGCTTTCTTTACGGCTGCCTGGTTCTGCGGCATCCCTGTTTTGGGCACAGGCGTTACCTGTTCAGATCCGGACTGCATCTGTTCCATAATCATGGTTCGCACGCTTGCCAATGCCTGGTCACTCGGCGACTGTACGCCGGCGACGGCTTCGATATAGGGAGCTACATCATCCGCTGTCCGACCGTCGCTGATAGCCCGGTCAATCATGGCATCGGTGTATACGTTCCCGTTTTTCAATGCCTTCAATTCAGCGATTCGCTTCGATTCATCCGCATCCTTGTTCGCGTTCTGCGGGTTCAAACCCAATAAGGCTTCCAGTTTGCTGGCTAAGGTTTTATCATCCATGTTTTTTTCTCCTTTGTTGATGATCTTTTCAAGCTGTGCCCGGTTCTTCATGTGACACGGGCAGGAAATATTATTGACAATCAGCATATTGTCATTCAGGCTGGCCGTGACCTGATAGTCTTCGTCGATGGCGTCGATAAAACCATTTTCCAGGGCCTGGTCGGCCGTCATCCACGTTTCATCGTCCATCATCTGTGCCAATTCATCCGTTGTCTTATGACATCGTTCCGCATAGACGTTCAAAATCGTTTCTTTCGTCGATGCCAATGCTTTCTGCAATTTGGCCAGGCCCTGTTCATCGTAGCCGCCGATGAGAAAAGATGCCGGGTTGTGAATCATATACAGTGCATTCCGCGGCATTTCGACGCTGTCGCCAGCACAAGCGATGATAGTTGCCGCACTGGCACACATCCCGTCGATGTGCATGGTCTTCTTGCCGCTGTAGCCTTTGAGCATCGTATAAATGGCCTGGGCCGCGAATACGTCGCCACCGGGACTGTTGATACGTACTGTCAGATTCTTGCCGCCACATTCTTTCAAATCGTCGTTGAACTGGCGCGGCGTAACGTCATCGTCGTACCATGACTGCGAAGCGATGGCGCCATACAGCAGCAGTTCTGCATTGTCATCGCCCGCTTCATTGACGAAACGCCAAAATCTTTTACTCTTCATGGGTTGTCTCTCCTTTGTCGGCCAGCACTTCCGGGCTTCCGATAGTCAGGCCGTATTTTTCAATCATCTTCTGTTCGTATGCCAGCTGTTCCAGGTTTTCTTCCAGGTCCGTGCCTGTCAGTTCGGCCGCTTCTCGTTCGCGTGTGCTCAAACCGTATGTCGTCCGCAAGGCACTGCCATTGACGTCTTTTACCGGGTCAAGTATCGTCATGGTTGGTCCATACCAATCGGCATTGCACCAACATTTCCGAATTAATGGATCCGTGAAGAATCCCGGTGCTTTGACGCGGCCGATGGCAATGGCTTCGGCCAGCCACATTTCATAGACAGGCTGGCAGAAATCGCGGGCGAACCAGATGCGCCGGCGCTTATATTCTTCCCACGCCTGTAGCATGGCGGCACGGGAGGCCGAATAGGATGACGTGAAATGCTTCATCAGGACTTCGTAAGGCTGGCCGATGGCGCTGCCGACCATTTCCAACAGCTTCGTCGTGAAGGCGTCAAACGTTGACATGCTGCGCGACGCATCGACGCTTTTGACATCGACCCCACGGGGCAGGGCATTGATGGTTCCAGGCCCTAATGCGTATTCGTCCGGGTCGATGACGGGCCCGCCCTGGGGGTCAATGGTTTTGCCGATGAAGTCATTCAGCGTGCCGCCAGATGTCTGGGACTCTGTGAAAAACAGCGAGAAAAAAGACTTTACAATGGCAGCTGTCAGCTCGGCTGTCGTGTAACGGCTGACTTGTTTCAACGTCTCAATGACAGGGGATAAATACGGCGCTCCCCGATATTGTTCCGGCCGCTGGTCATTGCTGGTCTGTATGATGTTTGGCATGCCGCAAATGTCGCCCCATGCTTTGACGCGGGTCCAGGAGGCAATCGTCCCTATATCTACCGGGTCGCCAGGTACTTTGTTCGATACCCAATAGGCGGCGACGGCTCCATCCGGGTCGATTTCTACGCCGGATATGATTTTGTTCCCCGGTGTGGGCGCCGTCATTTCGACGGCATACGGCCCGGTAATACCATAGTAGTCCCGGCCATAGGGATTACTTACCCGGTTGCCTTCCAGGAGTTGCAGGCGCAAGCTGTACGGCATATCCGCTGTCGGCGGCCGGCGCTTGAACAGGCAAAAGGCATCGCCATCCACGAGATAGCCCGTGTAGTTGATGTCCTGCATGTCATAAAAATTATTGCGCCTCGTCAAATCGCACTGTGTCGAGCTGGCCCACAGGTCGAATTCCTGGGCTACATGGCGTGACCATTCCCGGGACTCATCGGCCGTCATCCCTAACAGCTTGTACTTGGGGCGCGGAAACAGATGCAACCCCGCCCCGATGGTGTGCAGTGAACTGGTCATGATAGCCGCTGCCCCGATGGGCGTATTGATGGACTGGTCAGCGCTGCGATTGCGCAACGTATACAGATTGGCGTTTACGTCTGATTTTGCGGAATATTTTCGCGGATTGTAGGCTTTTAGAATATTGCTTTCGTGCGAAGCCCCGCCGTTTGAATAACCGCTGTTCTGTATTGTCGGCGTCCGCGCCTTTTGTCGTGACCGTTTATTTCGTTTTGCCATGGTCGGCCCTCCTTAATCGAAAAATACAATGCGCTTCCCGCGCCCTTTCCCTGGCGTTTCGCTGTCGTCCAGCGTCGCCCCGCTGGCAATCAGGTTGTCGATGGCGACGCGGATGCTGGACAAGTCCGCTCTTGTCATGGTCCGGTTCCCGATGGTATACGACTGTCCCATCAAAACGGCCTTCTCGGCTTCTACATACCGGGCCAGTCGTTCATTTTGCAGTTTACTCATGGTGCCTCCTACCAAATGTTCGTCTGTTTGCTGACCCGTCTTTTCCTTGCGGGCTTAGGTGGTTCTTTTCTGACAGCAGCTTCCTGCGCCGGCTGTTTCATGATAGTTTGCAGTTCATCCCATTGCGGATTGACCGACAACATGCATCCCAGGTTGTAGACACGAAGATCCAGAGGTTCGTTTCGGACACCTGTTGTCGTCTGCCATACCTCACGGATAACTCCATTTTTCTTGACTTTCGTCTTATGTTCGGAAATAAGTCCCTTGAAATAGAGTTCGTCGTATCCCCGGTTATCCAAGCCGTCACTGTTTTCATTCAACGGGAAATGCATGTATTGAGGCCCTGGGGCTTTGATGGCCAGGCGGTTCATGACCTGCTGCTTGCCGTCGTCGACGCCGAGGATGACCAGCGGTATCGGCGTCCCCGAAGCCTTCCCGATTTTGTAGTTCAATGGAATACCCGGCATGTTGCTGTAACCTTTGATAGCGAAACGCTGTTTGGTAAAATTCGCTTCGCAATAGCGATATACATGACCGGTATAATGGCCGCCAGAGTCGATGAAGGTACGGACGATTTTCAGCCCGGTTCCGTTTTTGAAGCGGTACACGTGTTCAAGGATGGTATCCAATTCTTCCCAGGTTGATTTCTGGTCTGGACAGCCTAAAATAACGCCCTTGCGGATACCCCACGACTCTTCACCGGCACCCCAGCCGCATACTTCATATTCCAGTCGGTTGTCCTGCGTGTCTACGGCTGCTGTCAATAACAGCACGCCATCTGGCAACTCTGCTCCATACGATTCGCGGCGCCTGACGAAGATTGTTTCATCATCGAATGCCCCTGGTTGTCGATAGCTTTCGCCGAACCGCGTGTTTACAACAACCTGTTCGCGTGTCGGGTCCCCTTTGGCTTCCAGCCATTCCCGCATAATTTCATTCCAGCTGGTCCAGGGAGAGGTGAAGGCATTGATGAAAAAGGAACGGATACCATTCGACCTGGCCTTTGGATTCTGTGCTCGATAGCCTTGAACAGCGTTCTTCATTTGCCGTTCCGTGAATTCATAACCACATGCCGGGCATCTCCATTTCACGTGATGTACGATAGCATGACGTTCGCCCCGGTCATCTTTGTAGGTCTCTGCATCGGTTTCCATGTCGAGATACCGGAGCAGATGCCATTCCCCGCAATTAGGGCATTGATGCTGCCATTCCTCTTGTGTGCCGGCGATGTATTCCGCATCAATCCGGCTGCTTCCCTCGGTTGTCGGCGTCGAAAACAGCCCCATGACCCGGTTCCAGAATGTCGTCATTCGTTTGGCTGCCAGGTCTACCGGGTCGCCTTCGGTGCCAGCCGAATCGGGAAACCGGTCCACCTCGTCGGCCAGCAGAATCCGTATTGGACGGCTGGCCAGTCCGGCCGGACTGTTAGCTCCACACATGACCAGTCGGCCGCCTGGGAAGAATTTTGACAGAATCGTGTTGTTTCCATCCCTGGTTTTAGCCGTCTTATCCCCGGCCCGCTTCACATCGTAGAACAACGAACTCAATACGGGCGTATCACGGATCATGGGAGCGATACGTGATTTGGAATAATCCTGGGCCATGTCTACTGTCGGCTGTATCATCATGATGGAAGCCGGGTCCAGGTGGGCAAAGCGGCCGATGACGTTGTTCATGATGTCTGATTTGCCAATCTGTGCCGCCGACTTGACGACGACGCGATGTACGCCGGGTTCTGTGAAGGCATCCATGATGGCCCGTTGATACTCGGCCCGTTCTGTCCGCCATTTGCCCGGCTCTGACGAAACACCGGCCGACAAATAGCGATACGTATCAGCCCATTCGCTGACAGACGTCTTCGGCAGCGGTTTCAAGCCGTGTCGGGAAATATATTGCCACAATTCTTTCGCTGACTTCATGGCTCGTCCTCCTCTTCTACTTCCTCATCGGTGAAGAGATCCGGGCTATATTCACTCAGCTCAGATAGCTTTTCTTCCAATTCTTTCGTCAATCTGACATAAATTTCTTCTTTGGTTTTCCCTTCCATCTGTGGCGCCAACTTTGTCGGCAGTCCTAACAGCTGCGTCCTCAAGTTAGACAACATTTCCGTCATGACTAATTCGACCGTTTTGGCACTGTATACGCGGTGTTCCATTTTGGCCAGGCGCAATTCAGCGATTTCCCGCTTCGTTTTTTCATGCCGGGCCTTTTCAGTCATGTAGTCTATGTCTTCATCGCCGCCGCTTCCTTTGGTGGCGTCTTTGTAATTGAGGATGGATTGTACCAAAAAGACGCCGCCGCTCTTGTCTTTTTCATCGCGAATGACGACGCCTTCCTGGATTAACTGAGAGATTCTAGGAGGGGTTAAGCCGATTGCGTCGGCCAGCGAACGCTGAGTAACCGTGATTTCACGGGCTTTCCCGCGTACTTTCATGACGCCCTCCCTCCTCTCTGACTTAACATTTTGGTTTGTTTCTGCGAACGCATGAGCTATATAAATAAATCATACCCCCGCTTCACATAAAACCATTTGAAAATATATGAAAATATAAATTAAGGGCAAAATTTTACTAAAATCTAGTTTTCTTTCGGGCGCCGCGGTCGCGCAAGGCTTTTGTTAACCCAGAAGAACCTAGTCAAAAAAAATCCAGAAATAAAAATTTCCGGACTCATCGAATCAAAAATCTTATTTTCCTCAAGTTGACCAGAAACCTTCGCAAAACCTTTCTGTTTTGTATCCAGCGTCTCCAATGCGCACAGCATACAGGCAAGGTACATCCTGTGCATTGACCCGTGGCGCATGACTGCTGTCCGGGTAGTACAACACCCCGTCTATGTGGACGGGGTGCTGCTCCTTGCGTGTCTATCTATTCTTGAGGGGTGAAAACAATCATGTGCTCTATGCCATTCCCATTGCTTCACATATACACTATACCACAGGTCCAACCTGAACTACCATGAACTAGCATGAACTAATTTTATTTTTTTTTGAAGATTTTGTCGAATTCTTCCAGCGCCTGGGCACGCAGTCCGTTTTCCTTGCGCCGAAGCCAGCTGTCTGAGCAGATTCCTTCGCAGGCTTTTTCCCAGGTTTCGTGCCACAAATAATGCCGCTTCATTATCGCCTGCATCCGCTCATCGTCCATACATTCGACGAGCTTCTTGAATTCCCACGGGCGGTTTACGGTCTGAAGGTATTCACGTAACATTTTGTCGCGCTTATCCAGAAACCCGATAATCCGGTCTTCCATCGCATTCCGCCCGTTCCCGCCGCTGACTCGCGGCTTTTCATAATCAATGGCATTCAATGCCAGCAAGTCGTGTTGGATCTGACTGATTTCTTTCAGCAGCATGTTGGCTTTTTCTTCCGACTCATAGACCAGTTTGAGATACTCTGTGCTTGTCACGCTACCCCTCCCTTTAATTTCTGTGCCGGCGTTTCCGCTTCAATGTCCAGCGTCATCTGCGCCCGTTTTCCCTGGATGAATAATTCCGCTTCCTTCATGGCGCTTCGCACGGCATTGTCCAGCTCCATCCAAGCTCTAGCATAAATCTTTTCCGTCTTGAATGTAGCGACTAATCCGTCATCACCGTGCATCGCTCCAGTTAATACGTAATTATCTACGCTGTTGTCCCGATTGTATTTAATTACGATGTCTTCAATCTCCCCGTCGCATACCGCGGCAAAGCAGGTATCCACATTGGCCATGACGTGAAAAATATTTTCCATGGCCTTGTATAATTCTGGCCGGGCCAGTTCTTTGCTTTTCAGCGTATATTCCCGCGGCACTTCTTTTTCGTTTTCGATGTATCCGATTCGGACAACATTACTGCTCACGTGAATCTTGTTGATAATCATAACTTCACCTTGCTTTCGATGAACGTAATGTGCACCTTGAATCCGCAGATAGTCGCAATCTCTTCCAGTGCCCGCTTCAACAGCATCCGGCGTATACGATACCTGCGGTTCTTCCGCTTCTCCTGCCGCTTCTTCTCAACCCGGCTGATTGCTTTTTCCGCTGTCGGGTCTTGGTAGTGTTCACTGTTCATTCGCCTCGCCTACTTTCCGAAAATCTTTTCCGACACTTCGTTCATGTCAATATCTTTCTCTATATGCTTCTTCGGTCGTCCTGCATGCTTCTTGGGCTTCACTGTCGTTTCCAGATTGTCCACGATGCGGCCGCCCGTCAAAATGTCCAGAACTTTTTTCACGGATTCGTCGTCCCCGGTAATGCTGATATGCACTTCCATCGTCTCACCTCCTATTCCTTGCGCGCGCCTGCATCCCCGTAAAGGGTTCGTAAGTAGGCAACGCACTTCGTTCGTATTTCTGCCGCCCTGGCCCCGTGATGGCGTTCATAATGGCATCGCTCACAAAGCGTGACGGTTTTGTTGATTTCGTCTGATTTATAAATCCCGCACGGCTCATGGTGCATCTTTTCCCCGTCGTCGATGTATCTCCCGCAGACGATGCACTTATACCCGTCTCTTTCGTGTACGCTGTCGTTGAGCCGTTTTAGCTTGACTCCCCGGAGGCGTACCCTTTTCGTTTTTGCAATATACGTCGCTATCCCTCCTCGTCATTTTTACCGTGATATGCCAGCCCGTCAATTCATTGAACGTACTGCTGGCTTCGATGAATTCATAGCCAGGATATAATTTCTCCCATACGTCCCGGCAGTCGGTCTGTCCGGCCAGTTCTTCCAGCTTGCGATGCGTAAACGCCCAGTCTGTTTTCGTGACCTTCGGGTTTTCCAGATTTCGAGAACAAATATATGTGTTCTCAAATTTCTCTTTGTTGCGGGCTTCCTTCATGATGTATTGGCAGAGCCGCTGCATCAATTCCGCATCGTCTATCCGCAACCGGCTGGCATTGCTCAGGCCATTGCCCCAAACGTCTTCCAGCTCATTACGGTCCAGGCCTCCGCTAATAATCAGGTGAAAATGAATATTCGTCCCCTTTCGTTCGATGGCTCCCATATACTTTGCCGAGGGAAGCCCCGCTTTTTTACGCCGACGGTTCACGCGCTTGATGAAATTATGGAAGTCTTTCTTGGCATTCTTTACGTTGTCCCGTTTGTGCAGCGTGTCATAGGTCAATGTCAAATAAACATCGTCTCCCGTGAAATTCGTTTTTACTTTCTGGCAGAATGTTCGCAATGCCTTCTTTTTATTTCGGCGTACTTGATCCGGCGAAGACAGGTTGACTTTCTTTTCTCTCATCTTCTTTCCACGTTTCCCCATATCGGGAACTTCAAACAAATCCGTTTCAAAATATCTTTTTCCGCAGAAATATTTCACATTACGAACAAACCCCATGGTCTCACTTCCTTTCCAGGTGGCACTAAATATAACGCCTACTACAAGCCCCAATGGGCCTGTGGCCCATCACTTCCTTTATATACATATATATGGAAAAATGGAGACGCTCGAAATGAACGTTTCCATTGTCCATTTTTAATTTAAGATGTGGGCCAGAATATAAATAAATCCGCCCCAAAATAAAAGACTGATGATAATCATACCCCGCCATACTATAGCCCTGAGTTCATAATCTGTTACGTGCATTGTGCTTTCCATTCCTTCCGTTCTTTGCTGTTCATCCATGTCGGATAGTCCATGTGGTGAAGTTTCGCCTGCTCAATATCGAGCCCCAACGGCGATAACGGCTTCTTGAGTTTGCGCCGGGGTACGGGCTGTTCCTTCCCATTCCCATAGCACATCTTTTCTTTCCATTGCTTATTTGCCTGCCGTGACAGCCGCTGCTTTTCTGTATGCAAGATATTCTTGGCAATATTTCCACATTCACGGCTGCACACATATGGCGATGTGTAGTGTTCCAGCGGCCGTCTACATACGATACACTTCTTCAGTTTCTTTCTCGTCTTCATGCGCCGCCACTTGGTATATTCATCTAGGATGCGATGCCGGCATGATTCGCAATACTTTCCATTTCCCTTGGCCTGGAATTCCCGGCCACAGCAAGGACAAATCATATTTCCACCCCTTATCCATAAATCTTTACTTCTCCGTACTTTTCTTCGCAGGCAATCAGCCCCGGATATACCTGACCACATTCGACGGCCATACATTTCATAAATTCTTCAATCCCCGGCTCTCCTTCGCGGATACAGCCGGCATAGAATTTGATTTTCTGCTGAATGGCTTTGAGACGCTGCGCCCCGAAACCGAACAATTCGTGAATGGCCAGGAACAGGTGAATGTACGATGCTTCGACGCTGGCCATCGCCGACGTCCGCTGATAGCGCCCATTCAAGCCCACTCCGGATATGATCCAATTGATAAAGTCCCGTTCCAGTCGTTCGCTGACTCCTAACGCCTCCATTTTCTGTCTCATCGCAATGAAGGCCGTCCCTTCGAATGTAGGATCATCTTTTATTTCCTGCCTGTTGTATTCATTGCATTTCATTTTGATTCGTTCCAGACGTTTTTGGCCGAAGCCATAGTCGTCATGAAGAGCCATGAATACGAGTGTTGCCGTTGTTGTTTCACCGGCATTGCTTCCGATTTCCAAGTTTCTTTTCTTACTTTTCTGCATGTCCTCTCACCGCCTTCATCTTATCAACCAGCTCCAGCAGGTAGTCCAACTGCTTACACATACTGCTGGCGGCCCACTGCATGTTGTGTATCATTTGTATCTGGGTGTACGAGCCATTCTTTTCCAGTTCTACATAATTATCTATAAGCCGATGTTTATCCATGATATCTCTCATGACCTTCTTATATTCTTTTTGCAGTTCCATGTATTCTTCCGATGTGATGGGTTTATCTTTTGTTGGCGTTTCTTCCTGGGCCGCTTCTTCTGGTACTTCTTCGATGTCTTCCGCTTCATCATCGTCAGAAATATCTTCCGTATCTTCTTCGTCCGCTTCCGGTCTTTCTTCCTGCACAGTTATTTCTTCCTGTACGGCCGCTTCCTGGGCCGGCGCTTCTTCTGTCACTGGATGGATGAAGTCTTCGATGGATTTCAGGGTAATTTCATCGTCATCCATATGCTGTTCATAGAAATCTTTCTGCCGGTCCGGCGTTAATTTAGATAGTTCATAAGCCGCAGAAATGCCTAATTTTCCCGATTTCATCCAGTCGGCGTAATATTTCCGCAGGTTGTTGGAAATGGCTGAGTATCGGGCGATATTGGTCGTGCTTTCATGCAGCGTCTTGGCAATTGCGTCGCGCTTGCGCCCGTTGATTTGATTCGTCATGACGCCGTACTTGAACAGGCTGTTGAGCTGTTTATACTGCTCGACCCGTTCCCAGGCAGTCAAGTCCCGGGACGTGCTGTTCGTATCGATAAGCAGCAGTTGATTTCCGTAGTGGTCCGTAGAAATTTCACAAGGTACGGTATCGGGAATCCCCACAGTCTGCTCTTTCAGCAGCTCTTTGACGGCCTTGCACCGGCGATGGCCGGATACAATCATGTACCGTCCGTCTTTCATCGGTTCGACAATCAAGTTCTGACGGACGCCGCCGGCGGCGATAATCGAGTTCTTCAATTCTTCTACATCGCCGACGATATAGAAGTTATCCGGGTTCTCTACGAGCAAGTTGACCGGAATCTGCTTGATCGTCCGGTCTTTGTCTTTGTTGACGAGGCCCATATTTTCCATTAAGCTCATTGTTTCACCTTCTTTATGATTTCATTGGCTAATTTTCGATATTGCCATGAGGGTTTAAGGGTCATGCTCAATTCGGCCAGCGGCTTGCACATCAAGGTACTATCAATGATCCAGCGGCTCCGGCTGATTTTCGTATCAAATACTGGAAATTTAGCCCTTAGCAGTCGTTCCGCTTCATCACTCAGCGTAGTCCTTTCATCGTGCGTAATGAGCACGCCCAGCAGTTGAAGCCCCGGATTGATTTGCAGGACGTCTTGTAGCTGGGTGTCGAGTTCTACCAGTCCCTGGCTGGAAAAAGCATCCAACCGTACTGGGATAACGATATAATCAGCGATACTCAAGGCATTGATGGTTAACATATTCAGCGCTGGCGGGCAGTCGATAAGGACGACATCATAGCCCTTATCCAGATTGTCCAAGGCGTCTACGGTCTTGCTTTCGTAATAGCTGCGTTCCAGTTCATACAAATCCATGTTTCCAGGCATGAGCGACAGGAACGGCCAGTCCGTTCCGATGATTTCTTTTTCCCGCATCCCGCATGGAGATGTCTGATTGTAGCGTTTATAAAACTGTGTCAGATTCCCTTGTGGGTCGCAGTCAATCATGAGTACTTGCGGTGCCTGGCCGCGATGACTGCCAGGCACGTGATGCGTTCGTTGTGTAGCATAAAGGTGGGCCAGGTTCGCCGTCGTTACCGTCTTACCGACGCCCCCTTTTAGGTTGTAAATAGCGATTTTCATTTGTTTTCTTCCTCTCTGAATAGCGGCAACTCCATAACATCTTCCCCATGAACCACGGACAATCTTCGCAGTGGTCCTGGCAGATGTCCATTTTGTATTTGCGGCAATAGATCCAACTGTGCGTCGGCTGGCCGCATAACGGACACCTCAATATACAGTCCCTTTTACGACGTTATAATGAGCGCAATGGCCGTCCTGCCAGCGGATGCAGGGAAATCCGTCTTTGTAATAGATTTCTTCTGCGTATCCGTGCCAGTGTCCCGCGTTAATTTCTTTCGTTGCCAGCTTAATGGCTTCCTGGACAATGTCGTGATGGACATTGCGGTTTTGCATCCGCCGGAACCATTTGTCTGCATCTTGCTTTTTCATGACTGTTCCTTTCTTTTGCCAGCGTATTTCTTTTGGATTTCAGTGACGATATTGCCGTACAACATCATCCAACGCATTTCATACAGTTCATCACCAAAGTCGTGTTGGTTTTCAATGTCCTGCTGCATCATCATTAATGTGTCCAAACTCAGCGCTGGTAATACTTTCTTGATGTAATCAATGACTTCCATCGTAAGGTATGTCCTCCATCCCAGCGCATACCGCATAGCACACCAGAGGATCTTTTCATATTTGTCGTCAACGCCAATGATGTTCAATTTTTTCACTCCTTATTTCTGTGCTTTCTGTGCCATTCTGGCGCTTTCTGTGATGGGGACGGAAGCTTCGGTCGGCAGGTAGATGACCTGGTTCGATGTCTTTTCGATGGCTTCGACCCATTTCTGTTCCATCGATTCAGGATACTGCCGGATGCTTTCGCCAAGGATACGGTTTGCTTCGGCCTGTTTGCTGGCCGCTTCCATTTCTGCTTCGGCTTCCTGGACTTTGATTTGACGGTCCTGGGTTGCTTTAGCCAATGCTGCTTCTCCGGCCTTGCTCTGTTCCCAGACTTTATATACCGGATATCCAAAGACAATGCCGGCTGCCATGGCAACAAAAATGCCGAATGTTACCAGTGCGGCTGCACATGTCGTCAGTGTGATCGTTCCGTTATTTTTAAATAAGATTCCTATCCCGAACGAAATCCCTAAAATAATAATCACGCCTGCAATAATAATCGTCATGTCATTTCCTCCTATTTTTCCTATTCTTTCCTATTTCTTCCAACTACTGATTTTCTGTAATGCCGCTGTGACTTCGTCCGGCCACAGGGAACCTAGTACGTCATTCGTGAGGGGCGTACGATACGTAATTTCCCAGTATTTTCGGTGCTTCTTCAAGACGGCCAGCTCGAACAGTCCTTGTGGCCCTCCGTAGCTGTAAGGGCCGCGGATGACGGAAGCCCCGTAGCCATTAGGGAACCGGAATTCGTAATGTTCCGTTCCATCCAAGACGTCATGCCATGCTGTCCATGGCGTAAATTTACCAAAATGCATGATTTTTCTTACCTTTCCCCTTTTTTATGCCCAGGTATGAATGCTTATAATACTCATCATCGCCGGTGATTTTCCGCATCAGCTTTACTACCGGGTCAAAATCACCGGCAACGTAGGCTTTGCGGTACATCATGCGCTCAGCCTGGTACATCGAAAATGTTTTCATCTTAGCTATCTCCTCTCATTGTCTTTCTCCATGATTTTTCGTGCCTGCCTTGACTTCCTGGTTCGTAATCAAAAAATCAAGATATTGTTTAGCTTTCATGAGGTCTTTTAGCGGCGTTCCCTTAGCCGGATAACGGTACAGGTACTTGACGATATTCCCGACTATAGCATCCGCTTGAAGATGCTTTCAAAGATTGGTACAGGAATCGAATTTCCTGCCTGTTTATACAACGCCCGTCGAGAATTTACCGCGGCGGCTGCTTCAAAGTCATCGTCGCTGTATCCTTGCAACCGCCAGCACTCTTTTTCTGTCAGGTAGCGGTATTTGCCATTGCCTATTGGTAAGCACCCGCTTCCAGGCGCTCTATCGGGCCTTTCCGTTATGGTGTAGCAATACTCCTTGATTATCGGCAGCCGTCTTACAGTTCCCGTTTTGCCGATTGCTCGTACCATACTAGGGGCTTTGACGGTATAAAAATCATCCACACGCTTTTTTTCCAAGTAGTTCTTGAGTGGCTCCATCGGCTTCCGTTGGAGAGCATCAAAGTCAAAACGTTGTCCGCCTAACAGTGATATCGTGAATATTCGCTGTCTGGCCTGCGGTATGCCGAAATCTCTGGCATCCAACACACTAAAATTGCTCGTATATCCAAGTTTTTTCAATTCGCCCATGTACCGTTCGTGGTTGTGTACCATGTACCGGCTGCGGACGTTCTTTACGTTCTCCCATATGATGACTCTTGGCCGCCACAGTCCCATATTTTTGACGATATTCAATGTTTCCCACATAAGGGATGACCGGGTTCCGCTGCCGGGATCTGCACCTTTTTGGTGACCGGCAATTGAGAAATCCTGGCAAGGGCTGCCATGAATAAGGATATCTGGCTTTAAATTCCAGCCGCGGACGTCCTGCGTTTTATATAGCAATTCATCGGCAAACATGGCATTGTAGCTGCGGACGGCTTTTTCATCTATCTCGACGTAGTCGATAGCTTTTACAGGTATTCCCAGATTTCGTAGCGCCACTCTTGGGCTTCCGATTCCACCGAATAGCTCCAATATTTTCAGCATTTTTTTCAGTCCCCCGCTTTTCTCCGTGGCGTTGATGCAATCGGCGCCCAGTACTGTACTTCTTTCATCGGGACGAGACGGGTTTCCCCGTCTACGATCCAATGGTCTTGACAAAATGCCCCGACTGCTTTAAATTCCCATTCTGTTCCCGCGTGCATCGCTACCAACACGCGACGCTGCGGGACTAGCAATTCTTCGTTTACATCTACCCATTTCATCCGGCATCACCTCAGTTCATTCCTGCGAATAGTTTTACCCACCTCATTGATGCGCTTTAGCATCTCAGCGGAACCCGCAACAGCAGCGCCGCGGCTTCTAAAGCAGTTCCCCAGGTAGCAATTCATTTCATCCAACAGCTCTTCATTGAATTCCTTGTGAATGGGGTTTCCGTCGATGCCTACATAATAATATTTATCTCCCAGCTTAGGGATAAAGTGCCTATTCTTGGCTATTTTTCCATCAGGCATTTTCAATTCCTCCTAGTTTCAGCAGATCTCCTGGCCTAGTGCCGTTGCGAATTTTACTGCATTCAATGGCTATCGGGCATCCTTGACAATCCTTTTTACGGTGCCGGCAGAAGTCAATCAGCTGGTCGATAGTTTTGTAAATGTTGCCCGTAGAGGCTGCATTCATGACTGTCATCTGTATCACACTCCTTAAAAATTAATGACTAACCGCTGCCCTGGATGAATGTCATCATTGCCAGCAATGTTGTTATTCACGCTGATGATGTAAATGACTTCGCGGATATCCATACCGCGTTCATCCGCAATGGGCCTGGCGATTTCCCACAGTGTTTCTCCCTGGTCCACGATGTGGACTTAGGCATCTTCCTGGGCTTTCACGGTTTCTCCCAGTGAATGGCCTACATACAGGCCAACACTGCAAGCCACCGCCAGGGCAAGTAAAAACCGTCCAATATGCCTTTCTCTTTTCATCGTTTTCCCTCCTGTTCACGCTAGTTCGATGCCAGGAAATACGTCGTCATAGACGTTCTTCCGGGTCATGCCGATACGATTAATAGCCCGTTCACGAAGCCAGGCAATGATGCTTGTCCGTTCAAATACATAGGTATGCCCTTCTTTGATGCATGGCGCCCCTTCGTAAATCCACTTATCTACGATTTCCTGGCTTCTTCCTGTTACCTGTGCCAATTCTTTTCGATTCCATGTGAGCTGATCGCACAGCTTCATCTTTTCCATTGGACTTCGTTCCATCTTCTTCCCTTCCTTCAATTGTCGTGCTATAATATCTGTAACAACTTTTTTCCTTTAGAGCCGTTCGGTTGCCGCCGGGCGGTTCTTTTTTTGTGTCCGTTTCGGACACTTTAGCCATAAGGTCAGGCCACGGCCTGCCAGGGCAAATATTTTGTCGATGATGGGCTGGATGGCCAGCTCTTCGTAGGCATCAATCTTGTCATCACAACAGATTTTTTCCAGCTTCATTGAATCGTTGCTGGCTTCCGCCAATGCTACATGATACTGCATGGCCCCGGCCGCTACGCCGGGAATCTTTCCGATTTTCGGCAGGATCATCCTGCCAACTGCCGATTCCTGGGACAAGTAGGAATAGCCTAGGCACGGATTGTTAAAAACCTGCATCATGGCGGCGACCATATCGTCGCCTGGAAGTATTTCCCCGCCTTCATACTTTGCGTATGTCCTGACGGATACGCTCAGCGCTTCCGCTGCCTGCTCTTGTGTAAGACCTGCACCCTTGCGGGCCCTTTTTATCTCCAAACCAAACCGCTTACTCATGTGTCATTTCTCCTCTCGTGCCACCGCCCATGCTATAATTACTTTTGAAGGGAGGTGAATATTATGGCTGACTTAAAAGATTATCTTAATCAATACGCTCCTGGCATTAATAATTTAATGCAAAATCCGTTTTACCAAGATGCTGTAATACAGCAACAAAAAAATATTTTTCAGGATAAATTGAAGTCATACAATAAAAAGCGGTTTAATCTTACGAATAAAGAAATTGATTCTTTGATTCTATCTATTGCCTCTGGCAAAAACACATATAAGGATTTTCAAGACGTAATCCCTGCGATGAATTCTCCTACAATGTGCTATTACCTGATAGACAAGCCACAGGTCGGGCCTAACCAATTTGAAACTTATAATTTAATTGGCCCCAATCTGCCTCGATCAACCTATTTTCAATTTGAGGAAGTTCCAGAAGATTTCTTTTACCTGTATGAGTTCAAACCAACTGATACTTTTATTTTGAATATCCCTGGTGAAAACAGACTATACGAGTTACAAAAGGAACAGGAATCTTTAAAGCTAACCCAACAAAGTATCTCCAGTGCAAACGCCGCTGTCTTTTGGGCAAAAGTATCAGTTATTATAAGCATTTCATTATTTGTCCTAGGAAAATTATTAGGCTAATGACAACGACCCCTATCGAAAGCCAAATATATGCTTGAGCATCTTTTAACCTTTCATCATCACTGTGATACTGCTTTCTGGTTAACGCATCTTTTATCTGTCGAGCCGTGCCGCTGCATGGCTCTTTTTCTTTTCTTTGCGCCATTTCTGCATCTTTACTGTCCGTTTTCGGATCTAATCCGAATCTCCTGCTCATGTACTTTCATCTCCTTCCAGATATAATGAAATTAATCCGATTATCCCTTTTCAAATTCAAAGTTTTCCTGGGCTTTGGCCCGGATACCTTCGACGTCCAGGCCGAAGTTTCTGCAAATGTAGGCCGCTTCTTCGGCGGCAAATTTGGCCGCGTGGGCTACGAACCGGCTTTCTTTGGTCTTCTTGTCTTTCATCTTGGCCGCTGTCCGTAACCGTGACATTTCGCATTCATATAAGTTATTTTCCAGGAACCCTTTTTCTTTTTTGTTCATTGTCATCCATCTCCTTTATAAAATGTCTACAATATCGTCGGCGTCGTAGGCGTCCACAACACTGATTTTGTCTAACAGTTCGCCGTCATTTGCATTGACGACGACTAGATATACCCCGCCGCCGAATTTCTCTGCCAGAAAGTTGTGAATATCTACAAATGTGATATTCCCGCCTTTCGGCGTCCTGAAGTAATGCAGCGTCCGTCCTGTTCGGGGGTCCTGCTCCCAATCCATGATTATTTTTGCCATGCTCCCGCCTCCTACATCATCCAATCTGCTGCTTGCCGCAAAATGTCGAACAACATGGCCGGTACATTATCACAAGCAATGTTGACGTGTTTTACAGCCGAGCTTTCTAAGTCAATAACTTCAACAGTTTCGTCGTCGATAAGTTTAAGCTGGAAGCATTTGCCACCAGCCGCTAACGCTTGTTCAAGATGTACCAGCGCAAGGATTTTCCGTGTTTGTTCTTTCATATTTTTCACCTCTCATCTCAATTCTTGTTTTGTGGCATTTATGCCACTTTAGTGGTAAAAAAAATATCTAATACTTCTTGAGCGGTTAAGGAAAGGGCAACTGCTATTTTCTGTACTTCTTCTACAGTAAACTGTAGGCCGTCATTTTTCATTTTACGGATAAGCGTTGTTCTATCAATTCCAATGATTTCTGCTAATTTTTCCTGAGTAATGCCCTTGCCTGCCATTGCTCCCCTCAATTTCATCATATTCGCCATTTATATTTCCCTCCCTTTCTTGTGGCATTTATGCCACTTCCTGTCTTTATATTATCTCATGCAGGTCTTATTGTCAATACTTTTTTTTGCATTTATGCTACTGTATGTTGCAATTTTACCGCATTATAAATATAATATACTTATAATATTCTTTTAAATCCTTTTGTGAGGTGTTTTCCCATGACTATTGGATCCCGAATGAAGAAACGGCGGAAAGAACTCGGTATTTCCGCTGACGATATTGCAAATTATATCGGTGTTGACCGAACTACTTATTACCGATATGAAAGAGGTGCTATTTCTAAAGTTTCGACAGATGTCCTCCAAAAAGTTGCTGAATATCTTCACACTACCCCGACTTGGCTTATGGGCATGAAAGATGCATCCCCTATTCCCAATCAAACAATATTTCCATCTTCAAATCTCTCTGCCGATGAAGCTGATATTATTACTAAATATCGTTGTTTGAATCAGCCTGGCAAGGATACTGTACGGGCAGTGGTGAACATCCAATATAATGCAATAAAAAAAAGCCCTAAAATAGATAGTTGTAGCCAAGTCGCTGAATCCTCCGTCCCTTATAATAGTGATAAATAATAATTTATTCCAGAAAGAAGGTTTTATTGTGAAGAAATCAACATTAGTCGCCGCTTCTCTTTGTGCTTTATTAGCCGTTATATCTATTGGTGGTTGTGGTAGTAACTCATCTTCCAGTAACCCCAATAGTACGCAACAAACCTCAAGTAGTGCTTCATCTTCAAATTACAAACTCGTGCTTTCAGATAAGAGACCTACTAAAATGGCCTATATCGCTATTGTTCCTGATTCTCCTGTTACAAAAGACCAGCTTGAAAAAATTAGCCAGGAAGTTTTTGAGAAAGCCAAAAAAGAAAACCCGAAGGCTACCAACTTATTTGTTAGTTTTACTGATACTGACATTGAAGGTATACCTTATACATATGGTCAAATACAATCCATTAACGGTAAGGTATCCGAAACCCTTCACATAGATAAGGATTGGACAAAAAAGCCCAGTGAACGCGATTATAAAACCTATATTTTATACAATAAATTTATTCAGCAAAACCCTAAAGCAAGTTACGAAGACTTCGTCAATTCTTACCAAGATGCCCCTTCTGCTGATGAAATTAAATCCAGCGTAGAAAAAGTTCAGGCATGGATTATGAAATAATTGAATGAATAAATTTTGAAAAGGAGCCTGGTAGCTATGTATTCATATGAAGAATTAAAAGAAATCATCAACGACGTTAGTACTGATAAACAAGCATCAAAACGAAAAGAAGTAAAAGAATTACCCCATATTTTGCGTGAAAATGAACAAATAAAAAATGCTGCCACTGGACTTATTGAATCCAGTTATTGTTTGTTGGTTGTTACAGACCAACGCGTTATATTAGTTGATAAGGGGATACTTTATGGCCTTAAAGTACATGAAATCGGCTATGATAAGCTAAGTTCCCTTGAATACGAAACAGGTTTGGTATTTGGTGAATTGCGCTTTACGACATCCGGTTCCGTAATGGTTGTCAAAAAGATAGTTAAGCAATACATCACCCCTATTTACGAAAGCATTCATTCAGCATGGGATGAATTTAAACAAAAACAAGTTGCGCCAACTCCTTCTGTTGATTCTTCCCCCACTCCAAGTGCTGCTTTAGATTCAGAAGATCTAATCTCTCAACTAGAAAGATTAGCTAATTTAAAGAAGGCTAATATGCTAACCGATGAGGAATTCCAGGCAGCTAAAGCTAAATTGCTGAAATAAAGAAAGGATTGATGGCTTATGATGAAAAAATTTTCTCTCGCCCTAGCTATGCTCTGCTTATTGTCTTCGGTCGGCACAGCCTTTGCCGCTGATTATCTGGGAAACCCCCGCTCCATGAAATTCCACTATACCGACTGCCGTACCATCAAGCATCCTGAAAACTTCGTACCCATTGAATCCCGTGATGAAGCCATCGCCGAAGGATATAAGCCTTGTGGCGTGTGCAAGCCGTGAATAATAAGGTGATGATGACAAATGAAAAAACGACCTGATGGCCGCTATAAGGTATCTTTAACTGTTGATGGTAAACGGCATTACTTTTATGGCAAAACTATTAAGGAAGCCGAGCAGCGGCGGGACCAATATAAAAATGCACTCCATTCCGCGCCTAACATCGATTACAATATTACCCTGGGTCAATGGCTGTCGATATGGCTACGAGGCGCCAGAGCGACGCTGGCGGCAGATACATATGAATCATACGTATATCAGTTGCGCAGGTATGTGCTGCCAACCATGGCCAAAATCAAGCTGGTCAATTTACAGCCCCATATGTTTCGTAAATTGATTGCTGATTTACTGGATCGCGGATATAGTAATCGGTCTGTACAGTATGCGCTGGCTGTTGTCCGAATCGGACTCAATCAGGCTGTCAATGATGGAGTATTGCCCGTATCTCCCATGCGTGGTGTCAAATTACCGCAAAAGCAGAAAACGCAGGTATCAGCATTATCAAAAGATGAAGCTCAGCGCCTGTTAGGCGTCATTTCTAACCCCTGCCACTATAATCTATACTACGTGGCTTTGCACACGGGTCTGAGGCGCTCTGAACTACTTGGTTTGCGTATCCGCGATATCAATACGAAGGCATCAACCATTTCTGTCAATCAAACGGTCATTCTCGTTGGCAGAAATCCGGTTATATCGCCGACAACAAAAAACGCCGCTTCCCGGCGTACCATTTCCGTTGATGCCAAGACGCTGGCTGTTTTGCGGCGACAAATTATGTGGACACTCAAAAACAGGATGACCGCATCAGACTATGAAGATAACGGGTTATTGTTCTGCCGACGCGATGGACGTCCGTACGATCCGAAATATATCAGTCATACGGCCAATAAATATGGAAAGCTGGCAGGCTTCCACCTGACCTTTCATATGTTGCGACACACTCATGCCACACTACTTCTCAAAGCGGGCGTTCATTTCAAAGTTGTCCAGGTCCGCCTGGGCCACTCTTCCTTCCAGCAGACTATGGACACATACAGTCACGTTTTGCCAGATATTGAAGAGGAAGTCGTTGATAAATTAATCGACCTCGTTTAACTTTGCCCCGTCGCGGGGTCAAAAAGGGGTCAAACACACCAGATATTATGGGGTCAATAAAAAAGGACAACCATCATTCAATGTGATGGTTGTCCCATTGGTGCGAGTGGAGGGACTTGAACCCTCACGCCGTGAGGCGCCAGATCCTAAGTCTGGTGCGTCTGCCATTCCGCCACACTCGCAAGTACCTTTTTATTCTACCATGCTTCCCTCCTATTGGTCAAACAAAAAATATGGTATCATATTTCTATATATATCATAAAGGAGGATTGTTATGTTATTACAAAGGGAATCGAAATTTGAAGGGTCTGTACTCGGATTTATCGGCTATGGCCTCATCTTAGTCATCCTTACGATTTGTACGTTCGGCATCGCCTATCCTTGGGGCGAAGTCATGTTTCGCCGCTGGATCTGCCGCAATACGATCATCGACGGCCAGCGTCTCACTTTTGATGGAACAGGTCTGCAGCTCTTCGGCAGCTACATCAAATGGTGGTTCTTCACTATCATCACGCTGGGCATCTACGGCTTCTGGCTGTTCAACAAGATGACCGCCTGGCGGGTAAAACATACGCATTTTAGGGAATAATAAAAGGGCTGTCGCATCGCGACAGCCCTTTTAAGTTGTTAGTGGCTAGCAGTTAGTGGTTAGCAGATAGTTTTAAATTTAAAGGTTTTCTCTGTGAGAAAGGGACTACACATACGATGAGGATAACCAGCGAGTTACTAACCACTAACCACGAGCCACCAATCTCACACGACCTGAAACAGGTAGAACTTCAGGTAATTCGTTTCCGGGACATTCCAGAGGATGGGATGGTCCGGCGACTGCTGGCGCCCTTCGATCTGGCGGAGGCGGACGCCGGCGTCTTTGGCGGCGTCGTGGAGCATCCGGCGGAACAGGTCGTCACGCATGAAGTGGGAGCACGAACAGGTCGCGAGGTAACCGCCGCGGGGCAGGAGTTTCATGGCTTTCAAGTTGATTTCCTTGTAGCCCCGGATGGCGTTGTGGACGGTATGACCCGATTTGGTGAAGGCCGGCGGGTCGAGGATGATGAAATCATAGTCATGGCACTTGTGGTCGGCCAGATCGGTCAAGAGGTCGAAGACGTTGGCCTGCTTGGCCGTGACGATGTCTTCCAGGCCGTTGCGGCGGATATTTTCGTTGGTCATGTCGACGGCTTCCTGGGAAATGTCGACGGCTGTGACGCTGGCCGCCCCGCCCTTGGCCGCATTGAGGGCAAAGGCTCCGGTATGGGTGAAGCAGTCCAGGACATGCTTGCCGGCAGCGATTTTGGCGACAGCCAGGCGGTTGTATTTCTGGTCCAGGAAGAATCCCGTCTTCTGGCCATTTTCCACATCGACATCGTAGAGGATGCCGTTTTCGTCGATGGTCGTCAAGACGCTGCCCGGCTGGGGCAGGAAGTCGGCCTGATACCAGCCTTTATACTCTTCCATGCCGTCCAGTTCGCGGACTTTGACGTCGTTCCGTTCATAAATGCCTCGGATGGTGACGCCCATGGCGGCCAGTTCGTCGACGAGAGCCTTGAAGATGACCGGTTTGACCTGGTCCATGCCATAGCACAGGGTCTGGGCGACGAGGACGTCGTTATAGCGGTCTACGGTCAGGCCCGGCATGTCGTCGGCGTCTCCGAAGATGAGGCGGCAGCAGGCGAAGTCTTTATCGCCCATGACGGTCTTGCGGTAGTCCAGGGCATATTTGACCCGGCGCTGCCAGAAAGCTTCGTCGAAGCGGTCGTTGGCATTGCGCGACACGATACGCACGCGTATCTTAGAAATGTCGTTGGCAAAGCCCGTGCCGAGATAGCGGTCTTTGTCGCTGTAGACGTCGACGATGTCCCCTGTCTGGTACGTGCCTTCGACATGGGTCACTTCTTCGCCATATACCCAGGGGTGGCCGCTGCGGGCAGCCCGTTCCCCCTTCTTGGTAATCGTTAATTTCGCATAAGGTCGGTTCATATTTCCCCCGTTTTATAAAATATAATGGCTCAAGTCGACGTTCTGGACGACGTCGTTCAGCTTGCCCGAAACGAATTCTTTATTGACGACGATGTGCTTTTCGTCGATATCCGGTGCTTCATAGGCCACATCTTCGAGGATTTTTTCCAAAATCGTGTGCAGCCGGCGGGCGCCGATGTTTTCCGTTTCCAAGTTGACGCGGTATGCGTATTCGGCAATGGCGTCGATGCCGTCATCGGTGAATTCCAGGGTGACGCCATCCGTTTCCAGGAGGGCCTTATACTGTTTGACCAGGGACTGGTTCGGTTCAGTCAGGATGCGGCGGAAATCATCGACCGTCAGGGACTGGAGTTCGACGCGGATCGGGAAGCGGCCCTGCAGTTCCGGAATGAGGTCGCTCGGCTTGGATACATGGAAGGCACCGGCAGCGATGAAGAGGATGTGGTCTGTCTTGACCGGGCCGTACTTGGTGTTGACCGTAGCTCCTTCGACGATGGGCAGAATGTCGCGCTGTACGCCTTCGCGGGAGACGTCGGGCCCGTTGGAACGGCCCTTTTCGGCGATCTTATCGAATTCGTCGATGAAGACGATGCCCGATTCTTCCGTCGCTTCGATGGCTTTGTCGACGATGATGTCCATATCCAGGCATTTTTCCAATTCTTCTTCCTTGAAGATTTCCCGGGCCTTGGCGACGGTCATCTTCTTTTTCTTCTTCTTTTTCGGCATGATGCTGCCCAGCATTTCCTGGAAATTGTTGGTCAGTTCTTCCGTCGAATTGCCCGTCAGGATGCCCTGGAAGCCCTGGTTCTGTTCAGCCACTTCGACTTCGATTTCCCGGTCGTCCATCTTATGGGCGCAAATGTCTTCAAACATCTTCTGCCGGCGGTCGGACTTCGGCTCTTCCAGCTGCTTCGGTTCTTCCGGCATTTCATCGTCGTCATCATCGCTGCTGAAGAAGACGTCCATCGGGTTCTTGACTTTTTCCTTGATGGACTTCTTCGGCCAGAAGACCTGGAGGATGCGCTTGTTGGCTTCTTCTTCGGCCTTTTCTTCATAGCGCTGGCTTTCCTGTTCCTGGACCATGCGGATGGCATTGGCCACGAGGTCGCGGATCATCTGTTCGACGTCGCGGCCGACATAACCGACTTCGGTGTATTTCGTCGCTTCGACTTTGATGAACGGCGCACCGACGAGCTTGGCCAGGCGGCGGGCGATTTCCGTCTTGCCGACGCCAGTCGGCCCGATGAGCAGGATATTCTTGGGGATGATTTCATCCTGCATGTCTTCACTCAGGCGTTTGCGGCGCCAGCGGTTGCGCAGGGCGATGGAGACGGATTTCTTGGCTTCCCCCTGGCCGACGATGTATTTATTCAATTCCGCCACGATCTGTTTTGGCGTCAATTCTGTTTTTTCCATGAAAATACCTCTTTCTTAAATTTCTTCGACAATGACGTTGTGGTTGGTGTAGACGCAGATATCGGCTGCAATATGCAGGGATTTTTCAGCGATTTCCCGGGCCGACAAGTCCGTGTTCTGCATGAGGGCCCGTGCCGAAGCCAGGGCATAGTTGCCACCGGAACCGATGGCCAGGACGCCGTCGTCCGGTTCGATGACTTCGCCGTTGCCGGAAATGAGCAGGATGCGCTGACTGTCAGCGACCAGGAGCAGGGCTTCCAGCTTGTGAAGGATTTTGTCGGACCGCCAGTCCTTGGCCAGTTCGACGGCACTGCGGACGAGGTTGCCATTGTGTTCGTTCAATTTTTCTTCAAAGTGGTCGAATAAGGTGAACGCATCGGCGACGGAGCCGGCAAAACCGCTGATGATCTTGCCGTGGTAGAGGCGGCGGACTTTCTGGGCCGTCCCTTTCATGATGACGGCATTGCCCATCGTGACCTGACCGTCGCCGGCGATGGCCGTCTTGCCGTCGCGCTGGACGGCGCAGATCGTAGTAGCGTGGAATTCTGTAGACATTAATTCAGACATGGGTAATCCCCTTTCATTTGTTCAATTTCATCGAGTGCCCGCTGTGCCAGCAGGGCGTTCTTTTCTTTCTTCTTCATGCGTTTCTTGATGCCCAGCGGTTCCATGAGGCCGAAGTTGATGTTCATCGGTTGGAAATGGTCGTTCGGGCCGCTGGAAATATATTGGCTCAGGCCGCCCATGGCCGTGCGCCGGGAAAAGGTCAGGCCGTCTTCCCCTTGCAGGAGGCGGGCCGCATTGACACCGGCCAACAGGCCCATGGCTGCCGATTCCAGGTAGCCTTCGACGCCGGTCAGCTGGCCGGCAAAGAGCAGGTTCGGCTGTTTGCGCAGCTGCAGCGTCGGCAGGAGCAGTTCCGGCGAATTGATATAGGAATTGCGGTGCATGACGCCATAGCGGACGAATTCGGCGTGTTCCAGGCCGGGAATCATGGAAAAGACCCGCTTCTGTTCGGGGAACTTGAGATGGGTCTGGAAACCGACGATATTGTACAGCGTGGCGCTGCCGTTATCCTGGCGGAGCTGGACGACGGCATAAGGCAGTTCACCTGTACCGGGCAGTTCCAGGCCGACAGGCTTCATGGGGCCGTAGCGCATGGTATCGATGCCGCGGCCGGCCATGACTTCGATGGGCATGCAGCCTTCAAAGACGCTTTCGTCTTTTTCAAAGTCGTGGAGTTCGGCACATTCAGCCGTCGTCAGGGCCTGCCAGAAAGCTTCGTATTCTTCTTTGGTGAAAGGGCAGTTGAGATAGTCTGCCCCACCCTTGCCGTAGCGGGCGGCGCGGTAGACTTTAGTCATATCCAGGGAGTCGACGGCGACGATAGGCGCGGCGGCGTCGTGGAAATGGAAGTAATCCTCCCCGGTCAGGCGGCGGATGGTATCGGCCAAGGCGTCACTGGTCAGGGGGCCGCTGGCGACGATGCAGATCTGGTTGTCCGGCAATTCCGTCACTTCTTCGTGGCGGATGGTGACCAGGGGATGATCCTTGAGTTTTTCCGTCACGTACTGGCTGAAGGGGACGCGGTCAACGGCCAGGGCCCCGCCAGCCGGAACGCGGTGCGTATCGGCGGCATCCATGATGAGCGAGCCGAGACGGCGCATTTCTTCCTTCAAGAGGCCGACGGCGTTTTCAATATTCGCTGCCCGCAGGGAATTGCTGCAGACGAGTTCTGCGAAATATTCCGTGTGGTGAGCCGGCGACGATTTGACCGGCCGCATTTCTACGAGTTCTACCGGGATGCCGCGGCGGACGAGCTGCCAGGCAGCTTCCGATCCGGCCAGGCCGGCTCCGATGATTAAGACACTATTCTTCATGCACTACCTCACCTTTTTTATGGTTTTCACACTCTGCATTGCTACAGAAAATCTTATCGGGTCCTTTTTTATAATGTTTGACAATCATGATGCTGCCACAAAGGGGACACTTCTTGTCGACAGGCTGGTTCCAGAGGACGAAGTCACATTCCGGATACTGGCTGCAGCCGTAAAAGACGCGGCCCCGCTTGGACTTACGCTTGATGAGCGTCCCCTTGCCGCACTTGGGACAGGTAATCCCCAGGTCTTCGACGATGGCCTTGGTATTGCGGCATTCCGGGAAATTGGAGCAGGCCAGGAATTTGCCGAAGCGGCCGAATTTATAGACCATCGGCGCGCCGCAGAGCTCGCAGACCTGACCCGAATCCTGGCCGGAAATGGTGACTTTTTCCATCTTTTCTTCAGCTTCGTCCATTTCCGGCTTGAAGACGTCATAGAATTCCTGGAGGACGTGGCGGTACGTGTCCTTGCCCTGTTCGATGGCGTCCAGCTCTTCTTCCATGTGGGCCGTGAAGCCGACGTTGATGATCTGGGCGAAATATTTCTTCAGCAAATCGACGATGATGACGCCCAGTTCCGTCGGGACGAACTGTTTATCCTTCTTTTCGACGTAATTGCGGTTCTGGATGGTATCCATGATGGGCGCATACGTACTCGGCCGGCCGATACCCTTTTCTTCCAGCGTCTTGATCAGGCTGGCTTCGGTATAGCGTGCCGGCGGCTGGGTGAAATGCTGCTGCGGCGTGACGGCCTGGTTGTGGACGACGGTATGGGCCGAAATATGGGGCAGCTCAGCCAGAGTCTTGTCCTTCTTGGCGTCTTCGTAGAGTTCCGTAAAGCCCTTGAACAGGACTTTGTAGCCTGCAGCCCGCAGTTCGTAGCGGCCGCTGTCGATGATGATGGCCATGTGTTCCGTTTCGACCGATTCCATCTGGCTGGCCAGGAAGCGGTTCCAAATGAGCGTATACAGGCGCAGCTGATCGCGGGACAGGAATTCCGACACCTTGTACGGTGTCAGTTCCAGCGACGTCGGACGGATGGCTTCATGCGCATCCTGACTGGTCTGTTTCGTCTTGTAGACGCGGGGCTTGTCGGGGATGTATTCTTCGCCGTAGTTCGACGTAATGAACTCCCGCGCGGCCTGGACCATATCATCGTTGATGCGGACCGAGTCCGTACGCATGTAGGTAATGAGGCCGACATGGCCCTGGTCGCCCATATCGAGGCCTTCATAGAGCTGCTGGGCCAGCATCATCGTCTTCTTGGCGCCGAAATTGAGCTTGCTGACACATTCCTGCTGCATCGTCGACGTCGTGAACGGCGGCTGGGGCTGGCGTTTGCGCTTGCGCTTTTCGACCTTCACAATCGTATCCGGTTCGTGGTCTTCGCCGCGGCTTTCCCAGGTCAGGTCGTGGGCGATGGCTTCGGCCGCTTCCTGCGTCGAGATTTCGGCCTTCTTGCCGTCAATCTTGGTCAGTTCTGTCGGCAGGGTCAGGCCGTCTTCGGTCTTATAGGTTCCACTGACGGTCCAGTATTCTTCCGGCACGAAAGCCTTGATGGCTTCTTCCCTTTCACAGATGAGGCGGACGGCGACGGACTGGACGCGGCCGGCGCTGAGGCCCTTGCAGACTTTCTTCCACAGAAGAGGGCTCAGTTTATAGCCGACGATGCGGTCCAGGACGCGGCGGGCCTGCTGGGCGTCGACTTTCTTGAGGTCGATAGGTTCCGGGTCCTTGATGGCCTCAAGGATGGCTTTCTTGGTAATTTCGTGGAACATGATGCGGCATTTGTCGTGCGGGTCGATTTCCAGCAAATGGGCCAGATGCCAGGAAATGGCCTCCCCTTCGCGGTCCGGGTCAGTTGCCAGATAGACTTGTTTCGATCGGATGTATTCATTCTGCAAGTCTTCAATGAGTTTGCGCTTATCCCACATGTTGGTATACGTCGGCACGAAGCCTTCTTCGATATTGACGCCGAACTGGTTGCGCGGCAGATCCCGCAGGTGGCCGCGGCTGGCCATGACCTTGTAGCCGCTGCCCAGGAAGCGTTCGATAGTCTTGGCCTTGGCCGGCGATTCGACGATGACCAGATTCTTGGCGTTCTTCGGGAGCGGGTCCAGCTTCTTCAGCGGTTCCTTCTTGGGCAGATTGACCGTGCCGTGGATGACGGTCTTCTCGCCGTCGCCTTTTTTCTTGCGGCCTCGTTTCTTCTTTTTAGTATCATCAATGATGATTGTGCGTTTAATCGGAAATTCTAACATCTATCTCCATCCTGCCTCTCGCTGTACACGAAATCTGAAAATGTACTTAAACTATTTCTCATCATACACTATTCGCCGCGACCTTTCAAGGTGTGACTCTTTCTAATACTATAATATGAGCAAATATGAGCACAAAAAAGAGGCTGTCGCACGAAGCTAAAATGGCTTAATGCGACAGCCCCTTTTTTAGTGGCTAGTGGCTAGCGGCTCCCCTTAAAGGGGAGCTGGCCGCCGAAGGCGGTCTGAGGGGTTGCTTTTGACCAAAAAAGACCCTCACATGATGGTAGAAGCCTTCGTGCGACAGGCCCTTTTTTGGTTTTAAGTTTTCAGTTTACAGTTTTTAGTGAAACCGAGTTAGTGAATTTCACTGATGATGACATCGGTCATGGTCTGGGTGTCGGCTTTCTTGAAGCCTTCTTTATAGAGGTCCGGCGTGCGCCAGCCGGCAGCCAGGGCGGCGTCGACGGCTTTTTCAATCTTGTCGGCCGCTTCGTCTTCATCCAGGGAGTAACGCAGGAGCATGGCCGCCGAAAGGATGGTGGCGCAGGGATTGGCAATGCCCTGGCCGGCAATGTCCGGTGCCGAGCCGTGAATCGGTTCGTAGAGGCTGGTCATTTCGCCGATGGAAGCCGACGGCATCATGCCGATGGAACCGCCGAGGACAGCCGCTTCATCGCTGAGGATATCGCCGAAGAGGTTGCTCGTGACGATGACGTCGAACTGCTTCGGATTGAGGGCCAGCTGCATGGCGCAGTTGTCGACGTAGAAATGGTTCAAGGCGACGTCGGGATAATCCTTGGCGACGTCGATGACCGTACGGCGCCACAGGCGGGACGTAGCCAGGACGTTGGCCTTGTCGACGGACGTAACCTTGTGGCGGCGCTTCTGGGCGGCCTTCATGGCAAAGGTGCTGATGCGCTGTACTTCAGGGACACTGTAGTTTTCCAGGTCCCACGCGCGTTCGACGCCATTGTGGATTTCCGATTCGCAGCGGTCGCCGAAATAGATGCCGCCGACGAGTTCGCGGACGATGAGGACGTCCGTCCCGGTGACGATATCCGGTTTGAGCGGCGAGTATTCGGCCAGGACTTCCGGTACCTTGACCGGGCGCAGGTTGACGTAGAGCCCCAAAGCCTTGCGCAGGCCCAGGACGGCCTGTTCCGGGCGCAGTTTCGGGTCGACGTTGTCCCACTTGTCGCCGCCGACGGCGCCGAAGAGGATGGCGTCGGCTTTCTTGGCCGCTTCGATGGTATCTTCCGGCAAGGGCGAACCGCAGAGGTCATAGGCCGTGCCGCCGGCCGGTTTCTTTTCAAAAGTCAGGCCGATGTGGCAGACTTCATCGATTTTCTCTAAGGCTTTAACGGCACCTGCCGTGATTTCTTCCCCGATTCCGTCGCCGGGGATGACGACGATATGTTTAGCCATGTTACTTAGACTCCTTTACGTAATTGATCAAGCCGCCGGCTTTGGCAATGTCCTGGATGAAGCCCGGCAGGGGCGGCGCCTGGAAGGTGTCGCCTGTCGTCTTGTCGACGATTTTCCCCGTGTCGAGGTCGATGGAGAGGATATCGCCGGCTTTGATTTTTTCGACGTCGTCGCCGATTTCCAGGGCCGGCAGGCCGACGTTGATGGCATTGCGGTAGAAGATGCGGGCGAAGCTGGCCGCAATGACGACGGGGATGCCCGACGCCTTGATGGCAATCGGTGCGTGTTCACGGGATGAACCGCAGCCAAAGTTGTGGCCGCCGACCATGATATCCCCTGCCTTTACGTTGCCGGCAAAGGTTTCGTCAATGTCGACCATGCAGTGCGTGGCCAATTCTTTCGGATCGAAGCTGTTCAAATAACGAGCCGGGATGATTACGTCTGTATCGATATTGTCGCCGTAGCGCCATACTTTTCCTTCTAATGTCATGATTAACGGACCTCCTTCGGTGCGGCAATCTTGCCGAGAATCGCACTGGCTGCAGCGACCTGCGGGCCAGCCAGGTAGACTTCGCTGTCGACGTGACCCATGCGGCCGCGGAAGTTGCGGTTCGTCGTGGAGACACATTTTTCACCAGCCGTCATGATGCCCATGTAGCCGCCCAGGCAGGGACCGCACGTCGGCGTCGAAACGGCACAGCCGGCAGTGATGAAGGTTTCGATGTAGCCGGCCTTCATGGCTTCCATGTAGACGTGCTGGCTGCCGGGGATGACGATGCAGCGCACGTCAGGATGGACTTTATGGCCTTTGAAGATGTCCGCAGCGATCTTCAAATCTTCCAGACGGCCATTGGTACAGGAGCCGATGACGACCTGGTCGATCTTGATGTCGCCGAAGGTGCCGATGACCTGGGTGTTTTCCGGCAGGTGCGGGAAAGCGACGACGGGTTTCAATTCAGACAAGTTGATTTCGACAGTCCGGCTGTAATGGGCGTCGTCGTCAGCCGTGACGATGTCGTAGCCATCGGGGACGCGGCCCTTTTCATAGGCTATGGTCTGTTCATCGACAGGGAAGATGCCGTTCTTGGCACCGGCTTCGATGGCCATGTTGGCAATGGTGAAGCGGTCGGTCATATCCAGAGCGGCGACGCCTTCGCCCGTGAATTCCAGGGACTGGTAGAGAGCGCCGTCGACGCCGATCATACCGATGAGGGTCAGCATGACGTCTTTGCCCGTAATGTCATCGGGTTTGGAGCCCGTCAGATGGACATTGATGGCATCGGGGACTTTGAACCAGGCCTTGCCTGTAGCCATGGCGACGCCTAAGTCCGTCGAGCCGACGCCAGTGGAGAAACCGCCCAGGGCGCCATACGTACAGGTATGGGAATCGGCGCCGATGGTCAGCATACCGGGAGCGACGATGCCCTGTTCCGGCAGGAGGACGTGTTCGATGCCGACGCGGCCGACTTCAAAATAATGCGTAATGCCGTGTTCCTTAGCGAAGTCGCGGACGATTTTGGCCAAACCGGCGGACTTGATGTCTTTGTTTGGCGTGAAGTGGTCCGGGATCAAAGAAATCTTGGTCTTATCAAAGACGGGCTTGCCGATCTTGTTGAACTGGGCAATGGCCGGAGGGGCCGTAATATCATTGGCCAGGACCATATCGAGATTACAAGTAATTAAATCACCCGGTTTCACCGAGTCGACGCCGGCATGTTTTACCAGGATTTTCTGCGTCATCGTCATACCCATATGTATATACACTCCTTATTATTTCACTAAAATCCAATACAGATAAGTTTCTATCATGCTTGAGTTCGATGTGAGTGGCTTTCAATTACACTCCCCTCACATCAAACATCATACTTTAATGCTGGCCCGACGTGGCTTTGAAAGCCGTAATCGTATCCGGCGTGGATTTGAGGGCCCGGAACTTGACGCGCTGAGCCATGCCGTCCATGCGGTTGATGGCCGTCATGAAGGCGAAGATGGAAGCCGTAATGGTATCCGTATCGACGCCGGCGCCCCAGGTCGTATGGCCTTCTTTATCGGTCAGGCCGAAGTAAGCGATGCCGCGGGAATCGGAGTCACGGTCCAAATCGTGTTCGCTGTAGACGAGGTTGCTGAACTCGATGCCATAGGCCTTGCAGACGGCATTGCTGACGGCATTCAGCTGGCCGTTGCCGGCCCCTTCGAGGACGACTTCTTCGTCGTTGGCGCGGACCAGGACTTTGCCGACCCATTTATCGCCTTTCTTCTTGAGCGAGAAGTCTTCGACTTTCAGCGGCGTATCGGCATTGAGGTAGTTCTTCTGGAAGGCGTCGTAGATTTCGGCCGGTTTCAATTCCTGATGCTTGTGGTCCGATACTTCCTTGACGAAGTAGCTAAAGTCTTCGCGCATCTTCTTCGGCATGTCGATGCCGTAATTCTGTTCCATGACGAAACCTACGCCGCCCTTGCCGGACTGGCTGTTGATGCGGATGACGTCGGCATCGTACGTGCGGCCCACATCATGCGGATCGATGTACAGGTACGGGCAGGTCCAGTACTGTTCGTTGTTTTCCTTGCGGAAGTGCATGCCCTTGGCGATGGCGTCCTGATGAGAACCGGAGAAAGCGGCGAAGACCAGCTGGCCGGCATAAGGCTGACGCGGATGGACATGCATGTGGGTCACTCGTTCATACGTTTCCACCAGTTTGGGCATGTTCGAGAAATCCAGGCCCGGGTCGACGCCTAAGGCATACATGTTCATGCCGATCGTGACGATATCGGCATTGCCCGTCCGTTCGCCATTGCCGAACAGCGTACCTTCGACGCGGTCAGCGCCGGCGAGCATGGCCATTTCAGCATCGGCGACGCCCGTACCGCGGTCATTGTGGGGATGGACCGATAAGATAACGTTGTCGCGGTATTTCAGATTCTGCGACATATAGGCGATCTGCGAAGCGAAGACATGAGGCATGGACATCTGGACCGTCGACGGCAGGTTGATGATGGCCTTGCGGTCAGCCGTCGGTTTCCAGACATCGAGGACGGCGTTGCAGACTTCCAGAGCGTATTCCGGTTCCGTGCCGGTGAAGCTTTCCGGCGAATATTCAAAGCGGAAGTTGGCACCGGCTTCGTCGGTCAGGCGCTGTAACAATTTCGCACCGTCTACAGCAATCTGTTTGATTTCTTCCTTCGATTTGCGGAAGACCTGCTGGCGCTGGGCGAAGGACGTGGAATTGTAGACGTGGACGATGGCGTTCTTGACGCCTTTCAGGGCATCGAAAGTCTTGCGGATGATGTGTTCCCGGGCCTGGGTCAGGACCTGGACGGTGACGTCATCGGGAATCATGTCGTGGTCGACTAAGTAGCGCAGGAATTCAAATTCCGTTTCCGACGCAGCCGGGAAGCCGACTTCGATTTCCTTGAAGCCCATGGCGACCAAGACTTTATAGAATTCAATCTTTTCTTCAAGGCTCATAGGAATGATGAGGGCCTGGTTGCCATCGCGCAAATCGACGCTGCACCAAATGGGCGCTTTATCGGGATATTCTTTCTGGGCCCAGGACATATCGACAACAGGGGGCATAAAATAACCTTTTTTATAATGTTCTACGTTTTTCATACTGCATCTCTCCTATGATCATGAAATAAATTTAAAATAAATCATTACACAATCAAAATAAAAAAAAATCTTTCATCTCGAAAAGAGACGAAAGATTATACTTACGCGTTACCACTCTAATTCCTATCCGAAGATAGGCTCTCAACAGGTACGGACATACGTCGATACCCTCCTGTCTGTTAACGGCCAGGCCCCGGCTCCACCTACTCCTTTCGTTTCAGCGAGCTGCTTAGAGATGAGTTCTGTTCCGTGCCGCTGCTGCCTCACACCATCCGGCAGCTCTCTGGAAACATTCCGGAACTTACTAGTTCTCTTCAACGCATTTTTTATTTTGGATTGTTTGTCTGTTGACGTTTTGTATGTTATCATACCCTTTTGTAATTTGCAAGGCTTTTTCCAGAACTTTTCCAAATATTTTTAGCTTAAACGTGATACTTTATTTAATAAAATGCCGTGAAGACGGGTTTAACGTTTATCTTTACATGTAACGATTCTTTGCAGGATGCGTCGCCTCCCCCCCTATCTTTTTCCCCTTATTAATGCTATAATAAATAAGTTACACAACAAGGAGGAAGTACATGTTAGAAAAATTCCAAAATTTGAATATTAGCGAAGTCATTATCCGTGCCCTGAATGAAATGGGCTTTGAAGAACCGACACCGATCCAGGCTGAATCGATTCCCATCGCCATGAGCGGCAGCGACATGATTGGCCAGGCCCAGACCGGTACGGGTAAGACCGCAGCCTACGGCATCCCGGTCCTGGAAAAAATCCTGAAAGCCGAACCGTCCAAGGATATCCAGACCGTCGTCCTGTCGCCGACGCGTGAACTGGCCATGCAGGTTGCCGAAGAACTGAACCACCTGGCCCAGTTCACCAACATCCAGGCCCTGCCGATCTACGGCGGCCAGGATATGGAACGCCAGCTGCGCCGCCTGCGCAAATGCCCGCAGATCATCGTCGCCACGCCGGGCCGCCTCATCGACCACATGAAACGCGGCACCATCGATTTGAGCCACATCACGACCATCGTCCTCGACGAAGCCGACGAAATGCTGGACATGGGCTTCATCGATGACATCAACCTCATCATGGCCGCTACGCCGAATACGCGCCAGACCCTGCTCTTCTCGGCTACCATGCCCAAGCCGATCCAGCAGCTGGCAGAAACGTTCCTGCACGACCCGCTCATCATCCGCATGAAGGCCAAAGAAGTCACGATGGACCTCATCGAACAGTCCTACATCGAAGTGCCGGACCGCCAGAAATTCGACATCCTCTGCCGTCTCCTGGACCTGCAGGAACCGGACCTGGCCATCATCTTCGTCCGCACCAAACGCCGCGTCGACGAAGTGTCGGAAGCCCTCAAGAAGCGCGGTTACTCGGCTGAAGGCATCCACGGCGACCTGACCCAGGCCAAGCGCGATACGGTCATCCGCCAGTTCCGTGAAAAGACCATCGACATCCTCGTCGCTACCGACGTCGCCGCCCGCGGCCTCGATATCAGCGGCGTTACCCACGTCTTCAACTACGACCTGCCCCAGGACCCGGAAAGCTACGTCCACCGCGTCGGCCGTACCGGCCGTGCCGGCCAGAGCGGTGAAGCGACGACCTTCGTCATCCCCCGCGAAATGGAACACCTGCGGACCATCGAACGCCTCATCAAGCGCCGCATCACCCGCCGCAAGGCCCCGACCTTCTCGGAAGCCCTGGAAGGCGCCCAGCAGGCCGCCATCCGCAGCCTGATCACGACGACAGAAGAAGGCAACTTCGGGACGTATAAAGAAAATGCCGAAGAACTCCTGTCCAACTACGACTCGGCCGCTCTGGTAGCCGCAGCCATCAAGCTCTTGACCAAGGAACCGGACACGACACCGGTCAAGATTACCGAAGAAGCGCCGCTCCGCAGCCGCAACAACCGCGGCGACCGCAATAACCGCCGCTACAACCGCAACGACCGCCGTGGAGACCGCCGCAATCGCAACAACAACCAGCGCCGTGAAAACAAACAACATAAAGAAGCGAATCGTTCCGTATTCAAGCCTTATTTCAAGGATTGAGAAAAAGGACCTGCCGCAATGCGGCAGGTCCTTTTTTGTAGGGGCGCCACGTGGGGCGCCCGCTTGGTATTTGAAAACACACTCACCGAGCCGGAAAATCCCACATATACCTGGCGGGCTCGCCACGTGCGAGCCCCTACAAACGTCTTACAGCGAGCACCTACAAATGCCCTCCAGGCACCTCTCTTATCAGGAAAGGCCAGTTACGAACCACTAGCCACGAATAATCTCGCTCCAGGCGTTGGCGATGTCGGCGAATTCCTGGAGAGACAGTGTTTCCCCGCGGCGTTTGCCGTCGATGCCTGTTTTTTCCAGGACCTGGGCGATTTGTTTCTTGCTCATGCCCGTGTTTTTCAAGGCGTTGGAAAAGGTCTTGCGGCGCTGCTGGAAGGCCGCTTTGACGACCTGGAAGAAGCGCTTTTCGTCGATTAAATCGACAGGCGGCTGCTGGCGGACGTCCATGGCGACGACGGCCGACGTGACTTCCGGTGCCGGCATGAAGCATTTCGGCGAGATTTCAAAGAGCATCTGCGGCTGCGTATAGTACTGGACCGACACCGACAGAGCCCCGTAAATCTTATGGCCCGGTTCGGCTACCATGCGTTCGGCCACTTCCTTCTGGACCATGACGACGATGCGCTCGATGGGTAGCTTCTGTTCCAGGAGCTTCATGATGATCGGCGTCGTGATATAGTAGGGCAGATTGGCACAGACCGTGAAGGGCTGGTGATTCATGACTTCTTCAATGTCGATGCGCAGGATGTCGCCGTGGACGACGCGCACGTTGTCATAGTGTTCCAAGGTCTTGTCGAGGACGGGCAACAGATGGTCGTCCAGTTCGACAGCCGTGACGGCTGCGCCCGTTTCGGCCAGGGCCTGGGTCAGGGTGCCGATGCCCGGCCCGATTTCCAGGACCGGATCGCCCTCCCCGATTTCGGCAGCGTCGGCAATGTCGTCGACGACGGCGTGACGGATGAGAAAATTCTGGCCCAGTTTCTTATTCATGCGCAGGCCAAAGCGTTTGACGACGTAGCGGACGACGTCGGGATTGGACAAGTCGACTTCTTTCATTTATTTCACCTCGTGGATCTGACGGAGGGCATCATCCCATTCGTCACGGGTGACGCCGTAATGGTTCAAGCGTTTCAAAAACTGTTTGGCATTGCCATAGCCGATACCCAGGATGGCGCCGACTTCGGCCCGGCGGTCGGCCGCATCAGGCGTCCCGTTGAGGCCAGCAGCGGAAATGTCCTGCATGGTAAAGGTCGCCTGCGGTTCATACGTCGCACAGCGGACTTTGGACAAGGCCAGGCGGATGGCTTCCGGCGAGGCCTGTTCGACGCCCAGGTCGTTGTTGGCAATGGCATCTTTCCTGGGGATAAAGGCGTGTTTGGCATTAGGGAAGCGGTCGGTCAGGAACTTGCGGATCTGTTCGCCGGCCCGGTCGGGGTCGGTCAGGATGATGATGCCCCGCTTTTCATAAGCACAGCGGATCTGTTCCAGCGTGTGAGGCTTCAAATTGAAACCATCTGTCGTAATCATATCGACGTCGATGTGACTGGCCCGGATGCGGGCGACATCGGACCGGCCTTCGACGACGAGGACTTCCTTAATCATGAGCGGCTCCTTCCCGGTGTTCGGCAATGTACTGGGCTGCGCTGAGGATGGCCAGGACATTGTGTTCAAAGACGATGCCGCCTTGGAGATAAATCATGTACGGGTCGCGGATCGGGCCGTCGGCCGACAATTCGATAGACGAACCCTGAACGAAATCACCGGCGGCCATGATGATCTTATCGGCATAGCCCGGCATATCGTCGGGAATGGGTGTGACGTGGGCGTCGACAGGCGAGAAGGACTGGATACCCTGGCAGAAGAGACACATGTTCTGTTCGTTTTCCAGGTAAATGGTCTGGATCAGGTCGACGCGCGGGTCCTGGACGGCCGGCGAGACCTTGAAGCCCATCTTTTCAAAGACAGCCGCTGCAAAGACGGCCCCTTTGATAGCCTGAGCCGTAACGTGCGGTGCCATGAAGAAGCCCTGGAAAAAGAGGCGGTAGCCGGCTGCATAGGAACCGAGTTCGTCGCCCAGGCCCGGAGCCGTCAGGTAGTCGGCTGCGGCGTGGACCAGTTCTTCCTTGCCGGCAATATAGCCGCCTGTGGGAGCAATGCCGCCGCCGGGATTCTTTATGAGCGACCCGGCGATGATGTCGGCACCGGCTTCAATCGGTTCTTCTTCAGCAGCAAATTCGCCATAACAGTTGTCGACGAAGCAAATCGTCTTGGGGCTGACCTTCTTGACGACGGAAATAATAGAACGGATATCATCAATCGTCAAGGATGCCCGCGTGCTGTAACCGCGGGAACGCTGGATGAGGACCAGTTTCGGCTGCTTTTCGGCGACGGCCGCTTCAATGCCGGCCAAATCATAGGCGTTGTCCTTCAAGGGGACTTCCTCATAGCGGACGCCCTTTTCCTTCAAAGAGTGCGGCGTTTCATGGGCATAGCCGATGACGCCCTGCATCGTGTCATAAGGCGCCCCGACGAGGCTCATCATGAGATCGCCGGTCTGCAACAGGGCCAGCAGGACCGTCGCCAGCGCATGGGTCCCCGATACGAAGTGGGGCCGGACAATGGCCTTTTCGGCCTTGAAGACGCGGGCAAAGACTTCATCGAGCTTTTCCCGGCCCATGTCGCTGTAGCCATAGCCCGACGTACCGGCAAACTGGTACGAAGAAATCTGGGCTTCCTTATAAGCGGCCAGGACTTTCGCCGTATTATGGAGACAACTCGTATCAATGCGTTCAAACTGGTCCGCACATTCGGCCAGCGCTTCTTTTCGTAATGTTTCTAAATCCAAAGACAATGTCATGATTCCTTTCTATAATGAATGTGTAAGTTAGTGGCTAGTGGTTAGTGAATAGTAGTTAGGGGTTAGGGGCTAGTGGCTCTCCTCATAGGAGAGCTGTCAGCTCTGCTGACTGAGAGGTTCTTCCAGACAATGAGACGCTATACCGTTCAGGACCTTTTTTCATTTCGGGCCGCCCTCCGGGACGGCCCCTACGGAGATTGCTTTTTTCCTTACAGTCCGCTGTTTCGCAGGTCGCAGGTCGCTGAAGGAAACCTCTCCGCCTTACGGCACCTCCCCTATCAGGGGAGGCTTTCGGCTCTCCTCATAGGAGAGCTGTCAGCTGCGGGCCGCCCTCTGGGACGGCCCCTACGGAGGTTGCTTTTCTACTTGCCGCCTGCGCCTTCCCGTCATGGGAAAGGCACATCCCCCAGCACAGCCTGTATCAATGCTTCTTCTCCATCGTACTGGTCCTTGTCGTACCAGTGGATATAGGGCATGCGTTTGAACCACGTGAGCTGGCGTTTGGCAAAGCGCCGCGTCCGGGTCTTGATGCGGGCTGCGGCGTCATCGAGGGGCATCTGTCCCTGGAGATACAGGGCCAGTTCCTGATAGCCGATGGCCTTCATGGACTGACAGCCCGGCGGGATGCCCTTGTCCAGCAGGTACCGCACTTCATCAACCCAGCCGGCGGCAATCATGGCGTCGACGCGCTCTTCAATGCGCCGGTACAAGACATCCCGCGGCAGGCGCAGACCGATGACGTAAGCGTCATAGACTACATCCCGAGCCTTGCCGGCCCGGACGAAAGATTTTCCTTCGCCCTGCTCGATGGCGCTGACCAGGCGGGTCAGGCGGTGCGTGTTGGAAAACAGCTCGTGCCAGTCCGGCGGCTGCCAGTCCGTTTCTGTCTCGATATAGGCCTTCAGTTCCTCTTGACTGAGAGCGTCGATCCGCGCCTGGGCCGCTTCCTTGTCGGCTTCGGTCATGCGGGCCGTCTGGAAATCATAGCCTTCCAGGAGGGACTGGACGTATAGGCCCGTACCGCCGACGAGAATGGGTATCTTCCCCTTTCCGTTGACTTCGGCAATGGCCTTTCCCGCCATATCACAGAAGCGGGCTGCCGAATAGGGTTCGTCGGGCTCAGCAATATCGATGAGATAATGGTGATAGCGGGCCAGTTCGTCCGCCGTCGGCTTGGCCGTACCGATATCCATATGGCGGTAAATCTGGTAGGCGTCGCCGGAAATGAGGTCGGTCCCGTAGTGTTCGGCCAGGGCAAAACTGAGGGCCGTCTTGCCGACCGCCGTCGGACCGATGATGGCAATTACTTTTTCCATGAATCACACTCCAATACGGCATAGCCAATGCGGCTGTATTTGCCGCCATATAAGGCAACATCCGGGAAATCGCGGCAGAGCTGGCGGAAATCCCGTTCTTTGATGACCACCCGGCGCCGGGCTTTCTGCAGCGCCCGTTCGATGAGGTCCCGCGTCAGACCGCCGTGTTCCATGATGGCCCGGACGGGCTGGAACTGGCAGCTCGCCTCGACAGGCCGCTGGAACATGGGGTCGAAATAGAGGACGTCGTACACAGGCCCGTCATCGGATAAGAGATAATCGCGATAGTCGCCACAGCGCAGGGAAATCCGGCGCAGCGCCGCCGTGACGTCGTCTTTCTTATGGACAAAGTGGGAAAAGCCCCAGGCCGTAACGGCTTCCAGCAAAGGCGATACTTCCAGGGCATCGACGCGGGAGCCAGCCGGCAGACCGAAAGAGGCGACGGCCGCATCGGCGCCAAAACCACAGGTACAATCGAGGACGGAAATGGGCGGCTGTGCCGCTGCAGGCCGCAGGTCGTACTCCTTCACCCCCATCAGGGATTCCAGGAGATGGTCGCGCTGGCCTTTCCGCAGGTTCTGGATGCGCAGTTCAGCCATGTTGAGGCTGAAGAAATGGCTGCCTTCCGGGCGGTCTATCTGAGGCCCCCGTGAGGAATAGACGAGGAAATCCTCGCCGTATTCATCCATCAAATCCTGTATGGTCCGCTTTCCCCGCGGCACATAGGCAAAGCCCTGGCTTTCGGCCCAGGCTTTCCCTTCACATTGTAATTTTTCTTTGGCCTTCAATGAAGGCACGACGTAAATCATATGAGTCATGTCCGTTTAAATAAGTGCGCTAATTCTTTTGGCGTAAAGCGGATGATCGTCGGCCGGCCATGAGGGCAGACGTAGGGTTTTTCCGTATGGAACAAATCATCCAGGAGCTGCTTCATCTGGCGGATATTGAGGCTGTCTCCGGCCTTGACGGCACCGTGGCAGGACAGATAGGCCAGCGAACGATGGCGGACCATGGCTTTATCCGGTTCCTTCTCGTCATGCAGGAGCAGGCAGATATCCTTTAAAGAATCGGCAATATCGCTGGTCTGCAAATCGCAGGGCACTTCTTCGACGCGCAGCGTCGTCGGCCCGGCTTCGGAATAGGTATAGCCCAGGTCGTTGAAGACATCCTGCCGTTCCAATAAGAGCGTCATATCCTCGTTGTCGACTTCGACGAACTCCGGCGTCAGCAACTGCTGGCTCGGCATCCGTTCGACACGCTTGCAGAACGTATCGTAGCGGATCCGTTCATGAGCCGCGTGCTGATCGACGATGTATAAATCCTGACCCTTCTTGGCAATGATGAAGCAGTCCGCCACTTCCCCTAAGGGAATGAAGACGTCGTCATCGCCGTCAAAGACGATTTTAGGCGCTGACGCCTCGGAAACGACCGACGTCGCTTCCGACGGGCCGCCCTGGCCATGCTGGGCCAAAGCCTGGGAAAACAAGGAAGAACCATCCGCAAGAGGCTCCCCTGATAGGGGAGCTGTCCGCGTAGCGGACTGAGAGGTTGCCTTTTCCCATTGCGGGCCGCCCTTTGGGACGGCCCCTACGGAGGTTGCTTGGCCACTTTCCTGCGAGCGGGCGCCCCACGTGGGCGCCCCTACATGGGCTTGCTGCGGGCCGCCCTTTGGGACGGCCCCTACAGAGGTTGCCTGGCCACTCTCCTGCGAGCGGGCGCCCCACGTGGGCGCCCCTACATGGACTTGCTGCGGGCCGCCCTCTGGGACGGCCCCTACAGCATCACCGATGGTCTTGGCGATGGCTTCGGGCTTTTCCTGGGCCACCAGGGCCGTGACGATGCTGTGGTAGATGGCGCGGTAGACGGCTTGTTCATCAGAGAATTTGATTTCCGTCTTAGCCGGATGGACGTTGACGTCAATCGTCGCCGGGTCGACGTGGAGGTGGAGCATGGCAAAGGGATAGCCCGATTTCGGCAGCATGGCATGATAGGCATTGTCAATGGCCTTGAACATCAAGGGATTATGGACGATGCGGTGATTGACGATGCACGTCTGCCAGTTGCGGTTGCTCTTTAAGACCGACGGCTTGCCTACATAGCCTTCCAGGCTGATACCGTCCTGGTCGGCAGTGACGGCAAAGACATCGCGGGCGACGTTGGCGCCGTAGATATTGGCAACGGTTTCCCGCAAATCGCCGGTGCCGCCGGTCTTCATTGTCGTCCGGCCGTTATTGGTAAAAGTAAAGGCAATGGCCGGATTGGCCAGGGCCAGTTTGGTCACCATTTCAGAGATTTTCGAACTTTCCGTCCGTTCGCTCTTGAGGAACTTGCGCCGCGCCGGCGTATTGTAAAAGAGGTCGCTCACTTCCATCGTCGTCCCGACCGGTGCGCCGGCCTGGTCTTCTGCCGTGATTTCGCCCCCGTCGAGGATGAGGTGCGTCGCAAAGTCATCGCTGGCCTGGCGCGTCGTGATCTGCATGTGCGATACGGCGGCGATACTGGGCACGGCTTCGCCGCGGAAGCCTAAAGACGTAATGGCAAAAATATCTTCGACGGAACTGATCTTGCTCGTACCGTGGCGGATGATGCACTTATGGGCATCTTCCGGACTCATGCCGCAGCCGTCGTCAGTGACCCGCATATAGGACTGGCCGCCGTCGGCGATTTCCACTTCAATGGCATGGGCACCGGCATCGATGGCATTTTCTACGAGTTCTTTGATGCACGATGCCGGCCGTTCGACGACTTCGCCGGCAGCAATCTTATTGCGCGTTGCTTCATCTAAGACATGAATGATTGAACTCACTGGATCCCACTTCCTTCTTTGGCATCTTTTTGCAGATTATATAAGAAAGAAATCGCTTCAATCGGCGTCATACTGCTGACATCGACGCTGAGCAACTTGTCGATGACGGGACTGGAAAAGAGGCTGTCTCCCATGGGTGACGGCGCCGGATTCACAGGCGCCTTGGCCGGGACGGGTGCTCCGCCGTTCTTTTCCAAGTCTTCCAAGATGACGTCGGCCCGCTTGAGCAGGCTTTCGGGCAGCCCGGCCAGACGGGCGACGTGCAGGCCATAGCTGCGGTCGGCCCCGCCGGGAATGATGCGCCGCAGGAACTTGATGTTCTTGCCCCGTTCCTTGACGGCGACGGTATAATTCTTAATTTTCGGCGAATCGTCAGCCATGGCGATGAGCTCATGGTAGTGCGTCGCAAACAGCGTCAGGGCGTGGATGTGCTTCAGGCAGTATTCGATGACAGCCCGGGCGATGGACATGCCGTCGAAGGTACTCGTGCCGCGGCCGATTTCATCGAGGATGAGCAGGCTGCGGCTGGTGGCGTGTTTCAGGATGTACGACACTTCCTTCATTTCCATCATGAACGTACTCTGGCCGGTGAGGATGTCGTCGCTGGCACCGATACGGGTAAAAATGCGGTCCACCGGGCAGATAGACCCTTCTTTGGCGGGAATGAAGGAGCCGGCCTGGGCCATGAGGACCAGCACGGCGACCTGGCGCATATACGTCGACTTGCCGGCCATGTTGGGGCCGGTGATGACCAGGATTTCATGGTCTTCATGGTTCAAGGTGACGTCGTTAGGCACGAACAATTCGTCTTTCAAATACTTTTCAATAATGGGATGGCGGCCGTCCTTAATGGAAATCGTCGCCTTGGTATTGAGGCTGGGACGGACGTAGCGGTTGTCATAGGCCGCGCAGGCCAGGCTGTACAGGCAGTCGATGCAGGCAATGGCCCGGGCCGTTTCCTGCATGGCCGGGATATGGCCCTGGATCTGGCGGCGGATATCGCCGAAGAGCTTGTATTCCAGCGCCAGCATCCGTTCCTGGCTGGTCAGGACTTTGACTTCAAATTCCTTCAATTCCGGCGTGATGTAGCGTTCGGCATTGACCAACGTCTGCTTGCGCACGTAGTAATCGGGGATGGGCTTGGTATTGGCATGGGAAATCTCGAAGTAATAGCCAAAGACCTTAGTATAGCCGATTTTCATCTTGATGCCCGTCTTTTCCCGTTCCTTCTCTTCCAGTTCCTGCAAAAAGGCATGACTGTTGGCCGCAATGGAGCGGATTTCATCGAGTTCCGGCGAAAAGCCGTCGCGGATGACGCCGCCGTTGCGGATGACCAGGCCCGGTTCGTCCTTGATGCCCCGGCAGAGCAGGTCATAGACGTCGTCATGAGTCTGCAAGCGGTCATTGAGGCTGTGCAGGAGGTCGGCACTGGCACCGGACAGGACCTGTTTCAGCTGCGGGATGACGGCCAGCGATTCCCGCAGGGCTACCAGGTCCTTGGGGCTCACGGTCCCCGTTTCGATGCGGGTCAGGATGCGTTCAAAATCGTAAATCCGGTCCAGCACGTCTGCCGTGTCCTGGCGCATGATTTCGTGGAGGACGAAATCTTCGACGGCATCCTGGCGGCGCGTAATGTCGGCAATGCGGATGAGCGGCGCTTCCAGCCACTTGCGCAGGAGCCGGCCGCCCATAGCCGTCTTAGTCTTGTCCAGGACATCGAGGAGCGTCCCCCGGCGGCCGCCGTCGCGGACGTTCTGCGTGATTTCCAGGTGGCGCAGGCTGGCCGCATCGACGACCAGACGCCGTTCATTATCGATATGTTCCAGCGAATTGATGTGGGAAATATCGGACTGCATGACGTCACTGACATAGGCCAGGAGCATGCCGATACACTCGCCGGCCACCGAGGCAGCGGCAAAGTCTTCCGGCGGGAAATAGGACCGGGCCTGTTCCCGGTAATCGACACTGTCATCGGCAGGAAATTCCGTAACCGTACACTGGGCCAGGTGGCTGCGCAGGTATTCGCGGACGGCATCCATATCCTTCCCCATGTGGGCGTAAATGAGCTCACTCGGTTCGTAGACGGCCAGGATGTCGAACAGGGAATCTTCCATGACCGACGCCGCACAGTCGGCCCACAAACATTCGCCCGTCGTGACGTCCATGAGGGCGATGGAAAGGATGGCATCGCTTTCGGTCAGGCAGCCGATGTAATTGTTCTTCTTCGACGCCACGGCATTCTCCAGGGTAATCGTCCCCGGAGTGATGACCTTGATGATCTTGCGCTTGACCAGCCCCTTGGCCAGCTTCGGGTCTTCCATCTGTTCACAGATAGCGACTTTATAGCCTTTGTGGACCAGCCGTTCGATATAGGTGTCGGCCGAATGGAAAGGTACGCCGCACATGGGGACCTTCTCTTTATTGCCGCCAGCCCGGCCGGTCAGGGTCAGGTCGAGTTCGCGCGACGCCGTCAGGGCATCGTCAAAAAACATTTCATAGAAATCGCCGAGGCGGAAAAAGAGAATCTTATCCTGGCACTGCTCTTTGACTTCCATGTACTGCTGCATCATAGGCGTTAATTTTTTTCCTGCCAAAGTCTCACCTTCCTTTAGTGCACTAAGTGACCTTTGAGGACCCACGTCTGGCCTTTGTCGACCTGGACCGGCACGGTATCGCCGATGGCGACGGAACCGTCATTTTCCCAGATGATCATCTTGTTGCCCGTCGTCCGGCCGAACCAGTAGTTGGCATCGTTCTTGGTCGGCCCTTCAACGATGACGTCATAGACGTGGTCTTCCATTTCTTTATTTTTTGCTAAACTATAGACGTTCTGCACATCCATGAGCCGCTGCAGACGGCGGCTCTTTTCTTCCTGCGGGATCTGGTCTTCCATCTTGGCCGCCGGCGTCCCCGTCCGCGGCGAATAGATGAAGGTATAGGCCATGTCGTACTGGACGCGCTTGAGCAGGTTCAGCGTATCTTCGAACATGGCCTCCGTTTCGCCTGGGAAGCCGACGATGATGTCCGTCGTCAGGACCAGGTCGGGCATGCGCTTGCGGGCATAGTCGACGAGTTCCAGGTAATGTTCCACCGTGTAGCCGCGGTTCATCTTCTTCAAGAGCTCGTCAGAACCGCACTGGATGGGCAGATGCATGTGGTTGACGACCTTTTTGCTGTCGGCAATGGCGTCGATCATGGCAAAAGTCATATCCTTGGGGTGGCTGGTCATGTACCGGACCCGTTCGATGCCGTCGATATCGTCGACAGCGGCGACGAGCTTGGAGAAATCCGTGCCGTCCTTGAGGTCCAGGCCATAGGAATTGACATTCTGGCCGAGAAGGGTGATTTCCTTGTAGCCTTCAGCAGCGACCTTCTTGATTTCTTCGACAATGGCGTCGATGGGACGGCTCACTTCACGGCCCCGGACATAAGGCACGATACAGTACGTGCAGAACTTGTTGCAGCCGTTCATGATGGGGATCCAGGCAAAGAATTTCTGGAAGCGCTTGACCGGCATATCATGGAAAGCCGGCAGGGTCATGTCGGCAGCCATATAATGGTCGGCCTTGCTGCGCCGTTCCCGGATGAGCTCGATGAGCTTGTGGATATTGTGCGTACCGATGACCAAATCGATGTGCGGCGCCCGCTTGAAGAGCTTATCCTGCCATTCCTGGGCCATGCAGCCCGTGACGGCAATGATCAAATCGGGGTTCTGCTTCTTCAAATGCTTGAGTTCGCCGATTTTCCCCAGCGTCTTGTCTTCCGCCGTTTCGCGGACACAACACGTATTGATGAGGATGACATCGGCTGTATCCAAATCTTCCGTATTGTGATAGCCCAGCTCCTCCAACTGACCGGCATAATGCTCACTGTCAGACATATTCGCCTGACAGCCATAAGAAATAATATGATAAAATCGATTGCTCTGAAAATCCATGTATTCTCTCCGTTTTTCACAAAAATCATAATTTAGGGTTTACAGTATATAATACCATATATAGGCCGCCCCTGTGAAGGGCTTTTTAGGGGCTCGTGGCCCGCAGGCCGCCGGTCGCAGTTCGCAGGCCGCTGTGAATCCTGTGCCCAGCCGGGATTTATGACGAACGATATCTGCTAACTCCTGACCCCTAGCTGCTAACAGCTTGAAAGGACTTGTCGCCGTGCGACAAGCCCTTTCTCCTTACTCTCTCGATTCTATTTTTTGCTCGAAGCCTTTATTTCAAAGGGAATCCGTTGTTCCCGGACGGTTGTCTTGATGAACAAATGGATGGCTGCCGTCATGCTGATGCCGGCAGCATCGCAAAATGCTTCAAACTCCTTTTTGAGGTCTGAATCGATACGAAAAGACAATCCTATCTGTGCGATGATACTCCCCTCCTCTACTGTTTTGCTTCGGGAATGACGCGGACTCGTTCGATCGTCGGTTTGCCATTCTTATCTTTGGCAATCGTATCGATGCGGATGTGTTTCATTTCCGGCGAGAATTCTTTCGCTAATTTATCCAGCGTGCCGTCCTGGCTCAAAGCCGGGTTGGAAGCGGCACCGGCCATGATGGCCCGGTACACGATGGCAGCAAATTCATAACGCGTCATCATGCGGTCGCCGTCGAAGTTCCCATCGGGATAACCCGTCAGGATACCGGCCTGTTTCAGCTTGGTAACGTATTCTTAAGAAGTATATCTTCACATAAAAAAACGCAGGAACCAAACCGGCGCCCCTTCCGGTTTAGTTCCTGCGTATTTATAGACTCCACTGTCTAAAAGGCGAATCGTGAATATACATTTATCCTTTATGGAATTACACTATAGCAATATACTTGCTATAATAGTAATCATAGATTTTAACTCAAACTTTAGTAGTTAGCTTTAATCAGCGGACGCGGACGAGTTCGTATTCCCGTGTGCCTAAGCCGATTTTTTCAGCGTGTTCCAGGGTCGTCTTCCAGTCGACATTAGGATTGCTGTCGAGGAAGTGATCGTGATGGTGCTGCCAATCGGGTTTAGCCAGGTTATCCGACAACTGGCTGTTGGGCATAGGAGCGGCTTTCATGCAGGCATCGGCACAAGCCTGGTCGAGAGCGACCGGGTCGAAGGAAGCGAACATGCCGATGTCCGGCAGGATAGGTGCATCGTTTTCGGCATGGCAGTCGCAGTTCGGCGAAATGTCCATGACCAGGTTGATGTGGAAGCACGGGCGGTCCTGGCAGACGGCCTGGGCGTATTCGGCCATCTTGCGGTCCAGTTTTTCATTGGCATCCCATTCGACAGTCTGAATGGCATCAAAAGCACAGGCGCCGATGCAGCGGCCGCAGCCCTTGCACAAGTCTTCGTGGATGTGGGCGACGTTATCTTCATAAGTGATGGCGTCAGAACCGCATTCCTGAGCGCAGCGATGACAGTTCTTGCACTTGCTTTCGTCAACTTTCGGTTTGCCCGACGAATGCTGTTCCATCTTGCCGGCGCGGCTGCCGCAACCCATGCCAATATTCTTGATGGCGCCGCCAAAGCCCGTCATTTCATGGCCCTTGAAGTGAGCCAGGCTGATGAAAACGTCGGCATCCATGATGGCCCGGCCGATTTTCGCTTTTTCGACGTATTCGCCGTTCTTGACCGGCACTTCGATTTCATCGGTGCCGCGCAGGCCGTCGCCGATGATGATCTGACAGCCCGTAGTGACCGTATTATAACCGTTGAGGTTGGCACAATCCATGTGTTCCAAAGCGTGCTTACGACTGCCCGGATAGAGCGTATTGCAGTCCGTCAGGAACGGCCGGCCGCCTAATTCCTTGACCAAATCGGCCACGGCTTTGACGTACTGCGGGCGCAGCGAAGCCAGACAGCCTAATTCCCCAAAATGCATCTTGATGGCGACGAATTTTCCTTCAAAATTGATATTTTCAATACCAGCCTTCTTGCAGAGCTTCTGCAGTTTCTGTAAATTATTTTTCCCCGGACGGCAGCGGAAGTCCGTGAAATATACCTTGGCTTTTTCCATATTTTTACCCCCTAACAATAAGATACTTTCATTGTACCACCTGAAGTACACTCTAAGTCAACATTTTCTTTGTAAACCAACTGTCAAAAATAAATATGCAAAAAAACTTGACGGATAGCGCATACCATGCTATACTAGTAAAGTACCTTATGGAGCGGTATCGAAGTGGTCATAACGGGGCTGACTCGAAATCAGTTAGGCCGAAAGGTCTCGTGGGTTCGAATCCCACCCGCTCCGCCAAATCAAAAACGCACTGATAAGCCATTCATGGAACTTATCAGTGCGTTTTTTCTATAACAAGTACATCTTCTAGGATAATTTCTATCAATATTTGCTCGTGTTTCATCGATTTTCTAAGTCCCTATAGGCTTTTTCATTGCGTTGAAACATGAGATGAGAGGCCTTACGGATTTTTTCTTTTATTTCTTGATTTCCTTTGCTGGTAAGAAGTTTTCTTGTCTCAGATTCCTTGATTACTTTGGCAGTATTAGATAAATTCATGACATTCATCTCCTTACATACATTCTTACTCACTATAAGTGATATTAACTTACTATAAATAAGTATATCACAACTGACGAAGTATTTACTATTCAAGCATCAAAAAAAGAGGCTGTCGCATGAAGACAGCCGGATTTGTTTTTTTCAGATTTTTTGTTCAGCCCTAATGGATACGGCTGCCTGGCCCCTGGCGGGTGACATTGCGGGAACGACCTCGGTCCGGCGCGGTCCGGGTAGGCCGTGCCGGATGCCGTGCGTGCTATTTGCGTCCGGCGTGCTGCTTTGTTTGAGCGCAGCGAGTTTCAGCACGCCAGCAAATGGCACTCTCGGCAAGAGGAGTGGAGCACGCGAACCCGCCAGGGGCCAGGTGGCCGATGCCAACCTCTTCCGAAGAACCCCTCAGACCGCCGTTGGCGGCCAGCTCTCCTATGAAGGGGAGCCTTTGGGCGCTCCTGCGCCTGATTTTCAGAGTCTATTACGGCAAAGCCGCTTCTGAGTCCGAGCAAACAGTCCCTGAAAAATGACCATAAAGCTATGATATTTTTGCATACAGAAAAAGAGCCTGTGCACGATTACGTGCGACAGGCCCTCTTTTTGAGTATTAAGTTTGCAGTTTATAGTTTTTAGTAAAAAGCTTACTGCTGCGCACGGCGCATTGCTTTTTTACGATCGTGTTTGTCGAGGATGGCTTTACGGATACGGATGCTCTTCGGCGTAACTTCTACGAGTTCGTCGTCGTTGATCCATTCCAGGGATTTTTCCAAGCCCATTTCCTGCGGCGGCGTGAGGCGGAGTGCTTCGTCCGATGCGGAGGAACGGGTGTTGGTCAAGTGTTTCTTCTTGCACGGGTTGACGTCGATGTCGACGTCGCGGTTGCTTTCGCCGACGACCTGGCCAAGATAGATTTCTTCACCCGGTTTGATGAACATCGTGCCGCGGTCCTGCAAGTTGAAGATGCCATAGCTTGTCGTCGTGCCCGATTCAAAGGCAACTAAGCTGCCGCGGGTACGGCCCGGGATTTCGCCTTTCCAGGGAGCATAGCCGTGGAAGACGTGGTACATGATGCCATTGCCCTTGGTAGCGGTGAGGAATTCGCTGCGGAAGCCGATGAGGCCGCGGGCCGGAATGATGAATTCCAGGCGGGTGTAGCCGGAAATATCGGTCATGTTGACCATTTCGGCTTTACGGGTACCGAGTTTTTCCATGACAGCGCCCATGAATTCAGGCGGAACGTCGATGGTGAGGGCTTCCAGCGGTTCGCATTTCTGGCCGTTGATTTCCTTGGTGATGACGCTCGGTTTGCCGATCTGGAGTTCATAACCCTGACGGCGCATTTCTTCAATGAGGACAGCGATGTGGAGTTCGCCACGGCCCGATACTTTGAAGGCATCGGCACTGTCGGTTTCTTCGACGCGCAGGGATACGTTGGTCTGGACTTCGCGGAACAGGCGGTCGCGGAGGTGACGGCTGGTGACGTATTCCCCTTCCTGGCCGGCAAAGGGGCTGTCGTTGACGTAGAAAATCATGGACAGCGTCGGTTCGTCGATGTTGATTTTCGGCAAAGCTTCCGGGTTCTGCGGGTCCGTAACGGTTTCGCCGATCTTGAGGTCCGGGATGCCGACGATGCAGGCGATTTCGCCCATAGCGGCTTCATCCTGTTCGACACGTTTCAGGCCTTCATAGGTATAGACGCGGCCAATCTTAGCTTTGCGCTGGCTTTCGCCGTCAGTGACGACGACAGCCTGGTTCGGATACATCTTGCCGCGGACAATACGGCCGATAGCGATTTTACCGACATAATCATCGTAGTCCAAGGTCGTGACCATGAACTGCAGCGGGCCTTCAGCGTCGCCTTTCGGGCACGGGCAGTATTTGATGATGGTCTTGAATAACGGTTCGAGGTTGTCGCTGTCGTCATCCATGGAGTATTTAGCAATGCCGTCACGGCCGTTTGCATAGACGACAGGGAAATCGAGCTGTTCGTCCGTAGCGTCGAGTTCCATGAACAATTCGAGTACTTCGTCTTCGACTTCAGCGACACGGGCACCGGGTTTGTCGATCTTGTTGATGACGACGATCGGTTTCAATTTCTGTTCCAAAGCCTTGCGCAGAACGTATTTCGTCTGCGGCATCGGGCCTTCAAAAGCATCGACGAGGAGCAGTACGCCGTCTACCATGTTCAGTACACGTTCTACTTCGCCGCCGAAGTCAGCATGCCCCGGGGTGTCGACGATGTTGATCTTGACGCCTTCGTGCATGACAGATGTATTTTTGGACAAGATTGTAATGCCGCGTTCACGTTCAATATCCCCAGAGTCCATGACACGTTCTTCGACTTTTTCGTTAGAACGGAAAACATGGCTCTGTTTGAGCATGGCATCGACCAGTGTCGTTTTGCCATGGTCGACGTGGGCAATAATTGCAATATTACGAATATCTTTGCGTTCCATCTAATGTCCTCTCTCTCATTAACAAATATTAGATTGTATATAACTAGGTTAGTATAGCATGGATTGCTCAGAAATGCAAAGCCGCCTGCTGAATTTATTGTCAACAGGCGGTAAAATATCAGATAGTTTCTGCCTAAGCTTTATTCTTCTGGAGCATGATCTTTAAGATTTCATCGTCTGTCTGCTGCATCCCGCGGGAAGCCAGGAGGCCGACGTTCTTCAGACATTCTTCGGCTGCATTGGCCACTAAGCCGTCCGTACCCTGGACGCGCACGTCATTGAGGGCCAGGAGGACCGCTTCATAGGCCGCATGGACCGACGCCGACACCTTCATGGAACAGCTGTTGGCCGCGCCGTCGCAGACCATGCCGACGATGGACCCGGACATGGTGGCCAGGGCCTTTTCGATGACCTGCAGCGGGTCCTTTTCGGCCAGCAGCCAGGCCATGCCGGCAGCCGCCCCCATGGAAGCCGTGACGGTAGCACAGAAAGCCGATAATTTCGGCAGATAGCCGTGGGCATAAATGGCGACCATGCTGGACAAGGCCAGTGCCCGCAGCCGCCGTTCCGGCGTGACACCGAGCGAATCGGCGACGACCGTCACGGGTTCTGTCGCGGCGATGCCCTGATTGCCGGAACCGGAATTGGTCATAGCCGGGAAAGCCGCCCCGCCCATACGGGCATCGGAAGCGGCGACCGTGCGGATCTGGATGCGATGGGACAAATCATCGGACAATAAGTCTTTATCGACCATCTGCTGCAAGGTATAGCCGATCTTCAGGCCATATTTCCCCGTCAGGCCCTCCTGCGACAGCTGGTCGTTGAGCCGTTCCGCCTCCTGCAGGAAGGCGATGTCGGCCAGCGGCACGTGCTCGGCAAAATCGACGATATCCGCCAGGGTCAGCGTATGGAGAAAAGCGATTTTCGGGTCTTCCCCGCTCCCCGCTTCCGTCCGCTGGTCCAAGAGGACCTGGCCATCCTTTTCCACGAAGACGATGTTCGTATGGTCGTCGGTGATGACGACGCGGACGCGGTGGTTTTCGCCATAGACGACGGCTTCGGCATAGAGGACATGAGGCGTATCTTCCCGGACGGACACAGTGACTTTACCATCGGCGACGTACTGTTTGCCCAAGGCGACGACGTCTGGCGTCAAGGCCTTCAGGACCTGTAATCCCGCTCCGGCGTCCCCGCCGAGGGCGCCGACGGCAGCGGCAATATAGAGCCCCGGCGTCCCCGTGCCCGGTACGGTGACGCCCATGCCGTTCTTCATCAGATTCGCCGACACGCGGGCATCGACGAAGCGCACGGCTTCGCCCAATTCCCGGGCCGCCGTCGCCGCCGCATAAGCCAGGGCAATCGGTTCCGTACAGCCCGTCGCCGGCGTCACATCCTGCTTGATGATGCCGATCATCTTGTTCCACATAGCATTTTTATCCATAATTATCCCTGCTTTCTCCTATAAATAGGTATCATAACGTAAATCGTATCACGTATCTTTCTAATATCATCATAGCATGATTCCTATGAGAAAACAATATGGATATGAGGCAGTTCGCAGACCGCAGTTGGCACTTCGCCGCTCTTTTAGGTCCTTCGCATATTGCAAGAAAGAAAAAAAGAAGCTGTCGCACGAAGCCAAAATGGCTTAATGCGACAGCCCCTTTTTCTGTAGGGGCGCCACGCGGGGCGCCCACTCCAAAATATGTACGATTTCCCAGCCAGTTTGCTAGAAGAATCACCCAAATCCCTAACGGGCCGCCCACGGGCGGCCCCTACAAACTCCATACTAGTGGATGGAGTTAAATTTTTAGTCTTCGCCGATGATGCGGACTTCCGGTTCCAGGTGGACACCGTGAGCCTTTTCGACGCGTTTCTGGACTTCGTGGATGACGTTGAGGACATCCCGGGCCGATGCGTGCCCCGTGTTGACGACGAAGCCGGCGTGTTTCATCGAGACCTGGGCATCGCCGCAGGAGAGGCCTTTGAGGCCCGTCTGGTCGATGAGGGTCCCGGCATAGTATCCCGGCGGCCGCTTGAAGGTACTGCCGGCGCTGTGCATTTCCAAAGGCTGCTTGCTGCGGCGGCGGTTCATGAGGTCATCCATGCGGGCCTGGATTTCCTTGGGGTCGCCGCTGCGCAGGGTCAATTCGACTTCGACGACGAATTCCTTGGATTTCTGGAAACGGCTCTGGCGATAAGAAAAGCCCAGGTTCGGTGCATCATACGTATGGACGCCGCCCGTACTGTTGACCGTGCGGACCCGCGATACGACGTGGCTCATTTCCCCGTCGTAGGCCCCGGCGTTCATGAAGACGGCACCGCCCAAGGTCCCAGGGATACCGCAGGCGAATTCGATGCCTGTCAGGCTGTTTTCCTGGGCGAACTGACAGATGTCCTTCAGCATGAAACCGGCACTGGCCATGATCTTCCGGTCGTGGCAGGCCAATACTTTCTTCATCGTGTTCAGCTGGATGACGACGCCGCGGATACCCCCGTCGCGGACGAGGACGTTCGAGCCGCCGCCGAGGACGGTGACCGGCAGGTCCAGCCGCCGGGCTGCCCGGATGGCCAGCGACATTTCCTTGACCGATTCCGGCAAGATCAGGACGTCAGCCGGACCGCCGACGGCAAAGGTCGTGTGTTCGCTCATCGGTTCGTCCAGCAGGATCCGTTCCATGGGAACGGAGATACTTAATTCGGAGACGAAAGTCGTCAGTGCATATTTATTGATCAAGGATGCTCATTCCTTCTGCCATTGCATTTTGAATAATCTGGAACACTTCGCCAGCCATGGACTGCCATTTATTATAATGGTTCAAATATTCCACAGCGGTCTGATTGTTTTTAATGAACTCTGCCATCTGGTTGAGATGGTCGATCTTCTTGCGGATCGGTTTGTCCCCCATAGACTGGGCATAGGCCAGCTGGGCCTGGAGCATGAGGAAATCGCGGACCAGATGCTTGGTCTTTTCGTCTTTGGCCAGTTCCTGACCGGCAGCGACGAAATCCTTATATTCCTGACATTCCTTGATAGCTGCCTCTAACTCATGGGCTTTATCATAAATTTCCACGTTCTACACCTCATCATTTCTGTAATGCTAAAGATTCTTGATACCGATGCCGCTCTTGCCCATGCCCGGGAAACCGAGCTGGCGCATCGCTTCATACGATACGATAGCGACGGTATTCGACAAATTCAGGCTGCGCGCCTGTTCGACCATCGGTACGCGGAAGCAGCGTTCCGGATTGGCTTTCAGGAGGTCTTCCGGAAGGCCTTTCGTTTCCTTCCCGAATACGAGCATATCATCGTATTGGAATTGGATATCGGCATAACACTGTTCCGATTTCGTCGTCAAATAAAAAAAGCGATGATCCTTGTATTTGTCCAGGACTTCCTGAAAATTCTCATGGATCTGGACATCGACGAGCGACCAGTAATCGAGACCGGCCCGTTTTAAATGCTTGTCATCAATGGAAAAGCCCAGGGGCTTGACCAAATGCAGCGTAATATGATTGGCTGCGCATAAACGGGCGACATTGCCCGTATTGCCGGGGATTTCCGGCTCTACCATTACGATATGCATACTTATATCACTCTCCAAGGGATATTGTACAGGATTTATGCAGGAAGTACAAGAGGAACATTGCGTTTCCGACCTTTTTATGATATACTTATAAATAATAGTTATTATTTAATAGAAATGTAAAGTTTCTGTTTATTTTAGAAAGAGGTGTCAATTATTATGGATAACTTTGACAACATTGCCCAGTACCCCATGTATTTCGCTCCCGGCTGTAAGCTGCTGCAGCTGCAGCCCCAGATGGTTTCCGACGTCTACGATTACCTGCGTCAGCTCTTCGGCAGCAAAATCAAACTGTATACACGCTGCTGCGGCCTCGACGATGCCAACCAGCACAACGACGAAGCCGTCTTCATCACGCTCTGCGACACGTGCTACAAGATTTACGGCGAAACCTACGCCAACCTGCACATGCGCGACTTCTGGAACGTCTATGACGAATACAAGGACGTCTATCCCCTGGGCGAAAAAGAAGGTGAACTCCGCAAGACCTTGAAGAACACCTTCTGTGGCTCCCTCCCGCAGGAACACGTCAAGAGCTGGTTCGAAGAATGGAAGAAATGGAGTTTGAACAGTACAGAAAAAGACTAATTCGTCTTTAAGGAGCAGAGGCTATCATGAAATTCACTTACTACGGTCATTCCGCATTCACACTTTCCGATGACGTGACGACGATTCTTTTTGACCCGTTCATTACGGACAATCCCTGGACCCAGGTCTGTCCGACAGACATTGCCTGCCAGTATATTATCGTCACCCACTGCCACGGCGACCACTACGGCGACACCGAAGCCATTGCCAAAGCCAATGACGCGACGGTCATCAGCACCGCCGAAGTAGCCGGCAAAGCGGGCGAAGCAGGCTGTAAAGCCCATGCCATGCATGTCGGCGGCAGTGCGGATTTTCCCTTTGGCAAAGTACGGCTGACCCCGGCCTTCCACGGGTCTGGCATTGCCGGAGGGCTGGCCTGCGGTGTTATCGTCGAATTCGGCGGCAAACGCATCTACTATGCCGGCGATACGGGCCTCTTCTCAGACATGAAAATCCTCGACCGTTTCGGACAAATCGACTGCGCTATCCTGCCTATCGGCGACAACTTCACTATGGGCATGGATGACGCCGCCCTGGCCGCCCTCTGGGTCCAGCCGCGCTTCGTCATCCCCGTCCACTACAAGACCTGGCCGATCATCGAAGCAGACCCTCAGGAATACAAGAAGCTCACGGAAACGAAATACAACATCCCCGTCCAGGTCGTCGACCCGGGGACGACGTATGAATTCTAATCATGATCCTTCCTGATTTCTACGGACGTTTCCGCTGCAAAGCCAGCGCCTGCCAACACACGTGCTGCCGGGGCTGGGACATCGACATCGACGACGTGACGGCTGATTACTACCAGCAGCTCGAAGGCCCCTTAGGCGGGGCCATCCGCCAACATATCGCCGAAGGACCGGACGGCTGGCATTTCTGCCTCACGGCGGAAGGGAACTGTCCCTTTCTCCGCCCAGATGGCCTGTGCCAGCTCATCCGCCAGGCCGGGGACGATATCCTCTGCGATATCTGCGCTCTCCATCCGCGTTTTTTCCAGGTCGTCGAAAACGGCAGCAGCCAGGCCATCGAGCTCGGTGGCGTCGGCCTCTGCTGTGAGGCGGCGTGTGAATTACTTCTCAGCGAAACGGGGCCGCTTACCTTCTGCGACAGTGAAACAGGCCGCTCCATCGGCAGCCTGGCTCAGCTGCTGAAATGGCTGGACTATCCCCTTCCCCGCAAAGGGCTTACGTATGAACCGGCCACAGCTGAAAAGGACCATGAACGGCTCCTGGCCGTCTTAGGCCGTACCGAACCGATTGATGATGCCTGGACGGCCCAGCTGAAAGCCTTACAGGCGCAGACAGCGAATTCAGCTGGTTCTACAGCCCTTACCGGGGACACGGGGACGGCCGGACGCTATCAGCGCATATACGATTACATCTTCTACCGCCAGCTGGAAACCTTTGCCGACGTCCCGTCAGACTTCCTGGCCACCTATGCCGGACGCAGCACGGACTTCATCGCCCTCACAGCCGCCGCCACGGGCGATCTGCCCGAAGCGGTACGCCGCTGGTCGGAACAAATCGAATATGATACGGACAACGTGGCGCTCCTCAAGAAAGCGGCAGCGGCCGGAGAATTTTGACTTTTCCGGCATTTCGTGACAGCCATGGCCACTTTACCCGTCCCTATCGAAATAGGCGCGTCTTTCGTGCTATAGTAGAGAAAAATCCCTTATCCCTAAAGGAGGTCCTTCTCTTGATCATAGCCGAAGACGCGCCTATTCGCGTACTCATCCGCAACCATTTAGACTTCAAAGGCAAAGTCAGCCGCAAACGCTATCTCCACTTCCGCCTGCTCAGCATCCTGCCCATCTGCCTCATCATCTGGCTCCAGCACCTGGCCTCGCAAGGCGGACCGCAGGCCCTGGAATACACCATCGCCTCGTGCCTCATCGCCCTGCTCCTCATCCCCGTCGACTTCTCCTACATGATACGGCGCTACCACGACCTGGGAAAATCCGGCTGGTACTGCATCATCAATGTCCTGGCCCGCAACATCTGGTTCGCCGCCCTGGCCGTCGAAATCTTCCTCTGCTGGAAAGAGAAAATAGAATAGGGGGCCTGACGACCCCGCCGGTCGCATTTGTAGGGGACGCCCAAAGGGCGTCCCGCGTGAATCCTATGTACATCCCCAATGCGCGGCAACAGATTCAAATTGACAACATCGCCTCGAGTGACCCTCGGCTCGTGAAAAAAATCGTGGCTCGTGGCTCGTGGTTCGTGGCTCGTAAAAGCCTGCCATTATACTCGAATAGGATGTGATGAAATCTCGCAACGGGCCGCACAAGGCTCCCTTTATAGGGGAGCTGGCCGCCAAAGGCGGTCTGAGAGGTTAAAAGTCGGCCCCTACGAATGCCCCGATTGGGGCTATTTTTGCGGTCTGCTAACTGCAACCAGCGAACTTCGTTTATTTCCGGCATAGCCGCATCTGAATCCGAAGAACGCAAAACGGCGCTGTCTTATATGACAACGCCGTCATAAATGATTACCCTCTTATTTCAAATGATATTCCCGCAGCAATTGTTCCTGGTATTCATCGTCCTGCAAGACGCGGTCGACGTCTTCTTTTCTGCCTTCTTGCATCAGTTTCTGGAGCAATACACTGAGCGCTTTTCTTCCCGTTTTTTCTCCGCGTTCTTGTCCAATTTTTTCTCCAATTTTCCTGCCGCGTAGTTCTCCACGTTTTTCTCCCACTTCTTCACCTAGTTTACGGCCACGTAATTCTACACGCCGTTCGATACCTTCGCTCAAGTTACATATGGCTGCCACTCCTTTCTCTAAGTGCGGTGTCATTGTTACGTCAAATTCTTTCTCCAATAGTTTCTGTTTTTCTTGAGAGCTGATGTTATCCAAGAGCAGCATGTTCAACAGCCGTAGGATGCCTTTTAGCTGTTTATGGCTCTTGCTTCCCAGACAGACCAGGACGATATTGATTAAATCGTAATGGCTCCACTCGGCCTGTGTATGACCGATTAGATGTTTCTCAATCAATTGGTAACTGGAAATATTGTACTCCCATTTTTTCGTCGGCATCGTACAGATCCAGATGGAATAGACCTTCTGGATTTTTTCGTAATGGGATTTCACGAAAACCGTACCATACTGACTGGAAATCATGCGGCCGCAATAGTAGACGGCCCTCTTTAACAAGGGATAACCCGGATTGAAATCGTTCTGCGCTTCCAGGTTGATGATGAGCTGGATGCGCTTTCCATCAATGGGAGCTACAGCATGAAACCGGATATCGTAATAGACCGTTCCTTCCGTTCCGGATTTGTCTTCCGTCTGCTCGCTTTCGATGCGCGGTGAAATAGCTTCCGGTTCCACCGCAATACGGCTGATGCTCGGTTCGCCCTGGATATAGCGTTGGGCAATATCCTGCAAATCACAATCCTTGAATTCTTCCGTGCAGGCCTTCAGGATATGAGCCATAATGCCCCGCTCTGAAAGAACCCTCTTGCACGCCTCGTCATACGCTTTTTTCTGCGCTTTGGCCTGTTGTGCCGAATCGGACATGACGTCACACCTCCAGATTCACTTTTTCGGATTCAAATGCCGCTGCGCGGCAACAAACTCAAATTGAATACATAGCCTCGAGTGACCCTCGGCTCGTGGAAAAAATCGTGGCTCGTGGTTCGTGGCTCGTGGCTCGTGGCTCGTAAAAGCCTGCCATTATACTCGAATAGGATGTGATGAAATCTCGCAACGGGCCGCACAAGGCTCCCTTTATAGGGGAGCTGGCCGCCAAAGGCGGTCTGAGAGGTTAAAAGTCGCCCCCTACGAATGCCCCGATTGGGGTTATTTTTGCGACCTGCTACCTGCGGCCTGCCATCTGCGTTTATTTCATGAGTCTGTCGCGGCGGAACGCCGCATCTGATTCCGAGGAAAAGCGGACAAAAAAGGGGACCACGCACGAAGTTTTCTACCATCGTGCGTGGTCCCTTTCTTTATAGTACGGGGTTTGTAGTTTGCAAAGAAAGCCTTTAAATTTAAAGTCATCTGCTAGCCACTTACAGGGTCTTGTCACACATGCGACAAGACCCTGTTTTATTTTACGACTTTTCGCTATCCCGTTTAGCCGTAATCTCGAAGGGGATCCGTTGTTCCCCGACGGATTTCTTGATGAAGATGTTGATTGCTGTCGACATGCTCATGCCGATGGAGTCGCAAAATGTTTCGAATTCTTTTTTACATCCGTATCAATGCGAATACAAATCGTTGTCTGTGCCATAGTTTACTCCTATCCTGATTTACACATTGCCAAATCATTTTACTTTATTTTTTTTGGTAAAGTCTCTAACTCAGCATCTAGGAGAATCACTCATTTTGCTACGACCTGGCAGGTTGGCGATGACAGCATTGAGAATCCCCCCCCCCGATGAACATTTTCGTTTATTTGTCCATTCTCAATAGTCAAGTCGTATTGGCATTCACCCTTATTCAAAAATGTTTTATGCATTAGCTTCATAACAAAAGTCTCCTTTCCTATTATATTCATTTTATACAAACAACAGGCATCATAGTTTTAACAAATCTGTGACTTTATTATAGCATATAAAACGACAAAATAAAGCGTTATAAAGCCATTCTCAAGCCATCAATCGATTACTTATCCCTCTTATTTATTTACAATATTAATACATTTTAAATATAATTAATTATAAAAATATGAATATAATAAAACAAAAAAATTATTGCATTTTTTGTAGCCTTTGTCGCGGCGAAGCCGCATCTGAGACAAAAAGCCAGCCACAGTGTGATTTCTCACGCTGTGGCTGGTTTCTTTTGGCTATGTCAGTGCATCAGCACTATCTTTTATCCATTCAGGCGGGCCAGGATTTCCTGGATCTGTTTCTTCATTTCCTGGTTTTCTTTTTCCAGGGCATCGATCCGTTTATCCTTAGCTGCATCGTTGGCTTTGATAGTCGAGATTTCTGCAGCCTGGTCATGGATGGTCTGTGCCATTTCGGCCTTGCTGACGCCGTTGTATGTGGAGCCTTTGCCAATCTTGAAGGAGACGCCGGCATTGAAGCCCGGGTCGCCGTTGCCAAGGGAAATGCCCATGTTGACCATGGTGTTGGCGTTCGGCTGGTAGAAGGCGCCGACAGCAGCTGCGTTGGCGTTATGGTAATGTCCATAGCCTACGGCGAAGCTTGCTTTATCAGCCGGGTCGAAATCAAGCGGATGGAGGGCTGCCAAAGCATTGCTGCCGGCTGCGGCTCTGTTGATGTTCGTATCCAAACGGCTGTACGCGTTGTTCATGTCGCGGTAAATCTGCTGCGTATTGGCAGCCGTGAGACCGTTAACGTAGCCGACATTAGCTGCGCTGTTCGGGTCGCCGGTATCGGTTACAACACCGGTGATGACGCGGCCTTTGCCATCCTTGCCATTGACATCGATCTTCGTGGCCGTGCTATTGCCACCAATCTGGATGGTGTCGTCCTTGTCGTTCGTGTGGATGAGGTCACTGGTGGTCTTGAGGCCTGTGTCCAAAGCGGACAGGTTTTGACCGACTGTGTTGCTCCCCTTGATGTAAGAGCCATCCTTGTCGACATGGACTTCTTTGTAAAGCGTGTCACCGGAAATCAAGCCCCTGTCGTCAGAAGCGACCTTGCCATTGCCTTCGACATTGACCGCGTAGGTCTTTGCACCGTCTTTGTCGCTGCCAGGTGTTACAGTTGTATTTGTACCAGCGATAACTTTGACCGAGCCTTTGGCCAACTCACGGATAACTTCCTTACCTTTGTCAGTAAAGCCTTCACCATTTTCAATCTTAGTAATTTCCGTGGTGTTGTTCGTCACCTTTTCAGTGATGACCTTATCTGCTGCTTCACGAGCCTGCTGTTCATTGTAGAGCTGCTTGCCGTTGACAGCCTCTGTACTGCTATCGCTCAGAACACCATCCTTGACATTGGTGATGGTGGTGCCGCCTTCACCGCCCAGCGTGACTTTCGACTTGTTGGAATCATCATACTTCACGACATTCTGGTCAAGCGTACTAATTGATTTGTTAATGTTAGTGATATCATCGGCATTCTTCTTGACCTGCGTATCCAGTTTGGTCAGGTTATCCGAAATGGAAACATCTTTACCTGAATCAATGTAATTGTACTTTTTCGATTCATCCAGTTTGCCAATCTTACTATCGAGAGCCGACAGATTTTCGCCGGTGGTCATATCTTTCTTCACATAGTTGCCATCTTCCTTCGGACGGACTTCATTATAGACGGTCTTGCCGGTAACCATCCGACCATCATCAGCTTTGATTTCACCGGTACCGATAGCACTGCCCCACTTTTCAGCATTAGCTTTCTGAGCATCTGCTGAAGCAGCGGAACCATCAGCATCTTTCAAGTTAGCACCGATGTTGGATGCATCGATGTTGGCTTTGCTGTTCAGGCCGTTAGCTCCATCCGTCAAATCCTTCTTGGCATCGTTGACCATGTTCTGGACATCACCGATATTGGCGGCGTTGCCTTTGTTCTGATCTGTAACGGTATATTTACCATTTGCATCATTTTCAATGCCACTGCCAACATTAGTGATGACTTTGTTGCCACCATCAACACCTTTGTTGGTGATACTTGGGCCGTTCGTAATTGTCAGGCCATTCCCATTCACTACTGTCGTAGAAGTCGTTGCCGATTCTCCTTCGCCAGTTGTGGTTGTATAGGTAGTGCTGTTCATGCCTGTCAAATCCTTAGACAACTGGGCTTTCAGCTTGCCACCGTCGTTATTGACACCAATGTTCTTATCCGTCAGGTTCTTGCTGTCTGCACCACCGATGATATCGAGGGTGTTGTTGAGCTTCTTGGAAATAACGGTCGTATTATCACCCTTGAATTTCAGGCCATCTTCCAGAGTAGCAACCTGGTGTTCACCAGTCTTGTCGGTGTAGACAATACGGGTCAAGCTCGTTCCATCCACACCTTTTTCACCTTTAACACCATCCTTGCCATCCGTTCCAGTTTTTCCATCATAGCCATTCTTGACCGTGATATCGATGGAAGTTCCCGGCTTGCCATCTGCACCATTCATGCCATTGGTGCCAGCAGGGCCTGTCAGGCCGATAAGGCCGACGCCGTCTTTACCGGAAATGGAGACCGCATCTTTGCCGTCCTTGCCGGAGATGCCGACTTTACCGTCCTTGCCCGGCTCGCCGATTGTGATGTCCTTGGCCAGCTTCAGATCATACGTGACCTTGCCATTTGTACCTGTAGATTCATGGAGCAGGATATTCTTGCCAGCATAGACGTCTTTATTCTCTGCATCATCCTTACCGGCTGGCGTGCCACCTTCTACGGTCAAGGCCGTATGCGAAGCACTGGCTTTATCAGCTTTTGCATTGACATCGTTGTAGACTTTCTGCAAATCGCCAAGGTTTGCTGCATTCTTCAGAACATTGCCGGTTGCTGTAGCAATCGTGGCCTTCTTACCGTCTGCATCTTTAGCACCATCGAGGGCACTCTTTACATTGGTAATTGTCGTACCTTGTTGACCCGCAAGAGTAATCTTATCCTTATTGGTATTTAAATCATACTGAACCGTGTTGTCACCCAACTTCTATCACAGCATTAGAAACTTTTGTTTCATCATCAGCGGTATCAGAGGAACCGATGATGACGTTGTTATTCTGACCCGTCAGCTTATGGTTATCACCGAAGATGATGTTAGACTGATTCTTATCTACGCTTTCGCCGCTGACCTTGTTGTTCGAACCGATGATATAGTCGTGTTTACCGTTGGACAGTTCATTCTGGAAGCCGTTGACGAAGTTGTACTGCGTCGATGTTCCTTCTGCGTAGGTGCTATCTTTACCGCTTACCGTGTTGCCGACACCGGTGACCTGGGTCATGTAGGCTTTGTCAACGGTGTTGCCGCCGCCCATGACCATGACCTGACCGCCACTTTCCTTGACAGCATCTTTCATGGTTTCGCCAAGTTTAACGGGGTCATTAACACTACCCAAAATGGCTGCAGCCTTCGTATCATCAATGGGACGATAGGAATTTGGTCGCCGATTGTGATTGTTCCGGCTCCAGCTTGTGCATTCAAGCCCAAAGTAATGGAATCAGCCCCACCTGCTCCTTTGCCACCATAGTTAGCATATTTGCTATCGTCCAACAGTCCATCCGTGCGTTCTACACCAACAAAGTTAGAACCATCAGTCTTGGTTTTATCGGCCGCTTCTGCGGTCATCGGCATAAATACCGATGCAACTGAGAACGTCCCCAGTGCCAGCAGCACAGCTGCCGTCAATGCTGTTTTATTTCTTGCCGTATGACTACCTGCCGTTTTGCAGTGACTTTTAGCCAGTTCTGAAACGACGACGTAGCAGTGTCTGGTTTTGCTATAAATAACTTTAAATATCTTATTCATGTGTTCGCGCATCCTTTGCTGATAATGATTTCACCGTATATATCATGTAAGATTTTTTCGATGCACCTTCTTTCATTATTTTGCATTTTTATGTAAATAATATGTGTATTTTGTGACATCATTATAGCATTTATTTTTCTTTTTAAAAGGCTTTATTACGCGATTTATCTGTTATTTGCAGCAGTCATTGCTCTTGTTTGTAATTATATTTTTATTCTTTATTTTGTAATTAGTTAATATATAGTATTAACATTGTAGAAACAAAATATGACACAAAAATTTTTGTAAAAAAAAGAGCATTCCATGAAATCCCTTATCAAGGGTTTCATAAAATGCTCTTTTTTTGAATAACTGCGACTTTTTTACGGCTGCGGGATATGTTGGGCCAAATCTTTGGTCATCTCTATGTGTTCAAAGTATTTATGGGTCTTCCACAGGAGCGCGCTGAAGGCGCTGAAGGTCAGACGGAACCGGAAGTGTTTGAAGCTGATAGGGCCTTCAAACATGGGGACGCGGTCCAGGTCATACGGGTCGTCCCAGGGGAAGTCGCGGCCTGTTTCTACGGTGAAAGCGTAGCGGTAGCCGGCTCCCCGCGTTTCTTCCATGACCATATCGTTATATTTGCCTTCCGGGAAGGCGATGAAGTGGCACGGTTTCCCTGTCATCTTTTCGATGATGTCTTTGGAATCCTGCAGTTCGTGACGCACGCCAGCCCGGTCAAAGCTGGTCAGGGGCTTATGGCTGATGGTGTGGGACCCGAATTCCATGCCGTCGGCGGACATTTCCTTGACCTGGTCCCAGGTCAGGTAGCCCGGCGTATTCATGAGGTTGATGATCAGGAATATGGTGCCGCGCATGTGGTATTTCTTCAGGATGGGATAGGCGTTTTCATAGTTGTCGACGTAGCCGTCATCAAAGGTGATGAGGACTGGCCGGTCGGGCAGGTCGCCTTCGCCGCGCATGTAGGCATCGAACTGTTCCAGCGTAATGGAATGGTAATCGTTGTCGTGCAGATATTTCATCTGTTCGTCAAAGTTAGCCGGCTTCATGGTCAGCACGGTGTTGAATTTATTATTGACCTGATGGTAGTTCAGGACCGGGACGCCTGTCAGGTGATAGTTTGTCGACCCGAAATACCAAAAAGCAAAGATACCGATAAGGAGGACCAGGACGGTGAGAATGACGCCGATGATCCACGAGCATATTTTCTTCAACATAAGACTTCCTTTATTTTGTTACGTTTTTCAGGGTCTTGATGAAATGGTTCTCAGTCAGCCATTTTTCATCGCCTTTTTCCAGGGCTTCTTTCAGCTCTTTGATACAGATATTTTCCATATGGATCGTTTCGATGGTCGTCGTCATGTATTTCGTTTCTTCATACATGTAATCATCCAGTTCCTGCTTGACCAGGACGTCTTTCAGTTCAAAGAGCAGGTCTTCCGATTCCTGCTGGATGGCCAGCAGTTCGGTCCAGTGGTTGTATTCTTCTTCGGTCAGGACGAACTCGCCGTACATGTCCGTGACCAGCTGTTCCTGGGAACAGAGGATCTGTTTGGCATAATCGACGCCCGTAGACCGGTCATAGACATGGAGCTCACGGTTTTCTCCATTGACACTAACGCGCATGGCGTAACACCTCCGCTTAAGTTTAATCAAAGTACATACATCCTTTATTATACAGGATTTTGAGAAGACGACAAGTGTTTTTTTGGCATAAAAAAAAGGCTGTCTCATCAAGACAGCCTTTTTTCTGTAGGGGCGCCACGTGGGGCGCCCGCTCCGGGAAAAGAGTCATCCAAATCCCTAACGGGTCGCCCACGAGCGAGCCCTACAAGTTTTGTACTATAAGCTAATTATGCTTCTACAGGGTATACGCTAACTTTGCGGTTGTATTTACCAGCGCGTTCGAAAGCAACTTTACCTGCAGCCGTTGCGAACAAGGTATCATCTTTGCCGATGCCTACGTTCGTGCCCGGATGGAAGTGCGTACCACGCTGGCGAACGATGATGTTGCCGGCTTTAACGATGACGCCGTCATGGCATTTTACACCAAGGCGTTTCGATTCGCTATCACGGCCGTTACGCGTGGAGCCTGTCCCTTTTTTATGAGCGAAAAGCTGTAAGTTGAAATTGAACATTCCGTCCACCTCCTGACGTCTATGAGTCGAGTACGACGTATTCTCCATACTGCCGTACAATTTGTTCCAAACCTGCTACCATAGTCCCTAAGATGATCTGTGAGGCTTCACAGGGCTTGGGGACCTGGACGGATAAGAAGCCATCGTTTACTTCATACGGTACGTCTTGCGAAGCATACTGTATGAGACCCAACAAGGCTGTCTGCGACAATGCCGATACGGCGGCACAGACAATATCGCTGCCGGCTTCGTCATAATCGGCATGGCCTTTTATGGTAAAACCCGTGTAGCGGTCTCTCTTATCGCGATGCATCGTAATGGTAATCATTAGCCTTCAATCTTTTCGATTGTAACTTTCGTGAACGGCTGACGATGGCCCTGACGACGACGGTAGTTGGATTTTGCTTTGTATTTGAAAACGAGGACTTTCTTTTCTTTGCCCTGAGCCAATACTTTTGCAGTTACTTTAGCGCCTTCAACAACGGGAGTACCTACTTTAACATCACCGTCGTTAACGACTGCCAATACCTGGTCGAATACTACGTTGGAATCAACATCGGCATTCAGTTTTTCGACGAAAATGTTGTCGCCTTCCTGGACACGATACTGTTTTCCACCTGTTTTAATAATAGCGTACATGAGTGACACCTCCTCATCAATATACTCGCTGAATACGGCGTCCCTTGCGGGAACTTGTGAGCCTCTCCACGCGGCTTATCCATAGCCACTTATGCTACGACTTCTCTAATATACCATAAACAAGGAGTGATGTCAAGTTTTTAGTGGCTAGTGGCTAGTGGCTAGTGGTTCGTGGGGCCTGGCGGCCCCGCAGGTCGCAGGCCGCCTCGGATTCAAATGCCGCTACGCGGCAACAGATTCAGAAGAACGACATCGCCTCGAGTGACCCTCGGCTCGTAGTCCGTAAACCCTCACCATTATACCAGCATGGGCTGTGATGAAATCTCCCTAGCGGGCTCGCCACATGCGAGCCCCTACGCACAAGGCCATGGGCCGTGTATTTTTTTTGTCAGTAACCAGAGTTCTCATTCATCGCCTGTATGCGATATCGTAGGGGGACGCCCTGAAAGGCGTCCAGCCACGGCTGTCCGTTTTGGCAACCGTCCTGCGCCTTCCGTTGGTCGGCACCTGACGGGCCAAAAAGGCCGCCGTGAATCCTGCGCATAGCCGGAATTTATGACAGATGACACCCGGTCGTAATACAATCCTGAGTCTGTCGCGGCATAGCCGCATCTGAGTCCGTGAAAAAGCCGTGACCCGTGATTCGTAGCTCGTAAAATCCGCCATTATACCCGAATGGGTTGTGGTTAAATCTCACGGCGGGCCGCCTTACCCAGGCGGCCCCTACGCACACGGCCAATAGTCGTGTGTTTTTTGCGGTACGCAGGATCGCGGCGACCTGCCACCTGCGGCCGGCGAACTGCGTTCATTCCATGATTCAAAAAAAAGGGCTTGTCGCACGACGACAAGCCCTTTAAAGTTGTTAGTGGCTAGTTGTTAGCGGAGGGGTTTAAATTTAAAGGTTTTCTCTGCAAACTACAAACTCTGTGCTACAAACTATAAAGTAAACGGGGCCACGCATGATGGTAGAAGCCTTCGTGCGACAGCCCCGTTTTTACTACAAACTCTGAACTACAAACTTTTCTCTTAATTCCCGTTATGGTTGAAGTAGTCGGCCAGGCCTTTGACGATGCTTTCGGCAAAGTTCTGCTGCTGGGCATCAGAGTTGAGGGCTTTTTCTTCGTTCGGGTTGGAGATGAAGCCCAATTCCAGCAAGGTTGCCGGCATGTTGGTGTGCAAGAGGACGTAGAAGTTGGCCGTCTTGACGCCGCGGTCGGCAAAGTTCGTCGCCTTCATGTTCTGAAGGTGGATGTAGTTGGCCAGACCGTAGTCATACGGGGTCTTACTGTTGTAATAGGCTGTGACGCCGCCTGCTGACGGGGAATCGAAGGAATCGATGTGGATGCAGACGAAGACGTCGGCTTTGGCTGCATTGGCGATGTTGCAGCGGGCCTGCAGTTCTTCGACAGCGCCATCATACGGTGCGTAGACATCGACGTCAGTCGTGCGGGTCATGATGACATTGGCACCAGCTGCACTGAGCAGGGATGCGACTTTCTTGGAAATGGCCAGGGTAATGTCCTTTTCCTTGGAATACGTTCCGACAGCGCCGGAGTCCGAACCGCCATGGCCGGGGTCGATGGCAATGGTCTTGCCCTGGAGGCCCTTGGTCAGGCTGTAGGTCTTGCTGCTGCTATAGGCCGGGACATTGGTTGCCGGCTGCTTGGTAGACGACGGTTTCCAGCTCTGAGATGGCTTGGTCGCCCCTTTGATACCGATATTGGTATCACCCCAATGGCTCCACTGCTTGAGCTTGCCCGATTTATCGTTGATGTCGATGACGACACGGCTCGATACTTTACTGCCTGTTGCCCCGGGAAGGGTAAAGACTTTGACGTCATTCTTGGTGACGGCCCGCGGGACCTTGATGGTCACGTCCGTACTCGACGAGCGAGACGATAAGGTGACACGGGAAATGACGTTGCTGTTGGGCTTATAGCTCTTAGCCACATTCTTGCCAATCCCTGTGTTAGGCAAAGTGACGAAAACATACTCGCCGGAGTTATCGATGTATAGCTTGGGATTGGCCTTACCGCTGACATCGAGGACGGTCCGAACAAAAGGCGTGTTGGCATCTGTTCGCGTTGCCGTCCGCACATTGGTAATTTCCGGCTTAGCCGCTGCCTGGGCCGATACCATCGGTATCAGGAAGACGAGCAGCATAAGCGGAAGGATCCACAATTTTTTCAACACAGTATCTTCTCCTTTACGATCCTAAACTGTTTCAACTTATTCATTATACAACGATTCGGGCGGAATTGGCAATTATTTTCTGTAGGGGCGACCACGTGGGGCGCCCGTTCACGCAAATCCGGTTCACAAGTATTTCACATGTACCCGGCGGGCTCGCCACGCGCGAGCCCCTACAAAACATAATATAAAAAATTAGCAATCATTTTTATCTCGTGGCTCGTGGCTAGGGGTTAGCAGTTAGCAGTCAGCAGTTAGCGAAAAAGGACTGTTTCATGATGGCAGATACCCTTATGAAACAGTCCTTATAAGACAACCTCTCAGACCGCCTTCGGCGGCCAGCTCTCCTATGAGGCGAGCCTTTTTTAGAACAAGAAGTTGATTTCTACGTCGGTGAATTCGTCAGGGTCAGCGGCATTGCCGTGTTTGGTCTGAGTGCCAAAGGTCTGGGCTGCCGTGAGGATGACGTTCTTGGCCAGGGTGTAGTCGATGCCGACGCCCCAGGATTTGACGTTATCCAGGACGCTGTCATCACGCCAGGAGTTGGTCGCACCGCCGAGGAGCGCGCCCTTGTCGGAGTTGATGTATTCGACCCAGGCATCCCAGGAGCCGCGGGCATCGCTGGCAGCCGAACCGTAGGTCAATTTGCCGATCCATACTTCCGGATCATTGGTAACGTCATTATTGATTTTTTCATAGTTAGCCAGGGCGTTCCATTTGCCGAAGTTGAGGCTGGCATAAGCCCCCCAGAGATCATCAGCTTTAAAACCGTTAATACCATTGAAATCATTATAGTAGACGCCGACAGCCGAACCAGCTGCCCGGCCGCCGCCGAAGAAGCCTTCCAATTCGCCATAACCGGTTTTAACACCAAGAAGTCCATTGCCTTCAACTGCAGCATCTTCAACAGTATCACCGGCTTTGAATTTACCATAACCAGCCGTAGCTGCGAAGTGGTCGTTGGTGTATTTCAATTCAGCCCGGTCAAAGACGTCGCCATACTGGAAGCCGTAAGCGTTTTCACCGCCCAGGACGTACGTATCGGTACGGCCGACGCTGAGGTTCCAATGGTTGCCGCCGAAGTTGTAGTCGACTTTGGCATCGTCCGTGAAGATGTTGCCGTTATCGCTGGCAGCGCCGTTATCGGCGAAGTTGATGTCATCCGTGCTGATGCCGTAGGTTACGGTCGTGCGGTCATTGACCTTGGCATTGGCCCGGACGCGGACGCGGTAATCCCAGGAAGCGTCTTTCTTATAGCCCGTGCTGGCCTCGCTGCTGGTGTCCTGATGCTGGAAACGGATACGGGCATCACCGCTGAGTTTTACGTTGCCCACGCGGTTTTCCAGGGCACTGACGCGGACGCCGAGGTTGTTCAGTTCGTCAGCATATTCATCAGCCAATTTGTTGATGAGGGCGCGCTGTTCAACGGACGCTTTGTCCATGTGAGCCATGGCTTTGGCGACCATTTCAGCGGCTTCGTAACGGGTGATGTTGCGTTCGCCCTGGAAATAAGAGCCGTCTACGCCCTGGATGATGCCGGCGTCAGCGAGTTCGACGACGGATTTATAAGCCCAGCTGTCGCTCGGTACGTCGACGAAGGGGTTGGCTGCAAAAGCGCAGGCTGCGCCGACAGCCATCATAGCGGCTAAGGATGTAACGATTTTCTTTTTCATCAATATGACCTTCTTTCTCTGTGTAAAAGCCTGGAAGCATGACACGATGAAGGCGTCCCCCTATCCGCTGCGGTCGAGTGTGCCTAGTTTCCTCTCGCATTACATAAAGGTTTTGCCCACATTGTCCCATTTATCACATGGCTTGTTCCAATGAGTACATAGTCATTATACATTTCATGATATTAATTGTCAATATCTTGTTTAGGAGCAAAAAAAGGACCTGTCTTTTATACGACAGGTCCTTTTTCTGTAGGGGCGCCACGTGGGGCGCCCGCTATGAAATATGTAGATTTCCTAACTAGTTTGCTAAAAAAACATCCAAATCCCTAACGGGTCGCCCACGTGGCGACCCCTACGCAGGCTTTTACTAAGAAATTCAACCTCTCCGGCCCTTTGGGCCACCTCCCCTAACAAGGGAGGCTATTCTTCTGTTGTCGGGGGTTTATACTTCGGCGACATGGGGTTGGTCTGGGGCGTGAGGTTCTTCATGCGGCCCAGCTGGTCGCTCTTGTCGGAGAAGTAGGTGTGCAAGGTGAATTCGGCCATTTCCGACAGCGGTTCGTCGAGGAAGGCTTCGTAAAGTTCTTCGATTTCCGGGTTCTGCCAGCTGGCTTTGACGTCCGTTTCTTCGTCGCTCTTATAAATCGATGCCGTCCGGGCTTCCTGGACTTTCTTGACCTGCGGCAGTTTGACTTTCGGCTGGCCGCCGCCGCCGATGCAGCCACCGGGGCAGGCCATGACTTCGATGAAGGAGTAGTCTTCAAAGGAGTCGTTCTTGATGAGGTCGTCGATGAAGGCGCGGGCGTTGCCCAGGCCGCTGATGGCAGCGACGTGAAGGACGAAGTGGCCGAAGATGACCGTTGCCTTCTTGACGCCCTGCAGGCCGCGGACCGGTTCAAAGGGAATGAAGTCCTTCGGTGCCGGACGACCCGTGAACATGTGGTAAGCCGTGCGGATAGCCGCTTCCATGACGCCGCCGGAGTTGCCGAAGATACGGCCGCCGCCGGAAGCTTCGCCAAAGGCCTTGTCGAACTGGCCGTCTTCGAGGTTGGCGAAATCGATGTTTTCGTCCTGGATCCACTGAGCCAGTTCACGCGTCGTAATGCAGATATCCGTATCGCGGATTTCCGGTTCATCCCAGAAGAGGCCGGCTGCGCTCAGTTCAGGACGGCGGATTTCCGCTTTCTTGGCCGTGCACGGCGTGACGCAGACATTGACGATCTTCTTGGGGTCGATGTTCTTCTGCTGGGCGAAATAGGTCTTGATGACCGGGCTGAGGATGCTGATAGGACTCTTGGTCGACGACAGATGCTGGAGCAGGTCGGGGTAGAAGGTTTCGGCAAATTCGACCCAGGCCGGGCAGCAGCTGGTGAACTGCGGGATAGGAATTTCTTCGGACTGCAGGCGGTGCAGGAGTTCCGTCGCTTCTTCCATGATGGTCAGGTCGGCGCCGAAATCGGTATCGAAGACATAGTCCGCACCGAGCGTACGCAGGGCAGCGACCATCTTCCCTTCGACAAAGGTACCGGGGTCCATGCCGAAGGCTTCGCCCAGGCCGACGCGGACAGCCGGAGCCGTCTGGAAGATGACGATCTTTTCAGGGTCTTTCAGGGCTGCCTTGACCTTGTCGACATCGTTGACTTCGACGATGGCACCAAAGGGGCAGGCAGACGAACACTGGCCGCAGTGAACGCAGATGGGCATGTCGCCTGTACTGGACAGGGAATAGTAGTCCAACACAGTCTGTGTGTCGGCACAAGCCCGGCGACATAAGGTGCAGTTCTTACACTTCGTCACATCAAATTGAACGGCACAGTTGTGTTCATCAACGGGAACACGACGGTCAATTTTTTCAAAACGGGAATGAAATTCAGGCATATGCAGATACTCCTTTTCGGTCAGAAATTCAGTAAGTTTGAAAATCAGTAACTATGTAACATTTTATCACAAACTTCATTACCTATAGGATAATACAAAGTGGCATGGATTTCCATTACTTTTGTGTAATTCATCTGCCTATTTTTCCATAATTTCTATGCTTTTTTGTAATATTTTAAAAAAATCGCCGTAATCTATGATTTTAAGTCTTCTAACTCACACCATCTTTCGGTCAGCGTATCGACTTTATCCTGCGTTTCCTTCTGCTCGGCCAGCAGGGATTCGACTTCTTCGTAATTGCTCCCGGCGGCGGCAATAGCCGCATTGAGGCCTTTGAGCATGGCTTCGTAGCGCGGCAGTTCTTCCGTGATGCGCCGCAATTCTTCTTCCTGCCGCGACGTCAGGCCGGCTTTTGCTTTGGTAGGCGTAATATTCGTTTTAGTAATAGAAGGTGAAACGGGCTTTTCGCTTTTCTTTTCTTGGTGATGACTGTATTTTTCTTCCAAGTATTCACTATAGTCACCGTAAAAGCGGTCCCATGTCCCCTTTTCTAATGTGAAAAGTTTATCAACCACCCGGTCCAGGAAGTAGCGGTCATGGGATACGACGAGGACGACGCCCTGGAAGGTATCGAGGTAGCGTTCGAGGACGGTCAGGGTCGGGATGTCCAGGTCGTTCGTCGGTTCATCCAGGAGGAGGACGTTGGGCTGGTCCATGAGCAGGCGCAGCAGGTACAGGCGCCGCCGTTCGCCGCCGCTCAGCTTGGCAATGTAGGTATACTGCATTTCTTCAGTGAACAGGAACTGGTCCAGCAGGCGCGTCGCCGAAATGCGCTGACCGAACTGGTTGGTCACGAAATGGCCGTGTTCCTGGACGTAGTCGATGACCCGCATGCCTTCGTCGAACTGGGGCAGCTGCTGGGTAAAGAATCCGAAGCGCACGGTCTGGCCGATAGTGACTGTCCCTTCCGTCGGCGCCAGCTGGCCGGCCAGGACTTTGAGCAGTGTCGACTTGCCGACGCCGTTCTCGCCGATGATGCCGATGCGGTCGTGCTTGACGACGTGATAGGTCACGTGCTGGAACAAAGGATGGGCCGGGTCGTAGCCGAAGGCCATGTCGTCGATGTCGATGATGGTCTTGCCCAGGCGGACGGACGTGTCGAACATTTCCACTTCGCCGATGGGTTTGCCCGCTTCGATGGCGCAGAGCTGTTCATACCGTTCCTTACGGGCTTTCTGCTTCGTCGACCGGGCCTGGGCGCCGCGCTGGATCCAGGCCTTTTCACGGCGGATGAGGTTGCGCCGCTTGGCTTCGCTCGCTTCTTCCCGTTCGAGCCGGGCCTGGCGCTGTTCCAGGTACTGGCCGTAATTGCCGGTATAGGTATAGACGTGACCCCGGTCGAGTTCGATCATGGAATCGGCAACGCAGTCCAGGAAATAGCGGTCATGCGTGCTGAGCAGGATAGCGGCCTTGCTGTCGCGCAGGTATTCTTCGAGCCACATGATGGTCTTGTCGTCGAGGTGGTTCGTCGGTTCGTCCATGATGAGCAGGTCGCAGGGCATGATCAGGGCCCGGGCCAGTCCCAGGCGCTTGCGCTGGCCGCCGGACAATTCGTCGACGGACTGGGAAAAATTGGAAATGCCCAACTTACTGAGAATGATCTTGGCATGGGCTTCCAGTTCCCACGCCTGCTGTTCGTCCATTTCGGCACTGAGGGCGACGACGGCTGCATCGTCATCGCGCTGGACCGCTTCTTCGTAGCACTGGAGGAGCTTCATGACCGGCAGGTCGCCGTCGAGGACGCTTTCCAGGACCGTATGGCCCGACACGAGCTGCGGTTCCTGCGGCAGGTAATGGATGCGCGCCTTGGGATTGCGCCAGATCGTGCCGCTGTCGGTGTCGGTCAGGCCGGCAATGATTTTCAGGAGTGTCGTCTTGCCGGCGCCGTTGAAGCCGATGAGGCCCAGTTTCTGGCCGCCGTCGATGGCAAAGGTCACGTCGTCGAAGAGGACGCGCAGGCCATAGGATTTCTTTACATTTTCTACGGTTAATATATTCATTATATGCTTCATCACTTTCTTGGTGTATTTTCTTTTACCCTAGCACATCCACCGGGAATATGCAAGGCAGTCCCCTCTTGCCAGGTCCCGCAAGGGGTGTACAATAAAAGTATAGCTTGATTTTTTCAAAGGATGTGAGGAATTGTGAAAGAAGTCAAAGAAAAGAAGAAACCGATTTTATTCTATTATATCGTCGCTTTGGCTGTCATTTTCATGTTCAACGCCATCGCCCGGCCTTATTATGATTCGAAGAGTGTCAAACAGGTCGATTACGGGACGTTCATGAACATGACGGAAGACGAAAAGATCGCCGACGTCCAAATCGAAGAGAACCAGATTCTCTTCAAGGACAAGGACGGCAACGAATACCGCACGGGCGTCGTCAACGACCCGCAGCTGACGGAACGGCTGCACAAGGCCAATGTCTCCTTCAATGAAGTCATCAAGGAAAAGGATTCGCCCTTTACGGACTTCCTCATCGCCTGGATCCTGCCGATCCTGATTTTCTTCGGCGTCGGCTACTATTTCAACCGCAAGCTCATGAACCACGGCGGCGGCAATTCGCTCATGTTCGGCGCCAAGAACCAGGTCAAGGTCTACGTCCCGTCGGCTAACGGCATCCATTTCGATGACGTCGCCGGTGAAGACGAAGCCAAGGAAAACCTGTCGGAAATCGTCGATTTTCTCCATCATCCTGATAAATACGCCAAAATCGGGGCCAAGATGCCCAAAGGCGTCCTCCTCGTCGGCCCGCCGGGCACAGGCAAGACCATGCTGGCCAAGGCCGTCGCCGGTGAAGCCGGTGTGCCCTTCTTCCCCATTGCCGGGTCGGAATTCGTCGAAATGTTCGTCGGCATGGGCGCTTCCAAGGTCCGCGACCTCTTCCAGCAGGCCAAGCAGAAGGCGCCGTGCATCATCTTCATCGACGAAATCGACGCCATCGGCCAGAAACGCACGGGCAATGCCATGGGCAACAGCGAACGGGAACAGACGCTGAACCAGCTGCTGACGGAAATGGACGGTTTCAACGCCGATGACAACGTCGTCATCCTGGCCGCGACGAACCGGCCGGAATCGCTGGACCCGGCCCTGCTGCGGCCAGGCCGTTTCGACCGCCGCGTCCCTGTCGAACTGCCGGACCTGGCTGGCCGTGAAGCCATCCTCAAGGCCCACGCCAAGAAAGTCGCCCTCGGCGACGACGTCGACTTCCACACTATCGCCCGCATGGCCGCCGGGGCTTCCGGCGCCGAACTAGCCAATATCGTCAATGAAGCGGCCCTGCGCGCCATCCGCGACCACCGCGACGCCGTCAGCCAGGCCGACCTGGAAGAAAGCATCGAAGTCGTCATCGCCGGTTACCAGAAGAAGAACGCCATCTTGTCGGACGACGAAAAGAAGACCGTCGCCTACCACGAAATCGGCCACGCCCTGGTCGCTGCCCTCCAGAGCCATTCGGCACCGGTCCAGAAAATCACCATCATCCCCCGCACATCAGGCGCCCTGGGCTACACCATGCAGGTCGACCAGCAGGATAAATACATCCTGTCCCGGGAAGAACTGGAAAACAAGATTGCCACCCTCACCGGCGGCCGGGCTGCGGAAGAAGTCGTCTTCAACCAGGTCACGACAGGCGCTTCCAACGACATCGAACAGGCGACCAAGCTGGCCCGGGCCATGATCACCCGTTACGGCATGACCGACGAATTCGACATGGTCGCCATGGAAACAGTCACCAATAAATACCTCGGCGGCGATACGTCCCTGGCCTGCGCGCCGGAAACGCAGAAATACATCGACGCCAAAGTCGTCTCTGTCGTCAAGGAACAACACGCCAAGGCCAAGAAAATCCTCGAAGACCATCGCCCGGCCCTGGATGCCCTGGCCAAATACCTCTACGAAAAAGAAACGATTACCGGCAAAGAATTCATGGATATTTTGAGAGCGCAGACCGCAGGTCGTGACTAGTGGCTCGTGGCTCGTGGTTCGTGGCTAGTGGCTCGTGGTTCGTAGCTCGTGGTTCGTGGTTCGTGGCTCGTAGGGGCGCCACGTGGGGCGCCCGCCATGAATAATGGCGAATACGTGGCTATCGGCTGACTCCCCTTTGGGACGGCCCCCACGAACGGCTAACACTTCACTATATACAAGGTCTGGCAAATGTGCTAAAATTAATTGTTATGTTGGTAAAAATTTTATAGAGTTAAGGGGTTATCATGGCAAACAAGTTTATCTCCGGCACATTGATCCTGACCTTGTCGGGCTTTGTCGTCAAAGCCATTGGCAGTATCAACTGGATCATCTTGTCCCGTATTCTCGGCGGTGAAGGCATCGGCATCTATCAGATGGCTTTCCCGATTTACCTGCTGGCACTCGATATTTCCAGTGCCGGGCTGCCGATTGCAATTTCCATCATTACAGCTGAAAAAGTAGCCAAACAGGACTATTTCGGCGCCCAGCGCATTTTCCACGTGTCCTTGTCCATGCTCTGTACGACGGCACTTTTTTTGAGTATCCTCATGTTCTTTGGTTCCAGCTTCCTCATCGATGAACACATCATCCGCGAAAGCCGGGCCTATTATTCGCTCATCGCCCTGGCACCGGCCATCTTCTTTACGACGATCATTGCCGGCTACCGCGGCTATCTGCAGGGCTGGCAGCAGATGACACCGACAGCCATTTCCCAGATCGTTGAACAGCTGGTCCGCGTCGTCGTCATGCTCGGCTTCGCCGCGCTCCTCCTGCCGTACGGCCTCGATTATGCCGCCGGCGGTGCCAGTCTCGGCGCCGGCGCCGGTGGGTTTGCAGCCTGGCTGGTCCTGGTCTATTACTATTATAAGTTGAAGCGGACCCTCCCCGTCGACGGGCCGACATTCGAGCAGGAAAGCATCAAGCACATCCTCAAGCGCCTAGTCATCCTGGCTATCCCCATTTCCCTGTCGAGCATCATGCTCCCCGTCGTATCCAACCTGGACCTGCTCATCGTACCGCGGCGGCTGGAAGTAGCCGGTTATTCGACCCATCAGGCCACGGAGCTGTTCGGTTACCTGACGGGCATGTCCGTACCGCTCATCAACCTGGCAACGATCCTGACGGCAGCCATGGCCATGAGCCTGGTGCCGGCCATCAGCCACAGTTTCACCTTGAAGGAATACGATGAAATCCGCGAACGGACGGCGACGTCCATGCGCATCTCCTTCCTGGTCACCATTCCCTTCAGCGTCATCCTCTACGTCATGGCCGAACCGATTGTCACCTTCATCTACAACGCGCCGGCCGCTACGGATGCCACGCGGGCCGTGGCCATCGCCATCTGCTTCTTGGGCCTGCACCAGATTTCGACGGCTATCCTTCAGGGCCTGAAGAAACCGAAGATCCCGGTCATCAACATGGCTGTCGCCTGTGTCGCCAAGGTCCTGTGCAACTGGTTCTTAGTCGCCATCCCGACCCTGGGCATCACCGGGGCTTCCTATGCGACAGTGGCCGACATCGGCGTCGCTGCCGTCCTCAACATGTTCTTCATTTACCGTAAAATCGGTTACGTTATCGACATCAAAGTCGTCATGAAAAACATCGTCTCTGCCGCCATCATGGGCGTGGCCATGTATTTCATGTACGCCTTCCTCTTCCCTTACCTGGGACTCTTCCTGGACCTCTTCCTGACCTGCATCGTCGGGTCGGCCATCTACATCGGCTGCATGGTCCTCAACGGCGGTGTCACCAAAGAAGACGCAGCCAAAATGCCCCTTATCGGACGATTTTTCTAGAAAAAACGCGCTGTCTTTGCGACAGCGCGTTTTTTAGCAGGTTTTAAATTTATTTTATACTGTAGGGGTCGCCACGTGGGCGACCCGTTAGGGCTTTGGAGATTTGCGTGAGCGGGCGCCCCACGTGGGCGACCCTGCAAATAAATATCAGTCCTTTCGATATTGCGCTACGAAGCGGGCCATACGTTTCAGGGCTTCCTGGATGGTGTCCATGCTGGCGGCGTAGGAGATGCGGACGAAGCCTTCGCCCTGGTCGCCAAAGGCCGTGCCCGGGACGACGGCGACTTTTTCTTCCTGGACCAGTTTTTCGCAGAATTCCGCCGACGTCATGCCCGTGCAGCGGATGTCCGGGAAGATGTAGAAGGCGCCTTTCGGTTCAAAGACGGGCAGCCCCATGTCGCACAGACCCTTGTAGATGACCTTGCGGCGGCGGTCGTATTCCTGACGCATGGCTTCGACGTCGTCGTCACATTCCTTGAGGGCCGTAATGCCGCCGACCTGAGCCGTCGTATTGGCACACATGATGGCGTACTGATGGAGCTTCAAAATCGGTGCCAGGCCTTCCCGCGGTGCACAGACGTAGCCCAGGCGCATACCCGTCATGGCATAGGCCTTGGAAAAGCCGTTGAAGATGACCGTCCGTTCACGCATGCCCGGCAATTTGGCGAAGGACGTGAACTTGGCATCGCCGTACATGAGTTCACAGTAGATTTCATCGGACAAGACGATGAGATCGTGTTCTTCGGCAAATTTGGCAATAGGCATCAATTCTTCTGCCGACATGACGGTCCCCGTCGGGTTGTTCGGATAGCCGATGACGATGGCTTTCGTCTTCGGCGTGATGACCTTTTCCAAAGCTTCGACAGTCAGTTTGAAATCGTGTTCCGGATAGGTCGGCACGAAGACCGGCGTCCCGCCAGCCAGTTCGACAGACGCCGGATAGGCAACGTAAGCCGGGTCGGGGATGATGACTTCATCGCCCGGTTCGGTAATGGCCAGGAGGGCCATGGCCAGGCCTTCGGAAACGCCGACAGTGACCAGGATTTCATCTTTAGGGTCATAATGGACACCATAGCGTTGTTCAAAATGATGGCTAATGGCTTCACGGAGCTCCATCATGCCTGAATTCCCGGTATAACTCGTTTCCTTGGCATCAAGGCTGGCTTTCATAGCTGCCAGTACCTTGTCCGGTGCGGCAAAGTCCGGTTCTCCGATACTCAGGGACAAGACCCCTTTGACCTGGGCTGCAATATCGAAGAACTTGCGGATACCCGAGGGTTTGATGGCCTTAACGTTGGCCGCCGTTTTATCATTCCAATTCATAATAACACACCGCCTTTTTATGATTATTTTGCATTTATATATGCGTATATCTTATATACAGTATACCACTTGCAACAAAATCATGGAAGAGGAAAAAAGGGCTTGTCGCACAGCGACAAGCCCTTTTTTCTTGTAGGGGCGCCCACGTGGGGCGCCCGTTCACGCAAAATCTGTTTTACAAGTATCCTACATATACCTGTGGGCTCGCCACGTGCGAGCCCCTACAGATAATGATAACGTTTTTTCGCCCCTCTACCGCGATCCGTTTCAGCCTGACAGATGACTCTGGCGGGCCGCCCTTTGGGCGTCCCCTACGAACTGTGGCCTGCGAACTGCCTATCCCTACGGTTTATCGAAGAGGTATTCTTCGCGGCCGACGACTTTGCCGTTCTTCATGTAGACGCGGGGGACACGGCGCGAGATGTTGCACATGATTTCGTAGTTGATGGTGCCACAGACTGCGGCGATTTCTTCGATGGGGATGAAGCTGTCGCCCTGGCGGCCGAAGAGGACGACTTCGTCACCGGCGTGGACGTTGGCTTCGCCGCTGACGTCGATCATGCACTGGTCCATGCAGATGGCACCGACCTGGGGGACGCGGTGGCCATGGTAAAGGACGTCGACTTTCCCCGACAGGATGCGCGAATAACCATCGGCATAGCCGACGGGCAGGGTCGCGATTTTCCGGCGCGACGGAGTTTTATAATGGCGGCCATAGCTGACGGTCGCGCCGGCGTCGATGAGCTTGACATGGGCGATGCAGCAGCGCAGGGACATGACGGGCCGCAGGTCATAAGGCTTGATGTCGATTTCCGGCGACGGTTCACAGCCGTACATGATGATGCCCGGCCGGACCATGTCGCAGTAGTATTCGGGCAGTTCCAGGACGGCCGCACTGTTGCAGCAATGGCGCAGGGCGATGTGGATGCCTTCTTCTTCCATGCGCTTGCACATCCAGCGGAAATGGCCGTACTGTTCGCGCGTAAACGTCTTGTCTTTCATGTCGGAAACGGCAAAATGGGTGAACATGCCGCGGATTTCGATATTCGGCAGGGCTGCGATGGTCTTGATTTCCGAGACGCTGAATTCATTGACCTGGAATCCGACGCGGCTCATGCCCGTATCGACGGCGATATGGACGCGCAGGGTCTTGCCCAGGCGCCGGGCTTCCTGGGAGAAGAATTCGGCGTTCTTCAAGTTGAAGACAGCCGGTTCGATGTCATACGTCAGGAGTTCTTCTGTCCGCCGGGCGTCGGTATGCCCGAGGATGAAGATTTCGTTGTCGATATGCGCATAGCGGCGGAGCTCGACGGCTTCGTCCAGGCTGGACACGGCAAAGCAGTCGGCGCCGTTTTCGGCAAAGGTCTTGGCCAGTTCGACACTGCCGTGGCCGTAGGCATTGGCCTTGACGACGGCGGCGATCTTAACATCCGGCCCGACGTGCTTGCGTATCTGGCGCATATTATGAGCCGCTGCGTCGAGGTCGATCTGGGCCCAGACGGCACGGCGTGTAAAATTCATGGTACTTTCATATGCATTCATCATTATCTCGCCTTCCCATTTGGAATGTTACTATATTTCATAATCATAGCACAGCCCTTATAGGCCGTCAATCAATCGGCACAGGCCGTCCATGACATTTTCTTCCCAAATATAGTTGCAGCTGAAGCGGCCGGCACTGCGCAGGTCGTCATCTTCGGCCAGGGCCTCGCCATTCATGACGTAGGCAAAGCCGCTGCCCGTCCCGAGCCGGACGAAGAGGCCTGACAAGAGGCCAAAGGCCTGGCCCGTGTGGCCCCATAAATCGACGGCCTTCGTGCGGCAACAGCGGGCCGCCCCCGTGCCGTCGACGAAGAATTCGCCCAGGCCATAGGTGAGCAGGGTCTGGCCACACGTATCGCCATTGTGGCCGTCATAGACCCACTGAGGGCTGAACATGGCCTGCAGCGACGACGGCGCCAGGACCGGCCGGTCCTGATAGCGGCCGCCCTGAATCATCATGGCCAGGACGTGGCCCAGTTCCTCCAGAGACAGGCGCAGGCCGCCTTGCGGTGAAAAGATCGTCGCATTGGTCCCAGGCCGGTACGCGGCCAGGTCGTAAGTCTGGCAGACGTCCTGGGCATAGGGATTCTGCAAGGCCAGGGCTTCGCGCTCCGGCTGGACGCCGCCAAAATCGTCGATAGTCCCCTGCCAGGGGCCCTGTTCATCCCAGCGGCCCTGACTATCCCGTTTGAGATAGACCGTCCCCAATTTGGCGAATTCAGCCGCTTCCAGATTGCCCGGCACATAGTCGGCCCGGCAGTCCAGGGCGGCCAGGATATGCGCTTTCTGATACCTATCGAAGCGCTGGCCCGTCACGGCTTCGATGACCGTCCCCAAAAGGCCGTAATTGAGGTTACAATAAGTAAAATAAATACCCGGTGCCTGCCCGGCCGGGGCAAAATGGGCGCCGTCTTCCCAATAGGGACTACCTGGCGTAAAGAAGGCCTTGACACGGACCGACGGCGGAATGCTGTAAACCCTGCCGTCGCGCAGGCCCGACGTATGCGAAGCCAGCATACGAAGCGTAATGGGCACGTCAGGGTAAGACGGATGGCGCAGGCGAAAGCCCAGGTACTGGCTGACATCGTCGTCCAGGGACAGCTTCCCCGCTTCGGCGAGCTCCATGAGGGTAAAGACCGTGAACATCTTGGAGACAGATGCCATGCGGAAACGGCTGTCCACCGTCATCGGCCAGGACCGCTCCCCGTCCACGCGGCGGACGCCGGCGGCAAAACGGTAGACCTCACGCCCATCGGCATAGGCCAGGACGGCCAGGCCGGGCACACCGGTCCCGGTATCGCCAATAAGGGAGGCAAAATAAGCATCCCAGTCAGTTCGATTCATAATAGCTCCTTTCGGGTGTGGAAAAGGGGCTGTCGCATTAAGCCATTTCGGCTTTGTGCGACAGCTCTCTTTTTTT